>Ga0182741_1001672_pt1 | contig 27874 bp, 17 predicted proteins | sample eDN5th37CBELigOP_FD_128874 | JGI IMG/M metagenome (GOLD analysis project Ga0182741, IMG submission 128874) | Enriched Organic Plus compost microbial communities from Emeryville, California, USA - eDNA 5th pass 37_C BE-Lig OP (version 2) (version 2) ... | reverse complement strand
TTCAAGCCGTCCTCCAGCCTGAATGCGTACGCCAGGTGGATCAGTTGCAGACTCAATAGGGGTCTCCGGCCAAACCAAACGACTGGGTGGAGTGCCCCCGTTGCGTTATCCACTCACTCGTGCCAACGGACACTCGCCACGAGACCAAGATATTTTCCCACCCAAGCCTTGGAAAAGTCGTGCTGGCGCGTGTTCCTGTCTCTGTGCAGGGGCGCGTTGTCAAGCATTCGACGGGGCCACACGCGCCGCGCCATCCCATCCACTCCTCAAGCGCACGCACCCACGCAGTGCCGAGAATTTCGCAACAAATCACTCTCCCACTCTGGCGCTCCAAAACGCTAAAAGTCGGCTCTTTGGGGGGCTGACACTAAAAGTCGGCTCTGGCGAAGATCCCCCGGTGTGTATCTCGCGTGTGTGACTGGTGAGAGGCAAATTTAGCCCCGAGAACGCCTGTGCGTCGCGAGTGGGTCGCTCCCCCAGCAATCCGTGCACAGCGTTGCAAGCGTCGTGGAAGTTTGAGTCATGTCCGAGAGGAGTCGGTCTGGCGACAGAGCGCCTGCGCAGCGGGTCGGAGCTAGATCCCGCGATCCGGAGCTAGCCGGAGGCCAGAATGGAGCCAGCACGGCTTCGGGGCAGGTGTCTGGAAATTCTCAACAGCGGATGTCACGTGGAGCTTTAGCTGCTGAGGCCCATCCGGATGGATCGCATGGCCGGACAGCTGGGATGCGGGAGGGTGCGAGTAGGATCCTCAACGAGGGTGATCGACAACGGCCCGCTCGAGAGGGTGAGTCCCGAGCAGACACCGTGCAAGGCGCGCAGCACCGAGTTGATGACGACTGGAGAGGCGCGAGGAGCAATCGTGGCGGTAAGGGGAGAGGGAGGGAGGGTCGTGTTGGGGCCGATCAATCCGGCCATAGCGAGAGAGATCTTGACAAGGAGCTGAAGAGCAGGCCGAGTGAGCGCTCCTCTGAGAGCAAATCTGACACACCAAGCCGACATGATGGACAGGAGACGAAGGAGGGAGAGCGAGATCCCGACGCACCTGAGGGTCGATTGGTGGTTCGCCATGGAGGCCGGGCGAGAATGAAGCCGGGTGTGAAAGGGAGCTATGGCTATCAGGAGGGGACACCAGATGACGGGGCCGGCGAGCAGTTAGCGGGTCATTCCCAGGAAGAAAGCAAACACAACAAGAATCAGCCCGAAGCAGACGAATTTGACCAGTTCGGCCATTTCTCCACCACTCGAGAGACCGCATTTCCCAGTCGACTACGTTCGAGTAAGCAACAACAGCTACAGTCTCCAACAGGCCAGTTACCTCGTTCTTCACCAGGATTCGACCCGGTAGAGGATGCCCGCGAGCGGCTAGCCTCTTATCCAGGATTCCTGGCTAGTATCGACTGGAGCAAGGAGGAGATTCAGGTTGGCCCTGAGCAGCCGCCGCATGTCCAGCTATCCAGAGAGAAAGCAATCGCAGCGTCAGTCCAGGCGAGTTCCAAACTTTGCGTCCTACTAGTGGCAGAGAAACCGTCCGTGGCACAGGCTATTGCGAATGCCCTGGCCGGAGACGCACCTGTCGTCAAGCACGACGATGGACCGGTACCGACATTCCAGTTCGATGGAGCATTCAAGGGTTTTTCGTGTATGTACTTGGTAACTAGCGTCACAGGACACCTGTACAGCGTAGATTTCGTTGAGGGGTACGAAAACTGGCAGGCGGTGGATCCTGCTTCGTTGTTTTGCGCGAAAACCCGCAAAGTCGGTGGATTTGGTATCCCAGCCCATCTTGCGGCGTGCGCAGCGAGAAGCCACATCGTTGTGCTGTGGCTGGACTGTGATCGAGAAGGAGAGAATATCTGCTTTGAAGTTCTCCATAACGTTGCTCCAGCCCTTCGTGCCTTGCCACCAGGTGCACTAGAGAAAGGCTTGGAAACAGTCTATCGAGCACAATTCTCATCCCTCACACCCCAAGACATCCGCGCAGCGATGAATAATTCGCTCACACGGCCAAACAAAGCAAAAGCCCTGGCTGTGGATGCGCGACAGGAGTTGGATCTCAAACTTGGTGCTTCCTTTACGAGGTTTCAGTGCTTATACTTCCAGGGAAAGTACTCGAATCTTAATTCAAGGTTGTTATCCTATGGTCCTTGTCTTACCCCTACGCTAGCATTTTGTGTTGAGCGCGCGGATGAGATTAGCTCGTTTGTCCCAGAGCCCTACTGGCTAGTCGCAGTAGCGATCGCAAATCCCGCCCCTCGAGAAGAGCAGTTGCGATTCCAGGAGCAGGTCAATTCTCGACTCAAGAAGCAAACGAGGCGTTCGCGACTCTCAACGGAGGATGGGGTCGGAGACCCAGATGAGGATGCAGATCAATTTGAATTTGATGAGGGGATAGGATATGGAGACGAGTCTGAAGCAGAGACAGAGCTTCAATCTCGCCGCGCAGCGGCGAGCGCTCGGGATGACGAAAGTACGGACGATGACACAATCACACTCGCATGGACGAGAGGCCGAATCTTCGTACATGACATTGCAGCAGCGCTGTATCAAGAGGTCCGACGCGCAAATCATCTTGTTGTTTCGAACATCGTCAAGGAGGCGCAGCGTAAGGTCAGACCAATCCCATTAAACACTGTCGAGTTGCTCAAGGTGTGCTCGCGACAGCTCGGAATCAGTCCCAAGGAGACCATGCGACATGCGGAATCTCTGTATCTGGACGGGTACATATCCTACCCACGTGTGGAGAGCACAGCCTACCCCAAACACTTTCCCATCATTCCCACACTTAGACAATTGTCCAACCATCCTCTGTACGGAGATTGCGTGCGCCAATTGCTGGGGGCAGCTGAAGCTGACGACGAAGATTTGAATACCGAGGCTGCTAAACAGCGAAGCATTTGGCTCACACACGCCCGCGCCGGGGTTGATGTTGGAGACCACCCGCCTATCACTCCGACGCGCTCCGCGACACCAGCTGAATTGGGTGGGTGGGGCACTGGGCGGTGGCGCGTGTACGACTATGTTACTCGACACTTCATCGCTACCGTCAGCCCTGACTGTGAGTATGCAACGGTACACGTAAGCTTCGAACCTTATTTCAAGGATCGAGAGCGCCAGAGTGAAGATTCCTCTGTGACTGCGGGGTTGCAAAACGCTGCCGTTTTCACATGGTCGGGTGTGACTGTGCAAGCGCCAGGTTTCACTGAGATCATGCCCTGGAGGAGGCCCAAAGAGTCGCTCGACTTGAGCCAATTTGTGGCAAAGGGTGAACTTGTCGTAGTTCGTAACTGGGAGCTTCGGTCAGGAGAAACCGAGCCGCCCTCGCTGTTAAGTGAGTCAGATCTTGTTTCGCTGATGGAGCAACATGGAATTGGAACGGATGCAAGCATCCCGATGCACATCGCCAATGTCGTTGAGCGTAACTACGTTCAGCTCAAAACTGGGCGAGGGAGGTTGCTGCAACCAACTGAACTTGGTAGCGCACTCATCCATGGATACAAAAGGATTGACCCAGAGTTGTGTCTTCCCACTATGCGTGCACAGGTGGAGAAGACACTAAGCATGATTGCAGATGGAAAGGCAGACTATCTTGAGGCATCACGCCATCTCCTACGCATTTTCAGAGCTAAGTACCTCTACTTCATTTATTCTATCGCTCAAATGGATATGCTATTTGAAGCAAGGTTCTCTGTCTTCGATCGAAGCGCGCCCGGAAAGGTGCTCAGCAAGTGTGGCAAATGCAAAACCTACATGATGTATTTTGAGTCGAGGCCGGCTCGGCTCTACTGCGCAACTTGCGATGAAAAGTATCTAGTTCCAACAAACTGCGAAATCAAGCAATACGAGCAGCGGACCTGTCCCTATGACGGCTTTGAGGTGCTGATGATGAAAACCAAAGGTTTGAATGGCGCTCTCTATCCATTTTGTCCCATGTGCTGGAATTACCCTCCGGTGAAACACGTAACTAGCGAGATGACTTGTTCACAATGTCGCCATCCAACTTGTCCAAGTTCTCAAGTGATGAATGCTGTCGCACTGTGCCCACACCACAATGAATGCGAAGGCATATTGGTGTTCCAGCCACTTTCTCGGCCCAACTACAAGATCATATGCTGCAACTGCAACTATATGATTCTTGTCGCAACCGGCGCGTATCAAGTGAGTCTCGTTCCGCTCAATACTCCAGCTGATGTGGAAGACCTCCACAAGTTAACTTTTGCTGGTTTGTCCACAAGCAAGTATAAACCCGAAGAGCGTTCTTCCAACAGTAACGCGGGTCAGTCGCAGGTGAAAAAGCCATCGAGTGGGAGTGCACCCAAGGTTATTAAGGCTCCGGTGCTGCCTCCAGCAGAACCTAACACCTATCAATTCGCGACCTGTGGCAACTGTGAGGCGAGGTTGCTCAGGGTTAACTTCAACTATAACGACACACCACTTCCTGATGGAAGGACGGAGTATCAAGGATGCTTATTCTGTGACCCACTCTTAGTTTCAACCGCCAAAGCCGTTTACGCGACCGATGTCACAAGCATGGCGGGCCGCGGACTGCGACATAGGGGCAGCTCGATTCGTGGCGGTGGACGCGGGGGAGGAGGCCGCTCGGGTGGCGATCGCGGCCGTGCCAGTGGCCGGGGCCGTGGTAGCCGAGTAGGCGGGAGTGAGGGGTAGTTGAACTTAGAGAGTTACCAAATTAAGGGCAGCCTATGGTGATATACTAGGAAATGGAATGTACAATATAATCCATGCCAAACGACTAAAGTTGGACTTGATTTGTCAACAATTATTATTAGTGCTGGGTGCGCTCAAAATGATTTGGTGATCGTGTATAGGGGTCGCTACTCCGGCCGAGATGGCAGCGCGGTCGTTGAAGTTTGCTCAGCGAGTAGGGCATCGAATGATTGCTGCATGATAGGCCTATAGGGCGGTTCCGTGCTTCGCGTTGGGTGGGTGCCCAAGAGGTCTGCGTAGTAGACATCGGTGTCACGATACTCTGTGATACCTCCCTTTTGTTGGATCAGAGCAAGCTGCTGCTGACTATCTTCCTTGATTTTCTGTCGGAGCTCCGCATCTTTCTTCTGCCGAACCTCCTCGGGAACGATTTCAATCCGCAGGATCTTGCCATCCATGACGTGGACGACTCGGTGAGCAAAGTTACGAAGGTCTTGATCGTGGGTCACCATGACACACGTGATACCCTCCTTTCGGTTCAGATCGATAAGCAGTTGCATAATACGGTGAGTATTGCGTGTATCGAGATCACCTGTGGGCTCATCCAACATGAGGATGCTGGGGGCGTTGGCGATGGCACGTGCAATTGTAACACGCTGCTGTTCACCACCCGAAAGTTGGGACGGAACGTGGGTTGCACGAGCACCGACACCTACGCGATCAAGCAATTCTTGTGCGCGTTGCTGAATCTTTGCGGGAGGAAGACGACCATCAAGGATCATTGGAAGCATAACGTTTTCAAGTGCAGTCATGGAACTGATAAGGTTGAACTGTTGGAATACAAAACCGATGTGTCGCAGTCGCAGCTGAGCAAATTCATCATCAGTGGTTGTGGAGGTAATGCGCTTCCCGGCGATGTAAAGTTCTCCCTTGCTGGGGCGATCAATAGTTCCCAAAATGTTCAAGAGACTCGTCTTACCACCACCCGATTTACCAAGGATCACAATGAACTCTCCTTCCTTGATATCAAGTGATACACCACGCAGCGCTGGGACACCGTCCAAACCCAGCAGGTAAGTCTTGTGCACGTTGACAGCCGAGATAATGTTGCGGGTACCAGGCTTCTTTACACTAGATGCTGAGTCTGAGTCTCCACTGCTCGTGCTGACCGTCGAGGAGGGCGAGGATTGCTCAGACCTGCTCTGTTCTGGTGCCATGTTCGACTTCGCATCACTGCCTCCGACGCTCGAGTTGGATGAGTGGGGCGCGGCGTGGTCGACGACAGTCGCAGACGTTGCTTCTGGTGACTGGAGGGTGAAATCCACATCCGACTCGTTAAGCGTGGTGAACTCAATAGGCTGAGGTTCGCCTGAGTTCTGGATCGACATTCTGTTAATCGAGTTTCCAAGGCCAGACGCCGGGTCCTGCGAAACTAGAGTGGATAAAACAGCGGGAAAGTTAGGGACACACCAAATGACATGAGGGGTGGGTGTTCATGCCACATGCTACATGCACTTTTAAGTCACTCACGCGAACTCGGCTCACTCCCTAAAACCCACTCCGCGCAGGATCTCCGCAGCCTCGGGGTAGGTCGGTGTGGGCGCGGTTATATGGCAATAACTTAGGCCATCACATCGATCGCAGGCATCGACAGCGCGAGCGAGATGCAGCATCATGGCGTGCTCGCACCTCAAACAATGTGCACAGGCCAGTCGACAAGACATCTGGGCAGGGGATCCGATCGTATGCTGACATTCCGCGAGTGACAGACAGCGACTGTATCCAAGATGGCGACTAGTCACAGTGACTATGCACAGGCTTTCAGCGCAACTGCCACTCTCGTTACTGAGTTACGTGTGGGTTTCCTGCGGTTCAGCAGCTACTGCCGCAGTGGCATGGGGTGCTGGAATACTTTCGTTCCCGAAGCTGTCCGCGGGCCGCCAGGTCGACCGAAAGGATTCCCGCTACCTACCTTTTGTCCATCTCAAACTCCCGTTGAACGGGCCTAAGAGCAATTGTTTTGGGGAGCTGTAGCGCAGGTGGGGGTGAGTTCCTGCATGATAAAACCACATGAGTCGATAGAGCAAGATGCTGTGAGCCAAACCAGTCTGATATGTTATGCAAATTCTCTTTCCAAACCCTCCATTATAGCCCGCGAAGGTCGTTTCGAGCGATGTTCCGAAGTGCTTGCACGCGGATAAGCGCCGCCTTGGGACGCTGGCGAGGCATGAGCACCTCGGCGGCCTCGGCCCTGTCGCCTGACACACGACTTCGCGTTGTGGAGGCCCAGGCCGCACGAAATGCGCCTAAGAGTAGCGCATTGCACAGTGCTCTGTTGCAACACAACCTCGGAAGGGTCAACCCCGAGGTGGTTGTCAAGTATCCCAATGTCCTCAAGGTGCTCAGCCGCGAGAAGAAGATCAGGGATCTGAGCTACACAGATAGGGTACGTTTATCTCGCTTCACCCTCAGACGTCTAGCCCTGCTTAGCCCCGTGCTAGAGGCGGGCAACACACAGTGAAACAGCATGTCGACCTCTGGCGCGGACTTTGAGTCGATTCGAAGTACATACCGGGACTCATGCCATGACGCTTCCTCCACGCCCCTCATTCTAGGTTGCACTCTCTGTTGCGACATACAACAACAAGAGTCACGCGGGCCGCGCCCAGCGAAAGAAGGCCGCTCGCAAGGCCTTGCAGGCTCGAGTTGACGCCCGTGTTCGCGAGCTCCAGGCCCAGAGTAAAGAGATGCTCATGCAACGTGAGCGTGAGCGTCAGGTCAAGAATGTCAATGCCGTGTTGGCCCGCAAGGCGCGCAAGGCGGCGCGTCTCGCAGCCGGAGAAAAGATCGAGGTCCCCACGATTGACTGGTCTCAACGAGCTGCACCCGAGTCAAAACAGAAGAAGTAATTCGCGTTATCTTAACTTGAGTACACTAGTAAAACCCAAATTGGATGTATCTTGTTTGTATCTACCTCGCTCTCTAACGCCATTGTAATCCAAGGTGCCGTGTCCGGCCCACCGCTCCCACCCTGGCACGAGCTCTCTCAGGGCAAAATATCTGGGAAAATTGGGGTTTCAGATACTCAATGAGAGGAGTTAAAACATGCTATTGCCGCGGTGCGCTGAGTGGGAATGTAAGTTTATTGAGTAGAGCTATGCGTGTAAACTCATTTTGATTGAATTTTGACGCCCCAATCCATTTGCATTGTATAGAGAATTGAGACAAACATGTCTATGGAGGATCGACAAGTAAGTAGTTTCCTATGCAACTTGCCATTTGATGCACTTCTCGTGCCGATGCGACGCAGCTGACCCTCGCTTATGATGCATACCACACATTCTCCACGTGTAGTTCTCTACCCAAGCCATGCAGCAGATGAAGCGGCGTGAGCCGCTCGTGCAAATGATGTGGCAGGAGATGCAGTTCCTTCGACGCGTGCTTGAGCGCCAGCTTCTGGGCTCTGTCGCAGGTCTCGACCTGCCCACGGGCCGTATCCGAAGCACCCGCGAGGCGGCAAACAAGAAGCCCTTCACTGATAAGGACCGTCTTGCCCTGCTCACACTGTCGAGCTTGAACGAAGAGCTCGCCCCTGTCGTCGTACAACAAGTGGTTCAACAAGTGGTGCAGTCCCCTGCACAATCAGAGCAGCAGCAACAGTCGCAGCAAGCCCAACAGGACGGTGTAAAGAAGGACTCAGCGGCAGCGGCAGCAGCGCAGGATGCAAAGCCACCAGCAGAGCGACCCAAGCCGCCCGTACCGGCAGCCAACTCACCCTGGAAGGTCCAGGTCGACAAGAACTCTGGCCGTTTCTACTTCTGGAACCGCGAGACGAAGGCCACCACCTGGCAGCGACCTGAGGGCTTCATTGAGGAAGGCTCGCCTGAGGATATCAAGGTTATTCGAGCAAAGGCTGCAGCTGCAGAAGCTGCCCAGGATGGTAAGGCAGCGGAGGGTGACAAGGGTGCCACAGATGCAACCTCTAAGGCAGAGACTACACCTGAGGTCACCAAGGATGCTGCTGCAGCGTCAGAGAAGACCGAAGCCGGCTCCGAAGCCAGCGCAGCTCAAGAAAAGCCCGCCGAGTGCCCTGTTTCCGCAGTTGCCAGTGGTTCTGCTGCACAACCCGATGCAGCGGCAACGGCTCCCGCTCAAGCTCAGCCATCTAGCTTGCCTCCACCACCCCCAAGTGCAAGCTCGTTGCCTCCCCCACCTCCCAGTGCAAGCTCATTGCCCCCGCCACCTCCAAGTGCAAGCTCGCTATCTCCCCCACCACCCGGCGTGAGCGCATTGCCTCCACCACCACCCAGCGCGAGCTCGTTGCCTCCCCCACCTCCTGGTGCGAGTGCATTGCCTCCTCCACCTCCTGGTGCGAGTGCATTGCCTCCTCCACCTCCTGGTGCGAGTGCATTGCCTCCTCCACCTCCTGGTGCGAGCTCATTGCCACCCCCACCTCCAGGCGCAGGTGCATTGCCTCCTCCACCACCTGGTGCAGGAGGACTTCCCCCACCGCCTCCTTCGGCGGGCGGCGTGCCTCCGCCACCACCAGGTGCCAGCGGTGTTCCACCTCCTCCTTCCGCTCCAGCAGCACCCAAGATCGAGCTGCCACAACCAACCAAACCGATGATTAAGCCCAGCACCAAGATGAAGACCATTCCATGGAAGGCTATTATCCTCGGTCACAAGGAGAAGCGGACGGAGAACGCAAAGAAGAGTTTATGGTCACAAGTCGAAGACATCCACGAGTCCATCATAGCCGAGCTCGATATCCCCGAACTCGAGAAGCGATTCGCCGCAGGTACCACGAGAACTTTCGTCCCAGCAGAGCCTTCGCCCGAGGAGACCAAGGCAGAGGAAGTCAAGGATCCTAACGTGCCTCGACGAATCCTCGACAAGAATCGATACAACCAGCTCTCGTTCTTGCTTGCCAAGCTGCCCGATTTGGATACCATTGTGGATGCCATTCGTCGAATGGATCTTACCAAGATCACCCTCGATCAGCTCGACGCCATTCACCGTGTTTTGCCGACTACCGAAGAGATCGAGATGGTCGTCAACTCTGGCATGTCACCCGACAAGATGTATGCGCCAGAGAAGTTCGTGTACACTCTCTCGAAGATCGAGCACCTCTCCGCTCGTATTGAGTGCTGGCGCTTCTCGCATCACTTCGAGGAGCAGTTCCTCGCAGTCTTTACTCCACTCTCGCGCATGGCAACGATGTGCGATCAGTTGCGCCAATCTAAGGCATGGGTCAATCTCATGGCGGTCAGCCTTGCGATGGGTAATTATATGAACGGTGGTACTCCACGTGGTCAAGCCGATGGTTTCGATATGGAGTCGCTTTCTAAGTTCCGCCGTATTCGTGACGCAGAATCTGGTACCCTCCTCGATTGCATCATCATGTTCTGCTTGAAGAAGTACGGTGAGAAGTTCATCGAGGATCTCCGACAAGACCTCGCCTTGCTCGGTGAAGTCAAGCAGTATTCCCTCAAGAAGCTCACTGAGGAGGGCCGTAGGCTTCAATCGAAAGTGCAGCTGAACGAGAAGATGACTCAGATGATTGTTTCTTCCATCGCAGACGCATCGGACAACTTCAAGCAGAACATGGAATCATTCTGCAAGAAGACCGCTGAGCGTGTTGCTCTCCTCGAGAAGCGATGTGCCGAGGCATTCGACAAATTCATAGAGCTTGTTCAATACCTTGAGCCCAACATGTCCAAGGTTAAGCTTGAGGGTCTCCAGACCGAGGAGTACCTGGGTCTGCTTGATGAGTTCGCCACCGACGTTCTCAAGACTTTCGATGAATGGAAGAGGAAACAAGACGAGGATGCACAAGCCGCGAAGAAGACTGCCCACTTGGCGGAGCTCAAGCGTATGCTCAGCCTAAAGAAGTCCCAGTAACACCGTAGTGTGTCGTTATACCAGTCTTTGTATCGTGATCTGGAGTTTCAGGTTCGAAATACGATCTTGTCATCCCCGCCGTCGTTGAGTTTCGTGCTTGCGCATCTCTCAGCATTGAGACTTACATTGAATGTGTCTCAACAACGTCCTATTTACTTTATTCACCCCCCAACCACCTTTATGCACTACTCTCCTCACCCCTTACCACTATGGACTCTTGATTGACTAAACCTGAACGATCTTGACTTCCAACCAGACAACATAAAGTCCGTCTCTTATGTTATTCAGTGAGTTTTACTGTAAAGTGTGGCTTATCTCTGAACAAAAGCCCAACGCAGCTCAATCCAGTCTTTTTTTCAAACTCGATTCCATATTTCCACGGTATTCGTATCTCGGGACTTACACACTGAACGGTCAGAGAAATCAGATCATTTGGTGCAAGCCCTTGTTATACGTACAAAATACCCCGCGACGGGCATAGAATCAACCTGTTTGCGGCGAAATGTCCCGACAAAGAGCGAACTCTGGAGCCGGCTACGATGCCTCAGGCTTCGACGAATATCGACACAACCTGGCGGACCCATCCAATCCCATTTACCTCACCACGTATTCAGATCTACCGAACCCTAACTTCCATATGACGGGCTCGCAACCCCTGCAGAATGCCTCCGACTGGCGATTCCACAGGCTCAAATCGACAAATCTGAGTCAGATTCGCGGCTTCGGCGTTCGCGATGTAAACGATGCGAACATAGCCCAACTACGCGAAGCCCAGCAGGTCATGTTTCTCCAGCAGTTTCGTATGTTTCCCGATGTTTCCGCAGCCGACTCAGCCGACCAGTACATCAAAACTGATATTGATCACAATCGAACCGAGAGCCTGCAGGCAACCCTCACCAACATTTTGATGAAGGCGAACTCCGCTCTTCTTGGTGAGTCGAGTATACGACCTGCGCCGGTAAGCAGCGTGCCACCAGACGCTTCTGCTGCTGCGACATATGCAACAGCTAGTGCAGCTTCAAGTACGACATTACCTCCGCCTCGCCAAGCCCTGCAACAGCCTCCAACTCCTTCACAGCAACAGCAACAGCAACAGCAGCAACAACAACTGCAGCAGCAGCAACAACAACAACAGCAACAACAACAACAGCAACAGCAACAACAGCAACAACAGCAACAACAGCAACAACATCAGCAGCAGCACTCCACACAGCAGCAACTGCAACACCACCAGCAGCAGCAGACACAGCAACAATCACAACAGAGCCTGCCGTCTACTACGCAGAGAGTTGTAAGGGGATCTTCAGCTCTACAATAATTTCATGATCCAATACAATAAAACAACACAATACGTGTACAATAGAGAAGGGACGCAAATGATAATATCAAATGTCGCGGCTGCGTTCGATTTATTCGTTTAGACAAGAGAATCCTCTCATGCAGATATCCCTCAATCTCAGTAGTGGCATTTGCAATGGAGTGATTCTCCGTGATCCGTGACTCGTGGTGATCGTACCACATTATTACGAGTCTACTATACTCGCTCGGAACCGAGAGTATCTGAGGATTCACAACTGATACTTAATAGCGTGATGCATAGTTGAAATCCATGGATCGCTTGTCCAGATCACTGTAGTCTGAACGAGGAAGCTCGAAGCTTGTAGGAAGCTGAGGCTGAGGCTGGCTTGCCGCAGCGGCACCGCGTCGAATCACAGCGCCAAAGGGTGACGAGCCAGGAGGTGCACCCGATGAAGCGTCGGGCAGGGGCGCTTGATGTGTTGGTTGTGCCACACCAGCGGCAGGCATCGCTGCTGTTGTTGCATAGGCGGACGGATAGGCGCTCTGGGGGTATGCCGCCACCCCAGGGTTTGGAGCAGCAACCATCTGTGGAGCAGGCGCACCAACAGCTGGAGCTGTCGCAGTTGCAGTGGGGACTGCTGCAGTCTGCTGGGGTGACTGAACCTGAGGATAGCCATATGCAGGCGCGGTGGCAACGGGAGCAGCGTAGCTGGGAGCGGTATATCCATACGTCGCTGTTGCTACGGCTGGCTGGGTGGATGCTGCCGCAACCGAGGGGTATTGGTATGAGGTTGCCGCTGGCACTGAGGTTGCAGTGGCTGTGGCCGGCTGTGGGTATTGGAATCCACTCGGTGCAGTTGCCGAGGTTGTTGGAGCAGGCTGCATCATAGGAGGCTGATATCCTGAATAGGCCTGCTGGGGCTGAGGCTGAGCAGTCTGCTGTTGCTGAGTGGGAGTCTGGGTGTAAAGTTGCTGCTGCTGGTATTGCTGGTGAAGGTAGGCGGCTGACTGTGAGAACATTGGAGCGATTTAGGTCGAAACAACAGCAACCACGTTAGTCAGGTGTGGATTTGGAGTTGTTCGGAAGGAGATCGTCGCTCAATGAGCTTTTACGACTCTGCAAAATACTTTAGCTTCGAATGCAAGCGCTAGATCCAAGGCTCGGACGTCGCAGCCTGTGCTCTGTATCACTTGCGCGCTAATTAGCTACCGCTAACTCTGTCTCTGTCCTGGCAAGCAAGGCGATCGATCACCTATCCCAACCTAGCCGAACGGGATTCGGGTTCTATCTCTTCAGACCTAAGGCCAGCAGGCACGACACTAATTCTGGTCTTTGCTGGTGGCTCGCGTTGTCTTCTTCGGACGCAGATCTGGCCTCGGGACCGTGGCGAGGGGAACTCTGTTACACAACAGTATGTGGAGTAGATGGACCAGTAAGCAAGAGGCTAACGAAGGGGGTTTACGATCAGGGTGGGCTAGGCCTGTAGGTTGGATGTCTCGGAAAAGCCCGAAAAAGCTGTTTTCCAAGTTGCCCGGCCACCAGTGGTGTGTAGCACTTCGCTGAACGCCACTTTCAGGCACACATACACGGACAAGCCAGTTCGTTTTTCCTTCTCGAGCAACTAGTCTGAATTTTGCCCACTCACCAAAGATATCTCCAATCAGTACTTAAACCGATGCAATCTAACCAGCCCAAACTTCACAAATAATATGTTTTCACGACGCACACAATGCTAAATATCCCGAATATGATCATGCAAAAACAACGTCATCCGCCTCTCCTCAGCACATTTTGGCCGAGGGCGGGTGGATGGAGAGAATCTCAGCCGATTGGGTGCTCGAAGGAGGTCTCAAGCAGGTCAGATGAGCCTCTCAGTCACAGGACTGATAGATACCCTACTGGACACATCAATTCGGGCCTCGTCTTGCTCACTGCACCTGTATTCAAGGAACTATGCCTATTCAATTCAGTGATTCGCACCACGTCAGCAAGTGGAGTCGACATCATGTTGCTTAAAGTATCACGCAATTTAAGGAGATATCTCTTGCACTTCAAGTTCGCCACAAGTAGGATTCTCCAGGGCCACAATGCATCCAATACTCACTCACCCCGTCCCTCGCGCAGATCACTGCTCCGACCTACTCACGAAGCCACGTACCTCATCGCGGGGGTATTTAGCCGGATCCGGCTAAAAATAACCTGTGAAACGGTCCACCCGCTTCCGGCGACCGCGGGCTTGCTGCACTTGGAGAAGCGAGAGTATTTCACTTGAATGGGCACCTCGGTGTGAGTGGCATCGCGAGTGAGTAGTTTAATTCGATGAGCTAGCCCAGAGTCCATTGTTTGGGTGTGTTATAATCCATACAGGTCCCGCGCCCCTGCCTCAATCCGCTAGAAACCAAGTTACTCACGGCATTTCGTCGTTTCGTTTCATATTTCTCCACCGTTTCGCAGACCTGAGCTAGGTTCACCCGAACCCGCTAAGTCAAACAGGACAGATAAGGCGGCCGAACCGAATACCGTCCCAGCTGATTGTCTAGGTCACCGGCTATGTCGTCAAACAACAGCTCGGCAGCCACTACGAGTGCGAATGATCTCAACCGCCCCCTTCTGCAGGGTGAAGAGGCCCCAGGCGATAAGGGTGTGCCCAATGTGGTCATCCCTTCGGATGATATGGCACCCACCCTCGACGCCGTCGCCATTCAGCAGGCCGAGGAGAAGCGCAAGACACGCATGCTCATCATCTGCTTCTTCTCCATGGTGTTCTTCTCGTTGGGTAACTCCATCACGCAGGTGCTCATGATCAATGCGATGCAGAACTATGCCTTCTACGTGAACCTGTTGACCACCTTTGTGTACATCCCTGCTTCGTTTGCTTACATTTGGCCGATGCTCAAGTGGGGCACCCACATCACCGAGGACCAGACCAAGATCCCCAAGCGGGTCTTCCTCTACATGGGTGCACTTGATTCCATTGCAGGTCTGCTTCAAATCGTCGCAGCTGCCTACATCAAGAACGGTACCATCATGATTCTCGTCGCTCAGTCCGCCATTCCCATCAGCATGCTTCTCTCACGCTGGCTGCTCCACACACAGTACCGCAAGTCGCAATATATCGCTTGCCTGATTGTCGCAGCCGGCCTTGCGCTCGTCATCGTTCCACGCTTCTATGTCAAGAAGGACGACGATGATGATGGCGATAAGTCCGAATCCACCAGTGTAACCAAGATGCTCTTCTCGATCTTGGCCTATGCTCTCGCCAACGTGCCCGTTTGCCTCTCCGCGATCGTTAAGGAGCGCACCCTGGGTGAGGCTAACATCGATCCCATCTACTTGAACGGTTGGGTTGCCGTCTTCCAATTCCTCATTTCTTTCCCTCTCATGTTCCCAGTCGCTGCAATCACCAACGATCCCAAGATCGCGGATATCTGGGATAACATCTACAATGGTATGAAGTGTGGTGTGGGTATCAATACCGTCACCAAGAAGCCCAACGCTACGTTCCTTGAGACCCTGTCCTATGGCGTCTGGCAAGCCTTCCCATGGCTTGCACAGGCTCTTGGCCTGGAGACCAGTGCTGATGGTATCACTCCCAAAAGCAGCTTCCTGGGTGAGGTCTTGGGTAGCGATCCTAAGCTTGATAACTGTCACTATGCGCCTTACTACATTGCTTTCTATTGCATCTTCAACCTTGCTTACAACATCTTGATCATTCTCGTGATCAAGTTCAGCTCGGCTAACCTCCTCTGGTTGGCTCGTACTATTACCGTGCCCCTCGGTTCGATTGCTTTCTCTTTCCGCTTCATGCCCGAGCACAAGCCCCTCAGTGGCTTTGATATTGGTGGTTTGATCGTCCTCATGAGTGGTTTGATTGGATACCGTTTCTGGCCCGAGATTCGCTCGCGTCTCTTCGGTCGAAACTTTGATGACATTGAGCGCGAGCGATTGGCTGCGGAGGAGCTCGCTAATAGGCAAGGGAACGTCAACACGATCTCCCCCACCATCATTGCATCCTCTTCGACGGCCTCGCTCCTCAATGAGTCCGCCCCGGCGGCTTTGAGCTCAGATGACTTCCCTCCTGCCCGCGGCCCAAGCTCCGTGTTGGACGCCGCAGCTGAGGATGTCTACGATGAGCCCGCTCAGTCCGCTCAGTCCAAGGGCAAGGGTAAGGGCAAGAAGTCTCGCAAGTAAGTGATGGTCGGGAAAACACTTACTGGAGTGAGATGTACCACATCTCCAGTTTTCTTCAAGTGCTTTTAATTGTCAGACCGTGCTGGTCTTTTTATCCAGTTCCTTTGACCAACTACCCTCCGTTATACTATGTACACCGTGGGAGTCAGTTCCCCCAACGTATCAGTAACGGAAGGGTTGGGTCAACGCATCACACAGATGGCTCATGGTAGTTCTCCCTCCTCAGTGCGGTTTTCTGCATTTTGCACACCTTATCTGGTTCCTTCCCAGTCGCCACCGTCACGGGTGTAGCGCTTTACTTCGTAAAGGGGCTTGGTTTTATGAGGGTCATTCATTCCCTTGCTTGCGTAGCCAAGTAGACTCTGTGAGGTCGCGGGGAGGATTTCTCTATACTTTACTTGTTGGTTTGTGCAGCACTCTTTGCTTGAGTAATCGTAATAACAAGGACAATACACTTAGTCAGTGGCCTTTGCAACGTACGCTAAAAGTTTATGCTTTACGCCATTCCACTGGTCGTGATTTGTGTTGTGCTAATCGTAACTGAAATACCAGTGAGACTGTGATGACGTGGCTCGTCATGGAAGGATAGAACACGGTCCCTGAGAGTGCAATGCTCAGGCTGTGAAGTTTGACTTTGCATATCAAAAGGTTTGGTAAGTAAACAAAAAGTCGCAGCAAGTCGGTTCCTTTGTGCGAAGTTAGAATATTTCGATGATGGGGGTAACATTCGACCAGAGGTCATGCATAAACGTAAAGAGCTCTGCCGAGAGTGCCACTTTGTACGGCGTGGGGTTGAGATGACGAAGATGGTCGGAACGGAAGGTTGCCAGCTGCTGAAGTACATATTCTCGTGACTCCTGGATTGTGGGAAACGTGACGACAATCTTGCCACAATCCCAAACGAGATGATGGAGCTTCTCAACCTTGGATGGGGTCACGAAGACTCGCTTCGTGGGATCAAATGGATGACGGCACAGAACGCGCTCACCTACTCGAGGGGTTTTGCCAACGATGGTCTGAGCGGTCACTGTGCGAGACACTGGAGATGACGTTGATGAGGTCTCGGCAGTGGCAGCCGTTGCACTCGCAGGTGGCTCACTTGAGCTACTATCCGGGGCCGAGGGATAAGTAGGCACCATGATATCCACCACAGGCTGCCCTTGACTGTTGTACAAGCGATAGCACTCCTTTCGACCAGGAATGGTAACCTTGAAGTGGTCCTGACTGATTTTCATTCGAGGTTCTCCACGCACCTCAACAAGCTTGTAGACACAACCAAGTGCGGGTTGGGCGCTGCATGTGACAAGATTAGTGCCCACACCGAACGCATCAATTGAGTGTCCTTGCTCTTTGAGAGACCACAGGACCTCCTCACTCAGATCATTGCTCGCCACAATTGTTAGATTTCGGAATGCCTCCACTCCAAAGGCGGTAGCAACCTCTTCAAAGACGTTTCGGCATCGCTTGGAGAGATAGGCAAGATCACCGGAGTCCAGGCGAATGCCACGTGCCATGTATCCAAACTCGTGTAAAGCAAGTGCAACCGCCAAGAAGTTAGGTAGTCCTGACTCGAGCACATCGTAGGTGTCGATCAAGGCTAGGAAAGCGGTGGGGAATGACTGAGCATATGCAGTAAACGCAGCGAGCTCACCATCATTCGTTCCCATCGCCTTGAGTTTCTTTCGATTGGCAAGCACACATGCGAGGAACTCGCGGGGTTCACCTCCATCTGCTGGCACAAGGATCGTGGTCTTGAGATCCGCAAAGGTCTGGTACGCGCCGACGAATGAGTGAGCATGAGTACCTGAAAGCGCGAGGCCGTACTCAATACCGGCCTTTACGTTGCTTGTGCCGTCAAATCCACCTAGCACTGCATATCGAGATGCCGTCATAGCTCCGTCAGGACCTTGGGCTCGTCTCAAGCCAAATTCGAGGAGAGCCTTATCAGGTCCGACTGCAAGTCGGTGTCGAGCGGCATTAGTGGCGATGAGCGAAGCAAAGTTTATCAGTACGAGTAGCGTAGTTTCCAAGACTTGGCAAATACCCAGGGGGCCTTCGACCCGTAAGAGCGGCTCCCGCGGGAACACGAGCGTCCCTTCTCGCGGTGCGTAGATTCGGACCTTCGAGCAGTCCAGGGTCTGGAGGTAGTCCCAGAAGGTTGGGTCCCATGATGGGAACTTGTCCGCTAGTTTACGGCATGAGGCTGCGTCAAACTTGAAATTGGCAATGTACCGCAGACAGTCCTCGAGTCCCGCAAAGACTGTGAACTCGCCCTTGAAGGGATTTCTTCGGAAAAAGAGTTCGAAGACGCTGTCGTCTTCATGGTGGCCCGACTTCCAGTACGCATACAACATGGAGATTTGGTACAGGTCTAGACAGGTGATGACATATGGTATATGGGTGAGCGTATGTCCTCGCTAGGTCTGTGGGAATGGCGCAGAGTCAGGAATCTGCTACTTACCTGTGAGAAGTGCATCGACGGTGGGGTTGAGGGGGAGCATCTGGGCCTCCTTTTCTTCCAAGCTTCGGGGCTCTGGGGAGGCGCCCGACGCAATCGTATCGCTTGTTGTGCTCATGCACGAGTGTCTGGTGAGATACACGTATTTTGGAAATGTACTCAGAGGACTTGGATTTTCATGTCGGATGTTGGGTTCGGGCGTGGCAGCTGGGATGCGCCATGCTGATTGGCGGACGGAGCTCCAGGCGAGCCTTACTTAGGAGCTTTTCCTACTGATCACGCTTTCACGACGATCCAGTGCTCGTGCTATGAATACGTCATGGCGCACTCGGGTCTAATACATGTGAGGCACCGGTAACAGGTCAGATGAGGGGTGATGCACGCAGCTGAGTTCAAGATACTGAAGCCAAAGTGGGGTATGTATTCATATGGTGAACGATATTTACTGGAAAGGCTACTGCGAATTTGATAGTAATTGGCACACACTATGTGAGACATCGGTATGACAAGATCACACGGTATGAGACATCCCAGAGTGCGAAAGTGGACCAACTGTGATAACTTGGCAGAGCCGTACGATCATAGTGACCAAAACTGAGATTAGGACAGCATGATCCGAGCACGGAGGGGAAACAATGGTGAGGTGGACAACGAGAGTCCTGAGTTGAATCGTGAGATGAGTGAATAAAATAGGAGCATTCGACTTGTGCTTCTAATAGTGAATCATTTTGGTTACAGGCTGATTTAGCCAGAGCAACTAGATATGCTGTGCTACATTGTCTTGACAGGGATAATGCAGGGGCGAATTCGCCCATATTGCGCTTTGCGACGAGCGCGCGGGGGGAGTGTGTACCTCGAGTCGTGGCAGGGTTGTGAAGTGCAACGAAGTCGTTCGCACAGACCCACTGGGAATTAGCCAAGTACGGGAGCTGGACGGGTTATGATAGCAATACGAGTGAAATGTAGGTATTCAGCTGATATGCGGGTTGTTATACAAGTTACGGTGCATACTGCAGCGAACTTGCTATGAAAATCTGACCAATATAGTAGAGAGGGAGACCCACTGCCTGATTCAAAATCTCACTCTTCACAAATTTCTCACGAGCAACGAAGAGGTCGGAGAGGTAGAACAAGAAGGCTCCGACAGCGCCCATGAATGCCTGCTTAGAAAGCTCGCTGGGGAGGCTGGAAACAGCGGCGTCTAGTGTGGCTTGAGCAGAAATAGATGATGTCTCCATCATCTTGCTGAAGGAAAAACCAGACAAGGCGGTGGACATCGAATTGAAAACATACTGGATGGCTGACAATACAACAGGGTCTTTGCTGCTGCCAGCATCTGAGCCCGGGGCACTAGCTTGGTTCGCTGGGTGATTCGTGAGAGCCACGTAAGTAGCCGAGAGCATCATACAGCTGATGACAGTGAGATAAGCCACAACTGCATTTCTCATGACAGAGTCACGCTGCAGCTTTGTGCCTCCATTCTTACGCAGCCATCGGTGGACCACAGCAGCGACCGTGACGATCACCGCCAGCGGGATCAGAGTCCGTGTTGACCCGAGAGCACTGAAGCCACCAATTTGGAAGAAGTTCTGGAGGAAGGCGGTGAGGTAACAGACATGACCAATCAAGAAGGAAGCGAGGCCGGCGAGGAACCAGAGAGAAGTTCCGAACGCAAGTAGGCAGACGTCTCCGACCCAGGCGAAGCATAGGCCGAGGTAGACTAAATTGGGAGACCGGAAAGGGCATAAAAAATTCAGGTCATCAGAACTTGAAGCATTGCGTGTGCAGGCACAAAATCACTAAGGAACTGTGTCATCAGACCCGTGGCTAGCACATGAATGAGCGACCTCCCCTCAGGTTCGATCTACGTACTCGTGCGAGCATAGAAGCTCGACTCTCCCAGCATTTTCAGAACTCCGACGGATGGCGGGAACACCACCGCAGGTGATTCTCGGAGGATATGAAGCAGTTCATCGCGTGCGTATTGTTTCGGGTCGACGTAGTTTACACTCATGTTGGTGTGCGAGAAAGCAAAGAACTCCGGAATTGGCGCTGCCTCGACAGTTTCGGAAGCGCGTGAGAGCAGTTGGATCGCAATGGCATGCAGACCAGCAAACAGGAAGAAGAATGATAAAAGAGGCTTGACGATCGCCTATAACCAAGTGCCAGGGGCAGATATACGCCATATTGGGTGAGTCTTGGGGGTGCCCGTAAGTCGACATGCGACCAGACCTGGGGATCTGCGAAAAGGTCAGAACGGATCTTTCGGACACTTACTCGGAGGGTGCGCTTGTGGGTACCGAGCACGAGCAGCGGGAGTCCAACCGCCGTCCAGATGAAATAAGGAGCGTGGAACGTCATTTAGCTCGCTTCGAGCACTTGGATGCGGTTCGAAAACAATGCAGAGCAGGCTTCGATCCGTTTTGACAAATTTTCGAGATATTTGATGTCACTGGTTCGAACTCGCGAACCGAGCGTGTGATCGCTTCTACTCCCGTATGATTCAGTGGATCGGTTGTTAACAGACAAATGTATGACCGTCGATCGCAGTGTCACGGCGTATTCGCAGTGAGATCTTTCCCAAACCGTCCGAGCCACAATTCTTAAAACTTCTCCAGTCAACTTCGTCATCTTGAGGGTCGATCACGTCTGCGCACATGCACGGCACGCGCCAAGGTTAGTCAGACTGGCGTTTACATCATTGCTCTACCATGTCAAATTAGGCTTTATGATGACTTATACACCACCCACAATTCTGCCGCTATCGTGCGAGTCTTAGTGAAACACGTGTAGAACTTTATGCGAAGTTGCTTGGTACAGCTTAAACTCGTCATCTGAGTAATTTAGGATATAGTCGGTAGTGCTTGTGTGCAACACGTAATTGTTCGAAACAGGCCTCGCTTTAGCCTTGAGTGATTGAGTGAATGAATGAATTCGCTTTCGATCAAGGCTGAGTTAACTGAGATCTCAGTGGTCATAAAGCTTTAGAGCGGATGGAACTTGTGCATTGCTGGACGCATGATACTACATATAAGAGCTTGGATCGATCGCCCTACTTGATACGAGGCAAGACACGACGAGACGCAATTCGTGGCTTAGCCGTAGAAATCATCATCGTCGCCTGCTCCGCCAGCTGCGTCACCAGAGGGCGATGCACTCGAGAAGTCACGAGGCGCTGCGTCGCTCATGGCAGATGAGGACGACGATGCACCTGCAGCCTGGCCAGGGCGACGCTCGGCATCCAAACCAATGACCGGTGCTCCTCCTCCTGCTCGACCATCGTCCATGCCGAGGCGACGCTCCCAATCACGCTTGTACTTCATATATTTCTCAACATCAGCCTTCGAGACAGAGCGCTTTGCATTTGCAAGAGCGGACTTGATCATCTCCATGGTGATGGCAGGGACGATCTCTTCGGGCTCCTCCTCAACATACTCGATACCCTTCTCCTCACATTCCTGACGCTTGCGCTCACGCTCCTCCATAATCTGGCGCTCTCGCTCAATGGCACGGCGAATCGCAATCTTTGCAGCTGCCTTGCAGACGCCCGCGATATCAGCACCCGAGAAGCCCTCAGTGCGGTCGGCGAGCCACTCGTAGTCAAGGTCCTCAACGGGAGTTTTACGCAGTGATGCCTTGAAGACCGAAACACGAGCCTCGAAGTCGGGGAGACCGATATAAATCAAGGAGTCGAGACGGCCTGGACGCATCAAAGCAGGATCGATGATATCAGGTCGGTTGGTGGCACCAATGAAGAAGACAAGCTTCTGCTCAGAGACACCATCCATTTCAGTCAGGAGCTGGTTCATAACACGATCACCAGCACCACCGGCATCACCAAGAGAACCGCCACGGGCCTTGGCAATGGAATCAAGCTCATCGAAGAAGAGAATGCATGGCGCTGCGGAGCGTGCCTTATCGAAGACCTCACGAACGTTGCGCTCGGACTCACCGAACCACATTGTAAGGAGCTCAGGACCCTTGACGGAGATGAAGTTGGCAGTGGACTCTGAAGCAACTGCCTTGGCAAGCAGAGTCTTACCGCAACCAGGAGGACCGAAGAAGAGGACACCTCGTGATGGCTTCTGACCATACTTGAGGTAAATGTCAGGGTGCTCAAGCGGCCACTGAATCATTTCGATCAACTGCTTCTTGACGTCCTCGAGACCACCAATATCCTTCCACTTGACAGTGGGGACCTGAACGACAGTGCTGCGGAGGACGGAGGGGTTGGTAAGCTTCATGGCAGCATTGAAATGCTCCTGAGTAACTGCCATGGACGCAAGGATCTCGGCATCAATCTTCTCATCCTCGATATCGATGACCTCCATCTGTTCACGAATGCACTGGAGCGCGGCCTCAGTGCACAGCTGCGCAAGATCGGCACCGACGAAACCGTGAGTCTGTGATGCGATCTGTTGAAGGTTGACGTTTTCGTGAAGGCGCATGTTCTTAGTGTGAATGTGGAGAATCTCAACACGACCCTCTTCGTCGGGCACACCAAGCTCGATTTCACGATCGAAACGGCCGAAACGGCGCAGTGCAGGATCAAGAGTGTTAGGTCGGTTGGTAGCACCGATGACGACGACCTGACCACGACCCTTGACACCATCCATGAGTGTGAGCAACATGGAGACGATTCGTCGCTCGAGCTCACCATTGGTCTTGTCACGAGCAGGTGCGATTGAATCGATTTCATCGATCAAGATAATAGCGGGTGCGTTCTTTTCGGCTTCCTCGAAGGCCTTACGAAGGTTGGCCTCGGAATCACCAGCCATTTTGGACATAATTTCAGGACCGTTGATAATGAAGAAGAAAGCGCCAGTCTCGTTTGCAACGGCACGAGCAATCATGGTCTTACCGGTACCAGGGGGACCATGGAGTAAGACACCCTTGGGTGGCTTAACACCTAATGTCTTGAACAGTTGAGGATGCCTGAGCGGCAATTCGATCATCTCTCGAATCATCGCCAGCTGCTTGCGAACACCACCGAGATCATCGTAACCGACGTCATCAAGCTTCTCCTCATCAGCACGCTTGACTGGATCACCCTCGCAGTGAATGATGGTCTCGGGAGCAACCGTCGCGTACGTAGCTTCCGGAGGGTCAATGTCCATGACTTTGAACTCGACTGGGTGGAAGGAGCCACGAACAATGAATGTGTCGCCTTTGCGGACGGGGCGGTAGATGCGACGGAAGTAAGGCTTCAAGTATGTCTCGAAAAGATTGCCTGAGATGCCCTCAACGGTGTCATCGAAGGGAAGCACGTGGATGGCCTTGGCGTTGGGCACATCGGGTGCGTGGTGAACTGAAACGATATCACCAAGGCGGACACGCAAGTTCTTTCGGACGACCTTGTTCATGCGGACAGCGTTGATGGGGAGATCTGCATCATTGATTGCGATGCAGACGGTTTCGTGCTTCTTCTTACCCTTGACGATAACAGTATCACCCTCGAAGATGTTGAGTTCCTCGAGCTTGTTGGGGTGCATGAGGATGCACGAGTTATCACCATCTTCACCATCCGCGCCTGGAATCGTGTCCGTCACGACGAGACGATGAGGTGATCGCTTGATCTTGTCATTGAAAGGAATGGGCTGACCGGCGGGAGGTGCAGCGGTGGTATCTGGCTGTGGCTCTGTCGTTTTCTGGTCTGGGGTCGACATCTGGCAGTGTGAGTGAGGCGAACGAGTCTACTACGCGATAAACTTGTTGGGTCACTCTCTTGTCCTATACGAATGGCAAGACGAGAATGCACGGTCAGGATGAGGTAAGAGTCAACTATATACGCATGAAGCTTCAAAGGCTGCACAGCTGCCATGCGACCTTTGGAGCCATGGAGAGAGTCTCAAGGCCTGCGCGTGGCTTCACCGCGAACCGCAGTGCTGGCCCAGTATGATGCAGGAGAAAATTGCTGACTGGTGGAGCAGGGTTCAGGTGGTTGCTTACGGGGATCCAACCACTGCATCAGGATAATAAGCCGTTATTTGGTGTTTTCACGCAGCCACACACTGAATGGTATCAATGACTCGCATCGCAACCTTTGGATCCACCACCATCTTGACATGATGCATTGCTGACCTTATCCAAGGTTCCTTGATCAGGCTTGAATCTAATGGCATTTCCTCACAACGCGCAGCGAACTTGAAGAAGCCTCCCGATCAAACTCATCTGTGCGCAGTACTGATTCTGCACACGCACGATCTCCGCACACGGCAGCGCCATCAGCGCACATATCGCACCCAAAAAATCAACTCGCTTCACGACTCACGAATGGTCAGAGTGTGTATTCCGTCACCCCGGTTTTTATTCCACCACCCCCGGTTCTGGCTCCGACTCGCTTTCCCAACGGATGCAGCAGCGCGACTCACTGACATTGAGGCTCGCTCGGGTGAGAGTTGGCGGGGGGTGCGCCACAATTCGAGAGAAGTCCTACTCTGCAGTCCGTGTAAAGTCTGCTTATAGCCGTGTTATTTGCCTCTTGATGGAGAAACGCGAGTTATTGAGATGGGAGCCAGGTATCAATCCCAGCTCCTAAGTTTTATTATGCCGTGAGAATCAATGGGGTTGAAGTGAACTCGTGTGCTGAGGTGGCCGAGCTCACCTGGTGAGTCTCTGGGAAAGAGTGGAGTAGATTTCCTTTAGTAGCGTTGCACGAATGACTCGAACCGAGAGCAGGTCACCTGGGAGAGTTTCAGGAGAGAACCCCAACGCCAGAGTAATCGCATCGTCAGAAAAGGCGGCATTGCCGTTTGCGCCATCGCTGCCATCATGGCCACAACCCGGCAGTGCAGACGACGAGCCTGCAACGTTTCCTGGTGAAGGTGACGAGGGCGTGGTAGAGTTGGGAATGCTAGGAGAAAAGCCACTGGCTCGAGCGAGAACATCCACCACACGTTCGCCAACCGTGCTTAGGGTAGAATTGGCTATGGCCGCGTGCAACTCACTACACAGGGCGGCATGACCCATGCCATGCACAGATCGATGTCGGGCAATAGCTCCCAAACATTGGTGGGCGCGCTCCAAGTCACCCAGATAGAGATAGGCATGCGCGAGTAAACCTAACAGTGCAGGGTCTGAGACGAGAGACAGGTCCACGGAAAGCGCACCGAACTCGAGTTGCACGCTTGCGATACTAAACAAATCCTGTCCACTCAGGGCCTGTCCCATTGGAGCCTCGTCAAGACCTTGAATCGGATTACTTTGCCCTGCTGAGATCGTACTAGGCATAGCCTCCGCGCCACCCAATGGCTTCGTGGTGCATTCTGGAGCTACTTCGAAGAACTCATCCTTTCTCTCATGCGATCTGCGAACGCCAAGTAAGGATTCCCAGGAGACACTCATCTTATCGTTGTCAAAGTGAAGCAAGGTTGGGTGCGGTGTTAGCGAGATCACCTCATCCACTCTTAGATCGGTCGAATTGCCTGCTGCCTCGATATTCTCAGCCTTCGGACTTGAATCCACCGGTGACGTGTCATCCTCAGCTTCACAAACTTCGAAATCAAAGTCACTAGGAAGGTAGGGCTTGTCAGCATCACCAGGATTAGTCTCGGAGAGGTCAGACCTCCAGGTTGTTTGAACTGCCGGAGCACTAAAGAATGCTCTGAGAATACCCACTGCCGCACGAGTACTCTGTGGAGTGGGCAAAAATTGGGTGAATAGAAGACTGAAGCTCTGAGACACGGCGCAGCAAGAACCTAGCGGCCGATCTGGGAATCCACTAGCAATACGAACAGGGGCGCCGGCAACAAGCCGAGCCGCGCAAGGTTCTCTTACTCCGCTTAATGTAGAAAATCCTGACGGAGCGAAGGTGACACCACTGACGGCTCCAACGCCACTACTCTTCTCGTTCGGCCTTTCCAGGCCAGGTCCCATGAGGCGTGCGGCCAGGGAGTACACCGCTGGCGCACGCTGGAGCTGAGGTAAAACGGAAATACGATCCAGGGCGGCAGCTGTTTCGACTCGAGTGGCTGCTAGAGCAGATGGCATCGTGACTGACACCGCGTAGGTGGCGAGTCCGAGCGATGTGAGTGTCATCTGGGTTGAAGAGAGACTGAGTGAGTCGCAAAGGAGATCTGCCAGAAGACTACCTCTGACTACTTCCAAGGAGTGTGGCGACTCTGTTTCATCTGGTCTAGGGGGTGCTAACGCGCTAGGGTCGGCAACGAAGTGTAACGAGCCAATGCTTCCGTCCTTGTAGCGACGCATGACCAGTTGTGTGGAGGCGGAACTAATGGTCGACTGGGAAACTAGCATCTTCGGTACATCTAGGGCTTCGAGTTGGGTGGGTACCGTTTCATTCTCGCGCCTAGGTTGGGATGGAGACAATCCGATTTTCGGAATAGATGACTTCAGGTAGTGTGTGTAGGTGTTAAATTCGGCGTCCTCAGCGGCACGATACGCCACACGATTGGCTCTAATCCTCTCTTCCAAGAGGATTAAATCAAAGTGAAACAGAAGCCATGCCATCTCCTGCAAAAATGCATGCTGCACTGAAACGTAGTCGGCTTGGGGGAGGAACGAGAGATAAGCCGCAGCTTGGTAGACCGGGGACTTCCATACACGGGCACGCATCGCATCTGCGTTCAGCCAAGGAGAGTAGTCTAGCAAGGATGTTGACGTGAGCCATAGAACAGCCATGCTTGTTGCAAACGAAGGGTCGTAGCTAACCTTCGGTTTACTCCTGCCAAGTGTCGAACTTCCTGTGTAAGGCGCAAGGTAGATACTATCGTGCATAGCTGTAGCGATAGGACTACTGGAGTGTTGCATACGAGCTATGTGACTATCATAAAGTTCTTGTGCAACCTCTCCATTGGATCCTCTGAGTGCGACCATTACTCCAAGTCTCAAAGTTTCGATATAGCCACCAAGAGCTTGGCGTGTCCAGCGTGCAGGAAGCTTTGAAACCGCCGGTAAAGAGGACGATGCCGTGCGGAGCCATCCACGAACACCCGCTTCGACACACAAATAGCACTCCAATCTTGCCAGGAATAATTGCGACTGCATCAGTGCAAACCAACAGGCAGGTTGCAAGGCATCGATCTCAGGCTGGCTCAAGGAGTCTCGTTTGTCTTCTACGTACTCGTCAACATCCAGCATGGAATTTGTCTCCACGCCGAAATGCGGTGGACGTGAGTTTAGCTTCAGTTGACGTCCCCCCTCATTCGCGGCAATATCCTTAAGAACCCCCACGGTGAGAGGCCTGAGCCATTTCTGTGATCTGAGGAGGAAGGCGTGGAGCGGTGCAGTGGATCTTCCTGCCCGCAACATCTTCTGCCATCCTGCATGATCACCTGCGCCTCCACCACTGCTTTGCTTGGAAGGCAGCTGAATCCATATGAAACTTGTTTGAGACTTTC
>Ga0182741_1001670_pt1 | contig 27885 bp, 26 predicted proteins | sample eDN5th37CBELigOP_FD_128874 | JGI IMG/M metagenome (GOLD analysis project Ga0182741, IMG submission 128874) | Enriched Organic Plus compost microbial communities from Emeryville, California, USA - eDNA 5th pass 37_C BE-Lig OP (version 2) (version 2) ... | reverse complement strand
GCTGATGATCCACAACCGCGAGGCCGACGCCGACCTGCTGCGTGTCCTGCACGACGAGGGCGCACCCGAGAAGGTGATCTTCCACTGCTTCTCGTCGGATGCCGACATGGCCCGCCGCTGCGTCGACGCCGGATACCTGCTGAGCTTCTCGGGCACCGTGAGTTTCAAGAACGCGAAGGCCCTGCGCGAAGCGGCGCCGCTCGTGCCCCGTGAGCTGGTGCTGGTGGAGACCGACGCGCCGTTCCTGACCCCGCATCCCTTCCGGGGCGCGCCGAACGAGTCGTACTGCCTGCCGTACACGGTGCGGGCGCTCGCCGAGCTGCGCGGGGAGGATCCCGAGGAACTGGCCGCCGCGACCACCGCGAACGCGGAACGGGTGTACGGACTTTCGTGAAGCCGACGCGGGGGTGCCCGGGCGCCGTGACAATACGGGCATGCACTCCTTCGTCTACACCTCCCATCCGGTACGTGTGATCTTCGGTCCCGGCACCGCCGCGCGAGTCGCAGACGAAGTGCGTCGTCTCGGACGGTCCCGGGTCCTGTTGCTCGGCGGGGAACACGTCCGTCCCCAGGCCGAGCTCGTCGAGCGCACGCTCGGCGCGCTGCAGGTCGCCCGTTTCGACGGCGCGGTGATCCACACCCCGGTGGAGGTCACCGAACGGGCGTTGCGGCAGGTCGAGGAGCACGGGGTCGACGCGGTCGTCGCCGTGGGCGGCGGCTCGACGACCGGGCTGGCGAAGGCGCTGGCCGTGCGCACGGGGATCGATCAGGTGATCCTGCCGACCACCTATGCCGGCTCCGAGGTGACCCCGGTGCTGGGGGAGACCGAGGACGGGGTGAAGACCACCCGGTCGTCGCCGGACATCCTGCCGGAGACGGTGATCTACGACGTCGAGTTCACCGCGAGCATGCCCATCCCGATGGCCCTCACCAGTGCGATCAACGCGATGGCGCACGCGGTCGAGTCGCTCTACGCCGAGGACGCCAATCCCATCGTCGACACCCTGGCGCTCGAGGCGATCTCCGCGATCGGCCGGGGCCTGCCCGCTCTGGGCGCGGACTCGGTGGATCCCGAGGGCCGGTCCGACCTGCTGCTCGCGGCGTGGCTGGCGGGGACCTGCCTGGCCTCGGCCGGAATGGGTCTGCACCACAAGCTCTGTCACGTGCTGGGCGGGTCCTTCGACCTGCCGCACGCCGCCACCCACACCGTGCTGCTGCCCCACGTCATGGCCTTCAACGAACCGTCGGTGCCGCACGTGATGAAGCGGATCGCCGAGGCGCTCGGTACCGACTCGGCCCCGGCCGGGGTCTACGACCTCGTCGCGGCCGCCGGGGGTCCCACCACGCTCGAGGAACTCGGCATGGCGGAGCGGGATCTCGACGAGGCGGCGCGGCTGGCCACCGAGAAGGCGTATCCGAATCCGAGGGAGGTGACACAGGTGGGGGTCCGCCGCCTGCTCGGCGAGGCCTACGCCGGAATCCGTCCGAGCCCCGTGGGATAGGTGGTTGAAGCTACAACCATCTCTTGCTAGCTTGGTTGTCGCTTCAACCATGCGGGGCTTTTCGCCTCCGTCACGAAAGGCTCGTTGTGAAGACCTCTCTCGTTCGCGACATCGGCATCCTGATCGCACGACTCGTCCTCGGCGTCATCTTCCTGGCCCACGGCCTGCAGAAGCTCACGGTCTGGGGCTACGACGGCACCAAGGCCGGCTTCGAGGGCATGGGCGTGCCCGCCCCGGCGATCTCGGCCTTCGTCGCCACCTGGGTCGAGACGCTCGGCGGGATCGCCCTCATCCTGGGCGTGCTCGTGCCGATCTTCGGGGTCCTGCTGTTCCTGGTCATGGCCGGTGCCTTCTTCATCGTGCACGTGGACAACGGCATCTACGTCTCCGACGGCGGCTTCGAGCTCGTCGCCGCACTCGGTGCGGGCGCGCTGCTGCTCGCGGCGGTCGGTGCGGGTGCCTTCAGCGTCGACCGGTTCCTTGCACCCAAGGTGCCCTTCCTGCAGAACGCCTGACACGGGGAAGCCGGGTACCGCGGGCGATTCGAGCATCGCCCGCGATACTCGGTTCGTCCGAAGTGCCCTCGACGAGAGGGTCGTCCTGTTACGCTCGGGCGCGAATCTGCTCCCACGGAACGCGTCGACAGGACCGGATATGACCGTGCAGCAAGCCGTTCCGCGGCGTGACAACACCTGGAACCTCGACCGGCGGACCTTCCTCCTCGGCGCCGGTGCCCTCCTCGCGGCGGGGCTGGTCGGAGCCCGTCCCTCCTCGGCGCAGACACGGATCCCGCGGCGCCCCAACATCCTGATCGTCATCACCGACCAGGAACGGCAGCCGATGCACTGGCCCGCCGACTGGGCCCGCACCAACCTGCCCAACCGTCAGCGCCTGGCCGACACGGGACTCACGTTCACCCGGTCGTTCTGCAACGCCGCGATGTGTTCGCCCAGCCGCAGCACGCTCTTCACCGGTCTCTACCCGGCCCAGCACGGTGTGGTGAGCACCCTCACCGAGGGGGGCACGCTCTCGCCCACCGAACCGGTGCTCTCGCCGGACACCCAGAACATGGCGAAGATGCTGCGCTCCGCCGGGTACGACGTCCAGTACCGGGGCAAGTGGCACATGAGCAAGGGCGCCGACGGCGGCGACCCGTCGCCGGAGGACATCGCGCGCTTCGGATTCGACGGCTGGCAACCCCCCGAGGCCGGGCAGGACACCTCGCCGGAGAACTTCGGTGGCGGTTGCGCCGACCGCGACCGGAAGATCGCCGCCGACGCCGCCGACTACCTGCGCTCACGGGATCCGAACGACGACAACCCCTTCGCGCTCGTGGTGTCGTTCGCCAATCCCCACGACATCCTCTCGTATCCGAAGACCTGGGATCAGGTCGACGGCGACTGCAACAACTACGGCGCGTTTGTCCCCGAGGCGTTCGAGCAGGGGATCGACCTGCCGCCCACCTACGGCGAGGAACTGCTCCGCAACGGCAAACCCACCGCGCAGGCCCAGCTGCAGCTGCTGCTCGCCGGTGCGCTCGGGCCGCTCGTCGGGCCCGCGGAGGCCCGCCGGTACGTCAACCTCTACGCCTACATGCACAAGGTCGTCGACCAGCACATCGGCACCGTTCTCGATGCGCTGGAATCGGTTTCGGGCATGCGCGAGGACACGATCGTTTTCCGTGTCTCCGACCACGGCGAGATGGGACTGTCGCACGGCGGACTCCGGCAGAAGGCCTTCAACGCCTACGAGGAGACGCTGAACGTTCCTCTCGTGGTGAGCAATCCGGTGATGTTCCCCCGCCCGGTGAGCACCGACGCGCTCGCCTCGCTCATCAATGTCGTGCCCACCCTGGCGACCCTCGCCGACGTGCCCGACCGGTCCGCGTGGACGTTCAAGGGCGTCGACCTGACGCCGGTGATCGAAAGTGCCTCCGCCGGAGGGTCCTCCGGCCAGGTGCAGGACGTCGTCCTGTTCACCTTCGACGACGAGAACGCCGCGGCACCCAACGGGCAGACGACGGTCGAGCAGCCCAACCACATCCGCGCGGTCCGGCAGGACCGCTGGAAGTACGCGATGTACTTCGATCCCTCTGGCCGGGAACTGCCGCAGTTCGAACTCTACGACTTGCACGACGATCCGCTCGAGACACGAAACCGCGCCAACCCGCTCGACTTCGCGAACTTCGATCCCGTGCAGGTCGCCGCGATGCACGCCGTACTCATGGACGTGATGGCACGGACGGGAACCATGCCGTCGGTGCCGATTCCGCAGTTCCCACCGGTTCCGAGCGGATCCGCGAGCGGTTCGTCCGGGAACTGATCAGCCGAAGGCCATCCGGAACCCGCTGTGCCCCGTCGACGTGTCGGGGGTGTTGGCGATGCGCGCGGAGGTTCGGTAGCGGTGGCAGTAGGACTCGTGGCACAGATACGACCCGCCGCGCAGCACCGGACGGGAGTCGTCGGGGGAGAAGGGACTCGACGTCCACTCCCACACGTTCCCGGTCGTGTTGAACAGACCGAACCCGTTGGGGGCGAAGGCATCCACCGGCACCGTTCCCACCGGGGCCGTCGGCCCGTAGGGGAACGACCCACGGAAGACGTTCATCGCCGGTTCGCCTCCTGGTTCGAACTCGTCACCCCACGGGAACCGGCGCTGCACCAGCCCGCCCCGGGCGGCGAACTCCCATTCCTCCTCCGTCGGTAGTCGGCCCCCGGCCCACGCGCAGTAGGCGAGCGCGTCGAGGTGGGAGACGTGCACGACCGGATGGTCGTCCCTGCCTTCGAGATCGGAGCCTGGCCCCTCGGGGTGCCGCCAGGACGCCCCGGGCACGACGCGCCACCACGGTGCCGCCGCGACCACCAGGTGCGGCCGGTCCGTGGTGAGCCGGCCCGCGAAGACGAGCGAGTCGCCGAACCGTTCCGCCGTCGTCACGTGCCCGGTCTCCTCGACGAACCGGGCGAACTCGGTGTTGGTCACGGCCGTGGCCGAGATGGCGAAGCGGGCCACGGTCACCGGCCGTACCGGTCCCTCGCCGTCGGCGGGATCCGCGACGGGGTCGTCGGTGCCCATGAGGAACTCCGCTCTCGGTGAGCCGTCCGGGGGCAGTTCCACCATCCGGGGAGGCGTCACCGCGCCCGTGTGAGCCGGTGCCGGATGCGTGGCCGGGGTGTGCGGGCCGGCCGGATCGGGGTCCGGGCGAGTCGGTGCACAGCAGGGGCGGGAAGGGTCGCTCATCACATCGGAGTGTAGGCCGTGACCGGCCGCTCCGGAGTGAATTCCAATAATGTAATTCCGATCTTGAATTGCGCGACCGGTCAGTTCGTGAGGCTTGCGAAAATCACTCTCCGTGATATTCGCTACCTGCGTCGTGATCTGACAGAGATCTGAAAGAGAGCAGCTAATGGCACTGAAGTTGCACGAACAATTTCATCTCGTTACCGTGCTGTGATCGAAGTTGTCCACAGTCTGGAAATGTCGTGTCACCTTTCACCAAGATCAATCGCGCCAAATCGCCGGTGTTCTACTCCGTCGTCGCCGCCATGCTCGTCACCGTCGGTGCGGGCGGTGCCACCGCGGTCGTGCAGCACAAGGATCTCGTGCTCGACGTCGACGGTGAACAGCGTTCCTTCGGCACCATGAGCTCCAATGTCGGGGACATCCTCGCCGCCGCGGGGTACACCGTCGACGAGCACGATCTCGTCGCCCCCGCCGTCGACTCCTCGGTCTCCGACGGCGACACCATCGTGCTGCGCCAAGCCCGCGAGGTGCGGCTCAGCGTGGACGGTGAGGAGCGCACGGTGTGGACCACCGCGCTGACCGTCGACGAGGCCCTCGACCAGTTCCGTCTCTCCGACGACGTCTACGTCTCGGCCTCGCGTTCGCACCGGCTGCCCCTCGAGGGCGCCGACCTCGAGGTCGTCAATCCCAAGAACGTGCGCTTCGTCGACAACGGCGCTCCCGCCGTCGACGTGCGGGTCGCCGCACCCACCGTCGGCGAGTTCCTGAAGGCGCAGAACGCCGCGCTCGAACAGGCCGACAGCGTCACCCCGGCCCTCGACGCCCCGCTCACCGACGGCGTCGAGATCGTCGTCACCCGCGACCGCGTCGAATCCCGCACCGAGAACCAGCCGATCGCCCCGCCGGAGAACCGCGTGGACGATCCGAACATGTTCGAGGGCGAGACCGCCGTCGAGAACCCCGGTGTCCCCGGCGAGCGCTCCGTCACCTTCGACGTGCACACCGTCAACGGTGTCGAGGTCGGACGCAACGAGACCGCCTCGAAGACCCTCACCGAGCCGCAGCCGGCGATCGTGCGGGTGGGCACCAAGGCCAAGCCCGCCGTCCCCGCCTCGGGTCGCGCCTCCACCTGGGACGCCCTCGCGCAGTGCGAGGCCACCGGCAACTGGGCCATCAACACCGGCAACGGCTTCTACGGCGGTCTGCAGTTCACGCAGCAGACCTGGGCCGGTTTCGGGGGCACCCAGTACGCCCCGCGCGCCGACCTGGCGACCCGCGAGCAGCAGATCGCGATCGCGGAGAAGGTCCAGGCCGCCCAGGGTTGGGGTGCCTGGCCGGCGTGCACCAGCAAGCTCGGCCTGCGGTGACGGGTAGCGCTCTGCCCGCCACCGTCCGGGCAGCGGTGCGCTAGGTTCACCTCGTGCCAGCAGACGAACCCGACACCACCCCGGCTTCTCCGCGCGGCCGCGCCGCGCTGCTCGGCCCCGCCGAGGTCCGCGCCCTCGCGGAGGAGTTCGGGGTGCGTCCCACCAAGCAGCTCGGACAGAACTTCGTGCACGACGCGAACACGGTGCGCCGCATCGTGAACGTCGCCGGCGTCGGCCGCGACGACGTGGTGCTCGAGGTCGGTCCCGGCCTCGGCTCGCTCACCCTCGCGTTGCTCGACGTCGTCGACCGCGTGGTCGCGGTGGAGCTCGATCCCGTTCTCGCGCAGCGTCTTCCGTCGACGGTGCACGACCGGGCGCCCGAGCTCGCCGACCGGCTCGACGTCGTGCACATGGACGCGATGAAGGTGCTCCCGCGCGACCTGCCCGCCACGCCGACCGCGCTCGTGGCGAACCTGCCGTACAACGTGGCGGTGCCCGTCCTGTTGCACCTGTTCTCCGAATTCCCTAGCCTGCGAACGGCTCTCGTGATGGTCCAGTCGGAGGTCGCCGACCGGCTCGCCGCCGAACCGGGCGGGAAGATCTACGGCGTACCCAGCGTCAAGGCGCGCTTCTTCGGCGACGTCCGGCGCGCCGGTGCGGTGGGGCGCGCGGTGTTCTGGCCCGTGCCGCAGGTCGAATCCGGCCTGGTCCGCATCGACCGCTACGCCGAACCGCCCTGGCCCACCGACGAGGCGACACGCGCCCGCGTGTTCACCGTCGTCGACGCGGCCTTCGCGCAGCGCCGCAAGACGCTGCGCGCCGCGCTCGCCGGATGGGCCGGTTCGCCCGCCGAGGCCGAACGACGGCTGCTCGCGGCCGGTATCGAGCCGTCGACGCGCGGTGAGAAACTCGACGCCGCAGCGTTCGTACGCCTGGCCACCACGGAGTGATCTGCATCACCTGCCCTGGCGGGTGGGTGACCGATGTGGTTAAGTGGTTCTCGGTCGTTAGGTAGTGTGTTCGTGGTTTACCCCTCGCACATTTCTGGTTGCGAGCGGATGCGATAGCCACGATGGAATCGTCTCAGCCGTGAAGTGACAGACCCGGGAAGCAGACAGTTTCCCGACGAGACGGGACGCCTACGAGCATCCCGCCTGCAAGTGAAGGATCAGCAACATGGCTGAAGGTATCGTGAAGTGGTTCAACGGCGAAAAGGGCTTCGGCTTCATCGCTCCGTCCGACGGATCCGCTGACGTCTTCGTGCACTTCTCCGAGATCCAGGGCCGCGGCTTCCGCACCCTCGAGGAGAACCAGCGCGTGAGCTTCGAGATCGGCCAGGGCCAGAAGGGCCCGCAGGCCACCGGCGTCACCGTCATCGGCTGACACAGGCTTCTCATCGATCGGGCCGGCACCCTCACGGGGTGCCGGCCCGATCGGCGTTCGTGGGTCGATCAGTCGAGCAGACGCTCCCGCAGGGACTCCCGCTCCGCGTCCGTCACGAGGAGGACCTCGGACAGATAGCGGTCGAACGAGCCGTACACGTCGCGCATCGTGTCCAGGGCGGTCTGCAGGTACTCGCGCCGCACACCGAGCACCGCCTCGAGGTCGGCGCGGTCGACACCCTGCTTCACGATGGGCTCGAACAGCGGCTCGAGCGCCGGCAGCAGCATGTCGTTGGTGCGCAGGTAGTCCTCGAACACCGTGTCCTCGTCCGCGCCGAGGGTGAACAGGACGATCGCGGCGGCCCAGCCCGTGCGGTCCTTGCCGGTGGTGCAGTGGAACAGCAGGGGGCGATCGTCGTCGATCAGGGTGCGCATCAACGTCCGGTAGGAGGTGTGCGCGCTCGGCAACGTCACCAGATCGTGGTAGCTGCGCCGCAGATACTCGGCGCCGCGGCCGTCACCCAGCACACGCTTCGCGAACGAGGCGTCGGTCAGCAGGTCCTGCATGTGCGCGGCGAGCGAGCCCAGCTGCGCGGCGAGATCACCCACGCCCCGGTCCGCGAACACGTCCAGGGGCAGTTCCTTCACCCCCGGCGGAACCCGGTCCGGCAGGGCCTCCCGCTCCGACGCGGTCCGCAGGTCCGCCACCGTGCCGAGTCCGAGCTGCCCCAGGGCCTGCACGGCCTCGTCGCGGATGCGGCCGAGATCCGTCGAGCGGAACACCGCGCCGCTGCGCACCACGGCACCGTAGCGGGTGGCGTAACCGCCGAGATCACGGAAGTTGAGGATGTCCACGGACAGGGCCGTGGGGGAGGGTGGGGGCACGACGCTTTCGCTCATGGGACGCACGCTAACCGGACCGGGAGGAAGCCTTCCGGCGATCCACTCCGGGTCCGCACCGAATTCACCCCCGCATTCCACCCTCCGCACGGAGTCGTTCGACCGGCTGCCGCGATCGAGCCGGACCGGCTGCCGCGAGTAAGCTTGTCAATCGTGCTTTCCGTCGTTCCGACCCCCGTGACCGTGCGGGTCCCGTCCAAGGTCAACCTGCATCTCGCGGTCGGTGACCTCCGTCCCGACGGCTACCACGACCTGCACACCGTCTTCCAGGCGCTGTCGCTGTACGACGAGGTGTCGGTGGTCCCGGCGGAACAGCTCGCCGTCCACGTCCGGGGTACGGGTGCCGACGTGGTGCCCACCGACTCGACGAACCTGGCCTGGCGGGCCGCCGAGCTGATGGCCGAACGCGCCGCCCGCAGGCCCGACGTGGCGATCACCATCGACAAGGGCATCCCCGTCGCTGGTGGCATGGCCGGTGGCAGCGCCGACGCCGCGGCGACCCTCGTCGCCCTCGACGCCCTGTGGGGCCTCGGCGCCACCCGCGACGACCTCGCCGAGCTCGCCGCCGAGCTGGGCAGCGACGTGCCCTTCTGTCTCCACGGCGGGACGGCCATCGGCACCGGTCGCGGCGAGAAGCTCGTGCCGGTGCTCACGCGCGGCACCTTCCACTGGGTGCTCGCCCTGTCGAAGGGTGGACTGTCCACGCCCGTCGTGTTCCGTGAACTCGACCGGCTCCGCGCCGAGGGCAGACCGCAGCGGGTCGGCGACGCCGACGCGGTGCTGTCCGCGCTGGGTTCCGGCGACGCCCACGAACTCGCGCCCCTGCTCGGCAACGACCTGCAGGCCGCCGCGCTGTCGCTCGACCCCACGCTGCGACGCACCCTCCGCGCCGGCATCGAGGCCGGGGCCCTCGCCGGGATCGTCTCCGGCTCCGGGCCCACCTGCGCGTTCCTCGTCGAGGACCAGCACGCCGCGGTCACGGTGAGCGCGGAACTGGCGGGAGCCGGGGTGTGCCGCACGGTGCGCGTCGCCTCCGGCCCGGTCCCGGGCGCCCGCGTCGTCACCGACACCGACCCCGCACATCCCTGACCGGTCGCGGACGCATCCGTCCGCACCGGACCTCACCGCAATACTCGGAAGGCATTGCTCCACGTGGCGAATCTGATCAACCTCGAACAGGTCTCGAAGTCCTTCGGCATCAAGCCCCTGCTCGATTCGGTGTCCCTCGGCGTGAACGAAGGGGAGCGGATCGGCGTCGTCGGCCTCAACGGCGGCGGCAAGACGACGATGCTCGAAGTGCTCGCCGGGATCGAGGAACCCGACTCGGGCCGGGTGAGCCGCGTGAACGGTCTCCGCATGGCCGTCGTCACCCAGCGCGGCGGTCTGCCCGAGGGTTCGACCGTCGGCCAGGCCGTCCTCGGCCCGCTCGGTGTGGCCGAGCACGAATGGGCCGGTGACGCCCGCATCCGTTCGGTGCTGGCCGGTATCGGCATCGACAAGCTCGGGCTCGACGCGGTCGTCGACAGCCTCTCCGGTGGCGAGCGCCGCCGCGTCGCCCTCGCCGCCGCGCTGGTGCAGGACCTCGACCTGCTGGTGCTCGACGAGCCCACCAACCACCTCGACGTCGAGGGTGTGCAGTGGCTGGCCCGGCACCTGCTGGACCGGCGCAGCGCCCTCGTCGTCGTCACCCACGACCGCTGGTTCCTCGACACCGTCGCGACCCGCACCTGGGAGGTCGTGAACGGCAGGGTCGAGAGCTACGACGGTGGCTACAACGACTGGATCTTCGCCCGCGCCGAGCGGGCCCGCCAGGCCGACGCGATGGAGGAACGCCGCCGCAATCTCGCCCGCAAGGAACTCGCGTGGCTGCGTCGCGGGGCGCCCGCCCGCACGTCCAAGCCGAAGTATCGGGTCGAGGCCGCCGAGGCGCTGATCGCCGACGTGCCGCCGCCGCGCGACTCGGTGGCGCTTGCCTCGTTCGCCAAGCGCCGCCTGGGCCGCGTCGTCATCGAACTCGAGGACGCGACGCTCACCACCCCGGACGGCCGCGAACTCGTCCACGACCTCACCTGGCGCCTCGGCCCGGGTGAGCGCATCGGTCTGGTCGGGGTCAACGGCTCCGGCAAGACGACGCTGCTGCGCACCCTCGCGGGTGAGCTGGAACCGGCGCAGGGCCGGCGCATCCAGGGCCAGACCGTCCAGATCGGCTGGCTGCGGCAGGAACTCGACGACCTGCCCACCGACATGCGGGTGCTCGAGGCCGTCAAGGACGTCGCCGAACGGATCACGCTGGGCGACAAGGAGATCTCGGCCGGTCAGCTCGCCGAGCGGCTCGGGTTCTCACCCGCCCGGCAGCGCACCCCCGTCGGCGATCTGTCCGGCGGTGAACGCCGCCGCCTGCAGCTGACCCGCGTGCTCATGGCCGAGCCGAACGTGCTGCTGCTCGACGAGCCCACCAACGACCTCGACATCGACACGCTGCAGCAGCTCGAGGACCTGCTCGACGGCTGGGCCGGCACCCTCGTCGTCATCAGCCACGACCGCTATCTCATCGAGCGCATCTGCGAGTCGACCTGGGCGCTGTTCGGCGACGGGAAGCTCACCAACCTGCCCGGCGGTATCGAGGAGTACCTGCGCCGTCGCGCCGCGATGGGCGACGGGGGGGTGCCGTCGGTGGCGTCGACGGTCTCGAAGTCCGCGGATGCCCCGGCGAAGCCGAAGCGGGACGGCGCGGCCGAACGCGCGGCCCGCAAGGAACTGTCCCGCCTCGAACGGCTCGTCGCGAAGCTGACCGAGAAGGAGGAGAAGCTGCACGTGCAGCTCGCCGAGGCCGCGACCGACCCGGAGAAGCTGCAGAAGCTCGACGCGCAGCTGCGCGAGGTGGTGGCGGAGAAGGAAGCGGCCGAGGAGCAGTGGATGGAGCTCGCCGAAGATCTCGACTGATTCCTCTTGACCTCGAGTCGGCTCGAGGTCGCAGGATGGGTGTCGTCAGAAGGAACGCCCATCAGGAGGATTCATGTCCGTCACCGAAACATCCGGTACCTCTACGCATCTCCCGCAGTCCCGGCTCGCGCGTTCCGCGGTGGTGATTGCCGCGGCCGTCGTGACCGCACTGGTGGTCGACCTCGTGCTGTGGGCCGTCGGGCTCGTCGCGGGTGGCTCGTTCGAACACACCGACGCCGGTGAGGTGATGAGCGCGGCGCCCGGTGGCGTGGTGCTCATGTCCGTCGTCCCGCTCGCCGTCGGTCTCGCCGTCGCCGCCCTGCTCACCCTGTGGTGGAACGGTTTCGCGCGGATCGCGCAGGTCGTCGGGGCGTTGCTGCCGCTGGCGACGATCCAGGGCACGATCTCTGCGGACTTCGACACGCCGAGCACCGTCGCGCTGGCGCTGATGCACGTCGTGATCGCCGTGGTGGTCGTCGTCGCCCTGGAGATGCTCCGTGCGCGTGACTGAAACGAGTAGGGGGAGGAAATGTGCGCTTCCGCAAGGAAAGTCGCACATTTCCTCCCCCGAGTTCGGGCGGAGACCTACAGGCCGAGCAGCTTGCTGATGATCTCGTTCATGATCTCGTTGGTGCCGCCGCCGATGCCGAGGACGCGGGCGTCGCGGAAGTGGCGCTCGACCTCGCTCTCGCGCATCAGGCCGATACCACCGGAGAGCTGAACCGCCTCCATGACGGCGTGGTCGCAGACCTTGACGGCGTTGTTCTTCGCCATCGACGTCTCGAGCAGCATGCCCTCGCCGTTGACCCACCGCTCGGCGACCGAGCGGCAGAACGTCTGTGCCGCAGTGATCTCGGTGGCGAGCTCGGCGAGACGGTGACGCACGACCTGGCGCTTCGACAGCGGACGGCCCATCGTCTCGCGGGACTTGACCCACTCGACGGTCAGGTCGAAGCAGCGCTGCGCGGTGGCGACGGCTTGGAAGGCCAGCGACAGGCGCTCACCCTGGAACTGCTGCGCGATCTGCCCGAAGGCCGAGTTCTCGGCGCCGATGAGGTTCGAGACCGGCACGCGCACGTCGTCGTAGAACAGCTCGGCGGTGTCCGAACACAGCCAGCCCATCTTGTCGAGCTTGCGGGAGACCGTGAAACCCGGTGTGTCCGTAGGGACGACGACGAGCGAGATGCCACCGGCGCCGGCGTCGCCCGTGCGCACCGCGGTGGTCACGAAGTCGGCGCGTGTACCCGAGGTGATGTAGAGCTTCGCACCGTTGATGACGTACTCGTCGCCGTCACGACGCGCGGTCGTGCGGATGTTCGCGACGTCGGAGCCGCCGCTGGGCTCGGAGATCGCGAGCGAACCGATCGCGCGACCCTCGAGCGCGGGACGCGCGAACCGCTCGATCAGGTCGGTGTTGCCCGACGAGACGATGTGCGGGGTGGCGATGCCGTGGCTGAACAGCGCCGAGATCAGGCCCGACGAACCACCGGCGAGGATGATCTCCTCGAGGATCGCGAGCATGTCGAGGGCGGTGCCGCCCGAGCCGCCGTGCTCCTCTGCGACCGAGGCGCCGAGCAGGCCCGCGTCGGCGGCCTTGCGATGCAGTTCGCGCGGGATCTCGCCGGCGCGCTCCCACTCGTCCAGGCGGGGGACGATCTCCTTGCGCGTGAAGTCGGCGGCGAGCTGACGGAGCGCCTTCTGCTCGTCGGTGTCCCAGCGGATCACTTCGGTGGTGGTCATGCCTATTCGCCCTTCCAGACGGGTTCGCGCTTCTGCATGAAGGCCATGACACCTTCGAGGGTGTCGGCGCTGGTGGTGAGACGTGCAAGGGCCTTGTCGGTCAGCTCCCAGGGCAGGTCCTCGGCGGGGACGTTGCCGTCGATGATGCCGCGCGCGACGGTCTTGCTGGCCTGCACGGCGAGCGGAGCGCCCTTCGCGACGTCGGCGGCGAGAGCGAGAGCGGTGTCGAGGACCTCGGCCTGCGGGACGACCCGGTTGACGAGGCCCCAGCGCAGCGCGTCGGCGGACGACATCGGCTTGCCCGTCAGGACGAGTTCCATCGCGACGGCGCGGGGGATGGCCTGGCCGATGCGGAAGACACCACCGGCACCGGCGATCAGGCCGCGGTGCACCTCGGGCAGACCGAATTCGGCGCTCTCGGAGGCAACGACGAGATCGCTCGCGAGGGCGAGTTCGGTGCCACCGCCGAGGGCGGTGCCGTTGACCGCGGCGATGACGGGCTTGGAGATGTGGTGCTTGACGACACCGGCGAAGCCCCAGTGCGCGGTCTCGGGCGGGGTGACGCCGTCCGGTCCCTTGGTGCCGAGGGCCTTGAGGTCGGCGCCGCCGCAGAAGACGGCGTCGCCGGAGCCGGTGAGCACCACGACGCGCACGTCGCGGTCCTCTTCGGCGCGGTCCCAGGCCTCACCGAGTGCCTGGTGCACGTCGGCGTTGATGCTGTTGGCCGCCTTGGGACGGTTGATGGTGACGAGCAGGACGTGCTCGCGCTTCTCGACGAGAACGACGGGTTCGCTCACGACTGGGACTCCTCGGGGGACAGGTGCTCGATGCGGGTGACGGTGAGAGTGCCGCCGTTGTCGGTGACGTGGACGGTCTCGCCGACGATGTCGGCACCGGCGGCGAGGACCGCGGCGCCGGTGGCGTCGGTCTGGCCGGAGACACGCCGGCCGTCGGGGGTGAGGCCGACGAGGAAACCGACCGACGGGTTGCCGTCGCGACCGAATTCGGCCGTGGCGGTGACGATCTGGACCTCGCCGCTGTAATCGGTGGCGGTCTCCGGCGCGGACGGCTCGAGCAGCACGTGCTCGGGGTCGCCGACGTAGCCGTCGGTGTGCGGTGCGCAGCCGAGGACCACGACGTGCTGGTAGGTCAGGTAGCCGCCGTTGCCGTGCACGAGGGCGAGCTCGCCGTCCTGGCGCAGCCGCTTGGCCACCGACACCACCGAGTGCAGCGTGTAGCTGTTGAGCGGGCCGCCGAAGAAGGAGTGGCCGCCGGTCACCGACGGGACGGTGTCGCGGGGGAGGCCGAGCTGCTCGATGAGCAGCTTCGGGACCACGGGGAAGCAGCTGTAGGCGTCGATGATGTCGAAGTCGGCGGGACGCAGGTCGGTCGCCGACAGCGTGCGCCGCAGCGCATCGTCGAGTGCGGCGGAGCGTCCGAAGTCGCCGCGGGCGAGCACGTCCGAGGGCTCGGTCGCGCCGGCGCCGCCCCACACGTAGAGCAGGTGGTCGTCGGGGACGCCGAGTTCGCGGGCCACGGCGAGCGAGGTGACGACCACGGCAGCGGCCTGGTCGACGAACGGCATCGCGTTGACCAGCAGCGGGTACGGATCGGTGACGAGGCGGTTCTTACCGGCGATGGTGCGGATGTCGTCGGCGGTACGGCGCTCGGGGTTCCAGGACGCCGGGTTCTCGGCGGCGAACTCGGAGAAGGCGGCGTACAGCGTCGCCGACCAGTCGAGCGACTTCTCGCGCGAGTGCCCGAGATCGTGGCTGAGCCGGTTCTCGAACAGCGGGTAGACCCGCGTGGGGACGATCATCCCGGCGCGCTGCATCGCCGGGCTGCCGAGGTCCTCGTTGCTGATCGGCGCGGGGCCGCCCGGGGCGGTGGTCCATCCGAGCGTGACCGGATCCGTTCCGGCCTTGTACGAGTTGGTCGCCGAGGCCTGCGCCTCGCCGCCGACGAGCAGCGCGACGGTGCTGGTGCCCGCGGCGATGTCGTGGCCGATGCGATCGAGCAGGGCCGCCGGCCAATGGCCGCCGATCGGCGTGGTCGACGTGTGCTCGGGCGTCGCGCCGAGACGTTCGGCGAGCAGGCCCGGCAGGTCGTCGTAGTTCCAGCTCGCGGTCTTGATCGCGTGGATGGTGTCGATCCGCGTGGCGAGATCGGCGCCGGAGTCGGCGATCGCGGCGAGGGTGGCCTCGTGGATGAGGTCGAGCGGTTCACGCGGGTCGGCGGGCGCACCGGCACGGCCGGAGCGCAGGTCGCCGACGCCGATCACGACGGGAACCCGAGTGGGGTCGGTCATGGCGTTCCTTCGGTCTGCTCTGGGGGAGGAGGACGCCGTCAGCTTAATACGGACGATTTCAGTCTGTAAATCGAGGAGTGGTCTGGCACACTTTCCCGACGTGACCGAAGCACCCGCACCGCGCCGCCGCGGACGCCCCCGCGACGCCGACCTCGAGGACCGCGTGTTCGACGCCGTGCTCGAGGTGTACTCCGAGACGAGCTGGCGTGGCTTCACGCTCGACGCGGTCGGACGACGCGCGCGGGTGGGGCGCGCCGCCCTCTACCGCCGGTGGTCGAGCAAGGACGACCTGCTGGTCCAGGCCCTCGAAGCGCGCAGCCCGCTGCCCGTGCCGATCGACACCGGCGCGCTCCGATCCGATCTCGTCGAACTCGCCCGGCAGCTGTTGCGCGGTTACCGGACCACCCCCGGCCTGGTGAGCCTGCGCGTCGCGCTCGACGCCCGCGCCAACCCCGAACTGCTCGCCCGGCTGATCCACACCCTCAACCGCAGCCGCGTGCTCGCGGCGCGCACGATCGTGCACCGCGCCGTCGAGCGCGGCGAACTCCCCGCCGACACCTCGGCGACGCTGCTGCTCGAGATGGTCACCGGCACCGTGCTCAGTCATGCCCTGTTCGCGTTGGCCACCCCGGACCAGAGCGTCGACGACGACTACGCCGAACTCGTCGTCGACGCGACCATCCGCGCGCTGCGCCGTCCCGAGTCGTGACCGGCACGCCCTCCCGTGACCGAATTGCGATCGAATGCTGCCTGGTAACAGTGTGATTCCGGCCGTCTGCGCCGGTCGTCCGGGCTAGCCTGGAATGCGAATACTCGCAGGGGGGGCGCCAATGGGAGGCTGACGATGGATGTGCAGGCGGTAGCGGAGATCACGCGGCTCAAATACCGTTATGCGCGAGCGCTCGACACGAAGGACTGGGACGAGCTGGCGAACACCCTCACCCCCGACGCACACGCCGTCTACGGGGAGCATCTCGTTTTCGACTCACGCGACGCCTTCATTGGTTTCCTCGAGAACACGCTGGGAACGCGCTTGATCACGGAGCACACCTGTTCCCATCCCGAGATCGACATCGCCGACGACGGCCGCAGCGCCACCGGGGTGTGGTTGCTGTCCGACACCGTGATCATCCCCGAGGACGGGATGATGCTGCGCGGCTCGGCCTACTATCACGATCGGTACAGCCTCGGTGACGACGGATGCTGGCGGATCAGCCGCACCGGATATCAACGCAACTGGGAGACGGTCACATGCATGGGCGACTCGCCTTCGGTCCGGTTGACGACCAATCGATGGGCACTGCTGCAGCAACCGAAAGCGTCCTGAGCGGGGACGACGAGATGGACTCGGAGGGTTCCGGCGATTTTCCCCGTCCGGGGGCGCTGCCCTATCTGACGGTGCCGCGGGCCCACGAGGCGATCGAGTGGTACACCCGGGTCTTCGGAGCGTCGCTGACCGCCGAGCCGGTCGTCATGGACGACGGTCGCGTCGGGCACGCCGAACTGCGGTTCCCCAGCGGAATGATCTATCTCGCAGACGAATTCCCCGAACTCGGACTCACGGCGCCGCAGGAGGGGGCGGTCTCGGTGAGCCTGATGCTCGAGGTGGCCGACACCGACACGGTGCTCACCCGCGCCCGTCTGGCCGGCGGTTCGGTCGAGAGGTGGATCAACGAGGCCCACGGTCATCGCAACGCCACCCTGCTCGACCCCTTCGGGCATCGCTGGATGCTCGTCGGCCCGCTGACCGGCAAGCTGCCGCCACCTCGGGAGTGAGCTCCCGGATCGGTACCATGCGGCGATGAGTGAGATCGCGCGTCGCAGTGAGTTTCCCGATACCCGCGGCTGGATCCGGGCCCTGCCCACCCTCACGGCGTCCGCGCCGCCGTTCGCACCGGCCGCGACGCCGCAGGAGACCTTCCTCCGCTGGCTCACCGAGGCGACCGAGGCCGGCGTCGCCGAGCCGCACGCCGCGACCCTGTCGACCGTCGACCCGTCCGGAACGCCCGACGCGCGCATGCTGCTGATCAAGGACGTCACCGACGACGGCTGGTGGTTCTCCGGCGACGACCGTTCCCCGAAGGGCCGCCAGCTCGACGCGACACCGGCCGCCGCGCTCACCGTGTACTGGCGCGAACTCGGCCGGCAGGTACGCGTGCGCGGGCCCGTCCTGGCCGGCCCACCCGAGGTGTGTGCCCGCGACTTCCGGGAACGGTCGGTCTTCGCCCGTGCCGTCGCCTCCACGGGACACCAGAGCGAGGCCCTCACCGATTCCGCCGAGTACGACGACCTCGTACGGGAACGCCTGACCGCGCTCGAACACGATCCGGACCTCGTCTCACCGCACTGGACGGCGTGGTGCGTCGCCGCCGAGGCCGTGGAGTTCTGGCAGGCGGATCCCGGCCGGCGGCACCTGCGGTATCGCTACCGGCGTGCGGGGGACCGGTGGGTCACCGAGGAACTTCATCCATGACGTGTCGCGTGGCAGGGACGAGTCGCCCGCGACCGGTAGGCTCCCGCCCGTGAACGAGTCCTTCATCCGCACACGCGTCGCCAACGGAGTCGGCGAAGTGCAACTCGACCGTCCTGGTGCGCTCAACGCGCTCGACCGGTCGATGATCCGCGACATCCGCTCGTCGCTTCTCGCCTGGCGCGACGACCCGGCCGTCACGGCCGTGCTCGTCACCAGTGCCTCCGACCGCGCGTTCTGCGCCGGTGGCGACGTCAAGCCGGTGCGCGAGCTGGCCCTCGAGGGGCGCTTCGACACCGTCCGTGAGTACTTCGCCGACGAGTACCGCCTCGACGAGCTGGTCGCCACCTACCCGAAGCCGTATCTCGCGGTCCTCGACGGCGTCACGATGGGGGGTGGCCTCGGTATCTCGGTGCACGGCGCGGTGCGCGTCACCACCGAGAAGACCACGATGGCCATGCCCGAGACGGCCATCGGGTTCGTTCCCGACATCGGGTCGAGCCACTTCCTCCCGCGCCTGCGCGGCACCACCGCGCGGTGCGATGCGGTGGGGATGTATCTCGGACTCACCGGCGCCCGCATCGATGCGGGCGACGCGCTGGCCGTCGGCCTGGCCACGCACTACGTGCCCAGCGCCCGCATCGACGACTTCGCCGACCGCATCCGCGCCGGGCAGTGGCGCGACGCCCTCGACGAGTTCGTCGAACCGGCCCCCGAATCCTCCCTGGCGCAGCGTTTCCCCGACATCGAGACGGTGTTCGGCGACGGCACGGTGCTCGACATGGCGACCCGCCTCGACAGCCTCGCCGACATCGACGCCGAGTGGGCCGAGCAGACCCGCACGGCCCTGCGGTCGTTGTCGCCGACGAGCGTGTGGGCCACGGCCGAACTGATGCGACGCGGTGCCGAGAGCACGCTCGAGGAATGCTTCGCCCACGAACTCGACGTCGCCGTGCGCGTCGCCGCGACGCCGGACTTCATCGAAGGTGTGCGCGCCGTGCTCGTCGACAAGACCCGCGACCCGCAGTGGTCGCCCGCGACGCTCGAGGACGTCGATCCGGCGGCGATCGCCGCACTGTTCGGCGACGGATAACCCGCGACCTACCGCCTCTACCGGGAGTGACGCTGCGGTACCTGCAGGTCGACGACGATGGGCTGCCCACCGAGGGTCGCGTGGATCTCGGGTTTCTCCAGCCCACCGGCGAGCAGGTACTCGCCGAGCAGGGTGAGCAGTTCGTCGTCGTCCGCCATCGGGTCGCCGTGCGAGCCGATGCCGCGCGAGTCGCGGGAGGTCAGTTCGTTCTGTGCGAGTCGCGCGGCGATACGCACCGATGCCACGCCCATCGAATTGCGCCGCGACGGGACCGGGCCCGGTGTGGTGATCGTGCCGAGGCTCTCGGTGGCCGTCGTGGTCGTCGTGGTGGTGGCGGGCCCACTCGCGGAGCCGTTCGTGCCGGTGCTGCTCACCAGGGTCGTTCCTTCCTCGGAATTGCCGGCGCCCACCCCGCCGGCCGGGTCACCTTCGAGCGATGCATCCCCCATGCTCGTGCGGTGTGTTCCGGGATCCGGCGTACTCGTCAGCGGGGTACTGCTCGGAAGAGGAGTGCTCGGCAGCGGGTAGACGAAGGTGCCCGAGCGCTTCGCGCGTCCGGATCGCCTGCCCGAATCCGCCGTCCCACCGGACGACAGGTCCTCACCGGCCGTGGCCGGTACGTCGTCGTTCATCGACACAACTCCTGATTCCACCCGAATACGTCGGATCGACGGAAGGGAAAGTATCAGTAAAATCCGCTGGACGCACTACCTGTCCGGCGTCGTCGGGACGCTCAGTCGGTCGCGGCGACCAACGGTTCGAGAGTCAGCTCCGGCAGCTCCTTGAGGATGTACTGCAGCCGCCACTTGTCGCTGACGAGAGCGAGGAGCACGCCGTCCGACCGGGTGAACACCTCGACGCCGCGCTGGCGGTTCAGCTCGTCGGCCGAGGCCGCATCGGTGCGACGCGCGAGCGAGTAGCCGAGATGCTCGATCTTCGGGTCGACGTTGTACTCGGCCTTCATCCGCGCCGCGACCACCTCGAACTGCATCGGACCCACGGCCGCCATCACCGGCGACGCGTCGCCGCGGACGTCGTTGCGGAGGATCTGCACGACGCCCTCGGAGTCGAGCTGGTCCACGGCCTTGCGGAACTGCTTGTACTTCGAGGCGCTCTCGGCCCGCAGGATCGCGAAGTGCTCGGGCGCGAACGACGGAATGGGCGGGAACTCCACCTTCTTGTCGACATAGAGGGTGTGGCCCGGTGCCAGCGCGGTCGCGTTGACCAGGCCGACGACGTCGCCGGGATAGGCGTTCTCCACCGTGGAGCGTTCGCGGCCGAAGACCGTCAGCGCGTATTTGGTGGCGAAGGGCTTGCCGGTCTGCGCGTGCGTGACCACCATGCCGCGCTCGAACACACCCGAGACGACTCGCATGAACGCGAGCCGGTCGCGGTGGGCGGTGTCCATGCCGGCCTGCACCTTGAACACGACGGCGCTGAACGGATCGTCGACCTCGCGAGCGGTCTCGTCGATCGCGAGGCGGGCCCGCGGCGGTGGTGCGAGCGTGATCAGGGTGTCGAGGATCTGCCGCACACCGAAGTTGAGCATCGCCGACGCGAAGATCACCGGGGAGGTCTGCCCGGCGAGGAACAGCTCCTGATCGTGGTCCTGGCCGTTGGCCGACAGCAGTTCGGATTCCTCGGCGGCTTCGACCCAGGTGTCGCCCTCGAGGGCGAGCGCCTCGTCGGGGGACAGATGCTCCTCGGGTGCGATCTTGGCGCCGCCGGCCGTGCGGGTGAACTTGATGTACTCGGCCGCGTCTCCGTCCTCGCCGCGGCGCAGCAGACCGCGGAAGTCGCCCGCGATACCCACGGGCCAGAACAGGGGAGTCGGCGTCAGGCCGATGCGCTCGTCGATCTCGTCGAGCAGTTCCAGCGGCGTCCGGCCGGGGCGGTCCCACTTGTTGATGACGGTGACCACGGGGATGCCCCGGTGGCGGCACACCTGGAACAGCTTCAGGGTCTGCGGCTCGAGACCCTTCGCCGCGTCGATGAGCATGACGGCGGCGTCGACGGCGGTGAGGACGCGGTAGGTGTCCTCCGAGAAGTCGGAGTGACCGGGGGTGTCGACGAGATTGACGACGTTGACGACCTCGTCGTCGGTGCCCGCGACGTCCGAGCGGGTGTAGTTGAACTGCAGAGCGGTGGAGCTGACGGAGATGCCGCGGGCCTTCTCCATCTCCATCCAGTCGGAGACCGTCGACTTGCGGCCGGCCTTGCCGTGGACCGCGCCGGCCTCGGAAATGACCTTCGCGTGCAGGGCGAGCGCCTCGGTGAGCGTCGACTTACCGGCGTCGGGGTGGGAGATGACGGCGAAGGTGCGTCTGCGCTCGGCTTCGGCTCTGACCTCCTTCGCGGACGCAGGCTTCGAGGCGCCGGTGGATTGACTGTCGGCCGAAGCGTGCGGGGTGCTCAACGGGAAAAACCTCTCGAAGGGGGCAGGGAGTAGGGGCGCTATCGCCGCCAACTCGTCCATGTTACTCGGCGATTCGGTGTCGATTTCCGCCAGATTCGATCACGTTTCCCCGAGGCCGCGCCATCCCGACCCCTCGAAGGCGCACGCTGATGTGCAACTACCGGATCTTGATCGAGGTCGTGCACCACCGGACGAGGAGCGGGTCGTGAGCAGGTTCACCGAGGAGATGTACGCGACGGCGGAGTCGGACACCGGGGCTCTGATCACCGGCGAACCGGATACGCCGCTGCGGCAGAGCTGGGGACGGATCCACCGTCAGGCCCGCCGCATGGCCGGCGCACTGGCTGCGGCGGGTATCGGACCCGGCGACGCGGTGGGCGTCCTCGCAGGCCAACCGGTGGACATCGCACCGGTCTGCCAGGCCGTGTGGATGCGCGGCGGAAGCGTGACGATGCTGCACCAGCCCACCCCGCGCACCGACCTGCAGATGTGGTCGCACGACACCGAGGTGGTGCTGCAGATGATCGACGCCCGGGCCGTCGTGCTCGGCGCACCCTTCGAGATCGCGGAGCCGCTGTTGCGCGAACGCGGCATCTCCGTCGTCACCGTGGAGCGGATGCGGGAGGGGAAGCCCGTCGATCCCGTCGACACGGCGGAGTCCGACATCGTGCTGCAGCAACTGACGTCCGGGTCCACCGGCTCGCCGAAGGCGGTGCGGATCACGCACGGCAACTTCTACGCCAACGCGACGGCGATGATGGACCGCGTCAAGTTCTCGCTCGACGACGACGTCATGATCAGCTGGCTGCCGCTGTTCCACGACATGGGCATGGTGGCCTTCCTCAGCGTCCCCATGCAGGTGGGCGCCGAGGTCGTGTCGGTCACGCCGCTGGACTTCCTGCGCTCGCCGATCCTGTGGGCGGAGCTGATCAGCAAGTACCACGGAACGCTCACCGCAGCACCGAATTTCGCGTACTCCTTGTTGGCCCGGAAGTTGTCGCAGGCGCCGGACGGCGCGCTCGACCTGTCGTCGATGCGCTGGATGTGGAACGGCGCCGAGCCGGTCGATCCCGACACGATGGAGGCCCTCGCGGAGGCCGGGGAGCGCTTCGGTCTCGACCCGTCCGCCCTCGCGCCCTCCTACGGGATGGCCGAGACCACGCTCGCGGTGTCGGTCCCCGATCCGGGACGCGGGATGGTGCTCGACGTGGTGGACCCCGACCTGCTCGAGGCCGGCGGGATGGCCGTGCCGACCAACCGCACCCACGCGCGCCGCATGCCCACCCTCGGCCGTCTCGTGGCCGGTCTCGAGGGCCGGGTCGTCGGCCGTGACGGACAGGTGCTGCCAGCCCGCGGCGTGGGCATCATCCAGTTGCGCGGCGAGGCCGTCACGCACGGCTATCTCACCGTGGACGGGCCCGTACCCGCGCAGGACGCCGACGGCTGGCTCGACACCGGCGACGCGGGTTACTTCACCGAGGAAGGGCTCGTCGTGGTGTGCGGCCGGGTGAAGGACGTCATCATCATGGGCGGCCGCAACATCTATCCCACCGACATCGAACGAGCGGCGGGGACCGTCGACGGCGTGCGTCCCGGCAACGCCGTCGCCATCCGGCTCGACGCGGGGGACAAGCGGGAATCGTTCGCGGTGGCGGTGGAGACCAAACTCTTCGACCATCCGGACGAGGTGCGCCGCATCGAACACGACGTCGTGCACGCGGTGGTCGCCGAGGTGGGCGTGCGGCCCCGCACGGTCGCGGTGCTCGGCCCCGGCAGCATCCCGAAGACCTCCTCGGGCAAGCTGCGTCGCGGCACCTCGCTGGCGTTGCTGACGCGAGCCTGACCTCACGCACGCCTCCTCGGCGGAGGCGGGTGGTCAGTGGATGCGGTTCTGGGCGCCTTCGAGACCGAGCTTCAGCAGCAGTTCGACGGCGTCGGCGCCTTCCTCGCACCACACGTCGAGTTCCTTGCGTTCGGTGGCCGAGAACGGCTTGAGCACGAAGTCGGCGGGATCCTGGCGGCCGGGCGGGCGGCCGATGCCCATCCGGACCCGCAGGTAGTCCTTGGTGCCGAGCGCCGACGAGGTGGACCGCAGGCCGTTGTGCCCGTTCTCACCACCGCCGAGCTTGAGCCGGATCGTCCCGAAGTCCAGGTCGAGTTCATCGTGCACGACGATCACGTTCGCGGGATCGACCGAGAAGAACTTGGCAAGGGAGGCGACCGGGCCGCCGGACAGGTTCATGTAGGTGCGCGGCTTCGCGATGATCACCTGCCGCCCGTCGAGCCGGGCCTGCACGATGTCGGCGTTGCTGCGCTTGTGCGCGGAGAACTTGCCGCCGACGCGTCCGGCCAGCACGTCGACCACCATGAATCCGATGTTGTGCCGGGTGTTCTCGTACTTCGGGCCGGGGTTGCCGAGACCGACCACGAGCGCGGCGTCGTCGCCCACGAACTGATCCTTCCGTGCATTCGAACGACGTGCGGCGCGCCACCCCGAAGGGATGACGCGCCGCACGAGTGACTTCACAGGGAGCCGGTGATGGCTCAGGCCTCCTCGGAGGCCTCTTCGGCGGTCTCTTCGCCCTCGGCGCCTTCCATGGCGTCGGCGGAGGGAGCCTCGACGATGTTCACGAGCAGCAGCTCGGGATCGTCCTGCAGGGTCGCGCCGGCGGGCAGCTCGACGCCACCGGCCAGGATCTGGGTGCCGGCCTCGGCGCCCTCGATCGAGACGGTGATCTCCTCGGGGATGTTCAGGGCGTCGGCCTCGAGCTTGATGGTGTTGACCTCGTTGACCACCAGCGTGCCGGAGCCGGCCTCACCGGCGAGGACGACGGGCACCTCGACGGTGACCTTCTCGCCCTTCTTCACGACGAGCAGGTCGGCGTGCTCGATGTAGCGGCGGATGGGGTGGACGACGACCGACTTGGTCAGCGCGAGCTGGTCCTCGCCGTCGATGTCGAGGGTGAGGATGGCGTTGGTGCCGTGGTTACGCAGCACGGCTGCGAACTCGAGGTCGGGGAGGGCGAGGTGCCGGGGCTCGGTGCCGTGGCCGTAGAGGACGGCGGGGACCTGGCCGGCGCGACGGGCGCGGCGTGCGGCACCCTTGCCGAACTCGGTGCGGACGCTGGCTACGAGACGATTCTCGTCGGACATGATGTGACGGCTCCTACGCTGGTGGCACTTCGTGGTCGGGTGTTCTCGAACGAACGGATCCGACACGTGCGACCGGGGAGCACATTGCTTCCGTCGCAGCCGCGTCGATCACGGTGATCCAGCGATATTGCGGTTCACCCTCGCCGAGACAACTCGAACCACTTTACCGGACGACGTCGAGCGGGGACAAACAGCCCTGTCGTCGGCCCGCGCGAGCTTCACGAGCGGGCGATGTCGTGCACCGAGGCGAGGAACCTGTCGACGTCGGCGGGGGAGACGAAGTAGTGGGGCGACGCCCGCACCACCGACTGCAGGTCGCGCGAGGTCATGTCCAGCAACGTCGAGCTGCGGTTGCTGACCGTGACCGTCACCGACCGCTCGGCCAGGGCGTCGCGGACCTCCTGCGGGTCGCGGCCGTCCACGGTGAACGAGACGATGCCGCTGCGCTGCTCGCCGAGATCGGTGACGGTCACGCCGTCGATGCCGGCGAGCCCGTCGCGCACGTGCCCGGCCCGGTAGGCCACCGCCTCGGACACGGCGTCGACACCCAGGTCGAGGAGGTAGTCCACGGCAGCGCCGAGCCCGAGCCTGGCCGCCACCCCGGCCTCCCACATCTCGAAGCGGGTGGCGTCCGGGGCGAGTTCGTAGCTGTCGGCCGAGGTCCACGAGGCACTGTGCAGGTCGAGCACGGCCGGTTCGAGTTCGGTCACCAGTCGTGGGCGCACGTAGAGGAACCCGGTGCCGCGCGGACCGCGGAGCCACTTGCGCCCGGTGCCCGACAGCGCGTCGACGTCGAGTTCGGGCACGCTCACCGGCAGCTGCCCCACCGACTGGCACGCGTCGAGCAGCACGAGCGCCCCGACCGCGTGCGCGGCGTCGGCGATCTCCCGGACGGGGTTGACCAGCCCGCCGTTGGTGGGGGCGTGCACGACGGACACGAGCCGCACCCGTTCGTCGAGCATCCCCTCGAGTGCCTCGACGTCGATGCGACCGGACGGATCGGACGGAACGACCTCGACGGTGGCGCCGGTCGCCCGCGCGCGCTGCAGCGCGGCGATCGCGTTCGCGGCGTATTCGGCCTGCGAGATCAGGATGCGGTCGCCGGGTCGCAGCGGCACGGCGTAGAAGAAGGACGTCCATGCCCGCGAGGCCCCGTCGGACAGTGCGACGGAGGTCTCCGGCACGTCGAACAGGCGACCGAGCGAGGTCTTCACGGCCGTCAGGTCGTCGAGCCGCTCGTCGGCCGCCACGTACCCGCCGACCTCGGCCTCTCGGCGCAGGTGCGCGAGCATCGTCTCGAGCACCGGCGTCGGCGGCAGCGACGAGCCGGCGCTGTCGAGGAAGACCCGGTCGAAGCATCCCGGTGTGTCGCGTCGGGCCGCCTGAAGGTCCAGCACGGACCCCTCACCTCCTCGGTCGTCCGTATCGTCGGGGTCGAGCCTGCCCGGTGGAGTGGGTTCGCGCACGCACCGGTGCGTTATCCGCGCGTCGTGTCCCCGACCGGGTTAGTCTCGACCGCAGACCTGGCGCACCGGCCGAGGGGGTGGACGAATGGCAATGGCAGTCGATGCCGCAGCCTTCCGTGCCCGTAAGGAAATCGGCTCCCGAGCAGCAGCGGAGGACCACGTCCGCAGCAGGGCGTTCCGGCTGGGAATCCCCAGGTTGATCGGGGTCGAACTCGAATGGCTCACCGCGCGGGCCGACGGCACCGAATCGCGTCCCGAACTCACGACGCTCGTCGAGGCCCTCGGGCCGCACGCGCCGCGCGCGGTGGCCCCGTCGTCGTCCGCCCGTCCGCTGCCGTCGGGCAGCGCGGTCAGCGTCGAGCCGGGTGGTCAGGTCGAACTGTCGAGCGTGCCGTGCACCTCGGCACGGCAGGTGTGCGATCGGCTCACGGCCGACCTCCGCATGCTCCGTGCGTTGCTGGCCCGCCGGTCGGTGATCATGCTCGACCGCGCCGCTGATGAGGTGCGGCCTCCCCACCGTCTGCTGCGCACCCCGCGCTACGGGGCGATGGAACTCCGCTACGACCGGATCGGCCCGATGGGCCGGTTGATGATGAACAGCACTGCGTCCGTTCAGGTTTCCGTCGACGCGGGACGCGACGAGCGGGAGATCGTGCAGCGCTGGGAGTTGCTCCACGCCATCGGCCCGGCGATGATCGCGGCCTTCGCGTGCTCGCCCCGGCTGCGAGGTGCTCCGGAGGGCGACTGGGCATCGCAGCGGATGCGCACGTGGCTCGAACTCGATCCCGCCCTCGGCCACGTCGACCATCCCGCCGACTACCCCGCATGGGTGCTCGACGCACCGCTGACCTGCGTGCGTTCGGAAATGCCCGAATGGTACGCACCGCCCGGCGCCACCTTCGCGGCGTGGCTCGCGGGCGAGCTCGACGCCGACATCCGCCGCCGACCCACCGTCGACGACCTCGACTACCACATGACGACGCTGTTCCCGCCCGTTCGTCCGTGCGGGCATCTCGAGGTGCGCTATCTCGACGCGCAGCCGGCCGAGTCGTGGCAGGTGCCCGTCGCGGCTCTCGAGGCGTTGCTGTCGGCGCCCGAGGTCTCCGCGGAGGCGTGCGCGATCGCCGCGCCGGTGCGCGACCAGTGGGCCGAGGCGGCCCGCGTCGGCCTCGTCTCACTCGAATTACGTGCTGCCGCAGCAGGTCTGCTCTCGCTCGCGGCGGAGTCCTCCCGCGACATGCGGTTCACCGCGGCGCTCGACGCGGCTGCAGCACGGTGCCTGCGCGGATTGGCGCCGGGTGAGGAGGTGCGGTGACACCTGCTCGTGTTGCGCTCAGGCGTCACCTCGAGCGGGCGCGTGTCCGCACCGAGGTGCTCACCTCCGTGCCGGAACAGGATCTCACCGCACAACATTCGCCGTTGATGAGCCCGCTGGTGTGGGATCTCGCGCACATCGCCAACCAGGAGGAGCGCTGGCTCGTGCGGGTCGCGGGCAGGCGCCCTGCGGTCCGCGGCGACATCGACGATCTCTACGACGCGTTCCGGCATCCCCGCGCGGCCCGCACGGGGCTGCCGCTGCTCGACCCCGAGGCCGCCCGCGGCTACGCGCGTGCCGTCCGTGATCTCACCTGGGACGTGCTCGAGCACAGTGCATTCGACGACGAGCTGACCCGCGAGGGTTTCGTCTTCGCGATGGTCGCGCAGCACGAACAGCAGCACGACGAGACGATGCTCGCGACACACCAACTGCGACAGGGTCCGCCGCTGCTCGACGCGCCGGAAGCGCCGCGCACCGGAACCGTCCGCGACACCGAACGCGTCCGGATCCCCGCCGGCGCATTCGAGATGGGCACGTCCACCGATCCGTGGGCCCTCGACAACGAACGTCCGGCGCACGTCGTCGAG
>Ga0182741_1001668_pt1 | contig 27953 bp, 27 predicted proteins | sample eDN5th37CBELigOP_FD_128874 | JGI IMG/M metagenome (GOLD analysis project Ga0182741, IMG submission 128874) | Enriched Organic Plus compost microbial communities from Emeryville, California, USA - eDNA 5th pass 37_C BE-Lig OP (version 2) (version 2) ... | reverse complement strand
GGCCGGTCGTCCCGACCTACGGCGAGGCGCGACAGGCGCTGGGCGTCTCGGCCAAGAGCGGCGAAGAGGAGCTTGGGATCCACCTCACGCAGTTGGGCGATGGTGGTGACGCCCGCCTTGGCAAGGCGGTTCTGGGCCGAGGCGCCGATGCCATGGATGATCGAGACCGGCTTTCCGGCCAGGAAGTCAGCAGCCTCCTGCCGGCCGATGATCGAGAACCCGCGCGGCTTGGCGAGATCCGACGCGATCTTGGCGAGAAACTTGTTGTAGGACAGGCCGACTGACACGGTGATGCCGATCTCAGCCTCAACGCGCTTGGCGAATTTCGCGAGCGTGAAAGCCGGGCTGCCGTGATGGAGGCGCTCGGTGCCGGAGAGATCGAGAAAGGCCTCGTCGATGGAGACCGGCTCTACGAGCGGGGTCAGTTCCTGCATCATCTCGCGCACGGCGCGCCCGGCCACCCGGTACTTGTCGATATTCGGCTTGATGACCACCGCATGGGGGCAGGCCTGCAAGGCCTTGAACATGGGCATGGCAGAGCGCACGCCATAGGTGCGTGCTACATAGCAGGCGGTGGAGACCACGCCACGCTTGCCGCCGCCGATGATCACCGGCTTGTCGGCGAGGCTTGGATCGTCCCGCTTCTCCACGGCCGCGAAGAAGGCGTCGCAATCCACATGGGCGATGGCCAGCGTGTCCCGCTCCGGATGCCGGAGCAGGCGAGGGGATCCGCACGCACCGCAGCGCTCCGCTACGGAAGCAGCGGTCTCCGCCAGACAGTCGCGGCACAGGATCCCGCTCATCGGCGCTCCTATTCGAACTCCGAGGGCGACAGCGTCCGATGAGCTTCCATGATCCGCTCCGGCTTCGTCTCCATCTCCTGCGCCAGGGCAATGAGGAGCGGCTCGTCGGCTGCCACATAGTCCAGAAGCCCGGCCAGGAAGCCCGGCAGCGCGGCGGCCGAGCGGATCGTCTGCACATCGAGGCCCGACACGGCCAGGAACCGGGTGAGGCGCCCTCCATCGGCGGCGATGCGCGAGAATACGTCGAGCGCCAAGCGCTCAGCTTCCTCTACGGAAATTTTCTTGGTGGATGGTTTCATCTTCGGGGTTTGCATTTCATCAATAGGTTTCAATCTACGGTCATCATCCGATGAAGTGGCGGACCGGGAAAGCCGGTTTGGAGTCCTGGGACAGCGGCAATGAAGAAGACCGTGCTCATTGTTGAGGATAACGAACTCAACATGAAGCTTTTCAACGATCTGCTCGAGGCGCACGGCTACGCCACCCTCAAGACCGGGCATGGCATCGAGGCGATGGAGCTGGCAAGGGCCCACAAGCCCGACCTGATCCTCATGGACATTCAGCTTCCCGAGGTGTCGGGGCTGGAGGTCACCCGTTGGCTCAAGGCCGACGAGGACCTGAAATCGATCCCCGTCATCGCCATCACGGCCTTCGCCATGAAGGGGGACGAGGAGCGGATCCGGGAAGGGGGCTGCGAGGCCTATCTGTCCAAGCCGATCTCGGTGGCCAAATTCCTCGCGACCGTGAAGACCTATCTCGACGCGGATACGCCTCCCGCCTGACGACGTGCCGGTCCACCCTCGTGCCTGTTTCCGGATGCTTCGAAATTTCCGGCAAAACGATTCTTGTTTTCCACAGGTCTCGTGATAACCTTCGCGAAATTCCCGCATTTAGGCGACTTTGTGCGCTTGTGCTGCCAAATGTTTCCTATATGTTCATGTCATTCATCCGCCAAGGGCGGAGCATGCATGCCCTACGGATGCTCAGGTCCGCCGCATCTCCTGGGACTTCGTAGGCCGGCCAGCTGGAGACGGATCGTTGCCTCCTCAACATCGTCGCCAGCTGGCCACCTTTCCTGTCTGAAAATGTAAGAGTTCAGTGCGCGCCCTGCCGGGTCTGGCGAGGCGGCTATGTGCATGCCTTGTTTAGCGGATCCGCCCCGCATTTCGACAGAGGCGGTCCCGAGGCTCATGCTCCTTGAGCGTTAAGGAATTGTTTACTAGCCTTCCGGAGAGCGAATCTCTCCCGGAACAGCGATGCAGCCCGTTTACTCCTACATGCCTCTTCCAACCTTCGGTGCCGGGGGCAGCGATTTGCGCGTCGAGATGACGGCGGCCACTCCCTCGGTCGAGGATGGGCCGGCCGTCGTAGAGGTCCGCCACGCTTCGGTGCCGGACGCGACGGACAACCGGATGGAGATCGACCGGGTGCAGATTGTCGCGAGGGGGCAGATTGCTGCTCTTGTCAGCCTCGAACCCCAGCAGGTCGAGATGAGTCCTCAGCCCTGGCGCTTCGCGTTCTGACGATCGGGATCGGCGGTGTTGCTGCGGTTCCCGTAGCATAGCCGTGGAAATCTCCGGTTATGCTTAAGTCTTCCTTACGTTACTTGCGGCACCATCCTCCGTTGTCCCTTCGCGCCCAGCGTAAAGGCTGACATCGGAATGGGGTGGGGCGGTCATCCACTGCCGTTGGCCAAGTCGATTTCGCGAGTGCGGGTGATTTCCACGAAACCTTTACTATTCGGAGGCCATGGTCATCCCGCAATGTCTGCGCCAGCGACAGGAGGGCTCCTCATGAACGGCCATTGGAAATCGCAGGATACGATTACGGAAGAGCGCCTGACGAAGGCCCTGGAGGTTCTGTCCTCCGTGGTCGCGGAGCATGGCGACAAGCACCTGCCGCTCCTTCACATGATCGAAGGCCAGCTCACCCAGCTCCGGGCTCGGGAGACTAAGCGCGAGCAGGCCGCAGCCCTGGCTGCCCCCATGGAAAAGGTGGCCTGAGGCCTCCCCATTTCTTCCTGGCGGGAGAGTTTTGTCTCCCGCCGCTCATGCTTTCGGGCCGATGCCCGTTCTGGTTACCCAGCCATCACCGTTGCGTCCCTGGGCCAGCGGGCGCACGCTGTCATTCTGCTGCTTCTGCAGCGCAGCGGACAAGTCCCGGGAGAGGCACGGATGAACTGCCCTCCCGGGCTCCCCGTCCCCAGACGCTCCCCAATCCATCGTCCAATCGTGAGGTCTCGCCCGTCAGGTTGAGACCTTTCGGTATTCCGGCTCCTTCCGGCCGAGGTGCCCCTAGCCAAAAGAAAACCGCCCCCTTTCGGAGGCGGTTCATCATTCCGGGAGATCCGGAAGCCGGATTACTTAATCTTGGCTTCCTTGAAATCGACGTGCTTCTTCGCGACCGGATCGTACTTCTTCATGGAGAGCTTGTCGGTCATCGTGCGCGAATTCTTCTTCGTCACGTAGAAATAGCCCGTGTCTGCGGTGGAGACGAGCTTCACTTTGATGGTTGCGGCTTTGGCCATGGTCAAACCTCGTGTAAATCCGGTGCTTCGGCGAAGTGAATTTGGCCGAAACGCAAAGGCCGGGCGAACCCGGCCGAAAATCCTTCCGCTCCATGCCCGATTGCGCCCGTTTCGTCAAGGGTTAAGAGGACCGGGCGAGCCAATTTCGGCGTTTCGTCCTGCGTTCCGGGCTGGTGTCCTATGATGCCTTGACTGGCCGAAACGGCTCCTAAAGTTCCTCCCGGACGAAGCGGCCGCGCTTCTGGTAATAGAACGGGACGGGGAGTTCGTGGGCAAAGCCATTGGCAATCCGGGCTTCCAGCTCCTCCAGAATCACCTTGGTGATCGGAAGCACGTCGAGCGCCTTGGCTCGCTCCAGGGTGACCCAGGTGGTCTCCACGAGTTCCGATTCGGGTCCGACCGCGCCCTCAATCTCGTCCGCGATGGCGGTGCGGTCGATGGCGAAGAAGCGGGTGTCGAAGCGCCTGACCTGGCGGGGCGGCGTGATCGCCCTGGCGACCACCTGGAGGGTCTCCAGATCGGGCAGGACGCCCCGCTCCCGGAAGGCGGCCCAGGTTCCGTCCGGCGCGCGCTCGGGTGGGCCGTAATCCTTGGTGCCGAGGAGGATGCCAGTCTCCTCGTAGGTCTCACGGATGGCCGCCAGCGCCAGCGCGCGGCAGCGCTGCGCGGAGGGGCGGTGCACCCGCGCCATGAGCGATTGCTCCGCACGCGGATGGAGTGTTCCGGCCACCGACATGGAGCGGTCGCCCGCCTCGATCCGCCCGCCCGGAAACACGAAGACGCCCGGCATGAACCGGTGCCCCGTGTGCCGGCGACCCATCAGCACCTTCGGGCTCCGGCCCTTGCGGTCGACAATGATGAGGGTCGCGGCGTCCTTGGGAAGAACCTTGGCGTAGGCGGGATCACGCGCCTCGGAGGCGCGGCGATTCATCTGATCCAGTGTCACCGTCACGCTCGATCTCCCCTGTCCTGGCCATGCGGGCACGGACCGCGCCGAATCCATGCATGCCTAGCGCGTATTGCAGCCCGACGACAGCGCCCTTGACCGGCTGCAGCAGGGCGAAGCTGAGGATGAGCGTGAGCGCCGGCCAGATGGCGAGATGGATCCACAGGGGCCATTCGAAGCGGGTCTCCGACATCAGGATTCCATACCCGACGATATGCCCAACGATCACCATGACGATATAGGGCGGAAGGTCGTCGGCCCGGTGATGATGCATCTCGGTGCCGCAGGCCTCGCAGCTGTCCACCACCTTCAGGAAGCTGCGGAAGAGCTTCCCTTCGCCGCAGGCCGGGCAGCGGCAGCGGAAGCCACGTTTCACGGCTTCCATGCGGCTGACGGGCTCGGGCGGGACAGGCTGGGGCACGAAGGTCATGGCTCTTCCTCGGATCAGGCGCGGCCGCGCCTTTTGACTCTGACCTTGGGCGCGGCACGGCGCCCGGATTTCTCCGCCTTCCTGGCGGCCTTAGGCCCGCGTGTCTTCGTACCGCCCGCGGTCTTGCGGGTATAGCGCCCCTCGGAGAGGAGCTCAAAGCGCAGGGCGCCGGCGACGGGTGCGGCCTCCACCAGCTTCACCTGGACTGGATCTCCAAGCCTGTAGGTTTCGCCGGTGCGCTCGCCACGAAGGGAGTGGGACCTCTCGTCGTAGCGGTAGTAGTCGGCGCCGATCGTGCCAGCCGGGACGAAGCCGTCCGCGCCGGTCTCGCTGAGCTTGATGAAGAGGCCGGCTTTGGTGACGCCGGAAATCTGCCCCTCGAATGTGGCGCCGATCCGGTCCGCAAGGAAGTGGGCGATCAGGCGGTCGATTGTCTCACGTTCGGCCGCCATGGCGCGCCGCTCCGCCGCCGAGATGCGCGCAGAAACCTCGATCAGCTCCGCGCGGGTCGTGTCCGGCGGCAGACCATCCTTCCCGAGCTTGAGCGCCCTGATCAGCGCCCGATGGACGATTAGGTCCGCGTAGCGGCGGATCGGGGAGGTAAAATGAGCATAGCGCCTGAGGTTGAGGCCGAAATGCCCGTAATTCTCGGCCGAGTATTCCGCCTGGGACTGGGAGCGCAGCACCACCTCGTTGATGAAGAGCTGGTGCTCCGACTCTTCGACCTGGCGCAGGATCCGGTTGAACAGGGCCGGCTTCAGGGCGCCCTGGGCCGGCACCTTGAGGCCGATGGAGGCCAGAACCTCGCTCAAGGCGCGCATCTTCTCGAGAGAAGGCTCGTCATGGACCCGGTAGATCAGGTCGGAATCGGCCTTTTCCAGGGTTTCGGCCGCCGCCACGTTGGCGAGGATCATGAACTCCTCGATGAGCCGATGGGCCTCCAGCCGCTCGGGCACGAAGACCCGGTCGACGGTTCCGTCGGGCTTCAGCACGATCTTGCGCTCGGGCAGGTCGAGGAAAAGCGGCTCGCGGATGTCGCGCGCCTTCCGGGCGGTCTCGTAGGCCGCCCAGAGGGGCTTGAGGATCGGATCCAGGATCGGTCCGGTGATCTCGTCCGGCCGTCCATCGATGGCGGCCTGGGCCTGCTGGTAGGAGAGCTTGGCGGCCGAGCGCATCATGACCCGGTGGAAGCTGTGGCTCTTCTTGCGGCCGTCGGAGCCCAGCACCATGCGCACGGCCATTGCAGGGCGAGGCTGGTGAGGACGCAGCGAGCAGAGATCGTTGGAAATCCGCTCCGGCAGCATAGGCACGACCCGGTCCGGGAAATAGACGGAATTGCCGCGTTCCAGGGCCTCCCGGTCGAGGGGCGAGCCCGGTCGCACATAGGCCGCCACGTCGGCGATCGCGACCGTGACGATGAAGCCGCCCTCGTTGTCCGGATCCTCGTCGCGCACCGCATGGACGGCATCGTCGTGGTCCTTGGCATCCGGCGGGTCGATGGTGACGAGGGGCACGTCCCGCCAGTCCTCCCGGCCCGCGAGGGTGACGTGCTGCGCCTGCTCGGCTTCCGCCAGCACGTCTTTGGGAAACTCGTTCGGGATGTTGTGGGCGTAGATCGCGATGAGGCTGACGGCCTTCTCGGACTTCACGGAGCCGAGCCGCTCCTTGACCTTGGCATGGGGCAGGCCGAACCGGCCGTGCTTCACCACGGAGGTGGCCACGAGGTCGCCGTCCAGTGCCTCGGCCTCGTCACCGGGGCGGATCAGGAGTTCCTGGTCGCGGGATTTCTTGTCGACCGGTATCAGCCGGCCGCCGCCTTCGGGCAGGGCGCGGAAGATGCCGAGCACCTGCGCCTGCTTCTTGGCGACGATCTTCATGACCCGGCCCGCATAGCGGTGGATGTCGCCGGCCTTCAGCGGATCGACCCTCAGCAGCGCCCGGTCCCCGACGCCCGGCACCGGCATTCCGGGCCTGGGCTTTCGGGGAGGCGTGATGACGATGGTCGGGATCGGCCCGTATTCCTCCTCGTCCCATTCGGTGGGCTCGGCCACGAGTTCCCCGTCCCGGTCCCGGCGCTTGATGTCGGCGAGCACCACGGGGGGAAGCTGCCCCGCCTTGTGGACGCTCTTGCCGCGCCGGTCGACGACGCCCTCGATCTCCAGGTCCTTCAGGAGCTGTTTGAGCCAGATCCGGTCGCCGCCCTGCACATTGAAGGCACGGGCGATCTCCCGCTTGCCGACCTTGCCCTGGGACTTGGAAATGAAGGCGACCACATCCTCGCGGGTGGGAAGCGGTGCCTGGGAGGATTTGGAGCGTTTAGCCAAGGAAGGGTCTCTTCGCGTTCATGGGGTCTTGTCGCATGTGGAGCCGGGCGCGGCTAGCCCGGGTCCCATCCATGACGACGCGCAAAGCGCGGCTTTGGATCCAGAAGGGGAGAGACTCTCTCCGCTACGCCGTATCTCAGGTGTTCTCAGGAAGCGCCAACCTGTTCTCCTCCCCACGGATCTCGGGTGTTCCCGAGATCCGCTCCCTCAAGACGCAAGTCGGGAACACCCGACTTGCGGCGGGGAGGAGGTGGAAGTGGGGTGTAAGCGCTACGTTCTGAGACTTCAGTACCGACACCCCCACCCTGACCCTCCCCACAAGGGGGAGGGGAATGCGTCGTGCCATGTCGCTAGGGAGCATCCTCTCCCACCACACCCGGCTGAGCCCCAGCCAAAAAAAAGGCCCCTTGCGGGACCTTTTGAGGGACCGGCCCGTGGGGGCAGAATGAGCCGGTGATGCCCTTCAACGTTGAGGCATGATGAAAGGTTCCGCAAGTTTCTAATTTTTTTTGCGATGTCTCTTTGGGGGTAGTGACCGGGGTGAGGGGCTGATCTCAGGGCTGCTCTGTGTCTCCCGGCGGCGCCTGGAACGTGGTAGAAGAGCAGGCGGGGGCTTTCGCATGCGGGGCATGCCGAGTTTCCGCGTGCGCCCTCAGAGGGCTCGCCATGGTGCGCCTCATCGCCGTCCCGGTCTTTCTCCTCGCCCTCCCGGCCGCAGCGGCCGAGGTTCCCCGTCTCGACGTGCAGGCCACCTGCAAGGCCGCCGTCGCGCTTGACCCCAATGATAAGTCGCCCCAGGCGAACTGCATGCGGGAGGAGATGGCCGCCCGCGATGAACTCGGGAAGCAGTGGGGTGGATTTTCGGAGCCGTTGCGGAAACGCTGCGTCGAAGAGACCAGTATCGGCGGATATCCAAGCTACGTGGAAGTGCTGACCTGTATTCAGACGGCGAGCGGCAATGCCCAGCCTGCCCGGAAGAGCACCTATCGCCGCCCCGGACGCTAGGGCACGTGGGACGGTTTTTCAGGAACGACCTGCATGAGGAATTCGGCACCTGGCCGCTGGGCTACACGGCCGATGAGGGCGCGGATGTCGGCGAGATCATTGCAGTGGCGGATGCCGTGGGGGACGGCGACGACACGGCCTATTTCGAAGCCTGGATGGCAGCCGGTGACCGACTGCGGGCAGAAGCCGAGGCCGCGCGGGAGCGGGGACTCCGGGCAAGCGCCGGCGAACTCTTCCTGGCGCCTCGCGCGGCCGCCGGCGAGCCTCGGCTTGCCGCCTGCATTGCCGATCCCGGCAGTTGGGGCATCGGGCCGGGCCTGAAGAGCTTTGCGGCGAAGGTCGGTCTGAGCGCTGCGGACATCGACAATCTCAATGCGCTGGATCAGGGCGTCTATGACCGGATGCAGGAGGTCATCGACACCAATCCGAGGATGCGCTGGAGTTTCGTCCAGCGCGGCTTCTGGGTCCATGGGGTCGACAATCTGCGCGATTACATACGCGTCGCCTCACAGTTCACGCTGGAGGGCTGGGTCGAGAAGATCCGCTGCCCGACCCTGCTCACGGCCGCCGAGAACGATCCGTTATCGGCTGGAACTGAGGCTCTGTTCGCGGCCCTGCAATGCCCGAAGAGCCTTATCCGCTTCACGGCGGCCGAGGGGGCGGGGGACCATTGCGAGATGCAGAACCGCTCGCTCCTGAACCGGCGCGTGCTGGATTGGCTGGACCTGACCCTGGCCGGAAAGGTGCCGTGAGGTCTCCGCCTGAGAGACAGGCGCCCCTTTCGGGGCGCCGTGTCAGATGTCCAAAGCCGCCTCGTCCGCGAAGGCTGCGCGCTCCTGGATGAAGGCGAAGCGGGCTTCGGGCTTGTTGCCCATCAGGCGCTCCACCGCATCGCTGGCTTCCGGCTTGTCCTCGGCCTCGACCACCACCTTCAGGAGCAGGCGCTTCCTCGGGTCCATGGTGGTTTCCTTCAGCTGGCTCGGCAGCATTTCGCCGAGGCCCTTGAAGCGGCCGATCTCGACCTTGCCGTTGCCCTTGAACACGGTCTTGAGCAGCCGGTCCCGATCTGCATCGTCACGCGCATAGGCGGACTTGGTGCCCTGGGTCAGCCGGTAGAGGGGGGGCACCGCGAGATAGAGATGCCCGCCGTCGATGAGACGCGGCATCTGCCGGTAGAAGAACGTGATGAGCAGCGACGCGATGTGGGCGCCGTCCACGTCGGCATCGGTCATGATGATGACCCGGTCGTAGCGGAGGTCGCTGTCCTTGTAGTGGGAGCCCGTGCCGCAGCCCAGCGCCTGGACGAGGTCGGAGAGCTGCTGGTTCTGGTGCAGCTTGTCCCGGCCGGCCGAGGCAACGTTGAGGATCTTGCCACGCAGAGGAAGCACGGCCTGGGTGGCTCGGTCCCGCGCCTGCTTGGCCGAGCCGCCGGCCGAGTCACCCTCGACGATGAACAACTCCGAGCCTTTGGCGCCCGCATTGGTGCAGTCGGCGAGCTTGCCGGGCAGGCGCAGCTTGCGGGTCGCGGATTTGCGGGCGACCTCCTTCTCCTGGCGCCGGCGCAGGCGCTCCTCGGCTCGGTCGATCACCCAGTCGAGCAGCTTATTGGCCTGCTGCGGCGAAGCCGCGAGCCAGTGGTCGAAGGTATCGCGGATAGCGGATTCGACGATGCGGCCTGCTTCCACGGTCGCCAGCTTGTCCTTGGTCTGGCCCTGGAATTCCGGCTCGCGGATGAAGACCGACAGCATGGACGCGCAGGTCGCCATCACGTCGTCGGTGGTCACCGCCGCCATGCGCTTCTGCTGGCCGACGCGTTCCGCATGGTCGCGGAGCGCGCGCAGGAGCGCGATGCGCAGGCCGTTCTCATGAGTACCGCCCTCGGGAGTGGGAACGGTGTTGCAGTAGGAGATCGAGAAGCCGTCCTCGTTCGTCATCCAGGCGACCGCCCATTCCAGCGAGCCGTGGCTGCCGGGCTTGGTGATCTTGCCGGAGAAGATCTGGTCGGTGACCAGCTCTTTCCCCTCGATGTCGTGGACGAGATAGTCCTTCAGCCCGTTCGGGAACTTGAAGGTCGCTTCGGCCGGAACGTTGTCGACGCCTTCCAGCAGGGAAGGGGCGCATTTCCAGCGGATCTCGACGCCGCCGAACAGATAGGCCTTCGAGCGCGCCATCTTGAACAGGCGGCGCGGAAGGAAATGGGCGTCCTTTCCGAAGATCTGGACGTCCGGCCGGAAACGCACCTTCGTGCCCCGCCGGTTGAGGACCCGCCCGACCGTCTCGAGCTTCGTCTTCGGGATGCCCCGTGAGAAGACCTGCCGGTAGAGGGTCTGGCCGCGGGCAACCTCCACCTCCAGGGTATCCGAGAGCGCGTTCACCACCGAAACGCCGACGCCGTGCAGGCCGCCCGAGGTCTCATAGACCTTCGAGTCGAACTTTCCGCCCGCATGAAGCGTGGTCATGATGACTTCGAGCGCGGATTTTTTCGGGAATTTCGGGTGCGGGTCGACCGGGATGCCGCGGCCGTTGTCGGTGACGGAGAGCCAGTTGCCTTCCTCAAGCTCCACCTCGATGAAGCTCGCGTGGCCCGCGACCGCCTCGTCCATGGAATTGTCGATCACCTCGGCGAAGAGGTGGTGGAGGGCCTTTTCGTCCGTGCCGCCGATATACATGCCCGGGCGACGCCGAACGGGCTCCAGCCCCTCCAGCACCTCGATGGTCGAGGCATCGTAGCCGCTTTCGCCGGGCGTGCCCTCGGGAGCGCTGCGGGAGACTTTCGCGGCGCTCCGTGCCGAAGCAGGGGCGGCCCGCCGGGCAGGTGCCGACCCGCCGCCGAAGAGATCGTCGTTATCGGTCATGGGGACTTTCGTCCGTGCTGATTCGCGTTTCTTGGCATTGGTTTTCATTCTTTAATTCATAAGAGAACAAAACGTAAACGTGAAGTGCGATCATGAAGCACAAGCCACAAAATGCGCCAACGGGGAAGACCCTTCGTGGCCGGGGCCTCGCCCAAAGAACATCTTCCCTTCAGACATCGGAACAGTTTAGCTCTTGTTCACGTTGGACGGTTAGGCTTAGCGAACGCTTAACGGAGGCTCGCAGTGACGATGCGGACGACCCTGGGGACGGCACAACAGCTCCATCTGAGCCGTGCAGCTCGTACGGCCGGGGAGGCGTTCGCCTTCGACGAGCCGGAGACTCTCGCACCCCAATCCCGAACGGGGCTGCCCCTTGGCCTGTTCCTGGCCGGCCTTGCGGCCGTGGCACTCGTGGCTCTTTACGCCCTGGTCGGCTAGCCGCTCGTTTCTTTGCCAGGATCGCGGCTGCCGAAGAGGCGATTCACGAAGGACTCCACGGGTTTACCCAGCACGAGTAGCGCCAGAGCGAGGGCGCATCCGAGGCCCGTAATCATCCAGGCACCGAGGCCTGCGGCGATTCCGAGGGCGGCCGCCACCCAGACGGTTGCGGCCGTCGTCAGCCCCTGAACCTCCATCCGGCTGCGATCACGCAGGATCACGCCCGCTCCGAGAAAGCCGAGCCCGGTCATGATGCCCTGAATCACGCGGCTCATGGCATCCTCACCATAGAACAGGCCTTCATAGACCGAGCCCGACAGCACCAGCATGGCGGAGCTGAGGGATACCAGCCCGAGAGTGCGCATCCCGATGGGCTTGTCCTTCAGGTCCCGGTTCAGGCCGATGGCCATTCCCGCCAGGGTAGCGACTACGAGACGGAGCACCGTCTCGCCTGTCTCGGGCGGGAGAAAGGCCATCAGCTGTTCCATCGCGCTCCTCAGGAGGCCTTGGCGGCCTTCCCGGAAGCTTTGCGGGTTGCGGGCTTTTTGGCAACCGCTGCCTTTGTGGCAGTCTTTCCATCCGCTTTCTTAGTGGCCTTCTTTGCCGGAGCCTTGGCGGCGGTAGCCTTCTTGGCAGGCGCCTTCTTAGCGGCTGTCTTCCGGCCCCGGGCGGATTTCTTGCTCCCGCCCATGGCCCGGCGGGCATTGAGAAGGCCGATTGCCTCGTCGAGGGTCACGGCCTCGGCCGCGACGGCCTTGGGCAGGGTGGCGTTGGTTTCGCCGTCGGTCACATAGGGGCCGAAGCGTCCCGCCTTCACGACGATCGGCTTGCCGCTTTCCGGATCCTCCCCGAGAGGCCGGCCCGGATCGGCGGCGCCCCGGCGGAAACCGCCGGCGCCGCTCTCCTTGGCAATGATCAGGTCGATGGCGCGGTTCGCGCCGATCTCCAGCACGTCGTCGTCCTTGCCCAGATTGGCGTAGGTCTTGCCGTGTTGCACGTAAGGACCATAGCGGCCGATGCTGGCGAGGATCGGCTCACCCGTCTCCGGATGCATCGCCACCGTGCGGGGCAGGGACAAGAGCTTGAGGGCTTTCTCCAGATCCACCAGGGCGGGAGACATGCCCTTCGGAATCGAGGAGCGCTTCGGCTTCTCGCCCTCGCCGAGCTGCACGAAGGGACCGAAGCGGCCGTCCCGCAGGGTGACCTGCAGGCCCGTCTCCGGATCGTCGCCCAGAACTCTCACGCCCGGGGTGCCGCCGTTCTCGGACGAGCCTTCCCCGTCGCCGTCGACCCCTGAGGCTGCGAGCTGGCGCGTGTATTTGCACTCGGGATAATTGGAGCAGCCGATGAAGGCGCCGAACTTGCCGAGCTTGAGGGAGAGCTGCCCCGTGCCGCAGGTCGGACAGGTGCGCGGGTTCGAGCCGTCGCCCTTGTCGGGGAAGATGTGCGGGCCCAGAAGCTCGTTGAGGGCTTCCAGCACCTCGGCAGTGCGCAGCTCCTTGGTCTCGCCGATGGCGGCCGAGAAATCCTGCCAGAAATCGCGCAGCACCTGCTTCCAGTCGATCTCGCTGTTGGAGATCCGGTCGAGCTGCTCCTCCAGGTCCGCCGTGAAGTCGTATTCCACGTAGCGGCGGAAGAAGCTCTCCAGGAAGGCCGTGACGATGCGGCCCTTATCCTCGGGCATGAGCCGCTTCTTCTCGATGCGCACATATTCGCGGTCGCGCAGGGTCTGGAGCACGGCCGCGTAGGTGGAGGGCCGGCCGATGCCGAGCTCCTCCATGCGCTTGACGAGGCTCGCCTCGGAATAGCGCGGCGGCGGCTCGGTGAAGTGCTGGTTCGCCACGATGCGGCGGCGCTCAAGGGAATCGCCGGCCTTCATGGGCGGCAGGCGACCTTCCTCGTCGTCGGGATCGTCGTCCCGGCTCTCGTTGTAGAGGGTCAGGAAGCCGTCGAATTTCACCACCTGGCCGGTGGCGCGCAGATCGAGCTTGCGCGGGCCCACCTGGGCGGTCACGTCGACCGTGGTCCGCTCCAGCTCGGCCGATTCCATCTGGCTCGCGACCGTGCGGGTCCAGATCAGGTCGTAGAGCTTCGCCTGCTCGGGTTCGAGATACTTTGCGACGTGCTTCGGCAGGCGGCCCATATCGGTCGGGCGGATGGCCTCGTGAGCCTCCTGCGCGTTCTTGGCCTTCGTGGTGTATTTGCGCGGCACGCCGGGGACGTAGCGCTCGCCGTATTCCTTGCCGATCACCCGGCGGGCGGCCTGCACGGCCTCGGGCGCCATGTCTACGCCGTCGGTTCGCATATAGGTGATGAGACCCACTGTCTCGCCGCCGATATCGACACCCTCGTAGAGGCGCTGGGCGATGCGCATGGTCTGCGCCGGCGCCAGGCCGAGCTTGCGGGAGGCCTCCTGCTGCAGGGTCGAGGTGGTGAAAGGCGGGTAGGGGTGGCGCTTGGCGGGCTTCGCCTCGATGTTCGCCACCGCGAAGGTCGCGAGCTCCAGGTCCCGCTTGAAGGCCTCGGCCTCTTCGCCGCTGCCGATGTCGAGCCGCGTGATCTTCTTGCCGTCGGCGCCGACGAGGCGCGCATCGAAGATGCCGCCGTCCTTCGTCGCCAGGGTGGCGATGAGCGACCAGTATTCCTGGGTCTTGAAGGTCTCGATCTCGAGCTCGCGGTCGCAGACGAGGCGCAGCGCCACCGACTGGACGCGGCCGGCCGAGCGGGCGCCGGGCAGCTTGCGCCAGAGCACGGGCGAGAGCGTGAAGCCGACGAGATAATCGAGGGCGCGGCGGGCCAGATAGGCATCGACCAGCGCCTGATCGATCTCGCGCGGCTGGCGAAGCGCCGTCTGTACGGCGTCTTTGGTAATGGCGTTGAAGGTGACGCGCTCGACCGGCAGGTCCTTGAGGGCGCGCTTCTCACGCAAAGCCTCGACCACGTGCCAGGAGATCGCCTCGCCCTCCCGGTCCGGGTCGGTGGCCAGGATGAGCTTCTCGGCGCCCTTGATCGCCTTGGCGATATCGTTCACGCGCTTGGAGCCCCGGTCCTCGACGGTCCAGACCATGCGGAAATCGGCATCCGGGTCGACCGAGCCGTCCTTGGCGGGCAAATCGCGGATATGCCCGAAGGAGGCCAGGACCTCGTAATCCTTGCCGAGATACTTGTTGATCGTCTTGGCCTTGGCGGGCGACTCGACGACGACGACTTTCATGTGCGACTTCCTACGTAGCCGCGAGCCAAAGCTCGAATGGGACGGCAAAACCGACGGTCGGCCCTCGACCGTCGCGGGGCGGGATAAGTGGTGGATGAACGCCGACAAGTCAAATCCGGCCGCTCCCCACCCTTGTCATATGGTGGTCAAGGCCCTGTCCAGCAAGGTTTTTGCGGCACTCCCGACCTCGTTGGCGCCGATCATCCTGGCCGGCCGGTCGAGCCGCGTGAGGGCATAGGCCTCGACGATTTCGGGAGGAGCGGCCTCGGCGAGCGCTGCCGTGGCGGCCAGCGTATAGAGCCGGTCGGCGATCAACCGGGCCTTGGCCTCCGCGTCCGGGGAATGGAGCGCCAGGAGAATGTCCCGGGCCGCGTCCCGGGCGCCGGGCAGTTCGGCGATTCCGGCCATGAGATGGTCGAGCGCGGCTGCGGCCGCCTCCGGTTCCCGGGTCTCGGCCCGGAGGATGTCGAGGGCGATCACGTTGCCCGAGCCTTCCCAGATCGCGTTGACCGGCGCCTCCCGATAGAGGCGGGGCAGGGGGCTCTCCTCCACGTAGCCGTTGCCGCCCAGGCATTCCATCGCCTCGTAGATCAGGCGGGGCGCGGCCTTGCAGATCCCGAACTTGGCTGCCGGCGTGACGAGCCGGGCATATCCGGCCTCGCGCTCGTCCTCCGGGGCGTCGTCGAAGCTGCGGGCGGCACGTAAGGCGAGGGCCGTCATAGCCTCGTTCTCCAGGGCGAGATCCGCCAGGACCGCCCGCATGGCCGGCTGGTCGATCAGCCTCTTCTGGAAGACGCTGCGGTGCCGGGCATGGTGAAGGGCCTGGGCAAGGCCCATCCGGACGAGCCCGGCGGACGCCACGGCACAGTCGAGGCGGGTGAGCTGCACCATCTCGATGATGGTCCGCACGCCGCGTCCCTCCTCGCCGACCCGCCAGGCGAAGGCCCGCTCGAACTCGACCTCCGAGGAGGCGTTGGAGCGGTTGCCGAGCTTGTCCTTGAGCCGCTGCAGATGGATCCCGTTGAGGGAGCCGTCCGGCCGGAAACGGGGCATCAGGAAGCAGGTCAGCCCGCCGGGCGCCTGCGCCAGCACCAGAAAGGCATCGCACATGGGGGCCGACATGAACCATTTGTGGCCGGTCAGCAGGTACTCGTCCCCGGCCTTCGACTCGGCGCGCGTCGTGTTGGCGCGAACATCCGTGCCGCCCTGCTTCTCGGTCATGCCCATGCCCAAGGTCACGCCTGTCTTCTCCCAGAACGGGATGAAACGGGAATCGTAGGCCCGTGAGACGATCCGCGGCAGCCATTCCTTCAAGAGGGTCGGGGAGACCGCAAGCGCCGCGACCGAGGCGTGGGTCATGGTGAGGGGGCAGACATGGCCGCTCTCCACCCCCGCGACCGTATAGAGCCGGGCCGCGCGCGCCACATGGCCCCGGCCCCTCGGCCGCGCAGGGTCGGCGCCGTCCCAGGTGGAAGCATGGAGGCCGTCTGCGATGCTGGCCTGCATCAGCGCGTGATAGGCCGGGTGGAACTCTACGGCGTCGATGCGGAAGCCGCGGGAATCGAAAGTCCGGAGCTTCGGCGGGTTCTCGTTGGCAAGGCGCCCAAGATCGAGCCGTCCCGCGGTGCCCCAGGCCGCGCCGAAGGTTTCGAGTCTCTCCGGCCCGACCTCGACTCCGTTGGCCGCGAGGGTGTCGCAGAGTGCCCGGTCCGCGGCGATCAGATTCACGTCGCCGAAGGGCGGAGGCTGGTTGAAGACGTCGTGAGTCTGCTGGGTCATGGAGCGTCCCGCCGATATCGTCCCAGACTATAGGGCAGATCGGCCGGGAGGGGACATCGGGATCGGCCTAGAGGCCGAGAGCCTTCCGCAGCCGGGGAGCCGTTGCGTCGAGCCGCGCGACGAAGACCAGGTCCTTCAGGAGGGCCGCGGCGACCAGGCGTCCGCCTGCGCGCCCCGCCTCCACGTCGGAGGGATAGTGGAAGCCGCATACCACCCGGCTCCAGCCATAATCGAGCCCCCGCTCCTCCAGCAGGGCCCTCCGCTCGGGCGCCACATGGGCGAGCAGGGCCGCGAAGAGCGTTCCTGTGGCCGCATGGGTGGACGGGAAAGAACTGCTCCGGGGCAGCCGGACCGGGCACGGCCTGACCTCGTCGCTTGCCCGGAAGGGGCGGGGCCGGTCGAATCGCTCCTTCACGGGCGCAAGGGCCGCCTCCAGGGCCTCCATCGCGTCCTTGAAGACCCGGCGGGCCTTTTTCAGCTCGTCCTTGTCAACGGTCGCGCCCATTCCTTCAAGGAAGCGCGTCAGAGTCTGGCGGGCATCTTGGACGGCGCTCTCCTGCCGAGCGGGATTCCGAGACTCCTGCGCAGACAGGACAGCCGCGAGATCCGCTGGACCCGCCGCCTCGTCGGGCGGCGCGCCGAGCGATGCGGCGTCGATCGTGACGGACAGGTGTGGCTTGTCCTTGGCGGCGGCTGGCGCTGCAGGCAGGGGCGGGAGGGCCAGGAGACCCACGAGAAGGAAAGCGTGGCGGTGCATGACGCAGTGATCGGGCTGCATTGCCCGCCTGTCAACGGCCGGAGGATCCGTCTGGCGGGTGTGGAGTTCGTGTGCGCGGCACGAGACTTCGCTTGCCGCTCCTGGCGACTGCGCCTATAGCCATCTTTTTAAGATGAATGACGCGCCCCCACCCGTTTTCCCCCATCGACACCTGCTCGGCATCGAGGGGCTTTCCCCATTGGATATCCAGGCCCTTCTCGATCTCGCGGACGCGCAGGTCGAGGTCAGCCGCCAGGTCGAGAAGAAGAAATCGACCTTGCGGGGCCGGACCCAGATCAACCTGTTCTTCGAACCGTCGACGCGCACGCAATCCTCGTTCGAGATCGCCGGCAAGCGCCTCGGCGCCGACGTGATGAACATGTCGGTGGCTTCCTCGTCGGTGAAGAAGGGCGAGACGCTGATCGACACGGCCGCGACCCTCAACGCCATGCGGCCGGACCTGATCGTCGTACGCCACCACGCGGCAGGCGCCGTGCATCTGCTCGCCCAGAAGGTTGACTGCTCGGTGGTGAATGCCGGCGACGGCGCTCACGAGCACCCGACCCAGGCGCTCCTCGACGCGCTCACGATCCGCCGCAACAAGGGCCGCATCGAGGGCCTGACGGTGGCGATCTGCGGCGACATCCTCCATTCCCGCGTCGCGCGCTCCAACATGATCCTGCTCGCCGCCATGGGCGCAAGGGTGCGCCTCGTGGCGCCCTCGACCCTGCTGCCGCCGGATATCGGCCGTCTCGGCTTCGAGACCTTCACGGATATGCGCCGGGGCCTCGACGGTGCCGACATCGTCATGATGCTGCGCCTCCAGCTCGAGCGCATGAACGGCTCCTTCGTCCCATCCGTGAAGGAGTATTTCCGCTTCTACGGCCTCGACCAGGAAAAGCTCAGCTATGCCAAGCCGGACGCTCTGGTGATGCATCCGGGCCCCATGAACCGGGGCGTAGAGATTGCCTCCGAGGTGGCGGACGGGGCGCAGTCCCTCATCCGCGAGCAGGTCGAGATGGGCGTCGCCGTCCGCATGGCCGTGCTCGAAGCCCTCGCAAGCCACCTGCCGAACAGGTGAGGGAAGAACCCTCTCCCGCTGAGGGGCGAGGGAAAGGAGAAGATTTGTGATTTCCGACCGTCCCATCCTGTTCACGAATGCGCGCCTCGTCGATCCCGCCAGCGGGCGCGAGGAGCGGGGAGGTGCCCTGGTCCAGGACGGCCTTATCGCGGCCGTCGGCGCCCAGGTCGCAGCCGCAGCGGACGCACAGGTGGTCGATTGTGCCGGTCAGGTTCTTGCGCCGGGCCTTATCGACATGCGCGCCTTCATCGGCGAGCCGGGAGCGGCGCATCGGGAGACCCTGAAAAGCGCCGGCGAGGCGGCCGCCGCGGGCGGCGTCACCACGATCGTGTCGATGCCGGACACCAATCCGGTCCTCGACGACCCGGCCATCATCGATTTCGTCATGCGGCGGGCGCGGGACACGTCCATCGTCCATGTTCGCCCGGCGGCTGCGCTCACCAAGGGCCTGAAGGGGCAGGAAATGGCCGAGATCGGCCTCCTGCGCGAGGCCGGGGCCATTGCGTTTACGGACGGGCTGCGTTCGGTGACCAACGCGCAGGTGATGCGACGGGCGCTCACCTATGCGCGGGATTTCGATGCCCTCATCGTCCACCATGTGGAGGATCCGGACCTTGTGGGCGCCGGCGTGATGAACGAGGGCGAGTTCGCCACCCGCCTCGGCCTTCCGGGCATCCCGCATGAGGCCGAGACCGTGATGCTGGAGCGGGACATCCGCCTCGTGCGCCTGACGGGCGGGCGCTATCACGCGGCCATGCTGTCCTGCGCCGATTCGGTCGAGATCATGCGCGCCGCGAAGGCGAGGGGGCTGCCGGTCACCTGCGGCGTGTCCATCAACAATCTCGCGCTCAATGAGAACGATATCGGGGATTACCGCACCTTCCTGAAGCTCTCGCCGCCGCTCCGGCACGAGGACGAGCGGCAGGCCATGATCGAGGCCCTGGCCGAGGGCGCCGTGGACGTGATCGTCTCCGACCATAATCCACAGGATGTGGAGACCAAGCGCCTGCCCTTCGCGGAGGCGGCGAACGGGGCCGTCGGCCTCGAAACCCTGCTCTCCGCCGCCCTTCGGCTCGTCCATTCCGGCCAGATTTCCCTTGCGAAACTCCTACGCGCCATGTCCACGCGACCGGCGGAAATCCTTGGGCTTCCGGGCGGACGGCTGGAGCGGGGCGCTCCCGCCGACCTGATCCTGTTCGATCCCGAGGCGCCTTACGTCCTCGACAAGCGGGACCTGCGCTCGCTGTCGAAAAACACGCCTTTCGACGAGGCCCGTCTGGAAGGACAGGTGACGATGACCGTCGTTGCGGGCAGGATCGTCTTCGACCGCAGCCTGAACTGAAGAGACGCGAATGTCCGACGACGTGCACCTTTTCCACCTGCTGATCGCCCTGGTCTTCGGCTATCTCCTCGGCTCGATCCCGTTCGGCGTGATCTTCACCCGCCTGGCGGGCCTCGGCGACATCCGGAAGGTCGGCTCCGGCAATATCGGCGCCACGAACGTCCTGCGCACGGGCCGCAAGGACATCGCGGCCGCAACCCTCGTGGGCGATGCCCTGAAGGGCACGGTGGCGGTGCTCGTGGCCGGATTTTGGGGGCAGGATCTCGCCACCATCGCGGCGCTCGGGGCTTTTCTCGGCCATCTCTTCCCGGTCTGGCTCGGCTTCAAGGGCGGAAAGGGGGTCGCAACCTTCGTGGGCGTCCTCATCGGCCTCATGCCGCTCGCAGCCCTCATCTTCGCGCTCATCTGGCTCTCGCTCGCCTATCTGAAGCGCTATTCGTCCCTTGCGGCCCTCGCCGCGACGGCCGCAACACCGCTGGTGCTCTGGGCGCTGGGCGAGCCCAGGATGGCGGGCGTCATCCTGATCCTCGTCGTCCTGCTCTGGTGGAAGCACAGCGAGAACATCAGCCGCCTGGTCGCCGGCACGGAAGGCAAGATCGGGCAGAAGGGATGAGCGGGACCCGCCTCACGGACGAGCAGCGCCTCGACTGGCTGCGCCTGATCCGATCTTAGAATGTGGGGCCGCGGACCTTCCGCGCCCTCGTCAACCGCTATGGCGGTGCCGCCGCCGCTCTCGAGGCACTGCCTGACCTCGCCCGCCGGGGCGGACGCCTGATCCTCAAGGTGACGAGCCGGGCTGAGGCCGAGAAGGAGATGGCCGCCGCAGCCCGCCTTGGCGGCCGCTTCGTCGCCATGGGCGAGCCCGATTATCCGAAGGCGCTCCAGGCCGTCGACACGGCGCCGCCGCTCATCGCCGTGCGCGGCTCTGGCGAGATTTTCGCTCGTCCTGCCGTGGCCATCGTCGGCTCGCGCAACGCCTCCGCGGCCGGGCTCGCTTTCGCAGAGCGCCTCGCGCGTCAGCTCGGCGAGGCCGGCTACGTAGTCGTCTCGGGCCTCGCCCGCGGCGTCGACACCCGCGCCCACCGGGCGGCCCTCGATCCGGGTACGGTCGCGGTCCTGGCGGGCGGGCATGACCGAATCTATCCGTCCGAAAATGCGCCGCTTGTCGATGCCATTCTGGACCGGGGCGGGGCGGTCGTCTCCGAAATGCCGTTCGGCTGGGAGCCCCGCGGCAGGGACTTTCCGCGCCGGAACAGGATCGTCTCGGGCCTGTGCTACGGCGTGGTGGTGGTCGAGGCGGCGCGCCGCTCCGGCTCGCTGATCACGGCGCGCTTCGCCCTCGAGCAGGGACGAGAGGTCTTCGCCGTGCCGGGCTCGCCCCTGGACCCCAGGGCCGAGGGCACGAACGACCTGATCCGCGAGGGCGCAACCCTCTGCGCGGGGATCGAGCACATCACGGCCGTGCTGGAGCCCCTGGTGGCCACGGGCTGGCGTCCCGATTCCGGCGCCGAGGAGCCGCGTTCCCGTGTCGTCTCCGAGGAGCTCTGGGACGAACTCGACCTGCCGGACGTTCCGCGACCGCCCGTTGGAGCTGTCTTCGATGATCGGGGGTTCGAGGTGAGGGACGAGCGCCAGGACGGCCCGGCACGGGTGGAGCTGATTGACCTGCTCGGTCCGTCGCCAGTCGCGGTGGACGACCTCGTCCGCCTGTCGGGCCTGCCGATCGGGCAGGTTCAGACGACCTTGCTGGAGCTGGAGATTGCCGGGCGCCTCGAGCGCCATGGCGGCAATGCGGTCTCGCTGATCGCAAGCCGCTGAGGCTCAGCCTCGGCGGGCACTGCCCTGGACGGCTCGGGTCGCCTCCAGGCGGGCCATATCGAGCAGATAGGCCAGGAGGTCCAGGTTCGAGCGCCGGGCCAGGAAAGACAATTCCGCCGTGAATTCCGCGATGTATTGAGCCGTCTCGGCCGTAGGCGCATGAAGGCCCGGGGCGCCGGACGTCTCCGTATCGGCTGGCGAGGGGGCTGGGCTGGCGCGGAGCGGAGGCTTGGACATGGAGCGCGTTCGCTGACCTGTTTGGAGAGGGTTGCGCTTAGATAGCAGCACAACCCGTAATATTACAAGATCGCTTATTAGCGCATAAGTTGTAAAAGGTCAGAGAAAGGCAATCAGCAGGGGCAGCGAGACAGCCGCGACCAGAAGCTGGAGGATAAGGATCTCGGCCATCAGCGGCGCATTCCCGCCCATCTGGCGGGCCAGGACATAGGCGGAGCTCGCCGAAGGCACCGAAGCGGCGATGACCGTGACGGCGATGTCGTCACCCGCGACGCCGCTGAGTCTGGCGAGGCCGACGGCGACCAGCGGCAGGACAAGGAGCTTGAGCACGGTGGAGACCGCATGAGCTACACCTGGGCGGGCGAGGCGGCGGATTTCGAAACCCGCGCCGACCACTAGAAGCCCCGCAGCCAGGGCCGACCGGCCGAGGAGGTCCACATAGCCGACGAGAGGCTTGGGCAGAGGCGGGACAAGAAAATTGAGGGCGAGGCCCACCACGCAGGACCAGATCAGGGGATTGGACGCCACCATGCGGAGGATTTCCCGGGGACTGTGCCGGGGGCGGCCCGCATAGCGGATGAACACCGAAATCGCGAGCAGGTTGAGAAGCGGCACCATGGCCGCGACCGCAACCGCGATCAGCGCTACGCCGCGCTCGCCGTAGAGGCTGCCCGCGATGGCGAGCGCCACGAAGGTGTTCCACCGGGTCGCGCCCTGGAACATGGACGTGAAGCTCGGCCCATCGACGCCGAACTTCCGCTCCAGCAGAGGCCGGAGGGCGAGCGCCAGGGCACTCACGATCAGGATGGCCGCGACGAGAGAGCCGCCGACTCCTGCGATCGGGACGGAGTGCAGGTCGGCGCGCGCCAGCGTGTCGATGAACAGTGCCGGGAAGAACACCACATAGGTGACCCGCTCCAGCCCCATCCATTGCTTGTCGTCGACGAAGCCGGTGGCGCGGCAGAGCCAGCCGGTGGCGATGATGAGAAAGGTCGGGACCAGGCTGGCGAGAACGGCGGACATGGGAAGCCGGATAGGGGAAGGGCCCGAGGCGCTTAGACCGGATCGACGCCTGCGGCAAGCGGCCGGTGAAGCTTCCTCCGCACCTTGCTGGAAAATGCGAAGCTCACCATGGACAGGCGGGCCGGACTGGGCCAGTGTCCCGACCCGTTTACCCGAGGCGATCATGATCCCGGTCACCGACACCATCGCGCTCGACGAATCCGAGATCGACGAGACGTTCATCCGCGGCTCCGGGCCGGGCGGGCAGAACGTCAACAAGGTCGCGACCGCCGTGCAGCTGCGCTTCGACGCTCGGCGCTCCCGCTCCCTGCCGGACCAAGTCGCCATCCGCCTGATGAAGCTCGCCGGGAGCCGCCTCACCACCGACGGCGTCATCGTGATCACGGCCCAGCGCTTCCGCACCCAGGAGCGCAACCGGGAGGATGCCCTCCAACGGCTTGTCGACCTGATCCGCCAGGCCACCGAGGTGCCGAAGCCCCGCCGCAAGACCAAGCCGACACTCGCGTCGAAACATCGCCGGTTGGAGACGAAGTCACGGCGCTCGGAGATCAAGAAGGGGCGGGGATCCAAGCCGGGCTTCGACTGACAGACCGGCTTCGCCGAAATCTAAAAACAGCAAAGCCCGAGTTGCCCGCTTCACCGTTCTCAGGCGAAAGCCTAATCGTTCTGCCAGTCATGGCCGGACTTGATCCGGCCATGACTGGCAGCTGAGGTGTTCTCGCCCTCCGAAGGATATCAGATGATGAAGAAGTCTTTCTCTGTCAGTTGGAGGCCCTTCGAAAGCGCCGCAATCTTTAGGGCTTCGGCGCCGCCGTTGCCGTCTGGGTCATAGTACAGGGCTCCGCTCGCCTTGTTGTAGATAATCCGGTCGTTGGCATCCTGGGCGGCAGTTCCAACCCAGAACGCGGCCTTGGAGAGTGCAGTCGGATGAGCCATCGAGCCGCCTTTTCCTAGAGCCGAAAAGATCTTGTGGCTCAGGTAGATGCTGTCATCGACGGGGGAAAAGTCCGCGATCTTATCGAAATTGGTCTGGCGACTGGGCTTAAGGTCGAAGACGAAGATGTCCTTGCCGGCACCGCCGATAAGAACGTCATTACCGCTCTTGCCGTTGATGATGTCGTCCCCGCCCTGTCCGAAGATCCTGTCTACCAGACTGTCACCGTTGAGGGTCTCGTTCGTGTCGTCGCCTGTCGTGGTCCGGCTCAGCCTGAACTCTCTGCCCTGAATGCCTGTCGTGTTGGTTCCCGATTCGTGCGTGGTAGTCCAAGTGGCGACGAATTTTCCGCCGGAGAGGTCGGCCAGCGAGGATTCGGTTTCTCCCCGCGAGGCAGAGGCGGCGAGATCGACGACGCCGGTCAGCGCGTTCCCCCGGCTGTCAAGGACACGACCCTGGATGTTGGTGTCCGCGCCTGTATGGTCAGTCCAGCTGATGGCAACGGCGTCATTCGACAGGACGGTGATGTTCGGCTCGTCCTGGTTGCCCGTTTTCCAGGTGCCGCCATGGCTGTTACTGACCCCAACATGCAGGGCGCCCGTGCGGGCGGTTCCGTTCGCATTGTAGATGCGGACGAGGATATCCTTGTCGTTGTTGTGTGCGGTATCGACATCCACATAGGCAACGGCGAAGCCGCCATCCCGCAAGCCGACGACCTTGATGTCGCCGTAGGAGAGGTTGTTTACACTTTGGGGGCCAACGATCTGTTGCCTTTGGGTGTCCAGGGCATGCCCCTTCGCATCGAAGCGTTGGAAGAAATAGGACGTATCGCCAGGCAACTCCCAGATGGCCGTCGCCGATACGAAACCCCCATTGGCGAGGCTTGCGACGGCGTGAGAAACGGGAATTTCGGTTGAGGTCTGGACGACGGTGAAGGCCTCCCCGACTTTATCGCCATTGGCGTTGAAACGTTGCGCGAGATAGTTTCCCGTTTCGGTAAGTACCCTCATCCAGGAGACGACATAGCCCCCTTTGATACGTGCAACGTCCGTGTCGCGAGCCCCGCCGTAACCGCTTTGCCCGATATTCGGATAGCCATGATCCAGAAAAAACTGGTGGTTGTCCTGACCTTTCTGGTCGGAAATGCTGCCTCGGACGTCCTGCCGCGTAATATATGATCGGCCTTTGGTGTAGTCGTCATAAGTCGTGACGACCTTTCCATTAGGGAGGGCAAGCGTTGCCGGATTTGCTTGATCGCCTGCATCTGCGGTGTTGACCCTGAACTCTCCCGACAGAGCATGTCCGCTCTCGCTGAAGGACCGGCCGTTGACGCTGCTACCGACGCTGCTGTTGAAGGCCACGAAGAACCCATCCTCGCTGCCGCTGATGCGCGTGACGTCGGAATGAGACTGATTCCCGGCTGCGCGGCTGTTGATGCGGAGAACCGGAGTGATGGGAGCAAAACTGTACGCAATATCGGCCATTTGAACCTCACCAGGAAATTAACGTAAATTACCTTACGTTATATCGATATGATGACCTTAATAGCCAATGCTATACAATAGCGCAACAGTAAGGTAGCGCATGGCACAACGTTTTTTGCCAAAGGGAATTTTACCTGGTGCAGATTCCCAATCGCGGTAAAAATCTTGCTTTTCCTTAGCGGAAGTCGGAAGCGCGCGAATTCACCACACGTGTCGCTGCAAATAATCCAATCCCGCCATGTTGCTCTAGCTGCCCTGCTACATCATGGCACGCGGGTAAACGATCTCCAGGCGGTGCTGTGGCGCTCGCGTCCCCGGATGACGCGCTAACCCTCTGCGCCGTCTGGTGGATACGCGTGCCCCTGGCCTTTGAAATCCGTGATCGTGTAGTGGCCGCCTTCGTCCTGAAGCGCGTCGGGGCCGATGACGGCTTTCCCGTGCCCGCCGGGAATGTCGAGGATGTAGGTCGGTTGGCACAGGCCGGAGATCCGGCCGCGCAGGGCGGCCACGAGGGCGCGGCCCTCCTCGATCGAGAGGCGAAAATGGCTCGTGCCGGGCGCGAGGTCCGGGTGGTGGAGATAGTAGGGTTTGACCCGTGCCTCCACGAAGGCGCGCATGAGGGCGGCGAGCACGTCCGGGTCGTCGTTGACCCCGCGCAGGAGGACGGACTGGCTCACCATCGCGATGCCGGAATCGACCAGGCGGGCGCAGGCCGCACGGGCCTCCTCCGTCAGCTCCCGCGGATGGTTGGCGTGGAGGGCCACGTAGGTCGTCTTGCGGCTGGCCTTAAGAGCCTCGATCAGTGCCCCGTCGACCCGCTCGGGCTCGACCACGGGAACGCGCGTATGAAAGCGCACGACCTTCACGTGCGCGATTCCGGCGAGCCTTTCGGTGATCTCCGCAAGACGGCGCGGGGAAAGGACAAGTGGGTCACCCCCCGTGAGGATGACCTCCCAGATCTCCGGATGCGCCGCGATATAGGCGAAAGCCGCGTCCATGGCCTCCGGCGAGAGGGTGCCGAGCCCCTGCGGTCCCACCATCTCGCGTCGGAAGCAGAACCGGCAATAGACCGGGCAGACATGCACGGCCTTGAGCAGGACCCGGTCGGGATAGCGGTGGACGATCCCCTCCACGGGGCTATGCGTCAGGTCTCCGATAGGATCCTGCCGTTCTTCCGGAGTCGTCACGAGTTCCGCGGCGTCCGGCACGAACTGGCGGGCGATGGGATCGGCAGGATCGGCACGGTCGATCAGGGCCGACATGGCAGGAGTAATCGCCACCGCATAGCGGGCGCCGACGCGTGCCGCATCCTCTGCCCGCTCGGCCGGAAGGAGGCCTGCTTCCACCAACTCGGCCGGGCTGCGCAGGGTCCTCGCGTTCGCCGTCATGGCGCCGTCTCCGCGACGGGCGCCCAGAGCACCTGATCGATGCGGGAGGCGCCGGTCGCCAGCATCACGAGCCGGTCGAAGCCGAGCGCGATGCCGCTCGCCTGGGGCATCAGTGCGAGGGCGGCCAGGAAATCCTCGTCCAGCGGGTAGCTTTCCCCATAGACGCGCATCTTCTCGGCCATTTCGGCCTGAAAACGGCGGCGCTGCTCGGCCGGGTCGGTCAGCTCCCCGAAGGCATTGGCGAGCTCGACACCGCAGGCATAGAGCTCGAACCGCTCCGCCACCCGCTGGTCGTCGGAGGCCGGACGGGCGAGGGCGGCTTCCGCAACCGGATACTCGTCCAGGATCGTGGCCCGCTCCAGACCGAGATGCGGCTCGACCTTCTCGACAATGACCCGGCTGAAGAGATCGGCCCAGGTATCGTCCGCCGCGACCCGCAGGCCCGCTTCCTCGAGGGAGGCGGCGAGGCGCTCCCGGTCGGTCCCGCCGCTCCGGTCGATGGAAGCCAGGAGATCGATGGAAGCGTAGCGCCGGAAGGCCTCCGCGACGCTCAGGCGCTCCGGTTCCTCGAAGGGATCCACCGTCCGACCTCGGTACGTGAGCGTGCGGGTGCCGGCCTTCTCGGCCGCGAGACCGAGGAGTTCGGCACAGTCCCGCATCAGGGCCTTGTAGGTCTCGCCCGACCGGTACCATTCGAGCATGGTGAATTCCGGATGGTGCAGGGGGCCGCGCTCCCGGTTGCGATAGACATGGGCGAAGCAGGCGATCCGCGTCTCGCCCGCGGCCAGGAGCTTCTTGCAGGCGAATTCCGGCGAGGTGTGCAGATAGAGCGGGGTTGCGGCGCCGCCCATGCCGACGGCCTCGGTCGCGAAGGCGTGCAGATGCGCCTCGTTGCCGGGCGAAACCTGGAGCGTGGCCGTATCGACCTCGATGAAAAGGCGCTCCTCGAAAAAGCGCCGGAAGGCAGCCTGGATCCGGTTGCGGGCCAGGAGAAACGGGCGCCGGTCCGCATGGACATGGGGCGTCCACCAGGGGGAGGCGGCGGGCAGGGCGTTGGTCCGTTCCAAGGGTTTGTCTCAGGGGCTTGTGCGGTCAGGCTGGCGATTTTCGCGAAGATAGGCTAGTTGCGGCACCGAATAACATTTTCGAGCGTCCCTCGGGGGCTGGATCGCCGGCCTCGGGACGCGCCTATCTGTCACAAGGAAAGCTTCCCGTGAAGGTCATTGCCTCAACGCTCCGCAAAGGCAACGTCGTCGACATCGACGGCCGGCTCTATGTGGTCCTTACCGCCCAGAACATCCATCCCGGCAAGGGCACCCCGGTGACCCAGCTCGACATGCGCCGGATTTCCGACGGCGTGAAGGTCTCCGAGCGCTACCGCACCACCGAGCAGGTCGAGCGTGCCTTCGTGGAGGATCGCGAGCATACCTTCCTGTACGAGGACGGCGAGGGCTTCCACTTCATGAACCCGGAGACCTACGACCAAGTGGCCGTTCCGGAGGACATCATCGGCGACTAGAAGCCCTACCTCCAGGAAGGCATGGCCGTGATGCTCTCGACCCATAACG
>Ga0182741_1001667_pt1 | contig 27961 bp, 31 predicted proteins | sample eDN5th37CBELigOP_FD_128874 | JGI IMG/M metagenome (GOLD analysis project Ga0182741, IMG submission 128874) | Enriched Organic Plus compost microbial communities from Emeryville, California, USA - eDNA 5th pass 37_C BE-Lig OP (version 2) (version 2) ... | reverse complement strand
TGGATGCCGACGCCGTGCTGGCCCGCGGCCGAGCCGTTGCCGGCCATCGTGTACAGCCCTTCGACGAAATCGGTGGCGGCCTCGGGCAGCGGCAGCGGATTCCACCGCAACTGGTCCGGAGTCACCGGACCGTGGCCGAAATCGTTGTGGAAACGCGGCTGCGCGAAGGGCTCGAAATTCGAATGCATCGCCGCCGGCCGGATCCGGTACAGCCAACTGCGCCGGTTTTCGCTGCGCGGCGCGGTGAACGCCGTGCCCGAAAGCTGTTCGGCATACAGGCCGTGGGCCACCCGCTGCGGCGAGTTGCGCCCGATCGGCAGCGTGCCGGCGACGGCCTCGCTGGCGAAATGGTTGCCGAAACCGGTTTGGTAGCCGCTGCTCTTCATGGTGCCTGCCTGTGGACGCGACGTCGTCGCGACGAGGGAATGGCGCGATTCTGCCTGAACTTCCGCCGCGGCGGCGCTGCCGGCGCCGCCGCGGTGCGCACGCGCCTCAGAGCACGCCGCGGCGCATCTGGTCGCGCTCGATGCTCTCGAACAGCGCCTGGAAGTTGCCTTCGCCGAAACCCTCGTTGCCCTTGCGCTGGATGATCTCGAAGAAGATCGGGCCAATCGCGTTCTGGGTGAAGATCTGCAGCAACTTGCGCTGGTGGGTTTCCGGATCGGCGTCGATCAGGATCTTGTTCCTGGCCAGGCGCGGCACGTCCTCGCCATGCCCCGGGACGCGCTGGTCGATCACCTCGAAATAGGTGTCCGGCGTATCGAGGAACTCGACGCCCGCCTCGCGCATGGCTTCCACCGTCTCGTAGATGTCGTCGGTAAAGCAGGCGATGTGCTGGATGCCCTCGCCCTTGTACGCGTCCAGGTACTCGTTGATCTGCGACTTCGGATCCGACGACTCGTTCAGCGGGATGCGCACGATGCCGTCCGGCGCGGTCATCGCCTTGGACAGCAGGCCGGTCTTGGCGCCCTTGATGTCGAAGTAGCGGATCTCGCGGAAGTTGAACAACCGTTCGTAGTAGTCCGACCACTTGTCCATGTTGCCGAAGTACAGGTTGTGGGTCAGGTGATCGATGAAGGTCAGGCCGAAGCCCTTCGGCTGCTGCTCCGCGCCCTGCACCGGCAGGTAGTCGCCGTCGTAGATGCTGCCTTCGCTGCCATAACGATCCACCAGGTACAGCATGCAATCGCCGATGCCCTTCACCACCGGCGCGGACACCGCGCGGGTTTCGGGCTTGTGCTCGATCGCTTCGCCGCCGTTGTGGATGACGGTGTCGTACACCAGTTCGGCCGGCTTGCTGAAGCGGATGGCGAAACCGCAGGCACAGGGACCGTGCGCGCGGGCGAAATCGGCGGCGAACGAATCCGGATCCTCGTTGACGAGGAAGTTCACCCCGCCCTGGCGGTACACGGTGATCGGTCGGGTCTTGTGGCGCAGCACCGCGGTGAAGCCGAGCCGGCGGAAATAGTCATGCAGGGCCTCGCCCTGGCCGTCCGGGGCGGCGAATTCGACGAACTCGAAGCCATCGATGCCCATCGGATTCTCGAAAGTGGTGACCTGCATGCCGAGGTTGGGTTGTGCGTTCATGGAGCGCCTCGCTAGGCTTGCGACAGGACAGCCTGCTTTATAGTTTCAATTGAAACTACTTGCAAGCTGCGCCGCGCCATTCCTTTCCGAACCGGTCCCATGAACGACCCCAACCCGACCCCAGACGCCCCTCCCGCCCCCGCCGCCGAGCATCCCCACGCGGTGCTGGAACTGGAGCGCTTCCTGCCCTACCGGCTGAGCGTGCTGTCCAACCGGATCAGCCAGACCATCGCCCACCTCTACGACCAGCGCTTCGGCCTGGCCATCACCGAGTGGCGGATCATGGCGGTGCTCGGGCGCTTTTCCGGGCTGTCGGCCGGGGAAGTGGCCGAACGCACCGCGATGGACAAGGTCGCGGTCAGCCGCGCGGTCGCCCGGCTGCTCGAGCGCGGCCTGATCATGCGCGACACCCACGGCGACGATCGGCGCCGCTCGGTACTGGCGCTGTCGGAGGTCGGCTATTCGGTCTACGACGAAGTCGCGCCGATGACGCTGGAATGCGAACGCCGCCTGCTGTCCGGATTCAGTCCGGAGGAGCGCCAGCAGATCAGCCTGCTGATCGACAAACTGTCCGATGGCGTGGCGCACATGACCGGCTCCACGCCGTGGCGGCAGTCCGACTGATCCCGCCGATGCCGCATCGTCGCGCGATGCGCAGGTTGCGCGGCATGCAAAAAGGCGGCCCGGAGGCCGCCTTTTTTCATGCAACCGGATCGTCCGGCTCACTTCACGCCGTGCATCAGCTTCTGCACCAGCGGCGCGATCAGGAACAGCAGCACGCCGAAGCCCAGCAGCGTCCAGAACCCGAAGGTATAGCCGGACAGCGCCGAGGTCGTGGTCATGCCGGTTTCGCCGCTGACGTGGCTGGCGAAGATGCCGGACAGGTTGTTGCCGATGCCGGTGGACAGGAACCAGCCGCCCATGCCGAAACCGACCAGGCGCACCGGTGCCAGCTTGGTCACCATCGACAGGCCGATCGGCGACAGGCACAGCTCGCCGATCGACTGGATCCAGTAGACCGCGAACAGCGTCCAGAACGGGATCTTCATGCTCTGCGGATCCAGCAGGCTGGACAGCGCGAACATCAGCAGCAGGAAGGCCAGGCCGTTGAAGATCAGGCCCAGGCCGAACTTGCGCGGAATCGACGGATTGGCGCGCCCCATCTTGACCCACAGCCACGCCATGATCGGCGCCAGGGTGATGATGGCGATCGAGTTTACCGACTGGAACCAGCCGACCGGGAAGATCCAGCCGCCGAAATCGCGGTTGACGATCTTGTCGGCCAGGAAGCTGAAGGAACTGCCGGCCTGTTCGAAGAAGCACCAGAACAGCACGTTGAAGGCGAAGATGATCAACATCGCGATCACCATGTCGCGCTGCTTCGGCCCGTTGCGGATGCCTTCGACCAGCAGCAGGATCGCCAGGCCGACGAACATCGCGGTGAGGATCCACTGCAGCGAATCGGCGCCGAGGTTGAGCAGGAAATAGAACACCGGGATCGCCGCGATCGCGCAGATCGCCGTGATCGCCAGCCGCGCCACGCTTTCGCCGCCCGCGGGCGGCACGCCGATGCCCTTGAGCTGGCTGCGCCCGAACCAGAACCAGACCAGGCTGATCAACATGCCGATGCCGGACGTGATGAACACGATCTTGTAGACCGGCATCGTGTCGGTGCCGAATACCTTCTCGGCAAGCCAACTGGTCAACAGCGGCGAGATCATCGCGCCCAGGTTGATGCCCATGTAGAACAGGGTGAAGCCCGAGTCGCGGCGCTCGTCGCCCACCGCGTAGAGCTTGCCGACCATGGTGGAGATGTTCGGCTTGAACAGGCCGTTGCCGGCGATGATGGTGGCCAGGCCGATCTTGAAGATGTTCTGGTCCGGCACCGCGATCATGAACAGGCCCGCCGCCATGATGGCCGCGCCCAGCAGGATGGAGCGCTGGTAGCCGATAATCCGGTCGGCCACGTAGCCGCCGAAGATGGCCGCCGCGTACACCAGCGCCAGATAGGCGCCGTAGACCTGGTTGGCCGGCGTCTCGCCGGTGCCGCTGCCTCCGTAGAACTGCGCCACGATATACAGCACCAGCGCCCAGCGGATGCCGTAGAAGGCGAACCGCTCCCAGAATTCGGTCATGAACAGCATCCACAACGGGCGCGGGTGGCCCATGGTCTGCTGGAATTCCGGTAACGGCTGCACCGGGTTCTGTGTATCGACGGCACCGCTCATGCGGTCTCCCCCCTCGTTGTTCAGGAATGACAAATCCACGCGAACGCCGCGCGGGACGGGGGAGAATTACCGACGCCCGCGGCTCCGTCAATGCCGATTTTCCTGAATACGGGGGCCGCCGGGCCCTCCGGACCGCGGGAAAACCGGCCCATTTCCGCGCCCGATCGCGCGGTCGCGGGGCTCAGGGCGCCGGGCGGCCGCCGTCGATCGAGGTCCGGACTTCGAACAGTTCGGGGAAGAACGACAGCTCAAGCGCCTGCTTCAGGAAGCCCACGCCACTGGATCCGCCAGTGCCGCGCTTGAAGCCGATGATCCGCATCACCGTGCGCATGTGGCGGAAACGCCAGAGCTGGAACTGGGATTCCAGATCCACCAGGTCTTCGCACAGCGAGTACTCCCGCCAGTAGCGATCGGTGTCTTCGTAGATGCGCTCGAACACCGGCAGCAGCTCCGGATCCGACACATGCGGAAGCCGCCAGTCGCGCTCGCGGTGCGTGTCCGGCACGGCGTGGCCGAAGCGCGCCAGATAGCGCAGGAACTCCTCGTACAGGCTGGGGGCGTCCAGTGCCTGCTGCAGCACGGCCTGGCCGGCGGGATCGTGGGCGAACACCTTGAGCATCGCCGCGTTCTTGTTGCCGAGCAGGAATTCGATGGTGCGGTACTGCAACGACTGGAATCCCGAAGACGGGCCGAGCAGATCGCGGAAGCCCATGTATTCGGACGGCGTCAGGGTTTCCAGCACCGACCATTGCTCGGTCAGCTGGCGCAGCACCTGCTTGGCGCGCGCCAGCACCTTGCGGGTCTGCCACACCTCGTCGTGCTGCAGGTGGACGATCGCCGCGCGCAGCTCGTGGATCATCAGCTTCATCCACAGCTCGGACACCTGGTGCTGGATGATGAACAGCAGTTCGTCGTGGTGGGCCGGATCCGACACCGGCTGCTGCGCCGCCAACAGCCGATCCAGGCGCAGGTATCCGCCGTAGGTCAGGCGTCCTTCCAGATCGGTATGGATGCCTGCTTCCAGGGCGCGCTCGTTCTTTTCTACGGACATCCGTCGACTGGCGGGGGCAAGCTGCGGCTGCAGCGGGGCCGCCAGCGTAACCGATAGCCGCGGGGCTTCCCGCCCCCGCAGCGTGATCGCCAGCAAAAACCGGCACTTATGTCATCGGCCTGCAATGCGCGGCCGCGAGGCTTCCGCTACATTGCGCCAACCGGAGCCGGCCACGGCAACATCGGGAACGGCGCACGCATTCACGGCCAGGGAGAGTCTGTTGATGAGCATGCTTCGAAACCGCCGCGTGGCGGCCATGCTGTTTTCCGTCGCCGCCCTGCTGCTCGCCGCCACGGCACAGGCGCAGGTGGTGGTCAGCCAGGTGTACGGCGGGGGCGGCAACAGCGGCGCCACGCTGAAGAACGATTTCATCGAACTGCGCAACAACGGCACCGCCGCGGTGAGCCTGGACGGCTGGAGCGTGCAGTATGCCTCCTCCGCCGGCACGACCTGGAGCCGGACCGCGCTCTCCGGCAGCATCGCGCCGGGCGGTTACTACCTGATCCAGCAGGCGCAGGGCAACGGCGGCACCGTCGATCTGCCCACGCCCGACGCGGTCGGCACGCTCACGCTCTCCGGCACCGCCGGCAAGGTGGCGCTGAGCCGCAGCACCGCCGCGCTGGCCGGCGCGTGCCCGCTCGCGGACGCCAACGTGGTCGACTTCGTCGGTTTCGGCAGCGCCGCCAACTGCTTCGAGGGCGCCGCACCGACCGGCACGCTGGGCAACACAACCGCCGCGCTGCGCAATGGCGACGGCAGCATCGACACCCAGGACAACGGCGCCGACTTCAGCGTCGGCACGCCCAATCCGCGCAACAGCGGCGCCGCGCCGCCGGATCCGCCGGTGGCGCGCACCATCCCGCAGATCCAGGGCAATGGATTGGCGTCGCCGTACGTGGACAAGCGGGTGATCACCGAAGGCATCGTCACCGCGCTGAAGTTCAACAACGGCTTCTTCCTGCAGGCAGCCAACGACGACGGCGACCCGGCCACGTCCGAGGGCCTGTTCGTGTTCACCGGCAGTGCGCCGCCGGCCACCGCGGCGGTCGGCAACCGGGTGCGGGTGACCGGCACCGTCGCCGAATTCGTGCCGGCATCCAATCCGCACCAGTTGACCATCACCCAGATCACCGGCCCCACCGTCGAAGTGCTGGAAACCGGAGTGGCACTGCCCGCGCCGATCGAACTGACCACCGTCGAACTGGCGCCGGACGCGCTGCCCGGCACGCTGGAACGCAGGGAAGGCATGCGCGTGAGCGTGGCCCGCGCGGTGGTGGTGGCGCCCTCCGGCGGCAGCATCGACGAGAACGACGCGACCGCCAGCAGTGACGGCGTATTCCACGTCACCCTCCCCGGCGTCGCCCGCCCGTTCCGTGAACCCGGCATCGGCGTGATGGATGTGATCCCGATTCCCGGCGACAAGCATCCGCCGCGCTTCGACACCAATCAGGAACGCTTGATGGTGCGCAGCCGCGGGCAGATCGGCGCGCAGCCGTTGTCGGTGGATACCGGCGCCGAGGTGAGTGGTCTGTCCGGCGTGCTCGACTATTTCTCGGGCACCTGGGCGCTGCTGCCGGATCCGGCCACGCCGCCATCGGTGAGCGGCGGCATGGCGCCGCAGGCGGTGCCGGACGCGCGCTACGACGAAGCGACCATCGGCAGCTTCAACCTGCTGCGCCTGTTCGACGACGTGGCCGACGGCAATGGCGCGGTGACCCTCACGCCGGCCGCGCTGGACAAGCGCCTGGCCAAGGCGGCGCTGGCGATCTGCGATTTCCTGAAGGCGCCGGACATCCTCGGCGTGGTCGAGGTGGAGAACCTGCGCGTGTTGCAATTGCTGTCCGACCGCGTCGATGCGACCTGCCCGCAGCGCCCGGGCTACGTGCCCTACCTGCAACCCGGCAACGACGTGGGCGGCATCAACGTCGGTTTCCTGGTCAGCGCCCGCGCCACCGCCGGCGGCCCGCCGCGCGTGGAAGTGCTGGAAGTCGCCCAGTTCGGCAAGAACACCACGTTCGCCAATCCGGACGGCAGCACCAGCCTGCTCAACGATCGCCCGCCGCTGCGCCTGCGCGCGCGCATCCACCAGGACGCCGGCGCGGCTTACCCGGTCACCGTGATCGTCAATCACCTTCGCTCGCTCAACGACATGGACGACACCGCGCCGGGCAGCAACGGTTGGCCCACCGGCGGCGAGCGCGTGCGGTCCAAGCGCGCCGCCCAGGCCGCCTATCTCGGCGGACTGGTGCAGCAGATGCAGCAGGCCAATCCGGACGAGAAGATCGTGCTGGTCGGCGACTTCAACGCGTTCGAATTCAACGATGGCTACGTCGACGTGATGGGAATCCTGCGCGGCGACGCCGCACCGGCGGACCAGGTGCTGTCGTGGGCGCCCAGCCCGGTGACCACGCCGCTCATCGACGGTTCGCAGTTGATCGCCGATCCCGCGCAGCGCTACTCCTACGTGTTCGGCGGCAACGCGCAGACGCTGGACCACGTGCTGGTCAACGAGGCGCTGGTGCTGGGCGCGGACGTCCGGGTGGATCACGCGCGCATCAATGCCAACTTCGGCGTGGACAACTTCGGTGACGCCAGCGTGGCGGTGCGTTCCTCCGACCACGATCCGGTGCGCCTGAGCATCCGCGTGCCGACCTTCGCCCGCGCCGATCTGTCGGCGACGGTGATCCCCGATCGCGCCAGCGCGTCGGTCGGCGATACCGTGTCCTACACCGCCAGCGTGCGCAACGCGGGGCCCGGCGCGGCAACGCCGGCCACGGTCGCGTTCGTGTTCACCGCCGAAGTGGCGACGGCGACGGCCGCGCTCACGCCGGGCTGGACCTGTGCCGCGCCCGAGCCGGCCGCCGGCGGTACGCGCGTGATCTGCACGACGCCGTCGTTCGCGTCCGGCGCCGAAGCCGGCTTCACCCTGCGGACCGTCGTGCCGGCCGGCGTCGCGGGTGGCGCGCTGGGCCTGGGCGTGTCGGCCAGTTCGCCGGTCACCGATCCCGCCAACGCCGACAATACCGCGGCGGTCGCGGTCGACGTGGCTGCCCTGCCGCAGGCGGATCTGTCGGTGCGACTGCTGGGCGGCGCCGCCACCTTCCGCCGCGGCGCCGTCGCCACCCTGCTGGTGCCGGTCCGCAACGCCGGCCCGGATACCGCCGAACAGGTCCGGGTAGTGCTGGCCAGCAACGTGGAAGCCCGCCATCTCGCGGTCGCCGCGCCCCGCGGCTGGTCCTGTGGCCGGGTGGTCGACACCGCCACCGGATCGTCCGCGCGGTGCACGCGCGACACGCTGGCCTCCGGAGCGCAACAGGTGCTGGCATTCGCGCTGGTGGTGCCGAACCGGCCCAAGCGCGGCACGGCGTATGCGTTCACCGCGCAGGTGGAAAGCGCCACGCAGGATCCGGATACCGGCAACAACCGCGCGCAACTGGTCCGCTGACGCGATCGGACTGAACGGACAAGGGCGCGGCACTGCCGCGCCCTTTTCGTTTCCGCGCGCGGATTGCCGACCGCCGCCCTGCACACCATCCGCGCGTGCGCGTCAAGCCGGGGTTTTTCCGCGCAGGATCGCGATGGTCCGACATCCGGGCAACTTTCCCGCGAAGGCACGACGGCGGTCGGCAAGCGCCTGTCCTGGCTGGATTTCCGGGTTTTTCCGCGTACCGTGCGGATCTGTGTTGTTGCAGCGCAGGAAGGCCGGCCGCCTCCGGTTCCTTAACATTGGATCCTTCAACATTCGCTGCAACATCCGAAGAGTGACGTCCGGCATGACCATCGCCGCCAAGTTCGAAATCGAATTCCTCCAGTACCTCGGTCCGGACGGCAAGCTCGTCCGCGACGACCTGCCCGAAGCCGGACGCGATACCCAGCGCCTGCGCGAACTGTTCAAGCAGATGCTGTTCGTGCGCACCTTCGACACCAAGGCGATCGCGCTGCAGCGCACTGGCAAGCTGGGCACCTACGCCTCCTGCCTGGGCCACGAGGCCACCCACGTCGGCATCGGCGCTTCGATGAAGCCCGAAGACGTGTTCGCGCCCAGCTATCGCGAGTACGGCGCGCAGTTCATGCGCGGCGTGCAGCCGCGCGACGTGCTGATGTACTGGGGCGGCGACGAACGCGGCAACGATTTCAAGATCGCGCGCCACGACTTCGCCTGGAGCGTGCCGATTTCCACCCAGTGCCTGCACGCCGCCGGCGCGGCGCTGGCATTCAAGCTGCGCGGGCAGCCGCACCTGGCCGTCGCCACCTGCGGCGACGGCGGCTCCTCCAAGACCGACTTCTACGCCGCGCTGAATTCCGCCGGCGCCTACGAACTGCCGCTGATCCTGTGCGTGGTCAACAACGGCTGGGCGATCTCGGTGCCGCGCAAGGCGCAGACCGGCGCGCAGACGCTGGCGCAGAAGGGCCTGGCCGGCGGCCTGCACTGCCTGCAGGTCGACGGCAACGACTTGATCGCCGTGCTCGAAGCGATGCGCCGCGCCGGCGAGCGCGCCCGCAAGGGCCAGGGCGGCACCGTGCTGGAGTTCGTCACCTACCGCCTGTCCGACCACACCACCGCCGACGACGCCCGCCGCTACCGCGACGGCGCCGAAGTGAAGGCGGCCTGGGAGCGCGAGCCGATGACCCGCCTGCGCACCTGGCTGACCGCGCAGGGCGCCTGGAGCGAGGCCGAGGAGGCCGCGTGGAAGGACGAATGCGGCGCGCGCGTGGACGAAGAAGTGAACGCCTACCTCAACACCCCGGTGCAGCCGGTCGAAGCGATGTTCGACTATCTGTACGCGGATCCGCCGCCGGAACTGCTGGCGCAACGGGCCGCCGCGCTTGCCGCGGAGGGCCGCTCATGAGCACCGTGATGGAAAAGAAGACCGACGCCGCGACCGGCACCACCGACACCGTGGCGACCCCGACCGCGATCACCCTGATCGAAGCCATCACCCAGGCGCTGGCCTGGGAGATCGCGCATGACGAATCGGTCATCGTGCTGGGCGAGGACGTGGGCGTGAACGGCGGCGTGTTCCGCGCCACCGCCGGCCTGCAGCAGCGCTTCGGCGCCGATCGCATCCTCGATACCCCGCTGGACGAAACCACCATCGCCGGCCTCACCGTGGGCCTGGCCGTGCAGGGCATGAAGCCGGTCGCCGAAGCGCAGTTCGACGGCTTCGTCTATCCGATGGTCGACCACATCATCTGCCACGCCGCGCGCATGCGTTACCGCACCCGTGGCCGCCTGCACTGCCCGATGGTGCTGCGCGTGCCGTGGGGCGGCGGCATCCGTGCGCCGGAGCATCACAGCGAGGCCAACGAAGCCATCTTCACCAACGTGCCGGGCCTGCGCGTAGTGATGCCGTCCTCCCCGCAGCGCGCCTACGGCCTGCTGCTGGCGGCGATCCGGGATCCGGATCCGGTCATCTACATGGAACCCAAGCGCATCTACCGCCAGTACAAGGAAGTGGTGGCCGACGACGGCGAGGCGCTGCCGCTGGATGTGTGCTTCGTGCTGCGCGACGGTACCGACGTGACCCTGGTGACCTGGGGCGCGCAGGTGAAGGAAGCGCTGGAAGCCGCCGACAGGCTGGCCGCCGAAGGCATCAGCGCCGAGGTCATCGACGTGGCGACGCTGCGCCCGCTCGACTTCGACACCATCGCCGAGTCGGTGTCCAAGACCGGCCGCTGCGTGATCGTGCACGAAGCCCCGCGCACCGCCGGTTTCGGCGCCGAAATCGCCGCGCGCCTGGCCGAGCACTCGATGTACGACCTGCTCTCGCCGGTCGAGCGCGTCACCGGCTACGACACGCACATCCCGCTGTTCCGCCTGGAGATGAAGTACCTGCCGAGCGTCGACAAGATCGTCGCGGCGGCCAAGCGCACCCTGGCCAACGGCTGATGGAACGCGCGCGGGTCATCGCCCGGCACCGCGCTCCGGAACGGCCGGCCATCCGCATCGCCGCCGGCGCTCCTGTGACGCTGGGCGAACGCGACACCGACTGGCCGCAGTTCGTCTGGACCAGCCTGGCGAGCGGACTGGGCGGGTGGATTCCGGTCGCCCTGTTCGACGCCGAACAGGGCGCGGCCACGGCGATGGACGAATACGACACGCGCGAACTGGATGCGGAGGAAGGCGAAATCCTGACCCTGCACCACGAAATGGCGGACTGGTGGTGGGCCGAGAACGCGCACGGCCAGACCGGCTGGATTCCCGCGCGCAACCTGGAACCTTTCCAAGCAACACCTGCACAAGAGAAATCCGAATGAGCGACAGCAAGACCTTCAATCTTCCCGACCTGGGCGAAGGCCTGCCCGACGCCACCATCGTCGAATGGTTCGTCAAGGAAGGCGACGTGATCCGGCTGGACGAACCGCTGGTGTCGATGGAAACCGCCAAGGCGGTCGTGGAAGTGCCGTCGCCGGTTTCCGGCAAGGTGCTGAAGCTGGCCGGCGGCGCGGGCGACGTGATCGTCACCGGCAGCATGCTGGCGGTGTTCCAGCCCGATCCCAACCTGCCGCAGCGCGCCGAGGGCCAGGACACCGGCCATCACCACGGCCCGGCCAAGCCGCAAGCGCCCGAGCCCGCGGCGCCCGCACCGGCCGCAGCCGCCGCGTCCGCCGAAGCCGAACGCGATGACGCCGGCACCGTAGTCGGCGCGATGCAGACCTCCAATGCCGTGCACACCGAGCAGGCGGTTGCCGTCGGCGGCGTCAAGGCGATGCCGGCGGTGCGCGCGATGGCGAAGAAGCTGGGCGTGGACCTGGCACGTGTGCGCGCCACCGGCGCCGATGGCGCCGTGACCATGGCCGACGTGAAGCAGGCGGCCGCCGACGGTTCCGCCCGCGCGGGCGCGACACCGGCCACCGCGCCGGTCCGTGCGGTGGACACACCGCCTGCCGCAGCAGCCGCGCCTCAACGCACCGCGCTGTCCGCTTCCGGCAAGCCGATGCGCACACAGCCGCCGGGCGTGGCGGTCAGCGGCCAGCCGGAACAACTCAAGGGCGTCCGCCGCAACATGGCGCGGGTGATGGCCGATGCGCACGCCAAGGTCGTGCCGACCACCCTCAGCGACGACGCCGACGTGCATGCCTGGACACCGGGCAACGACGTCACCGTCCGCCTGATCCGCGCCATCGTCCGCGCCTGCAAGGCGGTGCCGGCGATGAATGCCTGGTTCGATGGCGACAAGCTCAGCCGCACCCTGCACCCGCACGTGGACATCGGCATCGCCGTGGATACGGACGACGGCCTGTTCGTGCCCGCCCTGCGCAACGCCGACATCCTCGACGCGCGCGGCGTGCGCGAGGGCATCAACCGCCTGCGCGCGCAGGTCGAGGATCGCAGCATCCCGGCTTCCGAGCTGAGCGGCTACACCATTTCGCTGTCCAACTTCGGCATGTTCGCCGGCCGCTACGCCACGCCCGTGGTGGTGCCGCCGTGCGTGGCGATCGTCGCCGCCGGACGCGCGCGCCACCAGGTCACGCCGGTGATGGGCGGGTTCGAGTCGCACAAGGTCATCCCGCTGTCGGTCACCTTCGATCACCGCGCCTGCACCGGCGGCGAAGCCGCCCGCTTCCTCAAGGCGCTGATCGACGATCTGGCCCTGCCGGCGTAAGCCGGTGCGCGCCCGCCGCCGGGATGGGGCGGCGGGCACGGATTTACCCCTTTTCCGCGGAGTACGGACATGGCGCACCGCAGTCGTCTCGCCGGATTCATCATCGATTGCCAGACCGATGACCACGACGCCGCCACGCAGTTCTGGAGCCAGGCGCTGGGCCTGCCGCGCGGCGAGACGTACCAGGACGGCGAAGCGCGCTACGCCGAACTGGAAGGCGCGCCGGGCGGCCTGCACGTGGAAGTCCAGCAGGTCGCGCACGCCTCGCGCGTGCACCTGGACATCGAAGCCGACGACATCGACGCCGAAGCGGACCGGCTGGAGAAGCTGGGCGCCCGGCGCATCGGTTTCGTCAAGCGCTGGTGGGTGATGGAAGCGCCGACCGGACAACGTTTCTGCGTGGTGCGCATGCGCCATCCCGAGCGCGGCGCCGAACCGAACCACTGGGACTGACTGCCCTCCCGCCCGGACGCTGAACGATCCTTCCCGGAGCATCGCCATGGCCCATCACAGCCGCCTCGCCGGATTCATCATCGACTGCCAGACCGACGATCTGGGAGCCGCCTCCTCGTTCTGGAGCCGCGCGCTCGGGCTGCCGGTGGTGAGCCCCGACGACGGCGGCGTCGGCCTGTACGACCGGCTGAAGGATGCGGCGGGCGGGCTGCACGTGGAAGTGCAGAAGGTTGATCACGCGTCGCGCGTGCACCTGGACATCGAGGCCGACGACATCGACGCCGAAGCGGACCGGCTGGAGAAACTGGGCGCACGCCGCATCCGCTTCGTCCACGAGCGCTGGTGGGTGATGGAAGCGCCGACCGGCCAGCGTTTCTGCATCGTGCCGATGGGAGAAGGCGAACGGGAAGGCCTCAACCGCTGGGATTGATCAGCGCCGATCCCGATCCAGCCAGCAGGCCAGGCCCTGCGCGTTGAGTTCGATGTCCATCGCCAGCACCCGCTCGACACCGGCCTCGTCGAGCGGACAGCGCAGCGCGCGTGCGCGCTCCTGGTACAGCGCGGTCAGGGCGGCGACCATGCCGCGGTGCCGGTCCGGCCTGCCGTCGCATTGCCGCGCCAGCGCGCACATCGCATCGATCTGCTCGAACAGTTCCGCCGCCAGCCGATCCGGTTCCTCCACCCGACCGTAGTGGGTGAGGTACATCGCCTGCGGCCGATAGGCGAGCAGGCGCGCGATGGAGGTTTTCAGCGCTTCGGGCTCGAACTGCACCGGCGAACTGGTCGGCAGGATGAAGGGACCGTGCGGGCCGTCCATTTCGCGATAGGACAGGCCGAAGGTATCGCCGGTGAACCAGCTCCGGCTGCGTTCGTCCCATACGCAGAAATGATGGCGTGCATGGCCGGGCGTATCGATGCACTGCAGCCGGCGCCCGGCCAGTTCCAGGGTGTGGCCGTCCTCGGCGACGACCACCCGCGCTTCCGGCACCGGCTGGACGCGTCCGTAGCTGCGCGCCATCTCCGCCTCGCCGTACACCGCGGTCGCGCCGGCGATCAACCGGGCCGGATCGATCAGGTGCGGCGCGGCACGCGGGTGCGCGGCCAGCCGCGCGTGCGGAAGCCGCGTCATCAGTTCGCCCGCGCCACCGGCATGATCCAGGTGTGCATGGGTGACCAGCACCCAGTCGATGTCGTCCGGTGCCAGCCCCGCATCATGCGCGGCCTGCAACAGGCGGGGCACCGCATGGCAGGTGCCGGTGTCGATGAATGCGCCACGTCCCTGTTCGACGATCAGGTAGGCGGCATCGAAATGATCCCGCTGGAACGCGGTATCGATGGTGTGGATGCCAGTGGTGTCCATACGCTGCGGGGGAAACGCGAGGATGGCGTCATTCTACCGACGCGCCGGCCGCGTCACGATGCGTCTTTGGTCGCAGGCATGCGGCAGCGCGATGTGAGCGCTGCCACGTTTCCGGTCACCGGCGGCGCTCCAGCCACCACATGCGCAGCATCACCGCGACGGTCAGCACGAACAGGAAGCCGCCGTAGCCGACAAGCGTCGCCAGCACCTGCTTCCAGATCGCGCCCGTGCCGATGTCGGCCAGCCCGAGCGCGTACCCCCAATACATGCCCAGCATGCTGAGCACGAACGCCACGATCAGGCTGATCGTGTCGAACGCCTTGCGCCGGCGATCGCGCGGCTCCCGCGGGAACCACCAGAACAGCGTCCCCAGCAGCGCGAACAACGGCAGGAACAGCACCATCGCAAGGAACGGCATCTCAGGCCTCGGCGTCGCGCAACCGCTTCAGCGCCGCCAGCACTTCGCCGGCGGAAACCTGCAGCACGATCTCGGTGGTTTCCAGCTGATCCGCGCGCTCGGCCTGCTTGATCACCGCGATGATCCGGCCCGCATCCTTCGGTGCGTCGAAACCGTTGCTCTGGATCAGCACCTGGCCTTCGGCGTCGGTGAACTTGAAGTAGAACCGGGCATCCTTGTCGCGATACTGCTTGAACTGCGGCAGCGCGGCCTTGGCGGCGGGCGCCTTCGCCGGTGCGATCGACTGCTCGGCCAGATTGCGCAGGCCGACCGCGTGGCGCAGCTCGGCCAGCAGCGGCATCGCGTACTTCGTGCGCAGGCGCTGCGCGCCATCCCGCAGGGTCGCCTCGATGTCCTCCGGCCGCGCCATCAACGCCAGGTACTTCTCGCGCAGTGGAGCGATCTCCGCGTCGATGCGCTCGAACAGTTTCTGCTTGGCGTCTCCCCAGCCGATGCCGTCCGCGAACGCCTTGGCGAACGCGGCGGTTTCTTCCGCGCTGGCGAACGCCTGGTACAACTGGAACAACGCCGAACCCTCGGTGTCCTTGGCTTCGCCCGGTCCGCGCGAATCGGTGAGGATCGAGAACACCAGCTTCTTCAGTTCCTCGCGCGGGACGAACAGCGGAATGGTGTTGTGGTAGCTCTTGCTCATCTTGCGCCCGTCCAGGCCGGGCAGCGTGGCGACGTTGTCGTCGATGAGCACTTCCGGCAGGACGAAATACTCCTTGCCGTAGACATGGTTGAAGCGTTGGCCGAAATCGCGCGCCATCTCGATGTGCTGGATCTGATCGCGCCCGACCGGAACCTGGTTGGCGTTGAAGATCAGGATGTCGGCGGCCATCAGCACCGGATACATGAACAGGCCCGCGGTGACCGCGGCATCGTCGTCCTCGCCGTCGGCGCGGTTCTTGTCCACCGCCGCCTTGTAGGCATGCGCGCGGTTGAGGATGCCCTTGCTGGCCACGCAGGTGAGGAACCAGGTCAGTTCGGTGATTTCGGGAATGTCGCTCTGCCGGTAGAACCACACCTTGTCCGGATCCAGTCCCGCGGCCAGCCAGGTGGCGGCGATTTCCAGCGTCGAACGCTGCGTGCGCGCCGGATCCTGCGCCTTGATCAGGCTGTGCAGGTCGGCCAGGAAATAGAAGCTCTCCACGTCCGCATTGCGGCTGGCCGCGACGGCGGGGCGGATCGCGCCGACATAGTTGCCCAGGTGGGGGGTGCCGGAGGTGGTGATACCGGTCAGGACTCGGGTGGTCATTGCGTCTTTCTGAAGTCTGAACGCGGCCAGTTTAACCGCTGGCGCCGCAAACCCCAGCGGCGGCGGCGGCGCGTTGACACGCACGTCCCCTCGGAGAACCGCCATGTTCCGCGCCTGCCTGTCCCTGCTCGCTTCGCTGTTCCTCCTGGCCGGCTGCTCCCGCGCCGAAGCCGGGCCGCTGGTGGACATCGCCGTCGTCGACCGCGACACCGGCCAATGGTTGCCCACTTATCCGCACCGCGGCGACCACTGGGTCGCGGGCGAACCGGGCCACCGCTACGCCGTCCGCCTGACCAATACCACCGGGGAACGAGTACTGGTGGTGCTGTCGGTGGATGGCGTGAACGCCGTGACCGGCGAAACCGCCGCGCCGTCGCAGGCCGGCTATGTCCTGGATCCCTGGGAAACCACCGAGATCACCGGCTGGCGCAAATCGCTGGACGACGTCGCCCGGTTCGTCTTCACCGACAAGGGCGACAGTTACGCCGCGCGCACCGGGCGGGCGCGCAATGTCGGGGTGATCGGCGTCGCCGCGTTCCGCGAAGCCCGTGCGTACTACCGGACGCCGCCGCCCATCGCCGACCCCGCGCCCTACCCGCCCCATGCCGGTGCCCGGTCGGAGGCAGCGGAAGCCAGCGCCGCGTCGCCCGAAGCCTCGTCGGCCCGCGACGCCGCCGCCAGCCGCCAGCGCACCGGGACCGGCCACGGCGAGCGCGAATGGGCACCCGTCGGTTCCACCCGATTCGTGCGTGCCCGGCACACGCCCGACCAGATCAGCCAGGTCCGCTACGACGAGCCGCGCCGCCTGGTGGCGCTCGGCATCCTGCCGCCGCCGTACCGCCGCCTTCATCGCGAGCCTTCGCCGCAGGCGTTCCCCGGCGGATTCGTCGCCGACCCGCCGCCGCGCTGGCGCTGAACCGGCGGCACAGGAAAAAAAGCGACGGGCCGCGTGCGCGGCCCGTCGCTTTCACCGGTGATGGTTCGACGTCAGTGCATCATGTGTCCGAACGCAGGCTGCGTTCGAAAGCCTTCACCTCGTCATGGGCCCGCTCGCGGTCCCAGCCGTAGCGCTCCTGCAAGCGCCCTTCCAAATACTCGGAGTTGCCCTCCGCAACCTGGAAGTCGTCGTCGGTCAGATCGCCCCACTTGGCCTGGATCCGGCCTTTCAGCTGCTTCCAGTTGCCGGCGATGATGTCCTGGTTCATGGAATGTCCTCGTTGGTTTCGCGGCGGGGGATACCGCGGGACCAGCATCGCAGCCCGGCCATTCCCGCACGATCAAGGCGACGTCAACAGCACATTATTTCCCCGCGCCGGGGAAACGCCTTACGCGGCTTCGCGGATGCGGCGCCTTCACGTCCCGCAACGGAAAAGGGCCGGCAGCCGCCGACCCTTTTCCTTCCCGCGCGTGCGGCCACGATGGCCGGCGTGCCGGGATCCCGCTTACTTGCCGGAAGCGTCCTCGACCTTCTCGCCGACTTTCTGCACGTCCTTGCCGAACCCCTTGACGGTGTTGCAGCCGGACAGCGCGGCGATCGAGAACAGGGCAATGAACAACAGAGCGGCATGGCGCATCATGGAAAACTCCTGGTTGAGGGTGGCTCCGCATCGGGACGGCGGCGGTCCTTCCGCGCCTGCCTTTCCGTGCGGCGGCGAGTCTGATTAAAGCATGCTGCATCGGGGCTGACCAAGACGCCGGAAAAACGGAAGGGCCGGCATGGCCGGCCCTTCCTGAAGGCGCGCCTCGTCGCTGCGCCCGGAGCGGTCAGGACGTCAGCACTTGCCGTCCTTGCAGTCCTGCGCCTTGTCCTCGACTTTCTCGCCGACCTTCTGCACGTCCTTGCCCGCGCCGGCCATGGTGTTGCAGCCGGAAAGAACGGCCGTGGAAAACATCGCCAGCATCATCAAAGCCATCCAACGTTTCATGCTCGCCTCCTTGATGGGGTTGTCCGGTGGAACGATGCTGCATCGGCCCCGCAGGCCACCCTTGCAGCGTGGCTCCACCTTGGACAGCGGCCCGTTCACGGCACGTGAAACCGGGCGGCGGCATTCAGGCGCAAATCAGCCTGTACGCAGGCGCGGTTCAGTCGCGCATCAGGGTGGATTTTCCGAACAGGCTTTCGACCAGATCGACGGTCAGCCTGGCGGTCCGGTTGCGGCGATCCAGCACGGGATTGAGTTCGACGATATCGAGGGACCCCATCCGGCCGGTGTCGGCGATCATCTCCATCACCAGTTGCGCCTCGCGGTAGTTCGGACCGCCCGGCACGGTGGTGCCGACGCCGGGCGCGATGCTGGGATCGAGGAAGTCCACGTCGAAACTGACGTGCAGATGGGTGTCGGCATCCACGCCTTCCAGCGCCGCTTCCATCGTCCGCTTCATGCCGACCTCGTCGATGTAGCGCATGTCGTACACGTCGACCGCATGATCCTTGATCAGCTTCTTCTCCTCCGGATCCACGGAGCGGATGCCGATCTGCCGCACCATCGCCGGCGTGATCGCAGGGCTGTCTCCGCCGAGCCGGGTCAACGCGTCCGGGCCGATGCCGCACAGGCAGGCCACGGGCATGCCGTGGATGTTGCCGGACGGGGTGACTTCGCTGGTGTTGAAATCCGAATGCGCGTCCAGCCACAGCACGCGCAGGCGCTTGCCCTGTTGGCGGCAATGGCGGGCGATCGCGGTGATCGAACCGATCGCCAGGCAATGATCCCCGCCCATCATGATCGGCAGGCGGCCTTTCGCGAGTTCGGCCGCGGTCGCGTCCATCAACGCCCGGTTCCAGGCCACCACTTCGTCCAGATGGCGATAACCGTGCGTGGGCTCGGTCCAGGGATTCGGCGGGCCCTGCACGTTGCCGGTATCCATCACTTCCACCCCGCGCGCCGCCAGCGCCTCGCCAAGGCCGGCGATGCGCAGGGCATCCGGCCCCATCCGCGCGCCGCGATGCCCGGCGCCCACGTCGGTGGGCACGCCAATCAGGGAAACGGGAGGGAACGTACGGGCCATCGGCAACACTCGTGTTTCGGAAAGATCATGCAGTCTAGTCCGATTTGGATGACCGGACTGTGGCGCTGCAACAGCACCGTCCGGGGCCGGACCCGGCATCGTGCCGGTATGTGGACGCCCGCATGCGGGCCGCGGCATCCGCGGCGTTGTCGGGACAGCCCGCGCGGTCCACCGAACGGCGGCCGGTAAACCGGTCCGGCAGGCGGCGGGCGCATTACGTCCTCCAGCCGGGCGGCATGCGCCGGTTGTACTCCCGGTGCAGCCAGAGATCCCCGCATAACACCCGCCCTGCTTCGGTCAGCCGGTACCCGCACGCCGTTGCATCGTCTGCGGCTTCGATCAGCCCTTTTGCGAGCAGCTCGCCGGCGATCGGAAGCCAGTTTTCATCGCAGACGAGACGCCTGTCTTGGCGGGCATCGCAGATGAGTTCCAGCAATGCGTACTGCCGCGGGCTGAGGCCGCCAGGACGGGCCATGGATTTCGACCAGGAAGGAGTGTCATCACACCCTGTTCCCGCCGCCGTAGAGCTGCGTTAATCGCGCGGGGTTCATCGCCGCCGTTCGTCGCATTTCCATCCGCCGGGACGTCCGTCCGGGCAACACAGGAAAACACGTTGGTCGATATCGCCCCCTCATCGCGCACTTTCGGGAGTACACCCCATGCGTGCAACCATCGTTGCGTTTGTCGTTCTCCTGTCCGGTTGTGCGACGTACGGCGACCGGGGCGGCTGGAGTGGCGAGAACGCCGAACCCTTCGACGGAGCGCTGGCAGCCTGCGAGCGCGAGAGCGAGGCCCGGCCGAAGCCGGAACGCGCGGCGGTGGTCGAAGCCTGCATGGCGCGTCGCGGCTGGCACCGTCGCTGATACCGTCATCGTGCCGGCGTCCGGTCCTGCCCGGACGGATAGATCAGATCCGGTCCCGCCGGCACGGCCGCGGCGTTCATCGGATGCGGCCTGGGTGCCGATTCGTCCAGGATGTGCAGCACCGTCCAGCCCCGATGGCAGAGCAGGTCCGCGATGAGCCTGCGGTGGCACCGCCACCACAGGGACTCGGCGCACATCAGCGCGGTGCGGTGACGGGAGGCCAGATCGGTGGCCTGCTGCAGTCCCGCGGAGAATTCCTCGCTGGCCATGTGGTCGGCGTACCCCTGGAAGGCCGCATTGCGCCAGGCGCCGTTGGGCGAGCCGGGCCGCACCCTGCGGCGGCCACCGAGCTGCGGCAACCAGAGATAGGCGATGCCGGCCTTGGGCAGTTCCCTCGCCATCGCATCACTGGCGAACCACGGATGGCGCCGGGAGCCGGGGAACCGGCGCACGTCCGCGATGGCCTCGATCCGGTGCAAGCCCAGCAGCGCCAGGAAGGCCTCCCAGGATCGCGTGGAATGACCGATCGTCCAGATACGGGCGGGCTGCGCGCCGCGATGCGCCACCAGGCCACCGCCGGGTTATTGGGTGATCGCCTTGACCGCTCCCTTGGCCGCCGCCTTGGTCCGTTCACCGGCCAAGGCCGCCGTCGCGGCGGGCGAGTTCTTCCACGCTTCGTAGTCCTCGTCCAGCTGCGCCCGCTCTTCGGCGCTGAACAATTGCCGCGCCATCTTGAACATGGTCTTTTCTTCTTCGGTGGCGTGGTGATCGATGAGTTCCCCGAACACTTTGGTGCGACCGGCGAACTCGGGTGTTCCCGGCGCCGCCGCATGCACTTCCGGAATGACGGTGTTCTCGACGGCGTGGTGTTCGGTCAGCGCCTCGGCGTAGGTCTGCTGGCCGTCCCGATCCGCCCGCTCCTTGAAGGCCGGATAGAACACCTGCTCTTCCCACTTGGCGTGCGGGATCAGCGAGCCTTCGATGCGCTCCAGCAGGCCTTCGCGTTTCTTCACGCCCCGGTCGGTCGTTTCCTTGAGTTCGGCGAAGAGCGCGCGCAGTTCGTCGTGCTCCGCCTTGAGGGTCTTGAGGATGTCGCGGGTCATGGCTGCCTGCCTCCGGTCGGGATGGTTCCCCGGACTCTCGGCGCGACGCGGTGTACAGCTTGTGAGTGCCGCGCCCCGTCCGGCAGCTCGCCATGGGATCGCGCCGTTGTCGTCCCCGGACCATCGGCATGCGGGCTCCCGGCGTCACCTGGTGCCTCTCATGCGCAATCACCGACCAGCTCTTGGTCGCGCATCGTCCGGAACCTGCGGGCGTTCCGGATCCGACCCACAAAAAAACCCGCGTTTCCGCAGGCTTGCCGTGATGTCCCCCCGCCGGCCAGGCGCCGGCGAACGAGGAGATGGTGCCGCTTATCCGAATCGAACAGATGACCTACCGCTTACAAGGCGGTTGCTCTACCAGCTGAGCTAAAGCGGCACGGAAGGCCGGCCTCGCGCCGGCCCGGGGATTCTACCGCAGTGCGGCAGGGCAGTCCCGCGGCTCCACCGGCGCGCCGGCGATCGGGCGCAGCGCGGTCGCGCGGGTGCCAGCGGGTGCGGCCACGTCCAGCCACCAGCGCGAAGGACCTTCCGCGCCAATCGCGTGGATTTGGGCCGGAAATCCGGCAGCGGCCAGTTGTTTCTGCCGGCGCTCCGCGCCCTCCCGGCTGCGGTAGCGGCCCAGCGCGATGCCGTTGGTTTCATCGCCCTGGTTGATCACCAGGAAATCGTCGAAGCCCGCGGCGCCGATGCGCTGCGCCGTCGCCACCGCTTCCTCGCGGGTCGCCGCCGGCGGCAGCGATACCCGATAGCCGCTGGCGCCGGTTCCTGGCGTCTCGCTTAATGCGGCACGCCTGATCGCCGGCGTGAGTCTGCCGCGCGACTGTTCCGCACCGGCGCGATCGGCGAAGGGTCCCGCCCGGAAGCAAACGTTCGCGGACGCGGCAACGGGCGCGCTGGCGGCGGGCGCAGCGGCGATGGATGCGGTGGGCGGCGGCGATGCGGTCGCGGTGGGCGATGCGTCCGGCGATGCGACGGCGGGAGGCGTCTTCGACGCTTCCTGCGTCCCCGCCAGTTCGAGGATCGCGACGCCAGCCGGGATCTCCGGCGGCGCGGGCGGCGGCGCCTCGGAGCGGATGAGCCACCAGGCGGCCACGCCCAGATTGAGGACGGCCAGCAGGACGATCAGGGCGCGAATCAGCATGCGTGGATTCTATCCATGCCCAACATGCTCACGCATCGCCGGGCTGGCCGGCGCGCGCCCATTGCGCGAGGCCTTCCAGCACCAGCGAAGGCGCGAACTCCGCGGCCGGCAGCCCGGCACGCAGGACTTCGGCGCCGCCGCCGTGCAGCAGCAGCGCCGGTGCCTGCCCCAGTTCCTGCGCGGCGTGCCGCAGGCTGCGCTCGATCAGGCCCAGCGCCGCGCCTTCGCAACCGGAAGCCAGCGCGTCCTCGGTGTCGTCGGCGAACTCGCGGTAAGCGCCCCCCTGTGCCGGCAGTTGGGAGGCGGCCTGGTGCAGCGCGCCGCGCATCAATGCGGGCGACGGCCCGATCCTTCCACCGCGGTGCCGCCCCTGCGCATCCAGCAGGTCGAGGGTGATGGCGGTACCGACACCCACGATCAGCCAAGCCCGCGGCGCGCGCGCGCGGGCCGCGATCATCGCGAGGAACCGATCCACGCCCAGCTTCGCCGGCTGTGCGTAAGCGACCTGCACACCGGCGAACGCCGCCTGCGTACGCGCCAGCGAAATGCGCCGGAAGCGTCCGGTCAGCGCATCGAGCACGGCCAGGGTCAACGCCGGCGACGCCACGCTTGCCAGGCAGGCCGAGTCCGCCTGGTCGGGCAGGTGCCGCCGCAAGGCTTCGACGAAACCGTTTTCGTCGTGGCCGAACGCGGTCACCGGCCCCAGCCGACCCTCGTCATTCACCTGCGTGCATTTGAGGCGCGAATTCCCCAGATCGAACAACCATTGCGTCATTGCGCCCTCACACTGATTTCCCCTGCATGCACGTTCTCCCATGCGCCATCGATGCGGACGCGCAGCGCGCCGTCCGCGGCCAGGCCACCGGCGACGCCGTGCCGCGTCCGGCGGGGTTCTAGGATTGCCACGTCCCGTCCCGCCAGCACGTCCAGCGTGGCGAAGCGCGGCAGGAAGGGCGCCAGGCCTTCGCGATCGAATGCGTCCAGCGCCGGCAACAGGCGTGACAACAGCGCCGCCGCGAGTGCGTTGCGATCCACGGGCGTATCTTGTAGCGCGGCCAGATCGACCCACGGTTGATCGATCCGCGCCGCAAACGATGCCGGCATGCGGACGTTGATGCCGATGCCGATGATCGCGCGCACCGGACCGCCGTGTTCTCCGCCGCCCTCGACCAGCACGCCGCCCAGCTTGCGATCACCCACCATCAGGTCGTTGGGCCATTTGAGCCCGGCCCCGGCATGGCCCAGCGCGCGCAGTGTTTCGGCCACCGCGATGCCGGCCACCAGGCTGAGCCCGCCCAGGCGCGCCAGGCCACCGGAAAAATGGCGAGCCAGCGACAGGTACAGGTTCGCGGCCACAGGCGAGGCCCAATGCCGCCCGCGCCGGCCGCGTCCGCCGGTCTGTCGCTCCGCCAGCAATACGCTCGCGCCCTGCGCGGCGGTCTCCCGGCGCAACAATTCGCTGTTGGTGGAATCCAGCGACCAGGCGACCTCCAGCGTCGCCAGACCGGCGAGAATGTCCGACGCCAGCGCCTGCCGGATGGCATCCGCGTCCAGCAGGGACACCGGATCGGCCAGGGCGTAGCCCTTCCCCGCCCGGGCGTCGATGCGCAGCCCCGCTTCGCGCAGGGATTCGATGCGTTTCCACATCGCGGCCCGGGTGAGGCCGGCATCGCGCGCCAGGGCGTCCCCGGACACCGGCCCCTCCAGCAGCCGCGACAGCAACTCGCGCTCCCCGCTCACGCCGCCAGCCCCCCGGACTCGGGAAAAACCGGGAAAAAGGGGCGGCGGAAGCGGGCGGACGACTGGCGCATCCCGCCATTATGCCGGGAGCGACCGCAGCCTCGCCGCCGCCATGCCCCGGCGCCCGCCACCGCGCCAGGCCTGTTCAGGCCGACAGGTCGTTTTCCGGCTATATTCAGCGGGATGGCTGCCGTTGCGGCCATCCGACAGGAGTCCTCCGATGCTTCGCGCCAGCTTCATCGTCCTGCTGACCTGCATCTGTGCGCCGGCCATGGCGCAGAACGGCCGCGTGTTGTCGACCGTCACCGCATCGGCCTGCCAGGACATCGTCGTCAAGGCCACCGACGCCGCGCCGCCAAGCGAAGCATCCACACGTGCGGCACGGGCATCCGTGCGCGACAAATACACGCCCGCGAACACCACGTCGACCAACAGCGTGCTGCCGGTGGCCGGCAGCCGTGGCGGTGGTGGCGAGGACGAAAGCGATCCGACGCCAGTGCTGCCGCGCCCGCGCGCACCGAAATGGCACAGCTTCCTGCCGGGCATGTTCCGCTGACCAGTGCTGCGCCTGCTCAGACGGTTTCGACCGCCCGCTCCCCTCGATGACGCAATCTGGCAGCACGTCTGCCGGGATACACCGTGGATCGCACGGCTGGACGATGTGCGGCGCTGGCGCCTGCGCGCGTTGGCGGAGCGCTTCCTGCACGAAAAAACCATCACCCCGCTCGGCGAACTCTCGCTCGACGCGCCGCAATGCGCGCAGCTGGCGGCCCTGTGCTGCCTGCCATTGCTGGAATTCGGACGCCGCGGCTGGCGCGGATGGTCGCAGCTCATCGTGTATCCGGATGCATTCCGCGTGCATCGCAGCCACACCGATGCCGCCGGCGTGCAGCACGAGTGGGAAGACGATCTGGCCGGCGAGTCCTGGGATGCGGGTCCGCTGATTCTCTCCTGGGCCGACGTGCAGGCGGATCTGGCCGAACCCGATACCGGCTTCTGCGTGGCCGTGCACGAAATGGCGCACAAGCTGGACGCACTCGACGGCGAGATGGACGGCACGCCGCCGCTGCCGGGCGAATGGCGCCGCCGCTGGGCGCAGGATTTCCAGCGCGCCTACGATCAGCTGTGCCAGGAAGTGGATCTGGGCCGCCAGACGCCCATCGATCCCTACGCGACCGAAGGCCCGGACGAATTCTTCGCGGTGGCGACCGAATACCACTTCTCGGCACCGCGCCGGCTGCGCCAGGCCATGCCGGACGTGGCCGCGCACCTGCGCCGGTTCTATGGACCGCCGCCGGAATGGTGATCGCCTTCCGCGCGCGCGGGCGCCGGCGGCTTACAGGCCCTGCGGCAGCGTGACCACGAACTGGGCGCCGCCCAGTTCCTCGGATCGCCTGACCTGCAGTTCACCGCGATAGTCGCGAATCAGATCCTGCACGATCGACAGGCCGATGCCGTGGCCGTGCACGCGCTCGTCGCCGCGCACGCCGCGCTGGAGCACGACCGGAATGTTTTCCTCGGTGATGCCGGGGCCATCGTCCTCGACGGACAGATACAGTCCCGCGCGCCGCTGCGGCGCCGCCGGCAACGGCCGCACGGTCAGCAGCACACGCGAGCGCGCCCATTTGAACGCGTTCTCCAGCAGGTTGCCCATCAACTCCTGCAGATCGCCGGTTTCACCGTAGAAGCGCGCCTGCGGATCGATCTCGAACTCGCACAGGACCCGTTTGCTGGCATACACCTTCTCCAGCCCGCTCACGATTTCCTCCGCATGCGGTTCGATCGGCACCGGCGCGGAGAACAGTTTGTGGCCACTCGATGCCGCGCGGGCGAGTTGGTAGGACACCAGTCCGTTCATGCGCTTGAGCTGGTTGTCCAGTTCCTCGCGCAATGCGGCTTCGCTGCCGCCACTGTCCAACTGCGTGCGAAGCACCGCCAGCGGCGTCTTCAGGCTGTGGGCAAGGTCCGCCAGGGTATTGCGCTGGCGCTCCAGGTTCTCGCGCTCGCTTTCGATGAACGCATTGATGCTGTCGGTCAGCGGCTCCAGCTCGCGCGGATGGCGTTCGCTCATGCGATCGATCTGGCCGCCCTGCACGCGGGTGAGTTCGGTGATCACGCGCCGGAGCGGACGCAGGCTCCAGCGCAGCACCGCCATCTGCAGCAGCAAGAGGATGAAACCGGCGCTGCCGAGGTATACCCACAACGCGCCGCGGAACACCCGCATCTGCGCGTTGAGTGCCTGCGCGTCCTCGAGGATGTAGATGCTGTAGGGGAATTCGGCGTCCGGGCCGCGCTCGGCCCAGACGAAACCCACGCCGTAACGGTAGACCTGGCTCTCGCTGCCGTCCGCGCGGCGGAAGGTCACCGGACCGTCGAACGCTTCTTCCAGCGGCCCCAGCATCGGCGATGCGGGCAGGACCGGTCCGAGCGTGGAGTTCGATCCCCAGCGATCATTGGGCAGTATCACTTCCGCGTACAGCCCGCTGTCGGGCATGTCGAAGCGCGGGTCCGGCGTGTCGAACGGTGGAATCAATGCACCGCCGCGGGTGAAGTCGATTTCGTCGGTGTACTTGAGCGCGTAGGCCTTCAGGCGCTGGCGCAGGTTGTCCTCGGCGGTGGCGATGAACGCCCGATCCAGCGCGTAGCCGGCCAGCGCGAGGAATGCCACCAGGCCCAGGCTGGCGGCCAAAAGCTGGCGTGCCCGCAGCGAACGGGGACGCCAGCCATCGAACGGCGTGCGCCGCGGCCTGGGCGCAGGCTCGGCGTCCGCCGGGGACGCCATCAAGCCTCGTTGGTGCGCGGGATTGCGAAGCGGTAGCCGCGGCCGCGCACCGTTTCGATCGGCTTCAACTCGCCTTCCGGATCCAGCTTCTTGCGCAGGCGGCCGATGAAGACTTCCAGCACGTTCGAATCGCGATCGAAATCCTGCTGGTAGATGTGCTCGGTCAGGTCGGCCTTGGAGACCAGTTCGCCGGCATGCATCATCAGGTATTCCAGCACCTTGTACTCGTAGCTGGTCAGATCGACGTTGCTGCCGTTGACGCTGACCGTCTGCGCGGCCAGATCCAGCGCGACCGGACCACACTCGAGGGTCGGCTTGCTCCAGCCGGCGGCGCGGCGCAACAGCGCGTTGACGCGCGCCAGCAGTTCCTCGACATGGAACGGCTTGACCAGGTAATCGTCCGCGCCCTGCTTCAGGCCCTCGACCTTGTCCTGCCAGCTGGAACGCGCGGTCAGGATCAGGATCGGGAATTTCTTGCCTTCGTCACGCAGGGCCTTGATCAACTCCATGCCGGACATCTTGGGCAGGCCGAGATCGATGATGCCCACGTCGAACGGGACTTCGCGGCCCATGTAAAGGCCTTCCTCGCCGTCCTGCGCGGCATCGACGGCAAAGCCTTCGCGCTTCAGACGGGCGGCCAGGGTTTCGCGCAGGGGGGCTTCGTCTTCGACCAGCAAGATACGCATGGACTCTCCTTGGAATGCGGGCGGCCGGGCCGCCAGGCGCTTACGAGTTGATTCTACGTAAGACTACGGTTGAGTTGGGTTATCACCACGTGCAGACGCAGGCGCCTGTTCGCCTTCCGCTCCACGGGACGGCATGCGGCGGCGGCTGCCGCCGGCATCGTCCATGTAGCGCACCCGGCCGCGCTCATCGATCACCTTCATGCGATTGATGTCGCGGCCGTCGAACGGCACCCGTTCGGCGCTCAGCACGCGGATGCCGGGTTCGCGCTGGGCGCGGCGCACGGAATCGGACAGCGAGTTGTGGTTGTTGTCGCGTGCATCGCCCGAACGCGGGAAACCGCGTTCGCGGGGAGCGGGCCGGTTGTCCTGCCCCTCCTTGTCCTGGGCCTGCGCCCCGGCCACGACGGTCATGCCGCCGACCAGGGCCAGCAGTGCCACGAACGCGATGGAAGAAAGTGTGCGATGCATAACGGAATCGTAACGGATCTCGGCTTTCCAAACTGAACGGAACCCGAAACCACTTCTAGACCAATGGACGCAAAGTCTTGGCCCCGGGCAGTGAATCCGGTCTGAACTTATCCACAAGATGGACGGCACCGTTCAGCTTGCACGACGCCCGGAAAATCCCGCCGACACAAC
>Ga0182741_1001660_pt1 | contig 28064 bp, 46 predicted proteins | sample eDN5th37CBELigOP_FD_128874 | JGI IMG/M metagenome (GOLD analysis project Ga0182741, IMG submission 128874) | Enriched Organic Plus compost microbial communities from Emeryville, California, USA - eDNA 5th pass 37_C BE-Lig OP (version 2) (version 2) ... | reverse complement strand
CACCATGCAGTTTCTTAGCGGCCCGCTTGTATGCTTCATGGGCCTCTTCGGCAGTCCTGAACATACCCAAGTAGCGATACGTTCGATTAACGGTGATCTGAGCGACCCAGCGCTTATCGCGGGTGTTGAACGTAGCCCCCTTCAACGGGGACGCGCTATTCATGCGGTGCCTGGAATTGCGGGAGTTTTCTGCCAACGTTGCTGTCCGCAGATTTCGCCACCGATTGTCGAGCGGGTCATTATTGATGTGGTCAATAAAGTCCGTCGGGTCTTCGCCGGTCATCATTTTCCAAACGATGCGATGGGCCATATACCGAACGCCGAGAATCTTTACTTCGCGATGTCCGCTCGCCACCGTCACCCCTGCGTCCGAGCCAAGCACAATTCTGGCCTTCGGGCTCGGGGACGCCTTCCAAAGCAACCGGCCCGTCTCGGGGTCGTAAGAAAAGTACTGGTGCAATAAGGCGGAGTCAGGCAGCGGCTTCATTGCCTCATCCTGTTTATCAAAACTAACAACGGTCTAGAGGTGCGGGCATTCAAGTTCGTCGGTTCACTTGCTGACGTCTTCGGCGAAGAACTCATGATGAGCGTTAGAGAGGATGGGCATTTCCACCGCTTTACACAGAACAAACAGCAAACAACGATGAACCTATCAGGAACACGGAAATCCTAGAGATTTATCAAATCCAAATGCTCTCGGCCCAAGCCTTTGGAATATTTTGCAAATCTATCAACGGCTTCTTTCAGCGGCGCCCCACAAACGTTGGCTCATCGACGATGCACGGCGGGGATTCACAGGAACGAGTGCTCACGAAGGTTTCTGTCTATGGAATCGTGCTAAAACGGGACAGCTAAAGAGTTTCGTTCTCCGGTCACAACACCCTGAAAGGCGCGGGGTGCATGTGCCCCGGGCTCGGATGAGCGTCCATCCACAACCTGCGAGGTTGAAAATGAACGAGATTACTCTGAAGCCGAAGCTGGTCCGTGTTCGAAAGTATCGGCGGTACCGGCGGGAACAGTGGGAAGACGTCCAGTCCCACTACAGGAGCCTGCCCCGGAAATTCCGGAAGCAGGCGCCTGACGTGTACATCCCGTAAAGGGATGGCATGGGGGCCGTTCACTTTCCACGGGGAGCGGCCCCCTGTTTTCCTGAGTCGGAAAACGTCCAAGCACGGTGTCCCGTAGACAGAGAGCGGTCAACATTTTCCGACCCCATAATGGGAAATCGCTGTGGGCTGGTCCGCCTGCCTTACCTCAACAGCCCCAGCCTCTCGGCAATGCTCTCTTCCACGTAGAGGTTGGGGCTGGGCTCGACCATGACCACGCCATCGTCTCGGATGTAGGTTTTGGGCCTTCGCAGATCGTCAATCGTTAACCCACCGTGAGTATTGGAGAATTCTGCGGACCAAATAGAGAGCCGCTTTTCGCGAAGATCTAAGGGGGCAACATGAACCAAGAACCCGCTCATCAACCAGAACACTGTCCGTTCTGCCGTACGCAAATCAACGAAGGCGCGACCGTTTGCGTCGGCTGCGGCGCATATAAAGGGCAACGCAAGATGGAAGGCGCCCTGTGGTCAAACCTGAGCTGGTACTTCCCCATCTGGGCCGCGCCTTTCGTCCTCGGACCTCTCGCAATTATCTGGGCCATCAGCGAAAGCTGGATCGTCGGCGTGATCATGCTGATTGTGATCTGGCTCGGGTATCGAATGTTCCGCAAAGGGTGGCGCCACGCTAATGAGGTGGCGTGGATCCGGAGACAGTAAGCCCCTGCTGGTTGCACGGCTAACCTAGCTCATTCCAATCACATTGGCAGTCTACGATCTGGCCTTGGAGGAGAGGCCCATGTTTGGAGAACTGCCGACGAGAGGCTGGCGGCTTTGGGTTGCCTGGGCGGCGGTCGTCGCCATTGGCGTCTTCGGAGTGCTTCTGTTCTTGGCCCTGCATCGGTAAAGCAAAGCCTCTCCGCTCTACCTCAACAGCCCTTGCCGCTCTGCCCATCGTCTCTCGACATAGATGCCAGCGCTTATCTCAACCATGACAGCTCCATCATTGGAGCGGATGTAGGTTTTGGGCTTGTCGCTAGCCATAGACCTTGACGAGATCGGATTTCTGGTAAAGTGGCCCAAAGCTCAACAGGCGAGTTATGAGGTCGCAGTGAAGAAGGCTTCTGAGTATAGGCAGCACGCCGAAGAATGCCGGCAAATGGCCAAAGGGCTTAAAAATGAAGATCAACTCGCTCAGCTCATGGAGATGGCTGAGACTTGGGAGCGTCTCGCAAAGGAACGGGAAGAGCAGGCCCGCAAGCAGACAAAAGCCCCTCGCAGTAAGGATCAGTAACAACTAAAAAAGCCCCGCGCGATCACCTCGCCGGGGCAGCCTCATAAAAGCTAACGCACTCCGGGTGAAAATCACCGAGAGTGCGCCTACGCCCTTATAACTATCGTGAGAGTGCTTAGATTTCAAGTGTCCAGCAGGGTTATCCACCTCATACGTGGCAAGGCAGAGCCGCTGAGTATTTACTCCGATTGGCAACACTGAGGGGGTTTGCTCCCTTGCTGCTCCGCGAAACGGCGGGGCCGGTCTAATCCATAGGGCCACAAAGGCTATCGTGATAACCCAAGTGAAGAATCTGACTGCGGCTCGGCATGCGCTACTCACAGCCACCCTAGATCGTGAAGCATTATTTCACAGTCTGCGTGCTACATACTTCCTATCGACTTCAGGACACTTAATGTTAAAGCTCGCCCTCTTCGTTGGGCTCCCTCGTAGGTCCTTTATAAAAACATAACTTAGTCGGGCAAAGTAGATGTCGTTGGGGCATAAATTTATAGTAATTCTCGTAATGTCTTTCTGTGTACAAGTGATCGATTCTCACTCCTTTGCACAGGAACCTTCACAACAACGCGCGAATTATACCTGGGAATACAGTGCGCCTACTGGGACTGCCGCCCTAGTAGCTCCTGATACAGACGATGTGGCCCTCATGCTTCGATGCAAGAGTGGCCGGATCATCGAAGGTACCTATCCGAGCTTCGCAGAGTCGCCGGAGGAAACTGTTCAAGGAAGACCCAAGGGTACGCTTTCAGTGCTCAATTCAAGCGGGCAAGTAGCAAAGGTTGCTGGTCAACTTGAGGACAACATTGCGACTGGCAGCTTTGACCTCGTATTTTACATCTTACCAGATGACCCGTTACTAAACTTGTTGAAACGCGAAGGAACTGTTGACCTTGAAGCCGAGGAAGCTTCTCCGCCGGGGAACCTCACAAAGAGGACACTCTCATTAGCAGGTGCCCAGCGGTCGATCGAGCAATTGGAGCAAATCTGCACCCGCTTCAATACTGGACCTCGCAGCGATGACAAGTACGCGTTCGTGCAAAGATACCTCCCAGACAGTTGGACCCTGGCAAAGGAAAGACATTGGGCGCTAGAGCCAAGCGAAGTATTGCGGGCACTCGAACTAGAAACCACCGGTCTCAACTTGGTTGATAACACTGCCGGACCGGTATCCTCTGGTGTCGGAGGCGAGATCGCCCAACTTGCAATCTATGACTCGTACTGCGCGCAGCCGCCGTCCACGCTGGAGCCGGTGATAACGGAGTTAAAAAAGTACTTTGACTCGGACACCACTAGGTCGTCGTATGACATCGCATACAGTACGCTACACGACAGCGTTAAGGCGAAGTACGGCACTGCCTGCGCCGACATTCAACGTATGCTAGTGCCTGCGGAGGAGAGTGGCTTTCCTCTAATACGCATCGCCACAGAGATTCAACGCATCACAAGACTAATCGGTAACACAAAATTTCTAAACTCGTATGCTGATGCACTCGCCGCTGACAAACTGCTCGCCGCTCGGCACAAGGCCGAAGTGTCACCTCCGAACCTTGAGATCGACGACACTCTCGTCCTAGAAGCTGTCAATGCGCCCTATAGAAACTTCGATGAGCTGTTGCGCTCATTTGCATCAAGTCAGAGGGCATCAAACAGGCCGCTGGTTTCTGCAAATACGATAAAGAAGTGTTTTACGACGGCTCAAGCAGAGTCTGGCGGGATTGATAGGCGCCCGGAAACGAGTAGCTACGCGGGCAACTCACGAGTTGTGCTTTCCATTGAGATCCAGAACAATCGGGAAGGCTACCCAACCATCGTTTTGGCCCTGCAGGCTAAAAGCTTCGCTAGTATCTGGCAGCATCATCCGATGACTCGGTTTAAGCCACGGGCAACAGCCACGGATCCCTCGACATACCTCTACACCTGCCCTCTTGATGAGGAAGGCAAGCTCCAGAGCTACCAAGTCTACCAGTTCACACCAGATGCTCACCCCGACAACCGCCTAGCTCTGATCAAGAAGGGAGAGTTCCGATAGGTCTTCGTGGGCTCGTCCTTTCGCCGTCGAGCCGTCGCAACTCGGCTGCCCTCATCTGCACCTTTGTGCCACGACCCATAAAGTCGATCAGCACCTCCACCCTGCCCTTTGAGAGCATGGAGACGACACGGGCTTGCAGGTCGGTGAAAGCTCCGGCAGCCAACCGCACGGATTCCCCGGGTCGGTACTGAGGCCCGACATCTGGCAACCGGGTGAAGTCGAACTCGCCTGCCTGTTCGCGCTTGAGCAACCGTGCCAGCGGATGCGGGCGATCCTCTGGGGCCGGAATGCGCGCCGGGACGCCGCAGCCATCCCTGACAAGGCCCTCGACGCCGTCCACCCCACGCATCTTGAAGAAGTCCTGGCCCGGGGCGATCCCGATGAAGAGGTAGCGCGGGAATAGCGGGTTTTCCCGCTCCTCCTTCTTCCTGGCATGGACGACCCAGCGCTTAGTCTGAGGCAAATAAGTCTGATACCCGGCTCGACGAAGGCCGAGCTGCGCCCTCCTCTCGCACTTTGGATTGCAGACGACCACGAACCACGAAAGCCCCTCGAATGTCTCAGGGGGCGTGTGGTCGATGATGGGCGAGCGGCAGAAGTGAACCTGCCCGGGATCAGCGGACAGCTCGAAGCGATGAAGCGTGGTTCCCGTCATTCTCCTGCTCTCCGTTCCATGCGCTTGAGGGCGTTCTTGGCTTCCGGCTCGATGAAGTAGCCGAGGCCGTATCGACTCTTGATATCGATGCCGAAGGGCTTCAGCCGCTTGCGAAGGCGGCTGACATGAACCTGGGCGACGCGGCCGCCATTCGGTTCTGGCTTGTCCCAGTCGAGAGCCGCATGGATCATATCGGCCGTGGCATAGTCCCGGCCCGCAATGGTCCGGAGAACCTTCTCCAAGGCGGGGCTCAGGTGCAGACCGATCGGCAACGTCATGGGCGGGGCGAGAGCTGCAGACAGATAGGCGACCTTCTCCCGCAGTTCCTCGTTCTCGATTTCGAGTCGCTCCAGCCGCCGTGCGGTCGCTCTGTCGCTATGGGTGCTCATGCGGCCTTCCTCTGGTGGTAATGGGCCGGCAGGGTTGCCCAGGCGGCCTGGCTGAGGCGGATATCTCCCCAGCCTTCGGCCCTGAGGCGGGCAAGGGAGGCTTCCGGGCTCTCCTGCGGCTTCTTCTGCTCCTTGGCAGCCATCTCGGGACGGACGATCTCCATCCAGTAGCGGACGGCCCTCTCCCGCTGCTCGGGCGTGGCTGGCGCTTCATTCAGCGGCGGCATGCTCGCCTCCCTTCTCGCGGAGCTCAGCCAAGATGCCCTTGCCGGGGTTCTTCAGGATCTGTTCCTTGCGGGCCTGCTCTTCAGAGGATTCCGGGTAGCGCTTGGGCTTGCCGGGGCCGCGATCCTCCGGGCTCACGTTGTCGGCAATGCCCTGGATAACGCGTTCCAGCTGGCGCCGGCGCTCGGCCATCTCCTCTTCGGTCGGCGGCAGGTAGGCTTCTGCATCAAGGATCATCTGGAGCCCGACACGCTGGCCCATGGCAGCCATCAGGAGGCTCTTGGCGGCGTCGTGCAGGACGCGCTCTGGAGGCGGGAACGAGGCGTCGTATTCGCGGCCGATCTCGCCCTTGAGCCAGCGGGCGTAAGCCTCGCGAACGGCCCATGCCGGGAAGTCTCGCAGCACAATCCGGTAACCTTCTGAGCGGGCGCGGATCATGTCGTCGTCCTGGCGGACGGTCGCATAGCGGACGATCAGCGCCCCAATGGTGGCGTCAATCTCCTTCGCCGGGCCCGGCTGGATCATCCGATCCAGTTCCGCGACCCTACGCTCGATAAACGCCAGCTGCGTCGGGTTCGGCATCGAGGTAACCGGCAGCGTAACGACCTTTCGACCGTGAGGACCGATCCGATACGCATCGTTCTTCCGCAGATCCATGCAGGTCTGGTTCAGTGTCGTAGCCCATGATGGCAGCAACTCGAGCCGCGGTGCCCTCGGATCGAGCGGCGGAATGGGTTCGACCGTTACGAGTTCCTTGCTCACTGCTGCGCTCCATGCGGGCTTTCAGCCCCTGTTCAATCCACTCGACCGGGACCACGACCCGCCGCTCGGCGGCTGCCTGGATGGCTTTCCGGACCAGTTCCGTGTTGTCGTTCGTGTTTTTCAGCCACTTGCCGATCAGCGACCGGCCGGCCTTCTCGGGCTTGCCCCAGGCGATCAGCTGCTTGAGCCCATCATCGAACAGCCATTCCCGATCATCCCCCGCCACGGCGACCGCCGGGGCCGATCCGTCAGGATCGGAACTGGGGGAGGTAGGAGGGGGGTTTGAGTTATTATCTTTGGGGGGAACCTCGGAGGGGGTGTCACGCTCCGTCACGCCCTGTAACGCGCTGTCACGCGTGACATGCGTGACATCCTGCCGATCACGCTGGCGCTTCCGCCGCTGGCGCTCCGTGGCCTGCTCCCTCTTGGCTACACGACGCGCCTCATCAGCCGCGGCCTGTGCGGCCAGCTGCGCCTTCATGATGGCAGCCATCTGCTCGGCGCTGAGGCCAGCGGCAACCATGGCATCGATCATCTCAGGGGAGAGAGTTGTCATGCCGCCTCCCCTTTCGCCTTGTTCTCAAGGCGATGGTCACGGCAGCGCCAGCGGCCAGGCTGGTTGCGCAGATAGCTCACGTCGTAGCCGAAGGACGCACGGCCGCCGCAGACCTCGCAGGCATGCTCGCCAATGATATCGCGGGCGGGCTTCTTGACGGGCGCAGGCGCTGACGGGAACTGGAATTGGAGGCCCTTGCTCATCTGACCTCCGCGAACTTGATGCGGAGGCAGCCCCAGTCATTCAGGACCGAGACGGCATCCTTAAAGGTGTCCACGATGGCGACATTCCAGCCGTGGGCCTTGGCGTGGGCGTGGAACTCGCCCTGATCGTCGTTGAGACCCTCGCCCTCGCGCTTCAGTTCAAGCCCGTGGAAGATGCCCGTGGGCGAGACGAGAATGAAGTCAGGCCATCCGGGCCTCAGGCCCATGCGACGGAGCTTTTCGCCCGTCTTCTGGTCGCGCTTCTCGCCGGCCGGGAAATGGCTCCACTGCCAATCGTGGTGCCCGTAGTCCTTTAGGCACTTGGCAACGGAGAAGTGCAGCCGGATCTCCTTCGGGCTAGGGATCCGCTCGCGCGCAACAACCTCGCCCGTCCACAGAGGCAGCTTGCGATTCCGTTTGCGCGCGCGAGCGGGCATCATCAGCCGGCCATCCCAAGAGCTTGCATGTACATCTCAAGGATCGCCTCGGCTTCCTGGCGCTCAGCGTAGTCCTGCTTGCGCAGGGCGATGATCTTGCGGAGGATTTTGGTGTCGAAGCCGTTGCCCTTGGCTTCGGCATAGACGTCCTTGATGTCGGCCGAAATGCTGGCCTTTTCCTCCTCGAGGCGCTCGATGCGCTCGATGAAGGCCTTCAGCTGGTCGGCTGCGACGGATTCAGTTTGAAAAGCTTGGTCGTCCATCTCTCTTCTCTTTGGTCAGGGCACCGCAGAACCGCTGCGGACGGACTCAGGCGGCCTGCTTGCCGGTCTTGAGCGTGCGGTGGACGGCCGACACAGCGCAGCCGAGAGCGGAGGCAATCGCGCGATAGCTGTGGCCCTGGTCGCGGAGCGCCTTGCAGGTGTTGAACGCGATCTTCCTCTTTGGACCACGCTTCAGAGGGCCAAAGGGGAGCCTGATGCCTGCGGTGAGCTCGTGCAGCGTCTGCATGCCCTTCACGCCGGTCAGGGCGCCGACCTCACGGATACTGTGCCCCTTGGCGCGGAGGGCCTTTACGGCTGCGATTTTCTCGTCAGGGAGCCGGGGCATTAGCGCCCTCCCCTGGAGGCACGAGCCTTGGCGGCTTCCGTGAACTCGTGAACCTCAGCCTCGGCACGGCGGCCGATATCGACAAGGCCCTCAGCTTCCCGGGGTGTGATCACGCCGTCACGGGCTGCCTCGTGGAAAGCAGAAGCGACCTGACCAAGGGCGCCGATAGCCTCAACCGCCGCATGATCGAGCACAGGGACCGGGTTCTCGATGGCCGCCTTCGGAGCGACTGCGAAGCCGAGGGCATCGGCATAGGCGTAGAGGAACTCGGGACGCCCGCCAGCTTCCACGACGGCCTTCTCGATACGGTAGAGGTCATCCGCCGGCGGGAAGGACGGGTCGTGAAGCAGGCCATAGTTCGACAGCCGGGCGCGGTTCACGCGGGTGATGCCAGCCCGTTCGACTTCGGCCCCACCGCCGAGCGCGTCGATCAGCTTTCGCCAGCAAGCCTTGAAAGTGGAGAACGGAAGTGTGCGCGCTGCATCCGGGTTCATAGGCTGTTCTCGTTGCGAATATGGGTGACGGTGGACACGCCAAGGGCGATCATCGCAGCCATGGGAAAGGGGCTGCGATGATGAGCAGGCGCGGGAAAAGACAGGGAGGAGCGACGGCAGCGGAGATACGCGCTCACGTCCTGCGCAAGCTGAAGGAGGCGCTGCCGATGGGTCAGAGGAAAGGAAAAGGCGCGGGCAGTGATGAGAACCCGCCCGCGCAAGGTGCCATCGGCCAGGGAGGAAAAGCCGATGAAGGGACTCGACGTCATATCGCCCTCCTGATGAGGACGTAGCCGTCGTGGGTCAGGAACCAGAGATGTCCGGCAGAACAAAGGCGGTAGCGGGCCTTGCGCATCACGCGGCCCTCTTTCGAGAGCGAGGCGCGGGATAAAGATCCGAGGCGGCGACCGAGAGGAAGTCATTGGCAGTGACCCTGCCCTCGGTTGCCATGATTATCCGGGCGAGAACTGCCGGCCGGGGCATCCTTTTCAGCCCAGCGTATCGACTGACAGCCGCCTGGGTTGTCCCGATCTTGCGAGCAAAGGAGGCGTGAGTTTCGCCAAACTGAGTGAGATAGGATGTCAGCTTCATGCAAGCCTTTTACCAAAATGGTACTACAGACGCAAGATTTATTACCAAAACGGTTTTTGACGTTCTCCCGGCACGCGATTACCGATTTGGTATGAGTTACTTACGGGACCGTAGGGAGGCGCTCGGGATTTCCCAGGCCGCCCTTGCAAAACTCGCCGACACAACGGCGCCGCAGATCCATAGGCTGGAGAACGGGCAGCGAAAGCTCACCCGCCAGTGGGCGGAGCGGCTTGCGCCCCATTTGCATCTCAAGCCAGAAGACCTTCTTTTCCCAGAGCGGAAAGGACTGGTCCCCCTCGTCGGCTATGTCGGCGCCGGCTCGCTTGCTCACTACTTCGGGGAAGGCGATGGCGAGCGTGACCAGGTAGAGGCCCCTGAGAACGCGACGGAGCAAACCGTAGGCGTCGAGGTGCGGGGTGATTCCCTTGGCGCCGTCTTCGACCGCTGGGTGGCCTACTATGACGACGTCAGGTCAGAGCCGACCCCCGACATGATCGGCAAACTCTGCATTGTCGGGCTCCATGATGGGCGGGTTCTGATCAAGAAGCTCGAGAAGGGGCAGCTCCCCAAGCACTACAACCTGATCTCTCAGGATCCGCCGATTTACGATGCTGAGGTGGTCTGGGCCGCAGTCGTCAAGGCGATGATGCCAAGGAGCTGACCCCCATGCTGAGACGGCGCCTGCCCGGTTCGTGTTCAATAACCAGGCGCTGCCGGTGCCCCCCCTGCAGGCACTTGAAAGCTCAGCTGCAGCAGGCGGGTATGGCAGCAGAGTCACAATTCACTGCGACGAAATAGCAACTTAACGCCTTGCGTTAAGTAGTGTATTGACACGACGAAGATTGGCGATAAATAGCCTTCTCTATGAAGATTGAGTTCCGCGATAAAAGCCTGGCCCTAGTCCGCACTGAACGGGCCCATGAATTGGGCCTCCCCTTTGGGGTGATTAAGTCATGTCGCGAGAAGCTCGTCTTCCTAGAGGCCGCTCCAGACGAGTTAACTCTACGGAACTGGAAAAGCCTTCAGTACAAGAAACTCGACGGAGACAAAGCTGGATTGCGACAAGTGCGCATCAACAAACAGTATCGAATTGTATTCGAGCTAGATGAGGACAGCTCTCCTCCAACAATAATAATCGTTGAGATCGGGGATACACATTGAACGGATGTACGGCGATGGAAATGTTTGAAATTGTCTCTGAAGTACCTACGCCGGGGTATTTTATCCGTGAAGAGCTTGAGGCTCGCGGATGGAGCCAGCGCGATCTCGCTTACATTCTCGGCACTCCTGAGCAGGCGGTGAATATGATCATCTCCGGCAAGAGAGGGGTCAGTCCTGAAATGGCGAAGGCCTTGGGGAAGGCGTTCGATGTTAACCCGGACCTATTCGCGAACCTTCAGAAGGCCTATGATATGTCGCGCGCCCGAGACCCTGATCCGGGCGTCGAGAAGCGCGCCCGGCTGCAGAATGCATACCCTGTACGGGAAATGATCAAGCGTGGGTGGCTGGTCGATACGGATGCAGCTCTCCTCGAGGAGCAAATGGCGCGTTTCTTCTGCGTCGCGAACTCGAACGAGATCCCTCACATCGCCCATGCCGCACGGAAGACGTCCTATGAGGGTGTCCCTCCCGCTCAACTAGCGTGGCTCTTCCGGGTGAAACAGATCGCGGAATCGATGGCTGCTCCGCGATACTCGGCGAAAGCCTTGAAGGAGGCGTTGCCTCGCTTGCGACAGCTGTTGATCGAGCCTGAGGAGGCTAGGCACGTACCTCGAATTCTCTCCGAGTGCGGCGTCAGGTTCATCCTAGTGGAGTGCCTGCCGAACGCCAAAATCGACGGGGTTTGTTTCTGGCTGAATAAGCATGCTCCGGTCATTGGAATGTCTATCCGACACGACCGCATTGATAACTTCTGGTTCGTGCTGCGCCATGAGATTGAGCATGTTCTCCAGGGCCACGGAATGGATGAGGAAATCATAGATATTGAGCTCGAAGGTGAGCGTGCTGGTTCAGGCGCAAACATTTCCGAAGAGGAGCGCATCGCTAATGCTGCTGCGGCTGACTTTTGCGTACCGCAAAGCGAGATCCGTTCATTCATCGCCCGCAAGAGTCCATTCTTTGCAGAACGTGACGTCTTAGGGTTCGCGAAACGTCTTCAGATACACCCGGGTATAGTTGTGGGTCAGATCCAGAACCATACAAAGCGTTGGGATCTGCTTCGTAAGCACTTGGCGAAGATACGTCAGTTTGTACTGCCGGGGACAATGGTAGACGGTTGGGGGCAAACCGCCCCGGTATCAATATAGGAGATCGGGATGGCGACCTATAACGAACAGCTTCAGAACATCTGGCGTATTTACGAAAGCCGCAACGATCGTGCCCCAGCGACAGCTCGTGAAGCGGTTGAATGGGGTGTTCGCGAGGGTCTGATCGAGCTTCCCCAGCTTGATCCTTATGACAAGCTCGCTGAAGACATGTCTCGCGCTCTTCGCGAGGAGTATCGCACCGATGAGCATGGTCGACGCTATCGTGTAAATCATGCGGTCAGAGTGACCAAGGCTGGGGTGCAGTATACCTTTTGGGCAATCATGGGCTACGCGCCGCGCGAGCATATGGAGAAGGCTTTTGCGCAACGCCGTGAGCAGATCATAGGCGATTGCGTTCAGCTGAAAACGGATGTCGACGTCTACAATGAAATGAATAAGGATGAAGATCCTATTCAGCTAATTTTGGACTTCACCGACGACGTGGCCGAGCGCCAAGTTTACAAGGACGATAAGGACGCTGCGTGAGCGTCGCTCCTGATCCGTCCGATTGGTCAAGACCCCGGTCACAAGCCGGGGTTTTTCTTTAGCCAAGCTGAAACGTACCTTCCCTCGTGACGTTTCAAACCCGAAGGCTACCGGACTCCGATCCTTGGCCTTTGACCAGGAGGCCTCCTCATCTCCCCAGCAACGGCGGATGAGGAGGCCTTTCCGTTAATTGAGCGTCGACTGGCCCGCTTCCTCAATGCTGATATAGCCGATCTCGCCCCTTGTGACGTAGCACGGCTTCCAGCCCTCCATCTCCAGAGCCCTCATCGCGATCTGATCTGGGTCAGTGACCCCCTCGCCTGCCGCTTGCCGGATTCTAAGCGTGTAGATGGCGTCCTCAACAAAGGTCATCTCCTTGCCGGCCGCCCGGTACGCTCCGTTAATCAGGAACATTGCGATCTGCTCGGGCTGGAGCTGGAGCTTGATCTCAGTCACGGCATACGGGTCAGTGTTCTCGTCCATAAGTCTCTCTCCCTTTACTCAACATGCGCCGGTATCCGGCCGAATTTCCTGAGGACCTTCGCGTCCTCATACTCCCCTAGGATCGGGTTCCCCGTGCGGGAGAAGACGACCACTCCTGCTTTCGTCTCTGCGAGCCTCCTACCCATTCGAATGGCGGCGCCTTTGTCCGGCGCCTCGATCCCCTCTTCCGCCAGAAGCCCTCGCGGGCACTGGACGAAGGGAAGGACCACGAAGTAGGTCAGTCGCAAGATTGTTTCCCCGCGGTTAACTGCCGTTAGGAGAACAAACATAGAACACATGAGTCAACCCGCCGCACATGCACAAGGGTTGTGGAAAACAGGGATAAGGGCTTGCGGCGCTGGCGAATGAAAATTCCAGATCGTTTCCATTTTGGTATTGACTGTTATTACCGATTTGGTACTGTCGGCTCATCCAGTCGCAACCGGATGAGCCGCCATGGACCAGCCCCTCAACGCCAGACTGAGCTACGTCACAGCAGACGGTAAGCTTGATCGCGCGGCCATCGCTTTGGCCGCCCAGCGCAAGGCGCGGATCATCTCCAATCCGAACCGCTACTCCGCTTCGGTCTACGCCCGGGAGTTCGCCGACTTCACCGCCGCCGACTGGCGCAACATCTCTGAAAGCGACGTGATGGCTGAGGCTCGCGGTGAACTTGCTCTCTACGAGGCACGCAAGAACGCCCGCAAGGCTGGCCTGGAGACGGTCGGCGACGGTGTTCCCGAAACCCCTGTCGCCACTCTGTTCGCAGCGGAGTGAGCCATGGGCATCGTCATTCCCTTCCCGAAGGCTTCTTCCTTCCCTCGCCCGACAACCCCTCAGATTGAGGCCGACCGGATTCAATCCATCCTTCACGAGGCTATGGGCGGCTGTCCTGCCTGCGGTGGGCGCGGATGGATCGTCCTTCTCTGCTTCGACGGAGAGCCCGGCTGCATCCCCTGCCCTTGCGGCGGCGATGACGAGAACCGGGTCGACCTGGATGGGCCCGACTTTGATGGAGCGGCCTGACATGACCCTCAAGCCGCCCTCCACACAGTCCTACAGCAAGCGCCTTGAGGCTTGGGTCGCCGGAACCATAGCAGCGGTTCAAGTGACCCTCGTCGCTGTTGGCCTGTGGTGGTTCTGGTGATGACCCGCCTCGTTCTCACGCCCCGCTGGCGAGGCCCTCAGACCAAGCACACCCAGCGCAAGCGCATCGAAACAACCTCCCGGCTTTGCAAGGAGCTTGGCCTCCCCAAGCCGGTCCTGAAACTCCCGAAGGAGAAGCAGTCGTGAGCATCGATCTTTCCAGCTTCGGCAATCGCGCCTGTCGCATCAAGGCGGCAGTCCGCGAGCTTTCCTCCGACGCTCACCTTGCCCGCATCTACGTCAAAGACACGGCGGGCGGTCCTGGCGAGGCTGACTTCGACCTTCTCCACACGGCTCACAGCCTCGAGCTCGCCGCGAGAGACCTTCGCCATCTCCATGCCCGCGTCGAACAGATGCGCGCCGACCTGTCCAATCCCGAACTGATCGCCGCTGAGTAGAGCCATGATCGAGCATTCGCCTGACATCACAAAGCTGTCGGAAGCCCTCAATGCCTCTCAGGGCGAAATGCGGGGCGTTCAGAAGGACAGCAAGAACCCGCATTTCAAGAATACCTACGCCTCCCTTGAGGCCGTGATCGATGTCGCCAAGCCCGTTTTGAACAAGCATGGGCTGGCGTTCACCCAGGCCCCCGGCGCCCTCGTGGATGGGGCGGTCGAAATCACGACCATGCTCATGCACGTCAGCGGCCAGTGGATACGCTCCACCCTGCACATGCCAGTCGTGAAGCGCGATCCGCAGGGCGTTGGCTCTGCCATCACCTACGGGCTGCGCTATTCCCTCATGGCCGTCCTTGGCGTCCCACCGACCGACGACGATGACGGCGAGCGGGCGATGGACCGTCGCCCCTCACAGGGCTCGGCGCCACAGGCAGTGTCAAAGCGCGTCGGCACGGTCCCTGAACTCATCGAGGCAATCAAGGAGACTCGGACAGGCCCTGCCCTTGATACCCTGACGAATGAGCCAGCCAACATTCGGCTCTACGAGCAAGCAACGGAAGACGAGCAGATCAGCATTGCCGACGAGATCGCCGCAAAGCGCAAGAGCTTTGAGAATGCGAAGGCTAGCCGATGACTGCCCCCATCCTCTTCTCCTGGGACGGCGAAAGCATGATCCCGCACAAGCGCTTCCAGATCGAATGCGACAAGGCTTTCGTCATTGGCGAGACCTACCGCATGACGGTGCAGGAGCATCGCTCACAGTCGAGCCATAACCATTATTTCGCGGCCATCCACGAAGCCTGGATGAACCTGCCTGACCTGACGGCCGAGCGCTTCCCGACTGCGGAGCACCTTCGCAAGTACGCTCTGATCAAGGCCGGATACCGGGACGAGCGGTCCATCGTCTGCAACTCCAAGGCCGAGGCCCAGCGGATCGCGGCCTTTATCCGCCCGATGGACGAGTTCTGCATCGTCACAACCCACGAAGCCGTCGTGACGGTCTGGACGGCTAAGAGCCAGTCCAAGGCAGCGATGGGCAAGCAGGTCTTTCAGGAGAGCAAAAACAAGGTTCTCGACGTGCTTGCCGAGATGATCGGCATTCAGCCTGAGACGCTCACCCGGAACGTGGGGCGCGCAGCATGACACAAGATGTCGGCACCACCCCGCGCAAGCCTCTGACGCCTACCCAGCGCCTCGCTCTATTCGAGCGGTTCAGAGGCATTTGCGCCCTTTGCGAGCGCAAGATCGAGGCCGGAGATCCTTGGATTGATGAGCATCTCCGGGCCCTCGGCCTCGGCGGTACGAACGAACCCGAGAACCGCGGCCCGGCTCACACGGCCTGCGCAGACCTTAAGACCCACGGCAAAGACGGCGACCTTGCCCGGATCGCGAAGGCGAAGCGGATGAAGATGCGCCACCTGGGCATTCGGAGCCGCAAGGGCCCGCCCATCCCCGGCAGCAAGGATTCTCCGTGGAAGCGGAAGATGGACGGCACTCTCGTTCGGAGGAACGCCCGATGAGCAAGCCTATCAGCATCTCACATATCTCGATGCTCGCTGACGAAGGCCACAAGGCTCTCCTCAACGCCATCCATGGCGAGGAGACCATGGCGAGGGTCGAGGCTCACAACTGGCGGGTTGAGTTTCACTGGCGCCATGTCGGCAGCAACGCCTCTCCCGCCAAACCGCAATCCTCTTCTGTCATGCCCGGCGCCGCTGGTCCGTATCGCGTAGCGGCTGCCGGGCATGGCGGGCCTTCTCTCGAGGCGTCGGCATGAGGCTCAACGACCAAGAGTATCGCGAGCTCATCGACGCGGCTCGGGTTCGGCGGAACACCTCAACCGACCCGAAGGCCAAGGGCCATCTCACCGCTGCAATTCGCAAGCTGGAAACGTCCTTCGAGCGCCGTCGCCAGAACAACACCGCCGCCTCTCGTCGCGGCTCAATCCGTGCACCGAGGCAGTCATGACCCGCCTCCGTCCTTTTTCCATCCTCCCCGCTTGGTACCGCCGCGCTCTTATCGTGCTGGCGATCGGTGCGGCTTTATTCGCGAGCGTGAAGCTATGAAACTCCTGTCTGAAAAGCTTGATGTCCTACGGAAGGCATACGGCGCCTCCTTTGCCCTCCCTCTCAAGGAGGAGGGGTGAATGAGCCGAGCGCAGTCAACTCATGTTCTTCCGATGTCTCTGCCCCCGCGCGGCCTGACCAAAGAACAGGCTGCGGCCTATTGCGGCTGTGAGAGCGTGGAGGCTTTCAACGATTGGGTTCGGCGCGGTCTCGTGCCGAAGTCAATGAATGGCACCCACCGGTGGGACCGCAAGGCCCTGGACCGGGCGCTTGATCGGCTCTCTGGCCTCGGGAATGATTTGGAATTGTCGTTCGAAGAATGGGCAGCCCGTCATGCGAATTAAGCTGGAAGGGATCAACACCATTCGCCGCAAATTGGCGGACGGCACCGTCAAGACATATTATTACCACCGCGCCACTGGGACCCGTATCAATGGCCGGCCGGGAACGGTTGAGTTTCAGGCGGCCATTCAAGAGGCAGCAAAAGCCGCGGCGAAGGGCCGTAGCTCGGGCACCGTAAGCTGGTTGATTCGGGAGTATCAGGATTCCCGGGCTTGGAAGAAGCTGGCTGCCTCAACCCGGCAGATCGGGACCTTCAATCTGAAGGCGGTTGAAGACAAATGGGGAACGACCCCCCTCCGAATTGCCGGGGACAAGCGGAGCCGTTCCGTCTTCCTCAAGTGGCATGACGCCTTGGCCGAGGAGCACCCAAGGGCGGCAGACGCCAAGCTTGCGGCCCTAGCCCGGGTTCTGTCCTGGGGATTCGATCAGGGCCTTATCAATGACAACCCCTTATCCTCTTTCGAGCGGGCTTACTCGTCTGACCGCTCGGACAAGATATGGCTGCCGGAGCACATCACGGTTTTCAATGAGGTCGCTGCTCCGGAGCTAAAGCTTGCGCTTGCTCTCGCTCTCCACACTGGCCAGCGCCAAGGGGACCTTCTGAAGCTGACCTGGAAGGCCTACAACGGCCACGCCCTGGACGTGTATCAGAGCAAAGGTAAGCGGTGGGTCTATGTGCCCTGCACGAAGGCCCTGAACGCCATCCTCCAGGAGCTACCCCGCAAGTCGGTTCAGATCCTCACTAGAGCGGACGGTACACCTTGGACCAGTGATGCGTTCAAGAAGGCATGGCGGGAGGCCTACGAGGCCAGCAAGCTCAAGGATGACCTCCACTTCCACGACCTACGCGGAACGGCCGTCACGATGCTCGCAGAGGCAGGGTGCACGGTCCCAGAGATTGCGACCCTGACCGGACACTCACAGGCTCACGCACAGAAGATTTTGGACCGCTATCTCGCCCGCACACGAACCTTGGCAGAATCGGCCATCGCGAAGCTGGACGAACACCGCAGGAACAAAGTTACAGACAATGGCTGAAATTCCACTCTCTTCCAGAGCTGAGCACAATGTAGGACTCATCGCGTATGTTGATGATGAGGATTACCTACGGCTCTCAGCATTCAGATGGTGCGCCCATCGGGTTGCTGGATCGAGGACGATCTATGCCAAGCGGAAGCTCCGGAAAGCCGAGGGCCAAAGCTGGGTCTTCATGCATCAGGCGGTCCTAGGCATCAAATCCGGCAAAGAGATTGATCATGTTGACGGAGACGGCCTGAACAATCGGCGGGCCAACCTACGACACGTTACGCACCGGATAAATATACGTGAGGCCCACAGACGGCTTCGAGAGGACCGGAATCGCCTCACGCCCGAGGAAGAATCGATCTTTCAGGAATGGATCAGAGAGCACTCTTAGGAACGGAAGAAGACCAGGCCCAACAAATCGAGGTGCAAAACGCTGGGTGAGAAGCTTGGCTCTTTGGGGGAAAAAGCCTTAGAATACAATGGTCGGAGCGAGAGGATTTGAACCTCCGACCCCTAGTCCCCCAGACTAGTGCGCTAACCGGGCTGCGCTACGCTCCGACTGCCGAAAGGCCTGGATGATCTAGCTTTCGCCGCGCCGGAGTGCAAGCCCTGAAATTCACATTAGGGAAGGATGGCGGACGGATAACCAGCTTGACCACACCCGAGACATACGCCCGAAGCCGTTCGATACCTCTGTATTCCTAGTCACTGACACCACTTTCAGGCGGCGTGCGCAGAGTCGAGAGGACGCGGTCGCATTCCAGGAGTTCGTCCAGAGCAGCGTGGAGGCTATCCCAGTCCGCCTCCACCGGGCGGCTCTCGAGGGCGCGTGCAGGCTCGAATTGAACCTCCTCGGGCGCGCTGGCTTCGTCTACGAGGGAATCGTCTGCCAGCTCATCGGGCTCCGGGCGGCTGGCGGCCACGACGAGCTCACCGCGCCCGACGGCCTGGACGAAGCGGACGCCCTCCTCCTTGAGGATGCGCTGCACGCCCTTAATGGTGTAGCCCTCTCCGTAGAGGAGATGGCGGATGCCCTTGAGAAGGTCGAGGTCGTCGGGGCGGTAATAGCGGCGCCCACCGCCGCGCTTGAGGGGGCGGATGGACGCGAAGCGCGTCTCCCAGAAGCGCAGGACGTGCTGGGGAAGGTCGAGCTCCTCGGCCACCTCGCTGATCGTGCGGAAGGCGTCCGGGCCCTTGTCAGAGGCGCCGCCGGCCATGGCGGATCTCAATCCTCGCTCGGAACCGTTTCGCCGTTGATCCGAGCCTTGAGGACGTTGGACGGCTTGAAGACCATGACCCGGCGCGGATCGATCGGCACCTCGATCCCGGTCTTGGGATTCCGGCCGATGCGCTCGCCCTTGTCGCGGACGATGAAGGAGCCGAAGGAAGAGAGCTTCACGGTCTCGCCCGCCGCGAGACAATCGCAGATCTCCGCCAGAACGCGTTCCACGAGCTCGGCCGATTCGGTGCGGGAGAGACCGACCTTCTGATAGACGGCCTCGCTCAGATCCGCCCGCGTCACAGTTTTGCCTGTCATCGAAATCCCCCAAGGCCCGAATGCGCGATCCGGGCGTCCTTCCCGCAGACGCTATGCACAAGAGGCCGTATGGTCAACCCATTGACAAAGCGGGAGAATGTTCCCCTACCAGCGGATGAGGGCGCTTCCCCAGGTGAAGCCGCCGCCGATGGCCTCGATCATCACGAGATCGCCCTTCTTGATGCGCCCATCCTTGCAGGCCACGTCGAGGGCAAGCGGAATCGATGCCGCCGAGGTGTTGCCGTGACGGTCCACGGTGATCACCACCTTCTCCTGTGCGATGCCGAGCTTGTCGGCGCTCGCCGTAATGATGCGCTTGTTGGCCTGGTGCGGAACGAACCAGGCCAGATCCTCAGCCGTCGTGCCGGTGGCATCGAAGGCGTCCTGAACCACGTCGGTCACGGAACCGACGGCAAAGCGGAACACCTCCCGCCCCTCCATTTTGAGCACGCCGGTGGTCTTCGTGGAGCCGGGGCCGCCGTCCACATAGAGCTTCTCGCGGTAACGCCCATCTGAGCGCAGGTGGGAGGTGAGCACGCCACGGTCGGCGGAAGTCCCCTCGCCTTCCTGTGCCTCGAGCACGATCGCGCCGGCGCCGTCGCCGAAGAGCACGCAGGTAGTGCGATCCTTCCAATCGAGGATTCGCGAGAAGGTCTCGGCCCCGATCACCAGGACGCGCCTATGCGAGCCGGAGGCGATGAACTTGTCGGCCGTCGCCACCGCGTAGACGAACCCGGTGCAGACGGCCTGGATGTCGAACGCCGCGCCGTGATGCATGCCGAGCCCGGCCTGGATCATCGTGGCGGTCGACGGGAAGGTATGGTCAGGCGTCGCGGTGGCGCAGACGATCAGGTCGATATCGGCGGGCGTCAGGCCGGCATCCGCAAGGGCCGCCTCTGCGGCCTTGATGCCAAGCACCGAGGTGGTCTCGTCATCGTCCGCGATGTGGCGCGCCTCGATCCCCGTGCGCTGCACGATCCAGTCGTGAGATGTCTCGACCAGCTTCTCAAGATCGTAATTCGTCACACGCCGCTTCGGCAGATACGAGCCGACGCCGCGCACAATGGAACGGATGCGTTTCAAGATGTGCCTTCCTCAGGCCTGTTGCTCGACCGGGTCATGCTCCAGCATGCCACGGATCGTCTTCATCAATTCGAAATGCGCCATGTCGTAGGCGACGTCGATGGCGCTGGCGAAGCCCAGCGCATCGGTCCCGCCGTGGCTCTTCACAACGACCCCCTCCAGGCCCAGGAAGACACCGCCATTGACCTTGCGCGGGTCCATCTTGTCCCTGAGGGCGTTAAAAGCCTGTTTCGCGAAAAGGTAGCCGATCTTGGCCATCAGGGTCCGGCTCATGGCCGAACGGAGATATTCGCCGATCTGCTTGGCCGTGCCCTCGGCGGTCTTGAGGGCGATATTGCCCGTGAACCCTTCCGTGACCACCACGTCGACCGTGCCCTTGCCGAGGTCGTCGCCCTCCACGAAGCCGCGATATTCCAGGTGAGGCAGGTTGGATTCCTTCAGGATCCGGCCGGCCTCCTTCACGGTCTCGATGCCCTTGATTTCCTCGGTGCCCACATTGAGGAGCCCGACGGTCGGGCGGTCGAGATCGAACACGATGCGCGCCATGGCAGCGCCCATGATCGCCATGTCGACCAGATGCCCCGCATCGGCACCGATGGTCGCGCCCACGTCGAGCACGATGCTCTCTCCGCGCAGGGTCGGCCACATGCACGCGATGGCGGGCCGCTCGATATGGGCCATGGTCTTGAGGCAGATCTTCGCGGTCGCCATCAGGGCGCCGGTATTTCCGGCCGAGACCGCCGCATCCGCCTCCCCGTCCCGGACGGCCTGAACCGTCTTCCACATGGAGGAGCGCCCCCTGCCCATGCGGATGGCCTGGCTCGGCTTGTCGTCCATGCCGATGGCGATCTCCGTATGGCGGATCTCGGTGACGTCCTTGAGCTTCGGATAGCCGTTCAGGATCGGCGTGAGGACCTGCTCGTTCCCGAACAGCAGAAAGCGGACGTCGGGGTGGCGCTCGACAGCCAACGCGGCGCCTGGGATCACAACGGACGGGCCGTGGTCGCCGCCCATCGCGTCAAGCGAGATCCGGACTGGCTGGGGCATGAACGGTCGTTTCTTTCTGAGATGAGGGTCGACAGGGGCCGGAAAATAGCGCTTTGCCGGGGCTCCGCAACCGAATTCTGTTCCAGGGCGGCATGCGGCGGGAGCAAGCCGCACAGGACGGGCCGGAGGTGGAATCCCGTGCTTTTCCGGATATTTAGTCCTTGTCCTTCAAGGTATCCAGGGCCGCGAAGGGGGAATCCTTGGCGTCCCGTGGGTCCGTGTAGTCGAAGCTGATGCCGGGCTTACGTGGATAGGGATCGAGTCCAAGTGCCAGGAACTCGGCCGTCAGGGCGCCGAGGTCGATCTGCCCGTTCACGATCTCGTCAGGGGGTTCGTATTCGTGCATTTCGGTGGGCGGCTCGGCCGGCATCCCCGAGGATTCGGCAAAATCCACCTCCACCTCCTCCTCGATGCTCGAATCGAAGGGGTCGAGGCTGACCACGCAGATCTGGGTGATGTCGGCCTTGACGACACCTGTCACGTGGACGCCCTTGGCCGTGGACGTGAGGTTGAAATCGCCCGAAAGGGTCTGGATCCCCGGGAGCCCGAAATCCTGCGCGAGCGCCCGGCACTCCTCATCGGACGCCACCACATGGACAGGCTTGCCGGCCGGCGGGATGTTCACGACATCGACGATCCGGGTCAGCGGGCCAACGGCTTCAGGCGTCATGATGCTTCTCCCCTGCAAAGGCTTCGGGATTCGGGAAAACAGGGCCCCGCTCCAGGAGCGAGGCGAGATCCGCTTGTTTCAGGTCAAGATCCGCCGTCAGGGCATAGCGGGCCAGGGGCGAGGCCGGCGCGTCGCTGCCGAGAGCATTGCGGCCGAGCGCCAGGGCAAGGGCGGCCTCGTCCTTCCGGTCCAGGGGCGCATCATAGGCATGGGCCCGGCCGTAGAAGGAGGAAGCGAGCTTTTTCATGCGCTTGGGCACGACCGTATCGCCGGCGCCCATCTCCCGTAAGGAGGCATCCAGGTCCTGGAAGAACGCATCCGTCAGGTCCTTGGCCAGGTCGTCCGCCGGCGGAGGAAGAAGGCGCAGGGCTCTCAAGGTCAGGACCATGTGCAGGGACAAAGACTCGAAACGCCCTTCCAGGGTATCCGGTATGCCGAGCCCGGCATAGAGGCCGGGGACACGGGAGGCCTCGGCGACCCTCTTGTAAAGGGACGCAATCAGGATGCGCTGAGGATCCTTCCGAAACAGCCTGAAGATCACCGCTCCACTACCTTCCCGCCTTGTCAAAAACGTGACACCGGGTTACGCCATCACCATCCGAAGGCGCAAGCTTGTCCGCGCCACAATCCTGGAAGAACCCTACGATGCGTCGATATCACACTCTCTTCGTGCGCTTGGCGGCGGCGACTTTCCTGGCCACATCCCTTGCAGGCTGCATGGGCGGAGAAGAATTCCATCGCGGTTACTTTGTGGACGAACAGACCGTCAGCCAGGTCAAGAAGGGCATGAACGGCGAGCAGGTCCTTACCACCCTGGGGACCCCGTCCACCGTGTCGACCGTGGGCAACAAGTCCTGGTACTACATCAGCCAGACCTCCCGGCGCACCTTCCAGTTCATGGGAGAGCAGATCGTCGAACAGAAGGTCATGGCGGTCTATTTCGACAAGAACCTCAAGGTGGAGCGGGTCGCGCTCTACGGTCTGCAGGACGGCAAGGTGTTCGACTTCATCACCCGGACGACGCCCTCTGGCGGCCAGGAGGCGAGCTTCCTGGGCCAGATCCTGCGCGGCACCAACAATTTCAACCCGTTCGGGGTCTGATCAACGCCTTAAGGGCAGACGACAGAAAGGCCGGGCATTTGCCCGGCCTTTTGCTTTGCTTTTTGCCATGGAGCGACCTTGCGGAAGCTCCGTGTCGATCAGGCGTCCCGGTTCCTGCGTTTCAGGGCCTGGACCATCGCCTGGGCGTCAGCCGGCATGGGCCGTTCGACTCGCCGATAGACCCGTCCGTCCCGGGTCCGCTCCATGAGGCCGAGATCGCAGAGTTCCCGGCGCAGCAGGGCATGGTCTCCGAAGCCGTGGAGGGACTGGAGCCGCTCGTTGATCTCACGCTCGGTCATAGCCTGCTTGGCCGGCAGGCGGGACCACAGCACCCACAGGGCAATGAGACGCTCGCTGTGCTTGGCGGGCCAGCGTGCGAGGCACCCTTCCCCGTCGTAGCAGCGCGCGAGGCGCTCGAGCCTGCGGAAATCCACGGCCTCCGCCTCGGCGGAGGGCGGATCGCTCAGGCGCTCATAGGCGGCGATCTGGGCGCGGAGCTGCTGAAAATTGCGGTGCCCGACGGAGCGGGCCAGCATGTTGAGCATCTCCACATGCCCTGGCGGGGCATCGTGCTCGGCCAATTGCTGGCGCAGGGAGCGCGCTACGGCGGAAATATCGTGAGCGTAAAATGGCAGAGTCGTTCTGGACATGACCTATCCCTCGTATCGTGCCTGATCCGACTGGGGATGACCGGTGATCGCCCTTCCGACGCGGCACGGGAGAATGGTGTCCGTCGACTTCGAGAGTGGCAGGTTTAGCGTACCCGGTAAGGGCGGCGATGCCTCGGTGAACTGCAGACCGTGGCGCCTCGATAATACGAGTGGCCGCCGGGATCAAGCGCCGCAACGCCGCGTCAGTTCCTGCCCGCATGTAAAAGCCCCGCGGCGCGAACCGCGGGGCCTGTTCAGGGCGATGCTCGAACGATCAGGAATGGGCCAGGATCGCCAGCAGCAGAAGCGCGATGATGTTGGTGATCTTGATGGCCGGGTTCACGGCGGGCCCCGCCGTGTCCTTATAGGGGTCGCCGACGGTGTCGCCGGTGACCGAGGCCTTGTGCGCCTCGGAGCCCTTGTGGTGCGTGGTGCCCGAGGAATCCGTGAAGCCGTCCTCGAAGGACTTCTTCGCGTTGTCCCAGGCGCCACCGCCTGACGTCATGGAGATCGCCACGAAGAGGCCCGTGACGATCACGCCGAGCAGCATGGCGCCGACCGCCGAGAAGGCCTGGCTCTTGCCGGCAATCGCATAGACCACAAAGTAGGTCACGATGGGCGCGAGAACCGGCAGCAGCGACGGGATGATCATCTCCTTGATGGCCGCACGGGTGAGCATGTCCACCGCACGTCCGTAATCGGGACGGTCCTTCCCGGCCATGATGCCCGGCTTCTCGCGGAACTGCCGCCTCACCTCCTCGACCACCGCGCCCGCCGCGCGTCCGACGGCCGTCATCGCGATGCCGCTGAACAGGAACGGGATCAGGCCGCCGAACAGCAGGCCCACGACCACATAGGGGTTGGCGAGCGAGAAGTCCGGCTTCACGCCCTGGAAATACGGGTAGGTCGCCGCATTCTGCGTGAAGTAGTTGAGGTCCGACGTGTAGGCGGCGAACAGCACCAGTGCGCCTAGGCCGGCCGAACCGATGGCATAGCCCTTGGTCACGGCCTTCGTGGTGTTGCCGACCGCGTCGAGCGCGTCGGTGGACTTGCGCACCTCTTTGGGCAGGCCGGCCATCTCGGCGATGCCGCCCGCATTGTCGGTGACCGGCCCGAAGGCGTCGAGCGCCACGATCATGCCGGCGAGGGCCAGCATGGCCGTGACCGCGATGGCGATGCCGAAGAGGCCCGCCAGGGTATAGCCGACGATGATGCCCGCGATGATCACGAGAGCCGGAAGCGCGGTCGATTCGAGCGACACCGCAAGGCCCTGGATCACGTTGGTGCCGTGACCCGTTACCGAGGCCTGGGCGATGGACCGGACCGGCCGGAACCCGACGCCCGTGTAGAACTCAGTGATGACCACGATGAGCGCCGTCACGACAAGACCCACCACGGCACACCAGAACAGGGACAGCCCCGTGTAGGACGTGCCTTCCACCGGCCCGAACCCGATAGTGAAGTAGGTCACGAGCGCGATGGCGACGATCGACAAGATGCCGGTCGCGATCAGGCCCTTGTAGAGGGCGCCCATGATCGATTCGTTCTGTCCGAGCTTCACGAAGAACGTGCCGATGATGGAGGTTAGGATGCAGGCCGCCCCAATACCGAGCGGATAGAGCAGCATCGATTCGAGGATGGGCTGACCGGCGAAGAAGATCGCCGCAAGCACCATGGTGGCGACCACCGTCACCGCATAGGTCTCGAAGAGGTCGGCCGCCATGCCGGCGCAGTCACCGACATTGTCGCCCACGTTGTCCGCGATGGTGGCGGGGTTGCGCGGGTCGTCCTCCGGAATGCCGGCCTCGACCTTGCCCACGAGGTCGCCGCCCACGTCGGCTCCCTTGGTGAAGATGCCGCCGCCGAGACGGGCGAAGATGGAGATGAGCGAGGCGCCGAAGCCCAGGGCCACGAGGCTGTCGATGACCTCACGGCTTCCCGACGCGAGGCCGGCAATGCGGGTGAGATAGCCAAAGTAAAGAGCGACGCCGAGGAGCGCGAGGCCCGCCACCAGGAGGCCCGTGACGGCACCCGACTTGAAGGCCACGTCGAGACCGCCGCCCAGGGACTGGGTGGCCGCCTGCGCGGTGCGCACATTGGCGCGAACGGACACGTTCATGCCGATGAAGCCCGCGGCTCCGGACAGGATGGCGCCGATGGCAAAGCCGATGGCGACCCGGATACCGAGCAGATAGGCAATGATGATGAAGAGCACCACGCCGACGATGGCGATGGTGATGTATTGCCGGCGCAGATAGGCCTTGGCGCCTTCGGCGATCGCGGCTGCGATCTCCTGCATGCGCTGTGAGCCGGCGTCGCGCTTCATCACGTCGTTGATGGCCCAGAGGCCATAAACGATCGAAAGAAGGCCGCCCAAAATAATCAGGGTGAGTGCCATTGTGCCATCCTTGTTATGGGAAGCAGAATGCCGCTCTCAAGGCCTGATTATCGGCCTTGATCGGCCCTTACCCCCAGCGAAGTCCGCAAACGCTGCCAAAAATCAAGACAGGCTGCAACGCAACTTCCGCATGACTCACAGGAAGACTTTAGACAGGCACGGGAACTTTTCGGCTTTTCTGCCACGCGAGCAGGATCAGCGCGACGATGACGGGCGGGAAAACGAGCCAGTTCACACTCTCCCAGCCACCGGAATTCAGAAGCGTTCCCGACGAGAAGGACGCGACGGCGACCGAACCGAAGACGAGGAAATCGTTGGCCGCCTGCACTTTTGCCCGCTCTTCCGGCCGGTAGCAGTCGGTCACCAGGGCCGTCGCACCGATGAAGCCGAAATTCCATCCAATGCCGAGGAGGATGAGCGTTCCCCAGAAATGCGCGACGGTCAGGCCCGAGAGCCCAATGGCTGCCGCAACGGCAATGAGCAGGAGGCCCGTGGCCGTCACGGTGCCCTTGCCGAAGCGCCCGATGAGACGGCCCGTGAAAAAGCTCGGGCCGAACATGGCGAGGATATGCCACTGGATTCCCAGTGCCGCGGTCCCCACCGGATGGCCGCAGCCGATCATCGCAAGGGGCGCGGCCGTCATGATGAAGCTCATCAGCCCGTAGGAGACGAGGCCCGCCACCACGGCGACGATGAAGCGCGGTTGGGAAACGATTTCCTTCAGCGGCCGGCCACCGGCTGCAGCGGAGCCCGCCTTGGGTGCCGGACCGGCCGGCGGGGTCCGCAGGAGGGACACGACCCCGAGGGACAGGAGCGCAAGGCTCGCCTGTCCCAGAAAGCCGCCCGCAAAGGGCGCTGTCGGGATCAGGTCGCGGGTCCAGATCACCGTCTGCGGCCCGATGATACCGGCCGCGAGGCCGCCGGTCATCACCCATGAGATGGCCCGCGGTTTGAAGGCATCGGAAGCCGCATCGGTCGCGGCGAAGCGGTAGCTCTGAACGAAGGAGCCGTAGAAACCGGAGATGAAGGTGCCCAGGCAGAAGATCAGGAAGCTGCCCGACGCGATGCCGAACGCCGCGAGACACCCGGCGAAGACACAGATCCCGGCCCCGGCGATATAGCCGCTGCGCCGGCCGACACGGCGCATGAGCATGGCGGCCGGGATGGTGCCGAGAGCCAGTCCGAGATTGGTGAGGCTCACGGGCAGGGTCGCAAGTTCCTTGTTCTCGGCCAGCACCTGCCCGACGAGGCCGCCGAGGGACACGACGATGGCCGGGTTCGCGCCGCCCAGGGCCTGCGCGCAGGCGAGGACGAGAGCATTCCGCTTGGCGAGCCCGTCGCCTGCGGCCGGTGTCGCCACGTCAGAAGTGAGAGAAGGAGCCGCCATCGTACCGTCTTTCGCCTGATTCCGTCCGAAAGACCGGTGCCTCGTGTCCCGACACGACTCGGCCGATGACGGACAGCGCCACGCCGCACCTTTCGGCCGCACCGCGCAGGCTGTCGACATTTTTTTCCGGGACCGCACAGAGAATCTCGTAATCGTCCCCGCCCGTGACGATCCGGTCGATCAGGCCAGGATCGGTCCTCACGGCCATGGCCGCCGCCGGCGACAGGGGAACCCGGTCGAGGTCGACGACGGCTGAGACGCCGCTCGCCCGCATCATTTTGGCGAGATCGCCCGCGAGCCCGTCCGACACGTCCATGGCAGCGCGGGCCTGATCGCGCAGGGCCACCGCAAGCTGGTGCCGCGGCTGGGGGTGAAGATAGCGGGCCGCCAGGAAGTCCCGCTCGCCGGGGCTGAGCCCGGCTGCCCAGGGCGGATCCTTGCGCAGGTCGAGCCCGAGAGCGCCGTCGCCGATGGTCCCGGTGACGCAGAGAATGTCGCCCGCCTTCGCGGCCGTGCGCGGCACCATGCGGCCTGCCGGCACCTCGCCGAGGGCCGTGACCGAGAGTGTGAGGGCTCCCCTCGCCTTCACGGTGTCGCCCCCCAGAAGCGGACATCGGAAATCCCCGGCCGCCTCGCCGAGGCCCGCCGT
>Ga0182741_1001658_pt1 | contig 28072 bp, 21 predicted proteins | sample eDN5th37CBELigOP_FD_128874 | JGI IMG/M metagenome (GOLD analysis project Ga0182741, IMG submission 128874) | Enriched Organic Plus compost microbial communities from Emeryville, California, USA - eDNA 5th pass 37_C BE-Lig OP (version 2) (version 2) ... | reverse complement strand
AGCCGCTCATCTGTCCCTGGTCTTCATCGCCGAGATAAGCGTTACCTATGCCGCAACCGTAATAACGGTCAAGCACAGACCGGCTCCAATGTTGTGTGAGCCACGGCTTGCCCGCCCAGTTGAACAGGAAAGCAAAATGCATGGATTGCTGGTTGCCGTGCACCACTGGATAATCCCAGTACTGGTCATTCATGCCGTTGTAGCGCCAGGGTTCACTTTGCTGAAAACCCCATTCCAGCCTTTTTACAAATTCTTCTTTACCAATGAGGCTGGTCAACGCAGGAACATCCTGCGGAACGAAAAACGATAACTGCCAGGCATTGCCTTCCACGTAATGATGATTGGCGCCGCTGCGGAAAGGATCAAAATCTTTAGCCCACTCGCCATTGCTCAAGCGTAAATGACAATAACCATTATTGTCGATGGCGTTCTTCCACCAATACCCTCTTTCGTTGTAGGTTTGGTAGCGTATCGAATCGCCCAATGATTGGGCGAGCTGACCCACGCACCAGTCATCATACGAATATTCCATGGTGTTGGAAAAACGTCCTTTATCGGCAGGCACATACTGATATTGCAGGTAGGCGGCGAGGTCCCTGTTGCCGGCAAAACCGCTGAATACTTTTTGCGCCGGTGTGGTTTGCATTTTGACGGCCGCCTCCAACACTTTCCTTGCATCAAAATCGCGAATGCCCATTTGCCACGCGCTCACCATCATGGGTATTTCATGTTCGGCTACCATTACCGGAACATAATTCATACCGGCCGGTCCTTTGGCCAGCCATCCATAGGCATCGTACATGGCGAGTTGCGATTTCACCCATTTGCTGCTCCACTCCGGCGTTACAAGGTTCCAGAACTGGTTCAGGTTCCAGAAAGTATTCCAGAAGGCATCACATCCCAGCGCCACATCTTCCTTGTTTGGCAATTGCTGAACAGTGCCATCCGTTCCTCTCCACTGACCATTCACATCGCTCCAGGTATTGCGACTGCAGATGGAACGGTACATGGCATTGTAGAAACGAATTTTTTCCAGCCTGTTGTTGGTGGTGATGGCAACGCGACCCAGCAATTCGTTCCAGACCTTTACCTGGTTGTTGCGGACGGCTTCAAAACTCCAGTTGAACGGTCGCGTGATTTCCGTTTCGAGGTTTTCTTTTGCATTGGCAACGCTTACCAGTGAAATGCCTGTGCGCAGCTGCACTACCGGGTTTTGCTTTGTATCAAATTCGAGGAAGATGCCTGCGTCTTGTATATCGGTCGCTTCCAGTACGTCACCGTATGCAATGGCGTCGTTGGTCCAAGTACCCATTGATTTGATGGGCTGATCGAATTCAATCACAAAATGAACGGTATAATCCTGGTCGGCATCATGGCTCCATACCCGCGGAGAAAATTGATGCGAAAAACCTTCCAGGCGGTTGTTGCCCGTCTTGCGCACCATTACTTTTTTCAACTGGTAATCGTATTCGGCGGGTATATGAAAATCGACCAGTATGCGCGAACTATCGCGATTCGTTGGAAAAGTAAATCGTTGAAAGCCGCAACGCGTGGTGGCGGTTGCTTCTGCTTTGATACCATAGTCTTTAAGGAATACTTTATAATAACCGATCGGTGCTTCCTCCGATTTTTTATCAATGGCAGAACGGTATCCCTCTTCATGCCCCGATTCATCGCCCACTTTTGTTTTCAAAACGCCGTTGGTGGGAAATATGCCGAGTCCGGCCATGGTCCATTCGTGGATATAACTAAAGGTGCCGATACTTTCGAAGGCCGGTTCATAACCCGCCTGCCAGCCTTTGTTTTGGTTATCGGGACTGAGTTTTACCATGCTGAAGGGCATCCACGGTCCCGGCGCGATCATCCATCGCGAGTGTGCAGTGCCTATGCGTGTGTCAACATAATCGGCAGGTGTTTGTAGTTTTTGGGGAGAGCGGGTTATGGTCCCTTCGTCCACTACTTTACCATCTACGTATATCTTATACTTGCTTTGTCTTGATGTTGTTACAGCGGGCATGGGCGCTTCAAACACATAACTTCCTGCTTCTACGGTTGTTTTGAAAATATTTTTTCCATCGAGTTCGACGTGCAGTTGGGGTTGTCCTGACAAATGTTCCGCGTGTACCAGTAATGGTTGCACAGTTGCGCCGTCAACATGTAATGTATACGATGCAGGCGTTACCTGGCGGATAAACGCGCTTGCCGGTTTCACCAATTCCACTTTCGCACCGGTTAGACTAACGGCATCAAACAGCACCCAGGACCCCTGCAGAATGGTGATGGTAATTTGGTTTCCGCCTTTTTTCAGGGCGCTATGGCGAATAGGAATTTCAATGGTTTCAGGTGTAGCGGCTGACAGGTTACCGGTAATGGAGGTTGTATCTACAAACGGTTCATTAAGGCGCGGAGCAGGTTGTTTTTTAACATCATAGCCTGGCGCTGTTAACTGGATAAGGTGTTCCTGGTCGTTAATGATCACTTTCAACAAAGGCAGGAATTTTTTGGCGAAGTCTGTCAGTTTGATCTTCAATGTATAAGTTCCTTTGGGCGGCGTATTTTTCAAACCGAACAGGATGTTGATTTGATTCGTTCTCCAGCCGGAGGTGCTCCAGGTGCCGCCCCAGGTATCTACCGGTCCGGGCAGCACATAGGGAAAATGTTCTTTTTCTTTTGAATAACCAACCAGGAAGAATTTGTCTTCGTAGCCGAAATCTTTTCCAACGAATTGCCTGAACTGGTCAGGGGCCAGGGCAAATTCTGAGGATGAGGTATCGGGTTGGCCGATTTGAAAGATGGTGTGTTGGGCGGTGGCATACAGGCCAAGTCCCAACAAACATACCAGTAGTAAGCAGGCAATTCGTCTCATAAGTAAAGATTTGGTCGATTATTTTTGACACCTGCAGCAAAACGCAGGTTGGTCCAAATGTACATACATATAAACAATATAACGCAGAAAAGGGAATATTGGCCACAAAAGCAGTAATGGACCTGCATTTCAGTTTGTCTTCGTATTATGGCTCACCAACACCTGATTGCAGGCATTGATTAAATGTACATACATATAAAGTTGCAAAGGATGCAATTTTCCCCATTCAGCCTTTCCCATTCTGGCACAAAACCCACCCATGCAGCTCTTCCTCTAACACTTTTTAATGAAATGCTAACCCCAACACACGCCAATTCCTTGCGTTTTTACATCGCCGGGAGTATTTTTAGCCTGCATTTACTGACCCAACGAATCCCTTTACCTGATGAAAAAATTGCATCGCATTACCCTGCCTGCCATTTTGCTCTTTTTGTTTGTTTTTTGTCCGGCTTCCCTGTTTGCCGTTATCCGTTATGTAACGCCCACCGGCGCTGGCACTAAGGATGGCAGCTCCTGGGCGAATGCTTCCGATGACCTGCAGGCAATGATCAACGCTTCCTCCCAGGGCGACTTGATTTATGTGGCCGTAGGCACATACAAACCCAGGCGCCTTGCCAATGATGTGAACACAATCAGCGTGAACAACCGCTATTGCGCGTTTGTACTGAAACCGAAAGTGGATATTTACGGCGGCTTTGACCCTGCCAATGGGATAACGAATATTAACAACCGAATACTGCCCGGCTCAGGCAACGGCAGTATCCTTTCCGGTAACCTGGGCGATGTGAACTCCATGGCAGACAATGCGTACCACGTGGTGATCGCTGCCGCCAATGATACACCTACCGATTTTTATATTACCCGGTTGGATGGTTTTATTATCCAGGAAGGGCATGCCAGCGCTACCAGCAATGCTATCACGGTAAACGGGCACGAAGAAAACGCCAGCCGGGTAGTAATCCTTATGCATACTACGAATACCGTGCTGGACGGCTTTACCATAAAAGGTGGCAATGCCATAGGAAGCAATGACATCAGGATTGGCACATACACACTTAACAACGACGATGGTGCAGGCATCTATGGCTACCAGGCAGACGCAAGAATCGTCAACTGTATATTTACCCAAAATACTGCTGCGCGCGGAGGCGCATTCTTTACCAGTGAATATAGTTATCCTGTGGTGGAAAACTGTTTATTTCTGCATAACATCGCCACCACCAATGGCAGCGCACTCACCACATTATATAATTTCCCGATTGTGAACTGTACTTTCTGGGGGAACCGCGGAACCGGCAGCAATACCTCTGCCGTGTATGCAGGAGCGAACTACTTTACAATGCGCAACAGTATTATCTATGGCAACAATGGTGGCTTTGATCATAATGGGAATGGGGCCGGGCTGAATATCACCAATTGTTTAATACAGGGACAAACCCCTGCCGTCGACGGTAATATTGACGGCAACTTAGACCCGTTATTCAGGGACCCCGATAATGGCGATTTCCGTTTACAAAGCAATAGCCCGCTGATTGATCAAGGCGACAACAGCTATGTAACGACTACGCTCGATTTATTGGGTAACCCGCGCATTGGCAACGGTATCGTAGATATAGGCGCCTTCGAATTCACACCGCCATCGTCATTGCCGGTAACGCTCATACACTTTACAGGCGTACTGCGCAACGGCATAGCGGAACTGCGCTGGAAGACCGGTATAGAAGAAAATTTCAGTCATTTTGAAATACAGCAAGCGGTGGTTGTTGCCAATGAAGAGCAATTCAAAACTATCGGCACTCTCAATGCCAAAGGCAATAACAGTGCGTATACATTCTATGCGCCACAAACAGAGCCTGTTGCTTTCTATCGTTTAAAAATGGTGGACATTGATAACCGGGAAAGTTACAGCAAGATCATCCCGTTAGCAGGACAAGCGGACAACAGCGTACAGCTGTACCCAAACCCTGCGAAAGATCATATTACTATTACGGTTGACCGGGCTGGTAGTCTCAGCATCTACGATGCATGGGGAAGACATATTCGAAATGAAGTGTTACGGGCAGGTATCAATCGGGTAGATTTAAGGGGGGTAAAGGCGGGCGTTTATTTTGGGATGATCAATGGGGTACCTGTGCAGTTTGTGAAAGAGTAGGTTTAGGCATTTGGATTGTAAGATTCCATGTAATCAGGCTGTTAGCAATTCAAATACAACAGATTAATTCAATAAAAAAAGGAAACAATCCCAAGTGATTGTTTCCTTTCTATGTGGAGGCGACGGGACTCGAACCCGTGTCCAAACATATTCTCCAAAAGCTTTCTACATGCTTATTCCGGCATTGATTGTCGGGAAATAACAGGAACCGGACGCACCAATTATTTCCTTAGCTGCATCGTCTTAGGCAATGGGCACAGCCTACCATTGCCGCATTCTGTTTTATTTGATGAGTCGGCGGCGGAGCGTGGTAACAGAACAACCGGCTCAACGCGGCCCAAATGACTGGCTAATCACTGATTAGGCAGCCATGGCATACTGAGTGTTGCCATTTATGGTTTGAATATTCAGATTAACGTGCTAATTATCCAACGCACGGCATGCTTACACTTTCAAAGAGCTATGCTGTCAAAACCAGGCGCCCCCTGGGTGGGTTGTCTTGGGGTACATTGGGAGACCAGCCGGAACTACCCGGCTGCCCATCCATGCAGCATGGTTGCTGTGGTAAGTTCGTGCTGGCGCCCCCGCCAGCGGGGGATGGACGGCCAACTGGATGTGCCAACGTACCGGCAACGCATTGGTGTCCACACAATAGCGCCAGGAATGGTGCGGTCTCTGGATGTACCAAAGCGTGGAATACCGGCATTCCGAAAAACGGAAAGGCCGGAAATCCAGGCGTAACATACAAATTTAGTGCAAATTCCGCAGAGTTGACAGAAATGCAGGGGAATAACAGCGGGCAACGACAAATGGTTCAGGCCACTCCTCCTCTTCCGGTTCATAAGCAGTTTCCTACCGTTTGCCAAACAAAAACCTCATTTCACACAAACCTCCTTTTACCTGGCCATGGCCCGTTGTATGTTTGCAGTGTCAATAAACGCAGACAGTCTACCCTACAAATAGTTTTCTCATAGCAGTTAGTTTTGGTTGTGTCCCCTGTAGTCTTACAGGGGTTTTTTATTGCAGTACTTACCCGCGGTTAAAAACATATCTCCAGAGATCAAGCCCAAACGCATACGCCATCAATCCCAGCAACAGGACCATACCCACCATCTGCGCATATTCCATAAACTTATCGCCGGGCTTTCGACCGGTAATCATTTCATACAAGGTAAACAATACATGACCGCCGTCCAGCGCCGGAATCGGCAGCATATTCATAAATGCCAGCACAATGCTCAGCAGGGCCGTCATGGTCCAGAATACCCGCCAGTCCCATTCAGGCGTGAACATATTGCCAATGCTGAGGAAACTGCCGAGCGAGTCTTTTGTTTCCACCTCATCAGAGGTGAACAGCAACTTGAAGTTCTGTACATTCATCACCAGCATGTTCCAGCCTTTGGCCACACCGGCCGGCAATGATTCCAGGAATCCATATTCCTTGTCCTCAAACTGCAGGAATTCATCAGCCGGTCGCCACATAAAGTATATGTTGTTCTTTTTGTCGAGGATCGCTTTTATCTGCGCCGTATCACCGTTGCGCAATACGTCCAGTTGCACCACCTGGTCGCGGGTTTTGTCCGCCATGTTTCTTTTGTACGCATTGAATTCCGGCACTGATCTTACCGGCTGACCATTAAACCGGATGATCTCATCCCCCGGCATCAAACGCCCCGACATAAACCTGGCAGAATCAAGCACCGAATCCACCACCGCCGGATACTTCACATAAGCCAGCGGCTCTCCTTTCCGTTTCATCATCTGCTTGATGGTGCCCTTTGGTATCTGGATGTCCATCTGCTGGCCATTGCGGATGATCTGCAAACTTTTGGCTTCATTCAATATCAGTTCTGAAGAAAGCCGGTCGAAATATTTCAGTTCCTGGCCATTCACACCTACAATCTTGTCACCATCCTGCAGCCCTACTTGCTGCCCGAGCGTATCGGCATAAATGCCATAGGTCATGTTTTGCGTAGGCAAAAAACGTTCGCCCCATACCCACAGGGTCATAGCAAACAGGAGGAAACCCAGTATAAGGTTCACCGTTACCCCGCCAATCATGATGATGAGCCGTTGCCAGGCCGGCTTGCTGCGAAACTCCCAGGGTTGCGGCGGCAGCTTCAGTTGCTCCTTGTCCATGCTCTCATCGATCATGCCCGAGATTTTTACATAGCCGCCCAGCGGCAACCATCCGATGCCATATACCGTTTCACCAATTTTCTTTTTGAAAAGCGAAAACCAGGGGTCAAAGAAGAGATAAAATTTTTCTACACGGCAGCCAAACCATTTCGCAGGGAGAAAGTGTCCCATCTCATGCAGTATTACCAGTATAGATAAACACAATATCAATTGCCCGGCTTTAATACCTACAACAGCCCAGTCAATAGCTAACAATGTCGTCATAACTTCGGAATCCAGAGGATTTGTTAAAGATTATTTATGCCAAATATCGAATAATTGCCGGTTAAACGTTGCCTCTCATCGAAATTCGCCCATATTTAACGGAAAAACGGTCGTTATAGTTTATGGGAGAGCGGCGATCGGGCAATTGCGATGGGCGAACGGTGAGTGGGTGGTCCCGCCGCTCACTGATACAACCCGCCTCATAATTTAATCAGCGAAGCCGCAAAATTCCGCGCCTCCCCATCGCTCTCAATGTATTCTTCCAGCGTAGGCTTTTCAATCATCGGCACATGCTCCATGGTTCGTTCAATCAGGTCCGTCATATCCAGGAAGCCGATGCGGTTCCGCAAAAAGGCATACACCGCAATTTCATTGGCGGCATTCAGCACGCAGGGCAGGTTGCCTCCTTTAAACAACGCTTCCGTAGCCAGGGCAAGGTTGCGGAAGGTTTTGATATCCGGTTCTTCAAAAGTCAACTGCGAGGGCTTGCGGAAATCATACCGCGGGAAAGTATTGGGTATACGTTGGGGAAAAGCCAGGGCATATTGAATGGGCAGCTTCATATCGGGCAGTCCCAACTGCGCCTTGATGCTGCCGTCTTCAAACTGCACCATACTATGAATAATGCTCTGCGGATGCACCAGCACCTGCACCTGCTCCGGTTTGATATTAAACAACCAGCGCGCCTCGATCATCTCCAGTCCCTTGTTCATGAGGGTGGCGGAATCGATGGTTATTTTGGCGCCCATTTGCCAGTTGGGATGTTGCAAGGCATGGTCGCGTTTCACATTCACCAGGTAATTGGGCTTGCGGCCCAGGAAAGGCCCGCCGGAGGCCGTTAAAATAATTTTCTCAATGCGGTTGCGCGTTTCGCCCACCAGGCACTGGAAGATGGCGCTGTGCTCCGAATCGACCGGAATCACCGGCACCCGGTTTTCCACCGCTTTCTGCATCACAATATCGCCGGCCACCACCAGCGTTTCCTTGTTGGCCAAAGCAATGGCCTTACCGGTTTCAATGGCACGCAGCGTAGGGATCAGGCCGGCAAAACCCACAATGGCCGCCAGCATCATGTCATAAATATCCATCGCGGCCACTTCTTCCAAAGCCTTCTCACCGGCAAACACCTTGATGGGCTGCGACGCCAGCGCTTCCTTCACCTTTGCATATTTGCGCTCATCGCCTATCACTACCACATTGGGTTGAAAACGCAGCGCCTGTTTGATGAGCAGCTCATCATTGTTCTGCGCCGTCAACACTTCAATGGAAAATAAATCGCTGTTCGCTGCAATCACTTCCAATGCCTGTGTGCCAATGGAACCCGTAGAACCAAATACCGCTATTCGCTTTTTGGGAAATGTTTCTGACATGTCCTAAAGTGTAATTCTCCAATCACAACAAACAAATTTCCCCTCTCCCATTATCAAACCAGGCCATCGCTATTTGTTTCCTGTGATTTTCTTTTGTGGTTTGCTATTGAATGTTGCTAGTTTACTCAAGATATTTTTCCAGTTCCGACGCGATCTTCCGGTCGTTGCTCAGCCTGGGTACCTTGTTCTGACCGCCGAGCTTACCGATAGATTTCATATAATCTATGAAGCCATTTTTCCTGACTGTCCGTATATACAAGGGCTTTAGTATGTTGCCGGAAATGAGATCGTTGTAGTAGATATTTTTTTGCCGCAGGTTATCGTCAACCTTGCGGGCAAATGCCACCAAATCGCGGGGTTTGTTCTCAAATTCAATGAACCATTCGTGGTACGATTTACCTTCACCCTGTTCAATCATGGGCGCTACAGTAAATTCAGTAATGTGCACGCCTTCTTCTTCGGCCGCTTTGATGAGACTGTGTTCCACTTCCTCGCCGATCACGTGTTCGCCAAAAGCAGAGATGAAATGTTTGATGCGCCCCGTCACCACCAGCCGGTAGGGATTGACCGACACAAATTTTACCGTATCACCAATATTATAGCCCCACAAACCGGCATTGCTGTTGATGATCAGCGCATAGTTCTCTCCTACTTTCACATCTTTCAGGCTCAGTCGCGTGGGATTGGGATTGAAGATTTCTCCTGCCGGCACAAATTCGAAGAAGATACCGCTGTTGGTGTTCAGCAATAATCCCTCGGCATGTTGCGAATCCTGGAAGGCCATAAATCCTTCCGATGCGGGGAAGGTTTCAATTGCGGCCACCGTACCGCCGATGCTGTCGAACAGTTTTGTTTTATAGGGTTCGAAGTTTACGCCGCCATGCACCAGCACTGAAAAATTCGGGAACAGGTCTTTTATCTTCTTGCCCGATTTTTCCGTGAGCCGGTCGAAATACATCTGCACCCACGGGGGAATGCCGCTGATCAGCGTCATGTCCTGCCCGATGGTTTCTTCCACAATTTTATCCAGCTTGGCTTCCCATTCTTCTATGCAATTGGTAGTATAGGAAGGCAGTTGATTGCCCCGCAGGTAGCTGGGCACATGATGGTTCACGATACCGCTGAGGCGGCCGGTGGGGATGCCCCCGATGCGTTCCAGTTCGGGGGAACCGGAAAGGAAAATCATTTTGCCCGAAGTAAAGCGGGAATTGCCTGATTCGGCTATATAACACAACAGCGCATTGCGCGCAGAATTGATATGGTTGTCGATCGAATCCTTGGAAATGGGTATGTACTTGACACCGCTGGTCGTGCCGGAGGTCTTGGCAAAATAGATGGGACGTCCCTTCCACAGCACGTTGTGCTTGCCCTCCTTGATTTTTTCTATATAGGGTTTGAACTGTTCATAGTCACGGATGGGCACTGACTGTACAAATTCTTCATACACCGACACATCCTGGAAATGATGTTCTTTTCCGAACTCTGTGTTCCTCCCGATTTTCAACAGTTCTTTCAGGATATTTTCCTGATCCTGCACCGCCGTCATCATTCCCTTCCTGATCCCCTTGTATATATAATTGGCAAATGGTTTTGCCAGAATAGACTTTAGCGATTTTATTCTCATGATTCCCCGTTCAATCGTTGGAGAACAAACCTACGTTAAACGCCGCTATATACCAAAGGTATGGGGAGGGTTGGAGCGATTTGGGATTGAATACTATAAATATTTAACAATCAATCAATAAAACCATTTTTCCATATCTTTACCGGCTATAGAAGTGCAAAAAAATTTCCCGCTAATCCCTTCACAATCTGTTTTTAATACCTTACCTTTGCACTCCTTAATTTTGAAATATGTTAGCAGTAGTAAAAATTGCCGGCCAGCAGTTCAAGGTACAGAAGGACCAGACCCTGTATGTTCCGCATGTTGAAGGTAAAGCAGGCGACAAGGTAGAGTTCTCTGAAATTCTCCTGCTGGATAATAATGGAAAGCTGTCTGTTGGCGACCAGGCAAAGGGCACGGTGCAAGCCGAGATCCTGGACCAGGTACAGGGCGAAAAGGTGATTGCATTTAAAATGAAACGCAGAAAAGGTTTCCGCAAGAAACATGGTCACCGCACCCTGTATACGAAAATCAAAGTAACCGGCATTGCATAAATGGTTGCATGCTCCAGATGTAACATCTGAATATTTACAAATTTTCAAATTCTCATACAATGGCACATAAAAAAGGTGAAGGCAGTGTAAAGAACGGCCGCGACTCGCAAAGCAAACGGCTTGGCGTAAAAATTTTCGGAGGCCAGCCTTGTATTGCAGGTAACATCATCGTGCGTCAGCGCGGAACTCTGTATCATCCCGGAAAAAATGTAGGGATCGGAAAAGATTTTACCTTGTATGCATTGACTGATGGTGTAGTAGAGTTCAAAAAAAGCAAGAACGATAAAACCATCGTCAACATCGTTGCAGTTGCTTAAGTTGTTTTAGTTGCTTACGTATTTTTTCACAAAATGTGAAAAAAATATTTGCTTGTTTCAAATTAGTTTTTATTTTTACTATTGATATTTCTATTTACTAACCGTTAAATTCACAAAAATCATGGCAACTAAGAAAAAAGCTGCTAAGAAAGCCGCTAAAAAAGCTGCTAAAAAAGCAACTAAGAAAGCCGCTAAGAAAGCTGCTCCCAAAAAGAAGAAAGCTGCTAAGAAAGCTTCCAAAAAAGCTTCTAAATAGTATTCATCCTTTTTGGAAAGCAAAAAAATATGAAAGTCCTGGAATTGATTCAGGACTTTTTTTTATTTCATTCCCTCCTCTCCCCCCGGCCCCATAATTGCAATCACCTTCCCCAGGCGCCAATTATTTATTTCCACACTTTGATTTGAACCGCCTGTTTAGTTGTTTCTATAATAACGATAACCCGCTTGCCATGTTCAAAAAATTACTCGTCGCCAACCGCGGAGAAATTGCTATCCGCATTTTCCGTGCTGCCTCCGAACTCAACATCAAAACGGTGGCCGTCTACACCTTTGAAGACCGCTACTCCCTGCATCGCTACAAGGCCGATGAAGCTTACCAGATCGGCCGCAACGATGATCCGCTCAAACCTTATCTCGACATCGAAGAGATCCTTGCCGTAGCCAAAAGAGAAAAAGCAGACGCCATCCATCCCGGTTATGGATTTCTGTCAGAGAACGCCCGCTTCGCGCGCCGCTGCGCCGAAGAAAATATTGTGTTTGTAGGTCCCGATGCGCCCATCATGGAACAACTGGGCGACAAGATTGCCGCCAAACAGGTAGCCCGCCGTGCCGGTGTGCCGATGATTGAAGACAGCCAGGGCGATGTGCGCGCATTCAGCGATGCCCGCCGCGAAGCTAACCGTATCGGATACCCGGTAATGATCAAGGCGGCCGCAGGCGGCGGCGGACGCGGCATGCGCGTGGTATATAACGATGCAGAACTGGAAAAATCATTGCCCGAAGCCCGCAACGAAGCCCGCACCGCCTTCGGCAACGACACGGTATTCCTTGAAAAATTCATCGAATCGCCCAAACATATCGAAATACAGGTGCTGGGCGACCATCACGGCAATATCATTCACCTGTATGAACGCGATTGCTCCATCCAGCGGCGCTTCCAGAAAGTGGTGGAAGTGGCGCCGGCCTTTTCGCTGCGACCCTCCACCCGCCGGCAATTGCAGGAATATGCCATCCGCCTCTGTCGCGCAGTGGGGTACAACAATGCCGGCACGGTAGAGTTCCTGGTAGATAAACAGGAAAACATTTATTTTATTGAAGTCAATCCCCGCATCCAGGTAGAACATACCGTAACGGAAGAAGTAACGGGCATCGATATCGTAAAATGCCAGTTGCTGATCGCACAGGGCCATGCCCTTACCGGCCCGGTAATCAACCTGTCCAGCCAGGAACAGATCAGTGTGAATGGCGTGGCCATCCAATGCCGCGTTACTACCGAAGACCCGGCCAATAATTTCAAACCCGATTACGGCACCCTCATTGCCTACCGCAATGCCGGGGGGCCGGGCATCCGGCTCGATGAAGGCAGCTCCTACCCCGGCGTGAGCATCTCACCTTTTTTCGATTCGCTGCTGGTAAAGATCACGGCCTCCGGCAGAAGCCTGGAAGAAACCTGCGACCGGCTCATCCGCACCCTAACGGAATTCCGTATACGAGGCGTAAAGACCAATATCTCCTTCCTGGAAAATGTGCTGCGGCATCCCGCCTTCCGGTCGGGCAGGGCTACGGTGAATTTTATCGACAACCACCTGGAACTGTTTTCGCTCACGCCGCGACAGGACCGTGGCACCAAGGCGCTGCAATACATTGCCGATGTGATCGTCAACGGCAACAGCGATGTGGCCGCCGTAAATCCCACCGTGCAATTTCGTACACCGGTAGTGCCGGAGGCGCCACCGCATCCTGCCCCCAAAGGCACCAAAAATTTGCTGGAGGAATGGGGACGCGAAAAATTTGTGCGCTGGTTAAAAGAAACGCATACCATTCATTATACCGATACCACTTTCCGCGATGCCCACCAGTCGCTGCTGGCCACCCGCTTGCGCACCATCGATATGCTGCAGGTGGCAGCAGTGGTGGCGAAAAATCATCCGGAAATATTTTCCCTCGAAATGTGGGGCGGCGCAACGTTTGATGTGGCGTTGCGATTCCTGCACGAATGTCCCTGGCGGCGGCTGCAAATGCTGCGCGAACGCATACCGAACATTTTGTTCCAGATGCTGATCCGCGGTTCGAATGCGGTGGGCTATACAGCTTATCCCGATAACCTGGTGGAAACGTTTATCGAAACTTCGTGGAAAAACGGCATCGATATTTTCCGCATTTTCGATTCGCTCAACTGGATAGAAGGGATGCGCGTGAGCATCAATGCCGTTCGTGAACGCACCAATGCCCTGGCAGAGGCCTGTATTTGCTATACCGGTGATTTCCTCGACAAAACCCGCAATCAGAAATTCAACCTGCAATATTACCTGGACCTGGCGCGGCAGCTGGAAGATACAGGCGCGCACCTCTTAGGTATAAAAGATATGGCCGGACTGCTGAAACCCATGCAGGCGCGCATACTCATTACCGAATTGAAGAAGGTGGTGGACATTCCCATTCATTTGCATACCCATGATACGTCGTCCATACAGTCAGCCACCTATCTCAATGCTATAGAAGCAGGCGTGGATGTGATCGATGTGTCGCTGGCCGCCATGTCGGGACTGACGGCACAACCCAATTTCAATTCCATTGTGGCCATGATGAAGGGACATCCGCGTGAACTGCCGATGGATTTGGAGAAATTGAACGCCTTGAGTGATTACTGGGAAGATGTGCGGGAATATTATTATCCTTTCGAATCGCAACTGAAAGCGGGAACGGCGGAAGTGTTTGAGCATGAAATTCCCGGCGGACAATATTCCAACCTGCGGCCGCAGGCGCGTTCATTGGGACTGGAAGATAAATTCCGGCAGATTAAAAAGAATTATGTGGTGGTAAACAAACTCTTTGGTGATATTGTGAAAGTAACGCCATCTTCCAAAGTAGTGGGCGATATGGCTTTGTTTATGACGGCCAATGGGTACGATGAAAAAGATATTTATGAAAAAGGCGATACGCTGGCTTTTCCCGATAGCGTGATTGGTTTGTTCCGCGGTGATTTGGGACAAACGCCGGGAGGGTTTCCGCAAAAACTGCAACAATTGATTCTGAAGAATGAAAAACCTTTTACCGACCGGCCGAATGCGCATATGAAGCCATTGGACCTGGATGCGGAGTGGAAGCAATTCAAGGAAAAGTATGGGGCGCAATATGCGTATACGGATTTGCTGTCGTGGTTGTTTTACCCGAGGGTATTTGATGCGTATCACCAGTTCAAGAGCAGCTTTGGGGAAGTGTGGTATATTCCTACGCCGGTGTTTTTGTACGGGTTGAAGCCGAATGAGGAGGCGTTGATTCATTTGGAACCCGGGAAGAGCATTCTGGTGAAGTTTTTATATATGACGGAGGTGGATGAGAATGGGTATAAGCAAATTTTCTTCAAACTCAATGGGCAGACGCGCTCGGTTTCTGTACGCGATAAAAGTTTTACGGTAACGAAAGCAGTGCATAAGAAAGTAAGCAGTGAAAAAGAAATTGGCGCGCCGCTGCAGGGAAAACTATCCCGCTTACTGGTAAAAAGCGGGGATGTTGTGCAAAAGAACACCCCATTATTTGTTATTGAAGCCATGAAAATGGAAAGCACTATTGTTGCCCCGGGCCCTGCTACGGTAAAACAAATAGTATTAAAAGAAGGCGTGCTGGTGGAACAGGATGATGTGGTGGTGGAGTTTGAGTGAAATATTCCAGGGCCGCAGGATGATAGCGTTTCAATAAGACTTTGTTACATTTGATCACACATAAAAAAGATCAAATGGCTGTAGACAATGGCTTGATAGCAGACCAGTTTGCACTGCTGGCGAAATTGATGGATATACATGGAGAAAATGAATTCAAATCACGTTCGTACTCCGCGGCGGCATTTGCTATAGATAAATTACCACAACCGGTAGCGGAAATTCCTGCCGATAAACTGGCTACTATCAAAGGCATTGGCCAATCTGCCGCCAAAAAAATCATCGAAATCATCGAAACCGGCCGACTGGCAGCGCTGGACACCCTCATTGAGAAAACACCGCCCGGTGTGCTCGAGATGCTTAAAATAAAAGGCCTCGGCCCGAAAAAAATTGCCACCATCTGGAAAGAAATGGGCATTGAATCCGTTGGTGAACTGCTGTACGCCTGCAACGAAAACCGCCTGCTGCTGTACAAAGGCTTTGGCGCCAAAACGCAACAAAACGTACAGGCCTCCATCGAATTTTACATGAAGAGCCTGGGCAGTCACCTTTATTCGGAAACAGAACCCTTTGCCCGCTCCATCGACGCCGCGCTGCAACAACAATTCCCGCAACATTTGTTTGCGCTTACCGGGCAATTCCGCCGGCAATCAGAAATCATCAACCGGCTGGAATGGGTCACTACTGCTACGCCGGAAGAATTATTGACGTGGTTACAATCCAAAGCATTCCAGGCAGAAACCATACAGCCCCACCTGCTGATTGCGCGTGGCAGTGAAAATTTGCCGCTCACTTTTTATCATGCAACGAAGGAACAGTTTTACCAGCAATTGTTTCAAACGAGTTGCAGCGATGAATTTGCAGCAGCGGTGAAAGCTATGCCGCAGTACGATGCGACGGCTTCCTATGCTTCGGAAGAAGCTTTGTTTGAAGCGATTGGCGTGCCCTATATTGCGCCGCCCCTGCGGGAACAGGCGAAAGTGATTGAACAGGTAAAAAAGAACGGCCCCATTCCCCTCATTCAACCCAACGATATCAAAGGCATTATTCATACGCATAGCGATTGGAGCGATGGATTGCATACTATTGAAGCAATGGCTACAGCATGTATGGAACAGGGATATGAATACCTGGTGATCAGCGACCATAGTAAGAGCGCGGCGTATGCAAAGGGGTTGTCGGAAGAGCGCATCCGGGAGCAGCATCGGTATATTGATGAACTGAATGCTAAACTGGCGCCTTTCCGGATTTTTAAAAGTATTGAATGTGATATCCTGGGGGATGGCAGTCTGGATTATTCGGATAATGTGTTGGCTACTTTTGATCTGGTGATTGCTTCTATACATTCCAATTTGCAGATGAATGAAGAAAAGGCAATGATGCGGTTATTGAATGCCATCCGTAATCCTTATACGACGATATTGGGGCATATGACGGGGAGGTTGTTGTTGAGCCGGCCGGGGTATCCGGTGGACCATGTTACTATTATTGAGGCATGTGTTGAGCACCAGGTGGCGATTGAATTGAATGCGCATCCGCGGCGGTTGGATATTGATTGGAGGTGGATTGATTATGCGGTGGAAAAAGGGGCGTTGATTGCTATTGATCCTGATGCGCATTTTATTGAGGGGTTTGGGGATTGCAGGTATGGGGTGTTGGCTGCGCAGAAGGGAGGGTTGAGGAAGGAGCAAAATCTTAGTAGTTTTTCTTTGGGGGAGTTGGAGGAATATTTGGAGAAAAGGAAAATGAGGAGGGGGAGGTAGGTTTCTCCACTGCCCCCCTCTCAATTCGTCGCTCTCAACAGCGGCAACTTCACAAAAAACGTAGTCCCCTCTCCTTCCTTCGTTACAAACCACAACTCCCCTTTCGCCTGCTCCACTATCCCCTTGCTCATCGCCAATCCCAGCCCCGTACCCGATGATTTGGTAGTAAAATTAGGCGTAAAAATACGGTTACGCATTTGTTCCGGAATACCCGTTCCGTTATCGGTTATACTTACCGTTATATACGCCCCGTCCAATGTCTCTTCCATACGTATCATCCGCTGCTCTCTATGCGCACTCGCCTCCACCGCATTCTGCAACAAATTCGTAAACAATCGATTCAACTGCGTTTTATCCGCAAACAACAACACCCGCTGCTCCACCCGCTTCCACGTAAAATCCAGGTTTTCCGTAGCCTCATACAATGCCACCAGCGAGTGCAACATCTCATGCAAATCAAACACCTCATTCTTCGGATTCCCAATATTCGCAAACTGCGAAAAATCTGAAGCAATCTTGCTCAAATGATCAATCTGTTCAATCAGCGTGCGTGCCACATTGGTGGTCATCTGCTTCACGTCTTTCGAATTGTTGTCGATGGCTTTCTGCAGGTACTGAATGCTCAGCTTCATCGGCGTGAGCGGGTTTTTGATTTCATGCGCCACCTGCCGCGCCATTTGTCGCCAGGCGCCTTCGCGTTCGCTCTTGGCCAGCGCTTCGGCACTGTCTTCCAGTTTCTGCACCATCTTGTTGTATTCTTTCACCAGTACCCCAATTTCGTCATCGCGCTTCCATTCTATTTTTTCATTCATCTTCCGCAGGTTGATATCGCGCATCTTCTGACCAATCAGGGTAAAGGAAGAAGTAATCCGGTTCGTAATAAACAACGCAATGGCGCCCGCCACCAGGAAGATAAAAGCATTCAGGTTCACCACCGTCACCACGAAATTGGAAATCTCCTGCTTCAGTTCCACCTGGCTGCTGTAAGAAGGAATATTGAGAAAGGCCACTGCCCTGCCGCCCTTGTTGCGTATGGGTGAATAGATACTCAGGTAATCCACCTTGCCCACCGTTTCCTCCGTTACCGTTTGTACATGGTGCTGGTGGTGCAGGCGATGGTAAGCCAGCGGATTCATTTTGGTACTCAGCACCCCGCTGGAATAAATATCGGCATCGGGATTGGACGTGATGCGGATATTGCCCGATGTATCGTACAGGTTCACATCCATGCCATGCACCTCTGCAATTTCCTGGATGAGTTTTTCTGTTTTATTATTGAAGATCGTGAAATACAACAGCGTGCTGTCATCGTCCGTGCTGCCATCGCCAAACAATCCATTCTGCACCTGCCGCGTCATGATCTGGATGGCGCGCGTAAGCCGGTCCTGGTTGTTGCGCTGGTATCGATTGATAAAAAACAGGATGGTGGCAATACCAATCACTATGAACAACAACAAACTCACACTGATAATCGTGCTGTGGATCTGCGATCGGATACTCAGTTGCCAGTGCTGCTTGAACAACGACCATCGCAGCCGGCTGCGGATCAGCAGGGAAGCAAACCGGTACATGGCCAGCATGAAGAGGAACGTACTGAACAGATACGCAAAGAGCGTAATGGCTTCGATGGAAGAATTGTTCTTCCGCGCCACGGCAATGCGTTTGTCGGAAGAGGGCCGGTACCACAATTCTTCATATCCCCCGCGACTGATAATATGAAATTCCTTGTCGGGCGGCACCGGGTCCGACGACAGCACCGTAGGAAACGCATAATCATTGTAATTGCGAATCAGGTTACGCATGCTGTCGTACACAGCATAACTGTACACGGCAGAGTATTCCGGCACCAGTTCGCGGTTCTGCCGGAACAATTCCGGCGTAAGGGCATCGCTTTTATAGTTACGCGGGTCTGACAATACAAAGAAAGTCCCGAGACGTTTACCGTTTTCATCAATGGCTTCTCGCCGGTAGATATAGGAAATTCTATCGAACGATCTTTCAAAATAGCGCAGGCCCGGCGTGGCGGCCCGTTTGCCCTGCACACGGAATATCGTATTCAGCGTATCATAGGAAGCCGGTTCGCTGTTGAACAAGGGCGCATCGGTAGAATCGAAGGTATAAATCCGCGTTTCATACCGTATCGTATAACCGATAAAGCTTCTGCTGATAATACTGTCTTTGATCCACGCATTGGAAGCCTCTTCGTAAAAGCGTTCAAAATTGCGCGAAAGAAAATTGCTGTCCAGGTAGGTAAGCGCCACGCTCAGCAACCGTTCACTGGCGGGGTCTGATTGCAAGGCAATGCGACCGGCATAGCGTTGTCTTTCATCAACCTCTATTTTCCGGTTTTCATAAATGATCACTGCCGACATGGAAAAAGAAAACACAAAGAGCCAGAACAATACTTCCGATACATTGAGCCGCAGGTTAAGACCGGAAAAAATCTTCTGCTGCATCAGCCACATAAACACCAGCAGCCAAACCATCACGTACAGGTTCAGCTCCACGCGGTTGGTATCGCCGGTAAAACTGATTATGAGCAACCCGATAGTAGCCGCAATGATGAACACCACATAATTCCGCGCGCCCACCAGTTTGCCTGCCAGCGTAAGCAATAACTGCGATAGGAAAAAATAACTCAACGCCAGCGTGGCCAGTATCAAAAATCCTACATAACTATATTGGGTAAGACTGTAAATATTCGTTACGTTAAACGATATCTGCGCGTCAGACACCAGACCCTGCAGAATGCCGCTGAACGTAAAGGTGAGCACTACCAGTCCTGCCATCATTCCTACCACGGCCACCCAGTTTTTCCAGGGCGCCTCATAAGGCTTTATTACCGATACATCCGTTCGCCGGTTTACATATACCACCACCCAGCAAAACAACAGCGCGTTGATCAGCAGGTCGCCGAGTGAAGACAGTATGTAATTGGAGCTATAAATGGAAGGATCGAACAGTTCAAACTGGCGCAGGTTCAATACACGGGGAAACAGGTAACTGCCTATGCGCAATAACAACACAGACAAAGCCAAAAACAAGGTGCTATACCAGAAGCCGAACCGTTCGTGCAGGTAGATAGCAATCTGATGCAGCAACAGAAACAACAACAGGAACCCCAGCAATACAAAAATAATGGTCACCACGCTGCTTTGCTGGTTGTGCAAATTGGTTTTCTGCAGGTAAAAAAGAATGTTTCCCTTCTCCCCTTTCACTGCAAAGTCTGTAGGACCGGATGCAATGTCTACCTGTTTAATGGCTTTGCTGAAATCCACAAATTCTTTCTGCAGGTTTTCCGTTTGCACGGCATACTTGCGCAGCACGGGAATCAGCGCCACCAGGGTAAAACGTCTTCCATCTTTCAGGTACAAATCCCTTTCCGTTCGCACATAAATGCCATTGGCCATGATGATGGTACGGCTCCCCACCTCTGTAGCGGGCGATGTCATATCCGGCAACACTTCCTGCGTATTCCAGAACAGCAGTTCCGGCAGCTGGCCGTTTACCCGTTCGCCGTAAAGGAAAACGTAATAACCTTTGTTGATGAGTTTTTCGAGCGTGGCTTCCTGGTAGCGACGGTCTACCAGCGAGGCCAGCAGGGCCGTATCGCGGGAGAGTTTTTCAAAATCCTTTTCCTTCTGCTGGATCCTGTTCTGGATCAGGCGGGTATAGTAGCGGGTAGAGGTAGTTACCAGCACATAGTTGTTGAGCAAGTACGCTATGCCGAACAGGCCAATCACAGCCAGTAACAGGTAGGTATTCCTGTTGAGCTTCGTTTTCAGGAACTGCTTCAAGTCTGCGTTTGTTTTTTAATTGAATCCCAGATAGCATCCATTTCACTGAGCGTCATATCGGCCAGGGGTTTACCCTGTTCCAATGCTTGCTGCTCCATTTGCGTAAAGCGGCTGATAAACTTATTGTTGGTTTTGGCGAGCGCGTTTTCAGCATCCACGTGCAAAAACCGTGCATAATTGATCAGCGAAAACAACACATCGCCCAGTTCATTTTCCATTTCCTGCTGGTCGTTGCGGGCCACGGCGTCCTGCAACTCCTGCATTTCTTCCTGCACTTTGTCCCACACCTGCCCGCGGTTGTCCCATTCAAAACCCACCTGCTTTGCCTTTTCCTGCAGGCGCATGGCTTTTACCATGGCAGGTAAGGATTTCGGTACGCCCTGCAACACAGAACTTTTGCCTTCTTTCAGTTTCAGTTTTTCCCAGTTCTGTTTTACTTCTTCTTCATCCTTTACTTTGATATCGCCATAGATATGCGGGTGACGACTGATCAGTTTTTCGCAGATGCCATGCAGCGCTTCTTCCAGGGTGAACTGCTGTTGTTCCGCGCCGATCTTTGCATAAAACACCATGTGCAACAGCAGGTCGCCGATCTCTTCCTTAATGCCCTGCCAGTCTTTATCGGTAATGGCATCGGCCAGTTCATAGGTTTCTTCAATGGTAAGGTGACGGAGGGTATCCACGGTTTGTTTCCGGTCCCACGGACATTTTTCTCGCAAATCATCCATGATCTGTACCAAACGCGCAAATGCTTCGGCCGCTTTATCGTGTTGCATAGCTCCCAATGATTAAAGTCTGAATATGGTTAATAAGAAAAACGCGACGAACAAAATAATGATAGACACGCCACACATGAAATTGAACAGCATGAATTTAACAAGGGTTTTTAACCTGCCCTGTTCGTAAAACTTGTACATGGCGCGCCAGGCATAATAAATACCCCAGATCATCATGATGGCTTCGAGGATGGACAGCCAGTTCCAACCCAATTGCTGGCGAATTTCGGATATGCCGAGCAACACCAGTAAAAATAAAAAGGTAAAAATGTAGAGGTAGATCAGGAACATGCCATGGTCCACATAATAATATTTCTTCCTTCTTATATACAGCAGTTTCAGGTACAGCGCATACAAGGGCAGCGATACAAAGAGCAGGTAAGGAAAGGAATGTAGAAAGCCGCCCATGGCATCGGCCCAGAATTGCTTCTGGTTGTGCCGGTATTTACTGTTCACTTCAATTTTACGCAGCGTTATCTTCCGCGTGAGCCAGCCATCGCGTTCACTGGCGAGTAAGGAATTTTGCACTGAATCATATTCCTCCTTTGTCGTGTAGCGGCAGGAGATGACGGTAAAGGTTTCGCCTTCGGTTGCTATAAAATCCAGGTCTTCCTGCCGGCCGGCTGCACGGCGGGTCGTTTGCAAGGTATCCCGCCGGTATTGTGTTATTTGCTGCGTGGTATCGGGCCCCGGGTAACGGTACACGCCTGGCGAATCCACCGGTACCGGCACTGCGGCAAGGGAGGCGGTATCGTTGCGGTCCTTATTCTTTCGGGAGGAACCCCTGTTATCAGCTTTGTTTGACTTGTTCTCCGTGAATACAAATTCATCGGCACTGTATACAGAAAAGAAGATCAGGAAAAAGAAGGCCGATGTAAAAATGTACATCCGGATCGGGTTGAGGTACGAAGCCCGCCTGCCCAGCATGTATTCTTTGGGCAGAAAGCCCGGCCGTACCAACAGGTATTTGGTGGTACTGAAAAATTTCCCGTCGAAATGGGTGATATCGTAAAAAAAATGCGTGATCAATCCCCATACCGACGTGCGCGGCTCTACATTTTCCTGGCCGCAGCGGTGACAATAGCGCCCGTACAAAGGCGTATTACAATTGAGACAGATTTTTTCGTCGCGTTCCCTGGCGTGAGACACGTTTCAAAATTTTAACTAAAAGTAAGGAAATGAGGCATTTTTATTGAAAAATTGCACGTTATTGTATATTAAACAGCCAATTATACGTTAGTAACACACCCGCAGCGGGAACGAACATTATGAAAACACTATTCCTGATTGTATTTACCCTGGTTAGCGCCGGCCATGCCATTGGCCAGCAATATTACTACAAAGACCTGGTGACCACCGCCGAACTCACACAGAAACGGGCGCAGTTTCAGGCCAACAAAGTAAAAGGCGTTCGTTTCAGGAGTTTCGATAACCGTAACCAGCCGATTGAAGGGTTCAGTTGTACCCAGACGGTGAAAAGTAATTTTACGCAGATCAAAACGGTGACCAAAGACCCGCTGAACGGGGCTTCGGAAAGTATTGCGCAGTTTGATGAAAAAGGACGGCTCCTGCAAACCACCGACACCTCGGAAGGTAACCGCACCATCGTACAATACCGTTATGATGATGCCGGAAGGATTGCGGTGATCCACCGGGAATCGTATTCACCCGGACAATATGTTAACAAAGAAACGCATCGCTGGTTTTATAATGAGGCCGGCAAACCGCAACGCATGGTCCGCATCAAAAATGAAAAAGATTCGATGGCATTCACGTTTGTGCTGGATGAAAAAGGGAATGTGGTGGAAGAAAATCCCGAGCAGCCAAGTCGCGCCGAATCATCGGTGTATTATTATTACGATGATGCCGGTCGCCTGACCGATATTGTACGGTATAACCGCCGCGCCAAACGCCTGTTGCCCGATTATATTTTTGAATACGATGAAGCCAGCCGCCTGCACGCCATGATTGTGACCATCGAGGGCACCAGCGATTACCAGAAATGGTATTATACCTACAATGAAAAGGGACTGCGCGCCAAAGACGAATGTTTTTCCAAAACACGCGTGCTCATTGGCCGCATAGAATATGAGTATGTGTGGTGAGCATCAAGGGGTCACTGTTTCCGTACCGGCCGTGCGATACTCTCCCAGCTCCACGAAATTTTTGAAATTGTGAATGTCTTTTTCGACCATTCTTTTGAACATGGGATTGAGCACGCGCGCAATCTTTTCGCCGGGCGCTCCTAACGGCGCTTTGTAGCTGATCACAATGTCAACCCTGGTGCCTTCGCCCCCGAGCGCATCGCGAAAACTGATTTTGCCGGCATTGTGAATTTCCGCCTCATCAATCGAATTCCAGGCAATCATCTCCCCTTCTTTTTCCTTCACAATCTCCGCGCGCCATTTCACCGTGCCTACACCGCCGGGCAATTTCATTTCCCATTGGCTGTGCATGCGATCTTCTTCCCGAACGTTGATGAGATGGTCCATGAACAAGGGTAGGTTGGAGAGATTGCGCCAGGCGCGATACACTTCTTCCCGCGGTTTGTTCACCACCATCGACGTGCGGATGTTCAGGCTTTTCCCCTGCCCTATTTTTTCGGAGGTCCACTGGTACAACTCATCAAAACTTTTTGTTCCGGCAATGCCGCGGTATGCGAGATAGCCGCCAATTACCATTTTCAGCAGGGAGCCACGACGAATGCCATTGCCGAGCAACAGCAATCCGCCGGCCGCCAATGCTACCCGGTCGAGTTTATCGGACGATTGCATGAGTGGTTGTTCCTGTTGTGCGTACGTGTTCATAATTGAATATTTTGGTCATTTATTGATTGCGGGTATATCCTTCAAAATATTATACCAACGGGCGCTGCCCGGTAAACGGGTGTAGTGTTTTTTCTACACCAGGCATGGGGGCGGTATATTTTTTTATACGGGTATTGAAACCGCTTAACCATGGGCAAGAACAAATTCAATAAAGGGAAAAAAGAGCCCAACAAGATCCGCGAAGGACAGGAAGACAGTTCCATATTACACGATATGGACAGGGAGGAAGAAAAATCCTATCCCCGTCCATCCACGCCTGACCGGCAATTCGATCAGCAACCGGAATTTCTGGATCCGGAAAGCAATAAAAAATCAAGTGATGAATAGTGCGTGAAGCGTTGCAACACTAACCATTCACCGGTGCAGGCAACTGGTTTTCTGCCGCATGGGCGCGCTGGTTAACAAGGTATTTATGGAGCGCCTTGGTGATGGTGAGTTTGAGCGCTGCCTGTTTCTGGTTCTGCACTACATTATCAATCTGCAGTTGACCATTGATTTCGGTGATGATATGGTTGCCATAGAGCAAACGTTCCAGTTTGCCGTTCATCACGGTGATATGATACTCCACGATATCGTTTCCCTTTTTCTTCTTGCGGATAAGGCAGAAGTAATCATTCCCCTCAAATTCAAAATTCAGGGATAAAAATTCAAATTGGCTCATGACTGTTTTTGTTAAAAATGATTGAATGAACCGGGCGCTGTTCACGCCTGGTCTATTTCAAAAGTCATTTTTGCAATGATGCGGTATTCCACTACTTTATCATTTTCTACATGCGCTGTTTGCTCTTTGATGTAAACAGAGCGGATGTTGCGGATGGTGCGGGAAGCGTCTGCCACCGCATTTTGTACTGCATCTTCCCAACTTTTGGAAGAATTGGACATCACCTCAATGACTTTGAGAATAGACATGGTGCGTTTGTTTAATGATTTAGTGATCTAAATGAGGAGGCACGGATAACCTCATATGGCTCCTAAAGGGTGGTCTTGTATGGCAAGACCTGTTCATGTTGAAAGAGGAATTGGGTAAGGGTTAGTTGTGGATATGGAGTTGCAAAAGACAGACCATGAGCGGGAGGGATGGGTGCAGTGTGGGTGATCTGGGAAGAGTGGGTGGCTGGGGGTATGGGTGGAGCGTGATGTGGGATGGGTGTGTGTGAGGGAGTGGGGAATTAATTGCCGGGGGTGGTCAAGCACTTTATTCACTCCCAATACTCCGGCAAAAAATTAGCCGTAATGCTCACCTCCCCCGCAAACCCTGCCTTTTCACCAAAGCACCTCAAAGTTTTTTAAATCTCAGCATACGATAGGTTTTTGGCTGAATTGTAAAATACATCTCTACCTCCTGCAACCCATCAAAAAAATACGCCGTGGCAGATTGCGCCTAAACGTTATTTAGAGTGAACAATAGGTGTAGCAACACACTTTCACCACTGCATCGGGCGGACAAACAAGCGCTGCATTATTTGATAGGAAATTGGCCGGCACCAGGGACGAGAACGGGGATGTGCTTTGTCGGATGTGCACTGCATAAAGACAAGATGTACATAAGCGCGGACTATCCCCCCTGGAATTTATCTGCTTTTTGATAACTGTACCTATTTACCAGTAAAAAGCAGGCTTGGCGGATGCGTCGCCAGCGTTGTAGTTTACAGGTAACTCCTGGGATAATGATTAACAACAACTTATATCCCAGCAATGATTTTATGGATTTCAGGGAACCATACGGCCGCGTAAAATGTTTTGCAATCTTATACACTATCCTGTACCGCACCTTAAGCGTTAATCTGTACACAAAATTTGGCCGGTAACGGGTAGTCACCTTACATTTGTTGTGCAACTCCCCCGGTCAGGCTTTGCGGAAGGTATTTCCCCTGTACTACCCGCACCGATACAGGTTAAGGCAACATAAGCAATAGCTATGATGAACTGATTAGTTATTAGCAGCTTGAAACATGCTACTTATAACCTTATTGCCAAAACATATAACCTTGTCCATGAAACATGAAAAGCAGCTGCGTGCACATGTACGCGAAGCCATTCTCGCTATCATTGCTACCATTGACAACAATCCATTTGAAAAAAGAAGCCTGTATGACCTCACGATTGAAACGGGGTTGAACCGCAACGTGCTCCAGTTGGGTTTCAAGCAACTGTTGGGGACTACGTTCAAGCAATACGTGATCCAAAAGCGCCTGGAGCGTGCCCGGGCGTTGCTGGAAGAGGGGCGATTGACGCGCAAACAGATTGCGTACAAGTGCGGTTACAAGAGTTTAAGCGCATTCAGTACGGCGTTTAAAAAGGTGCATGGTTTAGCGCCGAAAGAAATCGGGGAGTATGCGTGAAGTTGCGTAGCGGCTACTCTTTACCGTTACCACGTTTAAAAACACCCTTAACACTTTCTTAATTCTTCTTGTGCATTTTTAGAACAAAATCGTGCATTTTTCGAACATTTGGGATTCTATATTGCGTAAGATTCTTTGACAGGGAAATTCGACAATGCCACATATAGACCGGAAGGCTGGGTTATCTCATTCTCAGACCTGTATTTTTTTGGGAGAGTTGACAGCTAATGTGCAGCAACTACCAGCCTCCGGCATTTTTTGATTTGAATGTTAACTCCTACACCGAAACCTGTAAAAGAATGGTCCGTACAAGTGTATTTGTAAGAGATAGTGTAATCCGGTTATCTATTCAAACCATTATTATTAAACCTTGTCAGCTATGTCAGAAGTTATTCAAGCCGGGACGATTCAGCGTCGTAAAAGATTTTTGGAAATGACACCGGCAAGAAAAAAGCTGGTGGTTGAAATTGTTAGTGCGTTATTTATTCTCTTGTTCCTTTACACAGCCATTAGCAAAACTTATGAAATCGGAAAGACTCAGGCAGCCATATATCACATTCCATTCTTTGAAAAATTTTCTTTAGAAACTGCATGGGCAATAGTTGCAGCAGAATACCTTGTCAGTGCATTATTATTTTTTCCATTTACCAGACGGATTGGCTTATATAGTTCACTTATATTAATGCTTGTTTTCACAGCTTATATTTCTTTAATGATGGCTTTTTCCCCAGAACTACCTTGCTCCTGTGGAGGAGTCATACAACAAATGACCTGGACCCAACACCTAATATTTAATGTTTTATTCACAGGGTTAGCATTTTTAGCAAACAGGTTTGATCGTGATCTCAGAAAAGCGAGAATTTGAGGTAATCACCTGACAAATCAATCTCTGAAAAAGATAGTATGTGCACATTAATTTATTACTCTGCTTGCAAGAAGAGTAATAACGGAATTTGTCTCCGTAAATGACAACGGTTGGATGCCGAAAAAACCGCAATAAGAGTAGGCAAAAACATTAATCATTAAATTTTTTCCTTTATGAAAAAGTATCTTCTTGGCGTTGCCGCAGTAGTTTTTGCAGTTGCCTTTAGCGCTTTTAACAAACCCGCTGGTGTAAAAATGGCAGACTTTTACTCTTTTGAGTACAAGGCACCCGGTGGTTCTTATAGTCAAGCTAACGTAACAAGTCTGGCACCAAGCTCCTGGGGCAGCGCCATACTCGTAACTCAACCCAATCAATTCCAACGCACATGTCCTCAAACCAATGTTGAAAAGGCATGCGAAATCATCGTGCCGGAATCTGAAACAATCGTAGATGCTGGTGTACGTAGATTAAGACTGCCTGCTGAAGGTGGTAACGTTACAATAGTTGCTACAGAATCTTCTGCTCACCCTGGCACTTACATGGTTGATGAACTCAGTT
>Ga0182741_1001656_pt1 | contig 28088 bp, 4 predicted proteins | sample eDN5th37CBELigOP_FD_128874 | JGI IMG/M metagenome (GOLD analysis project Ga0182741, IMG submission 128874) | Enriched Organic Plus compost microbial communities from Emeryville, California, USA - eDNA 5th pass 37_C BE-Lig OP (version 2) (version 2) ... | reverse complement strand
TTGAGCTAGCGGATGCACCCGCAGGGACGTCGGTAACCGCTGCTGGATTTGAGTTCGAACTGCCTGTTGGGACCGCCGCGGCTCCTGAGATGAGAGCAGTCGGCTCACCCACTTGCGCCTGTGTTTGGCCTGCATCATTGAGAATTGGCTTCGAATCCTGCTCTGCTGCGTCTGGGGCAGGTTGCTGCGAGCTTTCCGACGATACATAGCTGGAAGTGGCGGATTTGGAATCCTGGTCTGAGACGACCGTCTCTTTTGTGGGTGGTGGCAATGCGCTCATGGGCATAGGCTCCGAGTTTGCTTGCTTCAGAGTCTTGGCCGTGGCTGGAGCAGCCGCTGTGTTGTACTTGCCCGTTGGTGTCGGCACGGATCCCATTGGAGGAATGTCCAGAATCCGGATGCTAACTACGTAGAATCCATCTTGCCTGGCATCCACGATCACACCCGAACCAAATTGGGTACAAACTCGTGTGCCCTGCGGGAAGCTCATTGCATCCACACGAACCGATGTCACAGGCACCAAGTATACAGCTGGATACGCAGGTTCGTCCCCAAACAGCTGCATTATGTCCTCGACCATGGCCTCCTCATCTGGCGTTAGCTCTTGCTTTGAGGCCTTTCTGCGTAAACCGTTGAGGATGTCAAGAACTCGCGCAGCACGTTCGCTGCGAGTGTAGGCTGAAACAGTATGCTTGAACAGCTCGCCAGCCGCGCTATGAAACATGGGTGCTAGAGCCGTATTCCACAACTCGCATTCCAAGGCCTGCTCTTTCTTCAAGCGGGTGATGTACTCGCTATACTTCGCCTGCGCCTCATCCACGTTCTTTTGCGCACCCATCAACTCTTGTCGGGCCTGCTCAAGGCTAGCATCAAGCATCGCTGCACGTGGATCCACTGTAGGAGGCGTCGGCGCAGTTTCTCCCTGTGAGGTCCCTTCGATCGTCGCAGATCGGATGGCTTCTACGTTGGCGACCAGTTCTTGAGTAGTAGAATCCTGTGTGGCACCGATTGCATCCTCTGCTGGGGTCGTGACCTTCGCTTCGACTGGCGTAGTGGGAAGCGACTCAATAGGTTCATGTGGCTCTCCGACGGGGGCAGAAGACTGGGAACTTGTCGTATTTTCGATTGTGGCAGCGACAGAGACGGACGATGGTGAAGTCTCAGCCTCTGTACTCAGCTGTGCATCTCCAGCGTTTTGTTCAGTACCCTCTGGCTGTGTCAGTTTCGTATCATCAGGCTTCGACGTCTCTGGAGGGGGGATTACCACTGTGATTCTCGCGCGACTTGACTCAGACATTTTATCAAACTGCTTTTGGGCCTTCATGAGTGCAGTCTTAGCATCTTGTAGCGATAGGAACGCCTGAATAGTAAGCTCTTGAAGTGGAGATGGCCATGCGGTCACGGCGATAGAGTATAACTCAGAAACGGGATCGAACTCGACGACCACACCCCGTGTGCCTGCCCGTACGTGGATTTCGTTTACGGATAACGTGGGCTGCTCCGATGGTGTCAGTTGAGTTGCCGCAACGGTCGCAACATCAACCGAGTCATTTGCTTCGAGAGGGTCTTGAACGGCCGTCGTCGAAGCAATGATACTAGCCAAAGATGCTGAGCCAGGCACATCAACTGTGAAGATGACTGACTGCAATTCGGCGAGAACCTGCTCAGCGGCAATGAATTTGATCAGGCCTGCCTCGGATGGGAGTGGGGAGACACCACGTATCGAAACATACTTGTCAGTAAAGACTGAAAGTGGGTCCTTTGGAGTCAAACTACGAAGCGTCTCCAGAGTTGAGGTTGAGCGAGCAGTGGAGACCTTGGAGCCTGAGCTCGAGGTGGATAACGTTGATGAGAATGCAACACGTTTGGCCTTCTGCGATGAACGTGGTGCAGCTGATGGGGTAGACGCAGAGGTTCCTGAAGAGATATCTGAATCGGAAACTTCTCCTTCGGATTCCGAGATAGATTGCTTGTCCTCATTTTCCTCTTCGTACCGTCGTTCGATAACCTCCTTACTAAGCCGCTGAATTTCACGCGCTTTTTCAACGTGTACACTGCCGTCAAACTCCTGGATGGGCCTCTGGTCCTCTGGCTTCTCTAAATGGCGACTGCGCTCGGCCAAGTATTGTTGATACGCTTCGAACGCTGCATTTGCCACAGAGCGGATCGCAAAAGCTGCATACGACTGAACAAGTGTCGAGATGCATTCCGGACGCGCAAGCAACTTCAATGCGATTGCGATGTCTTGATTTAGCTGTTTGCGTCGAATTTCGCGGAAAGCAGAAGTGGCTTTCGCAGTCGAAGTCGACGGCTGTGGCCTTGTCGACACGCTCACGCTATTACTGTTCGAGGATGGCACCTCAGGCTCCTTGGAGGATCGCGCAGCAACTATGCTATTTGTTGGACTCGAGGTCGGCAACGTCTCAGTTTGTCGCAAGGGCGTGCGAGGTGGAATCGCCGTTGAGCCCCCATCTTTGCTTTCGGCACCATCTCTCGCTGCTGAGCCAGTCTGGCTTGCTGGTTGCGGGGTCTGAAGCAACAGCTGAGCAGCATCTAGAAGAACTTCCGAACTTGGGTCCGGATTCGAGGTTGTCTTGGTCGGCGAAGTAAACTTCGCACTGTCATCCTTCGAGAGTCCAGGTGAGCGTACCGTGTTGACACTAGCTGTGGGGGAGGCCTTCGCAGTTGTAGTAGATTGACCATCATGGATAGGAGTATCACTAACTCCAGTGACTGGTGGAGCCGGTTTTAACCTGTTCTGATTTTCAGCGGCATAGTACTCCTCTAACGCCTTGTGAATGATGCGACGCAGGGCTCTGGGATGCAGAATGCCTGCAATAGTGGCATGAACTGCTGCACCGACATACGTGTTAAAAAAGCACACCCCAGCCTTTTTCCATTCGTCGTACGTTGCTGGGGTGTAACCTGGTGTGCGGTCTAGACTCTGGACTTGGTGAATCAGAATAAGTTCTAATCGATCGCCTAGGAGCTTCTTCATTTGTTCGGCCGCAATCACATCACCTTGACCGTTATCCCCAATAAAGACGAAAGAGCATTCGGGATAGAGCTCGGTAAATTTCGCAAAGTTGTCGAACTTCTTCTGCGCCATGGGCTTATAGTCGCCAGCAAACATGAGCAATCCTGACTCCATGGATCCAGGTAGAAGCATCGGCATAGTATGCATGCCGTGGTCTCGCTTCAAAATTCTGAACTTCTGGTAAACACGCGCCTCAGATTTATCCTTGTAGACATGCGGGCGGGCTGACAAGAGAACCAGGTTACCTGATCCATGTTCTTCCTTCCAGATGCCTTCGGAATCGTATCCCAAATCGAGTTCCTTCAGGAAGCAAAGAACACCAGGATACAGTTGGTGATGTCCATAAACACGATCAACACCAGCAGGGAAAGTACCACCGGAAGATATAAGGGTGTCATCGACATCTGAGAGGATTTTCCTTAATGGCCCTGGGTTGGGTGGCTCCTCAGTCTCTTTGACAAGAGCCTCTAACTCAAGCATCCAGCTGGGTGGAGCAGGGGGACCCTGTTGCTCTGGTTCTGGAATTTGCGCTGCGGGTACAGTGGCAGCTGCGGGTACAATGGCAGCTGCGGGTGCGACGGGTGCAAGCGGAGGTGCGGGAATCAAAATGGACTGTGTGGCTGACTGCTTGTTTTCAGGATGACTATACAAAATGAGGCTGTTGCCACTAAAGCTAGAGGTGAGTCGCTTCGTGTTATCAACTACCGTAGGTGTGCTGGCATGTTGACGCGAGGGAAGTTCCATGTCTTGCAGTGCTTTGGGGTCTGAGGTCATCGAGGGAATCGGCACAGACGAGAATGATGCAAAGCCTGAGTGGAACGAGACTCCCGGACGCTCGGGTGACATCGCTGGGGCTAACACGGATGATGCAGCGAGTGTCGGCAGCGATGAGGGGTCAGGAATACTAAGAATATTCGCTGGCTGCGAAAGAACGCCGGTCTGATCAGAAGGCAGTGGAAGACACGGTAGGTTTCGCGCTTGCGAATTAGGCGCGCTTGTTGTTCCGACGCTGCTCTCAGAACCAAGTGTTGCGGAGGCAGGCTCCGTTCTATGTCTAAAAGTCGGTGTGTGAACGTTACTTCCTGCGTTCAATTGTGAGCCATAATCACGGTCCGATGGAGTATCATCCACGTCGTCAGTAAGCTCGTCTTCCTCTTCTTCCTCTTCTCCGGAATCAATGCCCTCGCGTTGCGCACGCGCTCGCGAGTGACTTTTGGCTGATAGAAGTCTCGACTTGCCGTCGAAGGGCACTCCTCCCAAGGGATTGTTTCCTGACGGAAAAGTAAGGGGAATCACGCTGCGCGCCCCAGGAAGCTCACTAATCTCAATATCCGACAGGTCGTCTTCGGATTTATCTTTACCGGACTCGTGTAAGACAACGTTGGTGGAAATCGTACTCGGAAGAGGGATAACTCTCTGGGGACTACGAGGCTGATCTGCAGCAGGACCATCTGAGCCAGTTGATGTTTCGCTATCTTCACTACCGGAGCCTTCATTATCCTTTGACGAACTTCTGCTCAGCCGTTGTCGGTTGCGTCGACTGGTACGTGCCATGAACGAGAGTGTGGACGGGGGTTGCCCACTAGGCAATTCAGGGAATTGACCCGGCTGCGCTCCCTCACTCAGTGGAACTCCCTGAGAAGAGAGGACCCGAGCGGAAGCTGCTGAACCAGCGCCTGGCCCGATTGGCAACGTAGAGTTAGCACCTATGTTGGCCCCAATCGTGACAGGGCGAATCGTATTCATAGTCGAAGTGGAGGTGGTGGAAGGTGATGGCGAAGGCGGCGCAGCTGCTAGCTGCGACGTGTTCAGTGAGAACGGCGATGAGAGCGACAGTGGATTCAAATAACCTCCACGCCACGTTGCATTTAAGGCTGGGGAAGATGTCACCGACATGGACCCAGATTGGCTGGCCGTTGTCGAGTTTCCATCCTGGGCACCACCAGAGGATGCCAAGTTCGCAGGAACAAAGAGGTTAGTTGATACGGCGGGAAGTGGCGGGCCAAAACGTGCGGTAAGATTCGCCGAAGTGAGGATCGACGTCGAGACAGGAGTGAGGGGCATTGGGGATGCCGGAACAGGCTGCCCAACTGCAACGGAGCGACCTGCACCTAGTACGGGTGAAGCTGGTGGCACGCTAAGGGTGGAGCTAAACGCAGGCTTGATGTTGGCCTTTGAGTCTGTCAGACTTGGCACCAAAGGCGCCGTGTGCAAGGGGCGAGGACCAGGGGCAGCGGAGTCGGTCTCTGCTGGGTCAATTTCTAGTCGCGCGATGTGACCCTGGACTCCGGAAAAACCTGTCTCAGGCGATTCTGTGAAACTGGTTGCACGTGGACGTGTTGGTGATCCTGAAAGGTTTCCAGCAGAAATGGATGGCTCCTCGCTGCCCGCTCGGCTTAACTCCTCTAGACTGTGCTCCAGCTCAGCCTTTGCTAAAGCGGCACATTCTTTGGCTCGTGCAAGTTTTGGCAAGAGCTGTCGATTTACAAGACCCATATACACGTGGTCCTGGATAAACTCGTCATCGACTCTGGCCATAGACTGTAGCGCAGCAACGCTTGTCTTTAAGGGTGGCCTTGCCTTGACACCCAAACGCTGGCGCTCCTCACGAAGCAGGTTACCCTGGACGGCGAAATGGGCAAGCACTTTCGCACGGATCGAAGGTTCGGTAATATCCTGCCAAACGAGCTTGTGTAGGGTGTTAGCATCACCCTTTGTATCCAAGAGGGACTTTAGCATTGTGAGATCGGCCCCATAGGTCCCGCAGAGGATCGCTCCGACGTACTCCTCGGCCTCTCGGTGGGAAGTGAGTCGCATTGCCACGAGAGCATCAATAATACAAGCCCTTGCTGCAACGCCGAGTGCGGACAAACGGTCTACAGCTAATGTGCGCAGAAGTTGTGTTCTAAAGCCGGGCTGCTGTGGCGTGGGCTTGGTCTCGGCAGTGGTAGTTGCCTTAGAGCCTTGTGCCTGATCTGAAGAGGTCTGCTCCTTCGGCTGAGACGTAGTCTTCCGTCGAGGTGGTCGAGGGCGCTTAGACTTAGCACTGCCGAACCGGTTAAATTTCGGCGTTCGGTTTACACCCTTACCTGAGGGAGCTGTAGATTTCGATGTGCTATCGATCGACACAGGTGAAGCTGCCATGTGTTGGTCGTCATCTGCTAACATATCAGGTTCAAACAGGAGAGGATCTGACACATCAAGTTCATCACTATCACTGCTATCGTCTTCTTCCTCGCCTTCTTCTGACTGGCTATCATTCTCAGCTCTCAGACCATCCGGACTTTTAGCACCGTCTAATATACCATGTCCAGACTGAGTGGCCTTATGCGCGCTGGCCTCAGTTGTGTCAGCATCTTCATCTGTTTTGGCGCCTTCGCTTTCTTCTTTGACAAGTGCAAGCGGTGAGATACGGTTGCGGCCCGCTCGTCGGCCTGAGGCTGTTGATACCGTTGGTGACGGCAGCAATCGAGCTCGAAGGTCGTCGCTGTCGGAGCTGTAGGAGTCAGAACTTGATGTCTCCTCTTCAGTATCATACTCACTTGCTTCATCGTCATCTTCGTTACCATCACCATGGAACAGATCGACATCGGCAAAGTCCTCATCCTTTGAAGGATCTACTCCTAATCTTACGTCGTCTTGGCCACTTTGGCCTGAAGGTAAAGACGTGCCGCTGGCTGAGGATGCAGAGGCTGAACCTAGTGTTGTCGAGGAGGTCGATGAGCCGGCTGCTGACTTGGCGGATGCATCCGTGGAGGCTGACAAAACATCGTCAGAGAGAAGATGGAAGAGATAAGCCATAGGTAAGTTCGTCACCATGTAGTTTAGGGTCTCAGGACTCGCCATCTTGAAGTTATTCACAATCATGTTTTCATTTCGACGGCGACGATCACCCGCGGTTGCGCCAGAGCCCGAAACAAACCCTCTCAGGCCTCCTACACTCGTTGCCGTTTCCGAGTCAAGCTCTTGAAGACCCTGCTCGACCTCGGTCATAAACATCTTGTCAATTCCAAAGCTCTTTGAGGGAACGCGCGGGATGTTCTCGGATCGCTGCAGCACATACCGGTGCGCTCGACGCTCGCGAATATGGATGTGTCGTGCAATCCATGCATTGACCAGGAGTCCCAGCCAAATGCGGCCCTGGAAGATTGGGGCGAAGGGCGAGTCGGGTGCGAAGATAAAGGTGAAAGCAACGCCCGAGACCCATACAGTCCAGAAAAGACTCTCATTTTCCACCGCAGCATGCCATCGGCCCCACTTGTGACGCTCAGTGAGCACGAACACGATGAGGATCACGATGCAAAACAACGACATGATGGTGCAGATCGGCGCGACATGTAGCAGAGCAATGATGAGTCCCGTGATGGAAACCACGACGGTGCCTAGGATGAAGAGAACAAGTCGGCCGATGACATCGTGCCGAGACATCCTCGGGAGCTTGAGCCACTTGACATATGCCGCAAGCGTCGACGAGGGGAACGCTCGAAACCAGTCATCGCGAGCAGTGACGCCATGAGTCTTTGCGTAGGCGCGTCCGCCCGCGGGTTTGCCCATGGCTCGGATCTGAGTGCGCCGGATGATGTAACACCCTGGCAGCTATCACGACACACCCACTTAGTCACCACTAGCGTAACCAATCGAGGAGATATTCCGGATCTACTCGATTGTCTACCACTTCCTCATGAGTGGGCGGTGTTTTTCCCTCGTTTGTGGGACTTCGCGGCGACCTATGCACAATCCACGCGCGAGAGTAAATTAGCACCGGTGCTCTCGAACGGATGTGCTGGGTGCTAGGGCGTTAGCGTGTCTGGGTGTGTCAGAAGCAAGGAGGTGGATGTGGTGAGTGGAGTGGAGGTACGATAGTAAACACGAATTGTGGGATATTTAGGTGAGATATCAAGTTATCAGTCGGGTATTGTAAATGTCACACCAGTATTGCACCAATTTCAATCAGCACTTCGTGGCAAGCTCCGCACCACGCCCCAATACTGAACACACAGAATTGACGATTTTTTGGCTCTGACTGCGGATTCTGGTACATGCGTTGCGATAGGGTGGTCAGTGAATCTGTGCATGCATGCGTGTTTGACAGCCTCTATTTACACGAATAATGCGGTCCTCAGGTCTGAAGCAATGTCTCGTCCTCAAGTCGACCCTCCCAGACACTGAACTTGAAGTATGAATGCATACATTGTGGGGCGATAGCATGCGGTAAGCAAGATATGCCCCCTAATGCAGCGCCGAAACTGACACCGCTCCCTGTCCAGACAGTCTCTCTGGCGCCAGGCGAATCGGACCCACGGATGCGGAGAAGGCCCCGCCGGAGACGGGCGACCATGGGTGAGAGGGGTGACTGAGTGAGGAGGTGCTGATGTGCATGCGTGAGTAGATATTCCGCATTGTGCGTGTTGGCATAAAGACGTGGCCTGTTGTTACAGAAGTATCCCGCCTTACTAGGGACCCTGCTGCGGTATAGACCCTGAACAGCCCCTGTCCTATCGCAGTCGAGTCAGAGGATGTATCCTGCCTGCTCGGTTATACTCTCAGAGGGAGGCAATTCACGGAGAGATTGGACGGAGCAGGGTCTGCTATTCCGACGAAATTACGCAGGTACCCACAAGACACATAAGTCACATGCCACACTCACCAAGCGTACCTGTCACAAGAAAGCTGAGCCAGCCCGACCTGCTAAAGTTCCTGGATATCTCCAGCAACAAGATCGACCGCCGGGCGGAGGGCGAACTAGGGAGCGTCGCAGGGGTCCTCAAGCCCAGGCATCTATGTCCCCTTGATGTCTCTGTCTCTGAGAATCGAATGGCTTGCGACTCCTTGGTCTCGCCATCGATTGTTGATGAGAGTCTCCCAACCTGTTCGAGCTACATCGCCTAACAACTCAGTACGGGTCTGTGCTTTCCTCCGAACGCGAACGCGACAGCATGCAGTGCTCTGCCTGCACCGATGAAGCTTCACATGTGCTGGGCGACGACCCAGCATATTAGCTCCTGACTCAATAACTGTCGTGGCATGCTTGGGTACCCTAGACGTGCTACCTGTCAGTCGGTGCGGTAACACGCGTGTCAATACCTGTGTATGTGTATGGGTCTAACTCCTGCCCCTGGGCATTGGTCCCGCATCAAAAGCCCAGAAGCTGCCCCAACGCGAGAGCTACCAGCGCGGGTACCCCTCAGGCCCGGTTTGATTTCGAGTTTTGGACTTTGGGGGTGGTAGTGGGGTGTTGGGGTCACACCGTGGGGGCGTGTAGAAGGCGCGGAATGGGGCTGATCTGACGAAGAAGCACTCGAATTCAGCCTTGTTTCAGCCCAGGGTATGGCACAACCTCATCCTAGACACCTCTCACTATGAACTGACTCGACTGTGTTACAGAGTGAATAAGTTGCGGTTTCAGCCCACACACCAGTGCAACCGCGGAGATAGTATCTCCATTTGATTTGGATACCACGCTCACACCCCCTGAGTCTGTTGTTATATCGCTGCACGAACCGCATCTGCAGAGGCTTGGTGATATTTCCCCTCGCTCCTGAGAATCTGGTGTACTTCGCCTCAAACCCCGGCCCGCTCGGCGCAACCACACATTCGGCTCACCTAAAAGTCGCGGACACGCTGTGTTCGGCCAGTTCACACCAGCTTCCGCCTCAATATCCTTGCTTCCTAGTCGACATCTACCTCAAACGCATCGAAATTGGCCTGCGAAGCCTCGATCGGACCAAGCTTGGCGTTCAGCCTCCCCCCCACGTACTCGCTAAACTGGATATCAGCTGGGTCCATCATCGTGGCATCAACGAGCCCCCACCTGAAACAGTCTCTCGGGTTGTTTCCAGGTCTGAACTCCTTGCACAACGTGTCTAACTAGCGTCAGGAACCGAAAACCTGCGACGAACTGCTCGTGGTTCGCTTTCTTCTGTGCAGCGTCACTCACAGTAGCTATCGTCGCCCACCTCCTAGGTCATCTAGGCCCAGGGATCATCAAGATGGAACAGCAAGCAAGCGCAACACCAGCTAACTCTTCAGCACCAGAGGTGAACCTGGACGGACTATGGCTAGACTACGTTCGAAGCGGGCGCTGGCAGATCGAGCCCTCGATACTGGTCCCGCACCGAAGGCTGACGGCCGAGGAGTTTCAGCGAGTTCGGTCGGAGGAAGCCATTCAGAAGGCAGAACGTCGTTTCCAGGCGGCACAAAAGGCTGCGTTTTCCGTGTATGCGACCCAACTCAACCAGAAAGGTATGAGCAAGGCAGATAAGCTAGTAAATGAACTACGCGCGTTCCTCTCAGCAAATCCATTTTCGCCTGGGGTGTATTCTATCTCGTTTACACCACCTGAGATGGATGCTGGAGAGTCTGATGTGGTATTTCGCTTCTGTCGCTCGAATTCGTACCGTCCGAATGTCGGCCCTGATATCTCCACCCTTCAGAAGCCTCAACCCGTTTCAGTTGAAACACACAGCGCCCCAGTTGAGACAAAGGTCGACGATGTGAAACAGCTCGAAGCAGATCTAGCCAAGAACTTAGTACTCGCAGAGTCAGATCAGCTGACAGCGCCCTCACACAACGACAGAAAGGTTCCAGATGATGGGCCAACTACAGTCACCAATGACTTGGACTTTAAGCAGCTGGCTTTCATAGCAACCAGCCCATCCTCATATACCTTCTGCTACTTCCCCGCGTTGCAGTCAGATGACATCACCTTCTCAGCCATGGTGATCCGCGGTGAGACAGTCCAGCTCGAAGGACCCTGGATCGAGAAGGTAGCCAATCGGTACATCCCATTGCTTCCTGAACAGCTCTATCGCCCACGAGCACTTCGTGATGGCCGCCTGCATCACATCACCTTGTTCCACCCGCTAAGCTCAAGCGCAATTTTAAAGTCCAAACTGGAGGTAGGGTTCGAACTACGTACTCAAATGCAGCTCACAGACTCTGCACAGTACGCCGAGCAGTTTCTGCATGAGTTGATTAGCTTTGCATGGCGCCACTCGCTACCTTTATCCACTTCAGCCTATCGCATCGCACCAAGGATTGTCGACCACAGCTTTGTCTTCAGCATTGATGAGAGCAAAGTGGATCTTACCGCGGAGGAGCTTACAGCGCACGGAATTGGCCGGCTGGCATTGGTTACGGATCGCGTATCGTCCAATTCTCAAGCCGTCCAAGAGCCACGCGCTAACAAACCGCTTGTGGTACAAGGTGCAGGGACATTTCCATGCTCATTTATCCCTCAGCTCGGCAGAGGATCATCGCAACCTGAGTTGAAATCGGTTGAATTTGTAGCAAACCGTGTCGCCAGCATAACTGAGGTAAAGTATATCATTCCACTAGTCTACTGCAAGGACAAGCCCCCATCGATTGTTGTCTATGCCGAGTCGTTTTATGCGTGTGTGACATGGCCGGCTTGGCAAAGCCTGGTAAACAATTATGGGATGAAGCCGAATCTGCACATTACACTAGGATTTCATAATCAAGATGTACATAGTGGCTCAAAAGCAGCCGAAGACTCGCTTATTGTGCATGGATAAGAATAAACACACTGTCATGTCGTATCGTTCCTGACTTCATCCTTGGGAAATTCGAAAAATATTCCGGCAAGGAAGAGGACAGGGAACGAATTGGTCGTACGCACATATGATCCTATCAGAAGTGTTGTAGTCACACATCACCCGACAAGGTCAAAGTCACGTCAAAAAGCGCTGAGTAGTCAAGTATGCTGAGTTTATTATGCAAATAACATCCAAATTTGAGTAAAAAGAGATTGTACAATTAAACGACAGCCAATGGACGACATCGACACTAAACTACACACTCTTTTAGACTAGATTTGTCGGTGCCGTCTCCACTGACTCGTCAGACTCCTGGTGCTTCATCGCGAACCTTTCTGAATCTTCTAGCTTGGCCTCGGGAAGAGGAGGAATGCGAATCTCCTCCTGCTTGACCTGGATGCTCTCGTTCACGGACTCTGCGCCGGTTGAGCGAACGGGGAGAGAATCGATCGACATGGGAGAGGCGAAGTCGGAGATGTTTCGCGTGGCAGGTTCAGCTGAATTAGGCTTTGAGCACTCACCAGAGGTCATGATATTGTCAGCGGTTGGGAGGTCGCTGGCGATGTGTTTCTCCTCCTCTTCCAGTTTGATGGCATCGGAGCTGCTGATCTGCGTTGCCGATTGCTCCACCGCTGGAGCGAACGCAATCTGAACTGGGCCTGCAGCCATTGCATGAGGCTCGAGTGCTTCAGCCGCATTAGTGACGTCGGGCTGTTGGCCGTCATCAGCCTGCACTGATGGCTGCGGTGTGTCCTCGGGCGGGGCAACATTTATGCGCCGAGGAGTGACTCGAATCGGGTTCAAGACGGCAGGCTTTCGAGCTGGCACTTTAATGACCGCCTGGGGTTCGCTGTCCACAATCATAACACCTGCGGCTTGTTCTTCTTCGCTCAGAGTCAGACCCAAATAGGCCTTCTTGTGGAAGTCAAGCATTTTAGACGGCTCGATATCCATAGGCCGGCGCTTTGGAACAACCGTAGGGACGAGCTTGTGTAGAATTAAATCATTATTCTTGGCCATCGCGGAGGCGACATCGCTATCAGGACGAGAGTGCACATACAATGACGCCAATAGAATACCAGAGTTGGGATTCTCATGAGGCGGGCTACTGGAGGCATCACCGGCATCGTGGCGCTCTTGTGCTTGCGCCTCGAACTCCGATTTAGACAACGGGTGAACCTCATAAGTGGGGATTGCAGTGCACAAAGCTGGAGGAATACTTAATCCTGGGACATGCTTACTCTGAGCGAGTGCCACAAGCGAATCGATGGGCACATCAGACTTGGTTGCGGCAATGCCTTGCGTAAACTCAAGGAAGATTTGCAATCGTGCGGACACCTGTGCAAGATGTTCCTTCAGTTGTGCGTGCTCCGCGTCAAGTCGCTGCTGGTGCGATCTCAGCTCTTCTGCATATTCGGAGATTTCTCGGAAGCGAACTTCGGTTGTCGACCGCATATGCGCCAATCTCTCAATGGTTGCCCACAAGTCTCGATTCTTCTCTGCTTCACTCAGGCCGATTCTCAAGATACACTCTTCTCGGTCCTGTAGCTCAGTACGAGCGAGATCATCTTCTGTCGCTCCTGCCGCCAAACGAGATTCACGGATCTCACGCATCAAGCGATTGATCGGTTCGCTGAGAGCCTGCTCAAGTGAGTCGGTTTCTGCCGCGCCGGCAGCTTGACGTGCTGCAAACAGAGCTAGGCCACGGATCTCGTTCTGGTACTGTTCGAGCTCTCTTGCGAGCTGGTCACGCGTGGGCATCACAACTCCCAGTTGAGCCACCACAGCAACCATCTGCTGCTCAATACCATTGATATTAAGCTCCAGGCGGCGGTGCAGTAAGATCAGGTCACGTTGGATAGCCTCACTAGTTCGACTGCTCATTTCGATACCTTCTGCCGCTTCGTGCAGGTGTTTCAATGCAACGCGCATCTGCTTTTGATCACGGAGGGCTTGCACAATGTCTGGATTCGTACCAAGCTCACCCTCGACTTTCAGCGTGATCGCTTCGTCATCTTCATCGGCAATCGCTGCCGCTGCGCCCCGCTCATCCAGCCACTTGAGAGTGTTCAGTACTTCTGCTTCTAGGTGTGCCTGCTGAAGGCGAACAATCGTGCCAACAACAGTACCGATATGAAGCCGCAGTGGAATCTGCATTGCGGCTGCTTGCGCTTCGGCCTCCGTTAATTGTTTGTTTTGGAACTTCAATTCCTCGAGGCGCTCTGCAAGCTCGGGTGTCAGAGGAATCTCAGCCTCCGCCTCGGCACGCATATGATCGACCTGGCTTCCATCTCCAGCCTGCAAAGCACCACCCTGGCCGGCCATTTCGTGGCCAGGATAGGCATCCGCCATGACATTGTAGTATCCCTGCCCTGAAGGATGAACCGCCCATTGTTGTTGCATCCCCATAGCGGCTTCATGGGCATACTGTTCTGAATTATCCAACTGGAAATGGCCCATTTGGTGCTGCTCATGCTGGAATTGAAGTTGTTGTTGTTGTTGTTGTTGTTGTTGTTGTTGTTGCTGCTGCTGCTGCTGCTGCTCATGAAGCTGTTGCTGAGCTTGCTGAAGCTGGGCCTGCTGAAGTTGCTGTTGATTTCGCGCGATAAGACGGGAGGAGGTTCGATGGGCACGAATACCAAGGCCATCTTGCAAAGCACCACCGGCATCAACCATCGCATGACTGCCATCAAGGTGGTCGTTCAGTTGGTGCTGGTAGAATTCTTCAGATTGGCCTAAGCCTCCGGCGTACATGTTCGCAACAAATCCTTGATGGGGCTGCGGTGCCTGAAGAAGCTCGTTGACATCAACGGGGACACCAAATTCGGTGCCAATAAAGATTATGTCTCCATTCGCACCAGTGAGAACGTGTGAGAGCGATTTGGGTTTCCTCTCATCTGCGTCTTGATAAGGCCTTGCAACCTTGGAATCTGATGCCTGAGGTAGATCATTCTGCTGTGGTTGTTGTTGCTGTTGCTCAGCCAAAGCCTTCTCAAGCAGAACCTGCTCTGCGAGCGCGGTAAGACGCGTGGATGTGGCCTCGTCAATCAAACCACATTCTGTCAGGACAACGATATCGCTTGCAGTCAGAATGCCACGAGTTACACACGAGTCGACCAGCTCTTGTTGCTGAGTCGTAAAACGTAGCTGCATTTCCGGTTGCTGTGAGGCAGCATTCTGTCTTGTTTCGTCAACCTCGAGCGAAAGTGGCCCTGGTGAGGCCTGGTCGCTCTGAGCCTTGGCTGCAACACTAAAGACGTGCTCTTGCAACTTGGCCATGACTAGCTCCTGCGCGTGGCGGCGTGCTTCAAGGAGCTGGACTTTGCGGATACGCACTTGTTCGTTAAGAACAAGACGAACACGCTCGGCGTGCTTCGAGCGGTACAGACGACGCAGTGACTCACGATGAGCTGCCTCTTGACGTCGAGTAAAGTCGATGGAACTGAGCGATAGCGGGGATCGGAAGAAATCACGAACCGCACGACGACCAGGGCCCAGAATATCGCGGCTTTCTCCACGCAGAAGCTTGGCAAAGTGCGCGCGTCCATGATATTGAGCACCACTGGTTGCGAAGGCACTAGGAGAAGAAGATGCACCAACAATACTGATTGCGGCGTCACAATGAGCACCCAAGCTAGACAGAGATTTGGCTGCTCCGGTGGAGGTCGAGTCGTCTGCGTTGGATGGCGTGCTGAAGTAGTTCGTGAGGCTCATAGGGGTGGCAGCAGCAGATGGTTGCGCGGCAGTAGAAACAGACGAAAACGAGTTTTTACCACCAAAGCCGAGCTCACTCGAGGCCACGAACGGATGAGTGTAGGGAATGGTGGCAGTACCCATACTTCGGATTGTTAAGCGAGGCGCTGCAAGTCGCGTGGACGCTCCGTACATGGATGAGTTATGAAGAGCTGGGTTGAAGTAGTCGCTACGAGAAGCCCAGTCTCCGGCGGTTCGACTCTGACTCGTACGGACTCCTGCTGGCGCGCCTGGGCCACCCATCAGTCCTGCGCCGCTACCAGCACCGCTCCAGACCCCTCCGCGGCCGAATGCGAACGCCGTTCGAGCAATCAAGCGCATCGAATCAGCTGCTGCAATTGTTTCTGCTGCTGCCTCGGCAGGTGGTGCTGGAGGGGGAAGAAGATCTTCTCGAACTGAGGATCGGGCCTCGAGAAGCTCTTCAATTTTACCCAGCGGGGGCACGGTTCCAGCATCGATTGCACCCGGAACACGAAGGCTTGGTGGAGGTGCAGGGATGTCTGATGCTCGGAGGAGAACTGAAGGATGCGCTGCCAGGGCTTGTGGACCGAGTGTTGCTGAGCTCGCAGCAGATCCCAAATAGTAAGATTTTGCTGAAGATGAGCTCGCGTTTGCAACCGCCGCTGCAGCTGCAGGTGTGGGAAGGGGATTTGCACCAGCTTCATTGAGCGGATCCATGGTGGCCCCCGCTGCAGCTGCAGCGGCAGCAACTGAAGTGCCTGCAGTAACCAGAGAAGCTAATGCCTTGTCAAGCTCTGTTGGATCCGTTTCAAACACAAGTTCTGAGGGCTGATGGGAGGACCATCCGCCCTGTTGCGCGTACCCCTGATGTTGTGCGAGTCTTGGGACCAATTGTTTTGTGCGTTCTTGAGTGAGGTTCGCAAGCACATCGAGACCCAAGTGTACGGGGACATATTCCTTGACTTCTTCATTCTCCTCTGACCCATCGGTCTCGTGTTTGGATTCTACATGCATCGTCTGATCGGAGATCAGTTGTGCCAAACCGGTTGCAGCGTTAAGCACTCCAGCCGTCACCCGATCATCCTTTGGAAGGCGATTCATGCTAACCTCAGGATCTGAGCTCTGAATGGCTGAGCGTGCTGGCATTTCACCGTCCAATTCAATCGGGATGTCAGACGGACCAGGAGGCAATTCGTTGGCAGCTCGAAGAATACCTTCTGTCGCTGCACGTCCGGCCTCTGTGGCAACACTTTCAGTGTTAAGCGCAGGTGGTACGTGGGCCCAGTTTGCAGCGGCGTACGAAGGGGAGTCGAGAACAGGTGGGATTCGGCGGCCAGCAGCGGCTAACTCGGCTGCAGATGGGAGTAAAGCAACACCCTCTGACTGCTGAGCTTGTTTCAATAGCTGCTGCTGTTCGTGTTGAAGCATTGCAGGCGATAAAAGCCTGTCCTGGACGTAATAGCTTGGCTGGCCTTGGGCAGGTTGCGCGTCGAAGCGAGCGACAACATTGGCGAGGACCTTGATACGGTGAATATCTTCGGGGGTCGGCATGACGCTCTGCTGCTCCAAAAATGCTTGTTCGAGGGAAGGCGGAACGAGGGTACTCGGCTGTGTCTCTGCCATTCGAGGCGCTGCCACAGCAGTCTGTTCCCCTGGTTCGTCCTGCTCGGCAAGCAAGGACGCTTCCAAATCAACATTGTCAATGGAAGCCTCAACGTCCTCCACAGCCTCGGCCTTGGATGGCAAGAGTTGAGTCGAGGGGGTCGTGAGTACTTCCTCCAAAGTGACCTTGGGCGTGTCCACAGGCTCTGACTTCGTTGGCTCGCTCTCAGACGCAACAGGGCTTGGAGCGCTGCTGCTGCTGCTGCTGCTGCTGGCTTCAGGCACATCCGCAGAGCGTGACTTGGGGAGGGCCGGTGGCGTACTGATCGGTTCTGTTGGGGACGATCCGCTGGCGACAATTGCAGGTGTCAGAACGAATGGATCGTCTTCGCTTCTTGATTGAGACAACCTCGCTTCTTCACGTAGTTGCTCCTCGTATTGAAGCATGTGTTGCTTTCTCTGCTTTTCTAGCATCTCTTCGATCAAGTGCTCGCCACCTGCTGGATCATAGCCAGCCGCAACGGCCGCGGCTGCGCTGAGCAAAGCAGTTGTTGTGGCAGTGTAACGAGGCAATACGGGTGGAAGAGGTCGTGGTTCATTCAATTGCGCAGTAGAATTCAAAGCACTCGTTCGAGCCTTGCTATTGGCCAGCCTTGAGGGCTCTGCGACACGCGGGGGCCTTCGAGACACTGGCATCAGATATTCCACCTCGGGATCAAACATCGACCAGGGCCCATTCTGATTGAGCTCATCTTGGCTGCGCGTTCCTGGGTAGATGACAACATTCGAATCAGCGGCTGTCTGGTTGGCGAAACCACCTTCGAATTTGGCCATTGAAATCGTTTGCACAGATCCCATTCCTGGTGTAATGGACGCTCCGGGTCCAACGCCCGAGTTCATTAGAGCCGTAGAGATAGCGAGCGCCGCGCGATTGGCCTCTGATTCTGCGGCTGCTTCGATTTCTTGAGGCGAACCACCATTTGCGGCGATAACATTTGCGTACTCTGCTGCAGCGGCAGCAGTAGCAGAGGCAGCCGCACTGGCGGCTGCATTACTATGGCCAAGGTAAGTTGCGGCGTCTTGGCCAAGACCTAGGTACTTCACACTAACAAATTTAGCCGAGCCATTCTGCGTTGTAGAAGGTCCTGCTCCAGCAACTCGTGCCGTGGTAGAAATCAAGCCGGGTGCCGCAAGCGGATTGGTTGCCGCACCGCGTCTTGCACCGCTTCGGCCTAAGCCATTCGCCGCGGATTCAGCTGCTGCACTAGCTTGTGCGTACGCTTGAGTATATTCCAGCCGTGCGAGCAGGACGTTCTTTGAGATGGGAGGGTCTCCACTTGCAAAACCGACAGGCTCTTTACCGTACGCTTCGTTATCATCATCATTGCTCCATTCGTCATCAGAACTTGCGCTTTCCCACTCGTGGTAGTACCGGTTGAGATGGGAAAATCGATCCCTAACCAGGCGATCTACAAGGATTTTGCTCGTTTGATCAACGCCCGTATTATCCTCGTCCTCGCTAGTTTCCTCAAAGTTCGTGGCCCACGTCAGACTGCCCTTCAGACTCGCCTCTTTACACAATGCGAAGAACGATGCTAAGGGATGGCTATCTTGGGCAGAGCCTCCAGTGCCACCAACAGCAGAGAGAGATGCACTTGCAGAGGCTGTTGCCGCTGAGGTTGCGACCAGTTCGTCTTCATCTCCACCGTCGCCACCATCGTTGTTGCCGCCCTCTTCATCAGCATCTGAACCATCATCGTCATCGCCGTTATTCACTGTTACACCTCCGACAGTCGCTCCTGCTCGACGGCCTGCGACTGAGTTGCTCGTTGCCGCCGCCGCATCAGCACCACTACGGCCTCGACGAGACGTGGCAGTTCCTGCGGCATCTGCATTGCCATTTGCACCACGGGTTGAGCTTACTCCTGCCGTCCCCCCTGCAACAGCACCGGCTGCGCCAGCACCTGTTCGGTTGGCGCGCCGTTGCTGGGCATTTTGCTTTGACATATCAGCCTGTAATTCTGCTGCGCCAGGAACGCCTGGAATCATGTCTTTGGTAATTTCGTTCACACCAAGAAGGTAGGCTAAGGTCTGCAGTTGATAGAACGTCTTCGCGACATATGGATCATGGGTGTGTGGCCTCATTTCGGCTTCCCACGCATATTCGGCTTCCATCGCTTCGGAAACAGTTTCAACAATGGACTTTGAGCCGGTAGACTCCAACACATCATTGGTTGTACTTGGCCGTCCAGAAAGTGTGGAGTTTAGCGTAAAGGTTGGTTTCAACTTCTTAATTGTGCCTGACGCAAGCCCTGTCGATCCGTCGGCACACTTTAGAAGACTTGCGATCGCGGACTGGCTTGCCGTTGCAAGGGCGGCTTGCTCATTTGCATGGAAATGGGCTCCCTTACTGCCACCAAACCGAGCGCCGACTCCGGCACTGGCCGAGCCTGCGGTTTTCTTTACGATACCATCTCTAACTAGCTTCGCAAGTGTGTCACTTTGAAGCCAAGCAAGACGCTCTTCACGATCAAGATCCTGACCACCGACAATTCGGCTTCTAATTCGATGGCCATGCGCCCGAAGAGGACCTTGTCGAGCGCGATATCGGTTTTTCGCCATCTCAACCAGCGAAGATCTCATTGCATTGGCCGCAATACCCACTGGGATCCTTGGCTTGCCGGACATGTCCGTAAAACCCAAGGTTACGCCCATGTTGCTCTGGACTTCTGGGGGAACGTTATATACAGGAGACACCAATGCCGCAGTTTCTGCCGCAGCAGCCGCAGCTGCATTGGCTTGCTTGCCAGGTGGCGGAGTAATTCCTGGTAAGCCGAGACCTATGTTGATCATCTCACGATTTCCAGTAAAACCGGGTCCGTAGACAGTTGGCAACAAACCTCGCGCATGTGAAACTGCAGTATCGTTGCTATGTAGGCAGGCATTCGCCAAAAAGGTGTGACTTGAGCTACGATGCGTATTCGCTGCGGTTCGTGCGTGCATTCCGCTTTGTTGAATTGTGCTGAAGAGAACAGGATGAGTGTACTCGAGTGTATCCTCAAGCAGGATCGACTCAATGCCAAACCTCGAATTGGTTCCTACCAAGGTGGGATACAATTGAATCGGCGGAGGCGCCTTTGTTGAAACCCTTGCGGCCAATTCCGACGCGGGTGTTTGCTGCTGTGCTGGTGCGGACTGGCTTGATGTCGGCTGCGATTCGTCTTCAGTTCCCATACTGCTGTGAGCAGCAGCAAGGGCGGCCGCAGCTGCGGCTGCTGCTGCGCGCTGGGTTCGCCCGCCTCGTCCCGAGTGCTGATAACGTTGGACCGAAGGAGGTGGAACAACGTTACCTCGCGCGTCTAGTGTAGGCATACCTTGTGAAACAAGGCAGATGATTTGGTTCTTTTCAGAATCCACATAGTATTCTTCTTCCTCACCAAATTCATTCGGATGCACCTCAACACGAAGCCTCTTAGCGAGTGCATCGTTGCGAGCATTCAATTGTTGGGCTTGCTGTTCACGACGTCTGCTTCGTCGGCGCTCATCAGCGATGTCAGGAGCCGCATTCTGAGCGTCTGTTGCGACGGTAGTGCTGCTTGTTGCATTCGTCATGAGTGCTCCATCGTCGACTGACGTGCCAGTTTTAACTTGCCGATGGGAACGACGCGTGCTTGCGACATTCAGGGATTGATTGGCTGCTTGATCGAGATCCTCGGACCTGAGTGCATCTTCAGTAATGCGCTTTTCTTCGACTTCAAATGCTTCTGCTGCAGAAGAGGTTGTAGCTTTGAGCGCATTCTTATCCGATCGCTCAGCCGCGACTCCCTCTTTACTTGAAGCGCTATCCTGAGTGGCTTCGTGCTTGGCTGCCGCCGCCTTTCGCGCGCCAGACATCATCTGAAGCGCGGTTAGACGTGGCGATCCCGTGTCTGTAATCTGCGCACCGGAGTCGTTGTTTGAAAGTGTACGGCCTTGTAGATGAGATGAGCTACCTCCTGGTTTTTGCATACCTTCAGCCAAGCTTAGCGCCAAGTCAATGGTGGAATCAGCCGAGCTCCTGCCCATATGACCCTTTGGTGTCATGCTTTCCGAAGCGGCGCCAAGCTCAGCGGAATCAGGCTCGTCGTCCTCATCTTCAGGGGATGTCGAAAGGAGAGGAACCACTGGGAGGTCATTCAACCACACTCTCAAGCGGTCCTCGTTCTCTGCCAGCTCTTGCATTGCGCCCTTTTTGCTTCGGGCATCCTTCCAGTTGAGCCACTTAGACATCCAGACTTGACCACCATGGATTTTGGCGGCGTTGCTAACCGCACATTGGGACAGGCCCAGGTGCACCATCTGCGCGCGGACCAGTTCTCGCAGTTGACGATCAATCTTGACTGTCTTTTGTGCAGCTTTGAGCCTGCGCGAGGCCGAGCCTGTAGACGAAGGTGAGCCCACCTGCATGTCTTTTAGAGAGGGAGATCCGGTTGCTTGGATCGATGGGGATGTGTGTTCACTCAAGGAGCTCGCTGGGGGCATATGACCTGGATCAGCCGCTTGGGAAATAGGTGAAATGGCATCTAAGTTCGAGCCCGATTCCGCAGTCGAACCCGCATTGGGCGAGTTCTGCGCGAGAGATTCTGAGAGAGTGGCTGGTTGCTGCTTGGTCTGAAGACTTGCTGGACTCAGTGGAGTCGCAATGCCAGCCATATTAATCGCTTGAACCAACGGCGAGTTTGCCAAAATCGCAGCAAGCTGCTTATTCGAATCCTTTTCCCGTCGATTCTCTTTCCTTCGTAGGTCGGGCTTGGTTGCATATGGCTGGTGTTGTCGTGCAACAACGGCTCGAGCTACAATACTAGGGGAAAGACCCGCCGCAAGCGCGGCAGCAGCTGCAGCAGCCGCATGTGAAGGCGATCGAGCCTCGATGGAGGGCGAGCCTGTCAGAAGAGGGCTATTCCCTGCCAGGTCGGGTGAGTTGGGATTCGACGCGGAGGCACGATTCATTGCATTTGCGATGGCGGCTCCGGCAATACTAGCCACTGAATCCAATGCAGCCATTGAGTCGAAGTTGGGGTCAGCCTCGGTTTGCTGGACGAGCTGCTGAACGACTTGCGTGGCTGCGAGGTATCGCTTGTAGAGTTCGGCAGTGGTAATTCCTGAAGGAACATAGGCTGGACGGTTGGAGTGGGAGGGCGAGCCACCACGAAGAGTAGGGGATGAACTGGTCGATGAAATGGACGGAGAGTTGGCCTCATCCAGGACTACGGGATTACTATTTGATGTCGCGTTCGAACCTGGTTGTACCACTGCTGCAGGTGCTGCTGGTGCTGCTGGTGCTGCTGGTGCTGCAGCCGTGCTCGGACTATCACTGGCCTTGGGTTCGGACGACTCAACCGTCTCTGCGCCATGATTTGTTTTCAATTGCACTGACACGACTGCGAGATTGTCAGTTATCCTTCGCTTTTTCATACCGTACATGTCCGCTTCATTTCCTCGAAGCGCAAGGAGCCGTTGCTCATGTTCAGCGCTACCATCACCGGCAACATCACCTGTTTGGGACGTCAGGACTTGAACGTCCTTCGTCTCTACCGCAGCCGATGCCGAATCCCAACCCGATGCTGCCATGCTATCGCCACCCAGGAGAGTGGTTGTGCTAGACGCTCTGCTATCTCCCATAAAGTCCTCCATGTTACCACTCGATGCTTCAGAGTCTCCTCCGGCATTGTGTCGTGTTTCACCCTCATTCTCTTGCTGGCTCTCATCCTTGGCACCCTCATTGTTCTCTGACGAAGAGACTTTCTCGAACTTGGAGCTGGGCTGGTCAAGCATGTTTAGAACACGACTGCTTGCTGGGGCGGGGGCTGAAGCTGCCTTAATCTTCCCAGTCGTTCCGGCGGCTGGGGACTCGGGTCCGCTCTGTGGGTCGTTCACATTCCCAGCTTTGGCACGTCCACGAACACCCTTCCTTGCCGAGCCAGGACTTTGCTGTGAGCGCTGCTGCCGTTCCATTTCCTGTTGCTCCTGTCGGGCGATCATCTCAAGTATACGCTCCATCCGCTGTTGCTCACGATCCTTACCATTGGGCGGTGCCGGAAGAGAGAAAAACGCCTCCTGATGGGGTTCCAAGCTAGAGCGCTTTCGTCTTCGTTGGTTCTGTTGGTGCTGCTGCTGTGCTGCGCTGGATGCTCCAGCGTCTGCGCTGTCACCTGATGTACTTGCGTTCGTCATGCTACCATACGACTCGGATCCACCATCGGTTGCGGTTGAGGCCGGACTGCTACCACCATCAACCATCTGTTCCTGACTCGTCTGATCTGTGCTGCCGGTAGTACCGTCCGAACCGGTGGCCATCGTCAACGATGAGACCTGCTCAGCGCCACCGTTACCACCGTTCTCGCCAGTGACTGGCAAGTTGGTGGGCTGCTCACCACCCAGTTGCTCGCTTGTGTCCGACATCTTGAGCGATGCGGAGGACGCGAGCGCTCGAGACTAGACTGGGGCGGGGTTTCTGACTGTCGTAGCTCTCGTGCCTATGATAGCTCTCGTAGCTATGGCAGTTACCCCAACAACCTCTCGTGGATGTCTGAGCAGATGTATGTGTACGTGTGTCCAAGTGCGACCCTACCTATACACCTGGGGTAGTGTGGATAAAATGGCTCTTCAAGTTAAGAGCGGCCCGGCTTGCTTATCTTGATTGCGTGGCCTTAGATACAATATGCGCGTGCGAGCGTGTGGAGTGCCGATGCAGAGGCGCCTCTTGCACTCAACTGCGGGGGTCCAGTGCGTCTAGAGTCGTGGTCAGGGGGTCAAACCGCGTGACAAAGTGAGTACAACTAGTATCTCCTGACTGAAGGTGGGTCGAGTGGGTCGGCCCACGCGTGTGCCCAATCTCGCGAGTGCGTGGTTTGTGTCGGAACTCGTTGCGCGCAAGTGGGATGCATAGGTGTTAGATCACTGATGCGAGGGCTAACCAAGTTGAAATCGGTGGTTAGGTTCGATAAACGTTGTAAAATAGGGTCACATCGAGTCGTTATCTAGTGTAGGTCGCTAGGGTAAGGGATGAAAGTGTATAGTTACACAAGGTATGCAAGTATATGATATGATAAAATTAATTCTTATACATATACTCTAGCGTGTTATATAACTTTAAACCCATGACATTCACCCCAATACCCTATTTCATACACCCAAAGTACCCCAGAAATCTTGGAAAAAACGCAATTTCGTCCTTCTTGCCGCGTGACTCTGCGGGCGATTCGAATTTTCCAGCCCCGACTCGCAGCATGCTGCCGGTTGGTGCAGGGGCTCAGTAGAGCTCCAGCTCACTCCAGCTCACTCCAGCTCGCTCCAGCTCAGCCGAGTTCAGTCTGGCTCGCTCTACCACTGGATGGATGAACGCAGGATAACACACAGATAACACAAAATAGTGGTTAACTCGCCATTTTTTTTTCCCTCCTCGCCTTTTTGTTGATTCTACTGCTGATGTTGTAGTTCGGGATTGTTTATGGAATTGCACTGGGAACGTTCACAGAATGAATTACAGATCAAGTTGGACATGCTACGACAGCCAATGTACTGGAATCGATGACGGTGGTAACAGTGACATCGACCAATGACGGGGGAGGTGAACGTGGGAGTGATTCCAGAACACTACTCGTCCTGCTCCAACTAGCTACCCTCTTCCTCAGGAGCTCGCTGGCTGGCTGGCTGGCTGGCTGGCTGGTTGGCTGACGCAGTCATCTTATTGCAGAGGATCCACCCGTTCATCCTGAGAGAGTCCAGGAAGGATTCTCTGCTGCGTTTTGTTCTGGTCTGCTCTAAACCCGGTGTAGTCGCTACACTTACTTGTGCCTCCTAATCAACTCGCGCAGATCTCCATCATACGCGGGCTTGTTCTGGTAGAGCCGCTCGCAGATGCGCTGCTGACGCTCGGACAATTCGGGTAGCTTCTGTGGGGGTTTCTTAGGGTCGTAGACTTCGGGCTGGAAGGGTTGCCGTCGGAACTTGGGCTCTGCGAGTGGACCATCGTATGGAGCGACTTCTTTCTTCGGCGGGGGCTGTACGGCGGCTTCGGGGTCGAAGGGTTTACCTACAGATGGCGTGAGAGGAGTGGAGCATGGCGCGGTCATACATGAGGAACATACGGAGACGGGAGATAAACTACACGAATTAATGGCGAAGAAAGCGAAGGGCATTGCATCCAAGCCTGCACAGCTGTTGAGGCGTACGAATTATCTTGGGGGTGGCCAACTCCTCAATCGTGTGGACCTTCACCTTGTCGTCCATTCGACGGTCCGTCTTCTTCGGCTGGCTTGCCGCAGCCTCTCGGGCCTTACGCTTGGCCTCAAGCTCCTCGAAGAACTTTTCGCGCGCCTCCTTGCGCTGCTTGTAGAATCGATCGATGAAGGGAGCATTTTCCTCCAAGGCCTGTGCAGTTGGCTTTTCACGGTTAGGATAGTGGGGACTAGACGGGATTTCGACGTGGGGCAAGGGGAATAGTAAAAACAGTGAGTGGGCTTAGTGGAGACCATGCGGTGGTATCACAGCAATACATTTGGGACCTGCCTGGCATCGAGACTTTGCTGGCCAACGTACGGGATCTTCCTGGGGTCGTGCTTGGGGTACTCACGGTATTCGTGCAAGTCTGACGACATCTTCAGTCTGGCGGATATGTATACAAAGACTCAGGGGACTTGAATTAAACTTCAACTTGTGACGCTCGTCCGCGCGGTAGAAGCTGCGGTTTCACAAGGCTTCACTGAGGGGAGTGGGAGCTAAGGGTCCTGTTTCCCTCTTGGCTTCGGGGAGTTCCAGCCGAAGAACGCAACTGGGGGATAGTGTGCTGCTTTAGAAGCGCTGCAACTTGCTAACGAACTCAGAGATTCGTCGCTCTAGCAAAATGCCGGCTCGAAACGGTGCCCACTCCTATCAAGTTCTGAGAACTGGACTGAGGTGGGCGATGTTTGCGTCAGGTTTTCGAGGCAGATACGGCGTGCGTGTGGTATCTGCTCCGTTGACCAAACTCTATATCGAGTTCTATAACGGATAGAGTGTTAGGTTTCGACGTGCACAGACTCTGCGCCGAGAAACACCAGCTTAAAAGTTCTTGCCGTTACTTCGTTTCATTCTCTGGACTGACGGCTGTCGCTAGCCGGATCCGGCTAAAAGCGGATGCTCCAGGGGGAGCCTGCTTTCGACGGGCTAGACACTGCCAAATGACTTGGCACACGAGAACTTGTGACTGATCAGTGTCTGTAATCCCCCTACAGTGTATTCCATGTCAGCGACCGCTGCATGGCCGCCATTGAGAATTCATCCAGGAGATTAGGGTCGAGCACTCCTCTCGATCTTGAGTGAGATTAGCTTGAATAGGACAAGGCTGCAACATTCAACATTGAGTGTTACTGGAGAGATAGATTCTGGCGCATTTGGTTATCGTTGTCGTGCATTCCGTGTCAAACACTGCAAAACAACTCAGCTCGTTCCAGCTGCACTCCTTTCCTCATCCGTCCTGGCCCGAAAAATGAATCGAGTGGCCATTTTCAAACACATTCTGCAGAGCTACGCGTGGTTTTCCAGCATCTGGGTGTGTGCTAGCGAGAGCGGACCAAACAGACAGGTTCTGTGCCTCAGCATACACGCACTGAGAATTAATCCGGCACTCACGGCACTTGCCTTCTCTGCCGGAGACAGTTCTTCTCCTCCACAGACTGACTGACGCCTTCTCGGCTTCAGCACCCGCGGGGGCGTAGCGTGCCTAGGCGCAGCCCGAGCAACCTGGTACGAGCCAAGCAAGTCAGCTTCGAGTCGCTCTATTGCTCCGCGCTGCTCTGCTCTGCCCAAGGCCGCTTGAGCCTTTCTTTGACGAGCAGCGTTCTTGCCGGGTGACACCCTCAAGACGGCCAGGCTCGCTCTGCATCTTGCTTGAAGGCCCCAAGCGCACCAGGACACATCATGGACTCAAAATCTGACGACAAGCTCGGGCACGAGCAGTATAATTTCATATCGAACGTAGCCCTAGCAGACCAACCTGAGAACCCACCCCGAGGGAAGAAGCAGAAACAGGACAGTGACCGAGTAGCATTGCTGTCGTCGTCTCCCTCGTCTCCTGCTGAATCCCCCAACTCGGAGTATGTTTCAACTGTAGTCTCATCATCGCCTGCATCATCTTCCTCCTCTTCGTCGAGGAAAGTGTACGGGACATCAGGTACCGAGGCCTGGAGCCAGTCCAAGTCCTATGCGTCGTTTGACTCAACCAGTGCACTGGAACCGAACAGTTTAGAACATGAAGTTGATGATGCAACTAAAGGAGTCGCACTGGCGACAGCCAGTGAAGGCGTGCATCCTGACCCGAGACCGCGTAGCTCACTCTCCATCGCAAGTGCTTCTGCCGAAGCAGAGTCCAAAGTCACGCTGAGTGCCGTATTAAAATGGATTCGCGAGGTGGTCGCTGCCATGACGTCCCGAGACGGACTCATTATTCTATCACTTGTTGTATCCATTGTCTTCGTCTCGGCATTCGACTGGGTGCTTTGGAAGCGCACACTGAACAAGTTTCACTCGAAATCTTCAAACGAAACCTATTCCTTCTTTGTGCTTCAGCTCTACATTGTGCTGGAGTTCTTCTTAGCATTAGGTGCATGCTTATATCGAATAGCGACGAATCAGATTACGCGCGAAATGCGCGACCTTTTGCCATTCAAGGTCCTGGGTGGCATTTCATCACTCGACACAGTGTCAATGCTCCTTTCTTCGATGGCAGCGCCGGTTGTTGCTGGCCATGTACAAACTCTGTTAAATCAGCTCACATTGCCGCTTTTGATGGTCTTTTCGCTCATCTTCCTCGCCGTTCGTTACAACAAGTATCAGTACCTTGGTGCGCTCTTGATTGTAGGCGGAGCCGTCATGGCCGCCGTGCCCAATGTCAATAGTACCAACAAGGATGGTCGTGAGAACAAGGCCTGGGGTCTCATTGTGTACGCGCTTAGTCTCATTCCATTTGCGCTTTCGAATGTTTACCGTGAGTATGTCTTCCGTGACAAACCCAGGGTCGACATCTTTTATCTTATGGTGTGGACACTCGCGATCCAGTTCGTTCTTGGATGGGGCTGCGTGCCAATCCTCGCGATTCCGGCTTTTGGAGGTGTGCCTCTGAGCGAGGTTCCAGATCAGGTTACACTTGGATATAAGTGCCT
>Ga0182741_1001649_pt1 | contig 28181 bp, 23 predicted proteins | sample eDN5th37CBELigOP_FD_128874 | JGI IMG/M metagenome (GOLD analysis project Ga0182741, IMG submission 128874) | Enriched Organic Plus compost microbial communities from Emeryville, California, USA - eDNA 5th pass 37_C BE-Lig OP (version 2) (version 2) ... | reverse complement strand
CTCCGACGTCCCCTGCCCTCCCTCGCCGGTCGACGGGTCCTCATCACCGGCGCGGCCCGCGGCATCGGCGCCGCCCTCGCCGAGCGCCTCCACGAGCGCGGCGCCAAGGTGGCCCTGGCCGGGCTCGAGCCCGACCTGCTGTCGGCGGTCGCCGAGCGGCTCGACGCCCCCTGGTGGCCCTGCGACGTCACCGATCGGCCCCGCGTGGAGGAGGTGGTGGAGGCGGCGGTCGACGCCCTCGGCGGGCTCGACGTCGTCGTGGCCAACGCCGGCGTGGCCGCGCAGGTCCCGCTCATCGGCGGCGACCCCGAGCTCTTCGAGCGGATCCAGGCCGTGAACGTGCTCGGCACCTACTACACGGTGCGCGCCGCCGGCCCCCACATCAGCCACCGCGACGGGTACGCGCTCGTGATCTCGTCGCTCGGCGGCGTCGTGCACGTGCCGCTCCTCGGCGCGTACTCGGCGTCCAAGGCGGCGGTGGAGGCGCTCGGCAACACCCTGCGCACCGAGCTGGCGCCCAGCGGCGCCCGAGCCGGCGTCGCGTACTTCGCCGAGCTCGACACCGACATGACCACCCGGGGCTTCGACACCAAGGCGGCCAAGCGGTTCCTCGGCAACCGCTCGATCACCCGGGTCAGCCCGCTGCGCCTCGGCATCGACGCGCTCGAGCGCGGCATCGCCCGCCGCAGCCGGATCATCGCCGCGCCGGGCTACGTGCGGCCGATCCTGCCGATCCGAGCCATCGCCCAGCCCGTCGTGGACCTGGCGGTGCGGCGCCGGGTGGGGCCGGCGCTCGAGGTGGCCCGGCAGGAGCAGGTGGCGCTCACCACCCCGCAGGAGCCGGCGGTCCCCTCGTGACGACGCCGGGCGACGCCGTCCCCCGGGTCGCGCCCGGCACCCGGGCCGACGTCGGGCTGGTCAGCTGGCTCTTCGCTCGGGTGTCGGGGCTCGTCACCGGCACCAACCCCCCGAACCTCTTCCTCACCCTCGGGCGCCACCGTCGGCTGTTCCGGGGGTGGCTGCGCTTCGCCGGGCACCTGATGCCCGGCGGCCGCATCGACCGGCGCACCACCGAGCTCGTCATCCTGCGGGTGGCCCACCTCTCGGCCTGCGAGTACGAGCTCGAGCACCACCGCCGCCTCGCCCGCCGCGCCCGGATCACCGAGGACGAGGTCGAGCGGGTCCTCACCGACCCCACCGCCGCGGCGTGGACGCCTCGCGAGCGCGCGGTGCTCGCTGCCGTGGACGAGCTCCACGCCACCGGCGACCTGCGCGACGACACGTGGGCGGCGCTGCGGGCCCACCTCGACGCAGCCCAGGCCATCGAGCTCATGCTGCTCGTCGGCCACTACCAGATGCTGGCCACCACGATCCGCGCGCTGCGCATCGCCACCGACCAGCCTCGACGCCGTGGCTGAGCCCCTCCCCACCACCCCGCTGCCTCGCGGCCGCCACCACCTGAGCCGCGAGGAGGTCCGCGCCGCGCAGCGCCTCCGGCTCGTCGTCGCCCTGGCCGAGGAGCTCACGGTGCACGGCTACGCCAAGACGCCCGTCGCGGCGGTCCTCAAGCGGGCCGGGATCTCCCGCCAGACCTTCTACGAGCTCTACGACGACAAGCACGCCGCCTTCCTCGACGCCCTCGACGTGATCGGCGAGGTCCTCGTCGGCGAGCTCGAGGCCGCGTTCGCCGGGGACGGGCCGCCGGACCGTCGGGCCCGGGCCGCGGTCGACCGCTACCTCCGGACCCTCGCCGACCACCTCCCCTTCGCCCGCCTCTTCCTCGTCGAGGTCCACGCCGCCGGGCCGGAGGCGATGGCGCGGCGGGCTGCGGTCCAGGACCGGCTCGTGGACGCGCTGGTCGCGGCCACCGGCGCCCGCCGGGCGGCCGACCGCTTCGCCTGCCGGGCCTACGTGGCCGCCGTCGCCTCCCTCGTGGCGCTCCCCGTCGCCACCGGGGACGCGACGGCGATCGCCGCGCTGCGCCGGCCGCTCCTCACCCTGCTCGACGAGCTGTTCGCCCGGGTGCGAGCCGGTCGAGACCGGTAGCGTGCGGACATGACCGACAACCTGCCCGAAGGCGTCACGACGGACCTGCGAGACGACTCGGTCAGCGCGACGACCACGGTCGACGCCACCCCGGCCGAGGTGTTCGACTTCCTGCGCCGCCCGGCCAACCACCCGATCATCTCGGGCGACGGCAGCGTCACCGGCACCACCAGCGGCCCCGAGCGGCTCTCGCTGGGCGACCGGTTCGGGATGTCGATGAAGATCGTGCTGCCCTACCGGATGCGCAACACGGTGGTGGAGTACGAGGAGGACCGCCGCATCGCCTGGTGCCACCCGGGCAAGCACCGGTGGCGATGGGAGCTCGAGCCGACCGGCGAGGGGAAGACGAGGGTCACCGAGACCTTCGACATGTCCACCGCCGTCTTCCCGCCGGCGCTGCGGCTCGTCGGGTACCCGAAGCGGCACCTCCCGAACGTGGCCCGCTCGGTGGCCAACGTGCGGGACCACTTCGCCCGCCGCTGAACCAGGTCGGCTACGACCGGGCGGGACGCAGCGCCCGCTCCTGCACCCAGGCCTCGATCTCGGCGGCCGGTCCCGGCCGGCAGAACAGGTAGCCCTGGGCGAGGTCGCAGCCGATGGATCGGAGCCGGTCGAGCTGCTCGGGTCGCTCCACCCCCTCGGCCACCGACATGATCCCGAACGACCGGGCCAGGCTCACCGTCGCCCGGACGATCCCCTCGTCGCGGCGATCGGTCAGCATCTCCGCCACGAACGAGCGGTCGACCTTGATCGCATCGATCGGCAGCATCCGGGCGTAGGTGAGCGACGAGTACCCCGTGCCGAAGTCGTCGATCGCCACGCCGACGCCCAGCCGCTTCAGCTCGGCGACGAGCGCCATGGCCTGCTGGGGGTCGTGGAGGATCGCCGTCTCGGTGAGCTCGATCCACAGCGACCCCGAGGGCAGGCGCAGCGACCGGACGAGGTCGCCGGCCAGGGCGACCAGGTCCCCGTCGACGAGCTGGCGGGCGGAGACGTTGACCGAGATCGAGGTGGGAGCCTTGCCGGGACCCAGCTCGAGCCATGCGGCCAGCTGCTCGGCCGCCGCCACGAGGACCTGGTTGCCGAGCGGGACGATCAGGCCGGTCTCCTCGGCCACGTCGATGAACTCGCCCGGAGGGAGGAGCCCCCGCTCGGGGTGCTCCCAGCGCACGAGCGCCTCCGCCCACACCTCCTGGCGGCCGTCGAGCCACACCTCCGGCTGGAAGTGGAGCACCAGCTGCCCGGCCTGGCAGGCGGACTCGAGCTCCTCCACGAGGTGGAGCCGGGCCAGCACCGCCTCCCGCAGCTCGGCGTCGAAGAGCTCCACCGAGCCCCGCCCCCGGGTCTTGGCCCGGTGCATGGCGGCGTCGGCGTCGCGGAGCACCTCGTCGGGGTCGGCGTCGGCCTCGGCCACGACCACCCCGATCGTCACCGACGACGACGTCGTCCGGCCGTCCACCTCGAACGGGCGGGACGCCACCGCGTCGGCCACGGCCTGCGCCCGGAGCACGGCCTCGGCCGGCCCGCTCACCGGTGCGCAGAGGATGGCGAACTCGTCGCCGCCGAAGCGGGCGACGGTGCAGCCCTCGTCGACGGTGCTCACGAGTCGCGCCGCGACGGCCCGGAGGAGCTCGTCGCCGGCGGCGTGGCCGAGCGCGTCGTTGGTGTCCTGGAACCCGTCGAGGTCGACGAAGAGCACGCACGCCCTGCCCTCGTCGAGGTGGGCCAGGGTGTGCTGCAGGCGGTCGACGAACAGGGCCCGGTTCGGCAGTCCCGTGAGCTGGTCGGTGATGGCGAGGCGGGACAGCTGCTGCTGGGTCCGCTGGCGCTCGACGGCGTGGCCGAGCACGTTGGCGATGCTCTGCAGGGCGTCGATGTCGCCGGGCTCGAACGGCCGGTGGCTCCGCCGGTAGACGGCGATCACGCCCTCCGCCCGGCCCTCGGCGCGCAGCACGGCGGTGATGCCGGACACGGCGCCGGCCTCGAGCAGCACGGGCGGGGGCGTGAAGCGGGTCTCGGTGGCGAGGTCGTCGACGACCGTGGGGCCGTCGTGGGCGAGCGTGTACCCGGCCAGGGAGCCGTGGCCCGGCGGGATCCGGTGGACGCCGAGCAGCTCGGGCGGCAGCCCCACCGCGGCGAGCATCCGCAGGTTGCCGTCCTCCTCGGCCAGGAAGGCGCTCCCGAGGTCGCCGTCGAGGGCGGCGACGGCGACCTGCAGCGCACCGTCGAGCAGCTCGGTGAGGTTCGTCCGGGCCAGCGCCATCTGGCCGACCGTGGCGACCGCGTTGATCTGCGCGGCGCGCCGGTCGGCGCGGTGCTCGGCGCCCACCCGGTCGCTGATGTCGAGGAGCACCGCCACCGTGCCCGCCGGCTGGCCGCGGTCGAGGATCGGGTTCGTCGCGATGAGCACCGGCACCGGGTCGCGGCCGTGGACGTGGAGGACGAACTCGCCGGCGTAGGGCTCGAGGCGGGTGAGCCCGCCCTGGATCTGCTCGCTCGTGAGCGAGTCGTCCGTGGCCGCGGTGATCGACGACACGTGGCGCCCCAGGAGGTCGTCGGCGGTCCACCCGAGGAGCCGCTCCGCAGCCGCGTTCCAGTACGTGATCGTGCCGTCGAGGTCGGTGGCGACCACCGCGGGGCCGCCGGCGTCGCCGGTGCGCCGCTGCAGTCGGAGATCGATGCTGAGCGAGCTGGGTCCGTTCGGGGCTGTTCCCGCCTGCTCCCCCGCCGCCCCGGTCGAGGTCATGCCCCCAGCGTAGGACCGTGACGGGGGCCACGTGAACGGTTCGGGACCAAGGTCCCAACCTCGGGTCGTCGCGGAACCCGGGGGGTGGCCACCCCGACCACCGGGCATGGACTCCAGGTCTCGACGAACCCTCCGCGCCCTGGCGGCGGGAGCGGCCGCGCTCCTGCTCGTGGCCGGCTGCGGCAGCGACGGCAGCAGCGCTGACGGCGCCTCCGCCACGACGGCGACGACGACCCCCTCGTCGCTGGCCGGCTACGTCCGGGAGCCCTCGCTCCAGGTCGGCGACGTGGCCCTCCCCGACGTCTCCGCCGGTGGCGCCCCGATGGCGATGCGCCCACCCGAGGGCGAGCTGCTCCTCGTGTACTTCGGCTACACGAGCTGCCCCGACATCTGTCCGACGACGATGAGCGACATCCGCGTGGCGCTCGAGTCGCTCCCACCCGAGCTCGCCGAGCGGGTGTCGGTGGCGATGGTCACCGTGGACCCCGAGCGCGACACCGACGAGGTGCTCTCCGGCTACCTCGAGCACTTCTTCGATCGGGCCCACCCGCTGCGCACCGACGATCCCGCCGAGCTGGCGGCCGCCGCGCAGGCCTTCACCGTGCAGTGGGAGATCGAGGAGCACGAGCCCGGCGAGGCCTACGCCGTCGGGCACACCTCGGTGACCTTCGTCGTCGACGAGACCGGCACGGTCGTCGTCGAGTGGCCCTTCGGCGTCCGCTCGAAGGACATGGCCTCGGACCTGACCCTCCTCCTCAGCGAACGGGAGCGCTCATGAGCAAGACCCTGACCCGGATCGTGGCCGTCGTCGCCCTGGCGGCGCTCCCCCTCGCCGCGTGCGGGGACGACGACGAGCCGACGACGACGGCCCCCACCGAGGAAGCCGCCGGCGGCATCGCCGTGGCGGGCGCCTGGGCCCGCACCTCGCCCGCGGTGGCGACCGCCGGTGCCGTGTACCTCCAGATCGCCAACGAGGGCGACGAGGACGACGCGCTGGTCGGCGTCGCCGTGGATCCGGCCGTGGCCGACCGGGCCGAGCTGCACGAGACCGTCGCTGCCGACGACGCGATGGGCGACGACGGCGCCATGGACGGGATGGACGACGAGACCGCCACCACCGGCGAGGGCGGTCACGGCGGGGGCGGCATGATGCAGATGCGCCGGGTCGACGAGATCCCGGTGCCCGCCGGCCAGGCCGTGGCGCTCGAGCCCGGCGGCTACCACATCATGCTCCTCGACCTCGCCGCTCCCCTCGAGGTCGGCAGCACGATCGAGGTCACCCTCACCTTCCAGCGGGCCGGAGACCTGGTGGTCGAGGCCGAGGTCCGCGACACCGCGCCGTGACCCGGTCGGATCGGGCCGCGGCTGCTCCGAGGTCCGCGGCCCGGCCCGCACCCCGGCGCCTCGTCCTGCTGCTCGTCATCCTGCTGGCCCTGGCGGGCGGCGCCTGCGGCTCCGACGCCGCCGAGGGCGGTGCGCTCGAGCCGGTGGAGATCGTCGTGCCCGAGGGCACGGCCGCCCGCCTGAAGGCCGGCGAGGACGTCGTGGTCATGCCGGAGCGGCTCGTGCTGCGGGTGGGCCAGACGCTGCTGATCCGCAATGACGACCGCGTCACCGCCCCGGTCGGGCCCTACTCGGTCGAGGCGGGGGCCACCCTGACGATCCGCTTCGGCCAGCCGGGGCGGTTCGAGGGCTTCTGCCCCCTCTCCGAGAACGACCGCTACGAGATCGTCATCGAGCGCTGAGCCGGCCCGGCTCAGCCGTGGTCGTGGTCGTGGTCGTGGTGGGCGTGGTTCGCCTGGGCGGCGGCGATCTGGGCCCGCACGGCGTCCATGTCGAGGGCCCGCACCTGGCTGATCAGGTCCTCGAGCGCGGCGGACGGCAGGGCGCCGGGCTGGGCGAACACGAGGATGCCGTCGCGGAAGGCCATGAGCATCGGGATCGACTGGATGTCGGCCGCGGCGGCGAGCAGCTGCTCGGCCTCGGTGTCGACCTTGCCGAAGGTGATGTCGGGGTGGCGCTCGGCCGCCTCCTCGAAGATGGGGCTGAAGACGCGGCACGGTCCGCACCACTCCGCCCACCAGTCGACGAGGACGATCCCGTCCTTGGTGACGGTCTCCTCGAAGGTGGCCTCGGTGAGGTCGATGGTTGCCATGGGGGGCTGCACTCCTGGGGTCGATGGCGGAACACGATGTCCAACGCAAGTACCCCGGGGGGTATTCCACGGCACGTTCGTGCCGTCGCCCGCAGATTGGAGACCGTCCCCCCAGGCTGGCACGCTGAACCGCCAACGCCAACGCTGCCCCGAGGAACGACCTGACATGACCACCGACGGCTGGACCTACGCGGACGTGTGGGAGGCGGTGGCCGCCCGCTTCCCCGATGCCCGCGCGCTCGTGCACGGCGACCGCACGATCACCTGGCAGGAGCTCGACCGCCGAGCCAACGGCGTGGCCCACGCCCTGCTCGAGGCCGGCCTCGGCCGCCAGGCCAAGGTGGCGCAGTACCAGCGCAACAGCCCCGCGTACCTCGAGGTGCTCTCGGCCTGCTTCAAGGCGTCCCTCGTCCCGGTCAACACGAACTACCGCTACGTCGACGACGAGCTGCGCTACCTCTGGACGGACAGCGACTCCGAGGCGGTGGTCTTCGACGCCGAGTTCACCGAGACCGTCGACCGCCTGCGCGGCGAGCTGGCCGACGTGAAGGCGTGGATCCGCGTCGGCGACGACGCCTCCTGCCCCGACTGGGCCATCCCCTACGAGCGGGCGGCGGCCAGCCACCCGGAGCGGGTCGAGGGGCCCTGGGGCCGCTCGGGCGACGACCTCTACCTGCTCTACACCGGCGGCACCACCGGTCAGCCCAAGGGCGTGATGTGGCGCCAGGACGACCTGTTCCGGATGCTCGAGGTCTCGCAGGGCACCGAGCTGCCGGAGCCGCCCGACCCCGAGGGGTTCGTGGCCGCGCTCGAGCGCCCCGGCGTGACCGCCCTGCCGGCCGCCCCGCTCATGCACGGCACGGCCTGCTGGTTCGTGCTGCCGATCCTGTCCCGCGGCGGCTGCGCGGTGACCCTCACCAAGGCGTCCCTCGACCCCGTGGAGCTGCTCGACACCGTGGTGCGGGAGGGCGTGAAGGGCGTGTGCATCGTCGGTGAGGCGTTCGCTCGCCCGATGCTCAAGGCGCTCGAGGCCCACCCCGGCCGCTGGGACCTCTCCGGGCTGCGGGTCGTGTTCTCCTCCGGGGCGATGCTCGGCCAGGAGAGCAAGCGCAAGCTCCTCGAGCACGCCCCGAAGGTGAAGGTGGTCGACGGGCTCGGCAGCTCCGAGTCCGGCACCCTGGCCCGCTCGGTCACCGACGACCCGGCGGCGGCCAAGACGGCCACCTTCAAGCTGTCGCCCACCGCCCGGGTGATCGACGAGGACGGCAACGACGTCGTCCCCGGCTCCGGCCAGCGGGGCCTGCTCGCCGTCGGCGGGCACATCCCGCTCGGGTACTACAACGACCCGGAGAAGACGGCGGCCACGTTCCGCACGATCGGTGGCCGCCGCTACGTCGTGGCCGGGGACTGGGCCACGCTCGACGCCGACGGCACGATCACCCTGCTCGGGCGGGGCTCGTCGTGCATCAACACCGCGGGCGAGAAGGTGTACCCCGAGGAGGTGGAGGAGGTCCTCAAGGCCTTCCCGGGGGTGGCCGACGCCGGCGTCGTCGGCGTGCCCGACGAGCGCTTCGGTGAGGCGGTCACCGCCGTCGTGCAGCTCGAGCCCGGTGCGTCGGTCGACGAGGCGGCCCTCATCGCCCACGCCAAGGCCCACCTCGCGCACTACAAGGCGCCCAAGCGGGTCATCGTGGCCGAGGCGTTCCCCCGCGGCCCCAACGGCAAGCTCGACCACAAGGCCCTCAAGGCCCAGGCCGTCGAGGCCGTCCGACCGGCCGCCGAGGCCTAGGTCAGCCCCAGCCCTGCTGCGGGAGGGCGGGGCGCGGCCTGTCGGCCGATTGCCAACAGGCGGCTGCGGCGCGGGTACGGTCGGCGGGCGATGAGCACCGACCTGGGGACGGAGCCCGCACCGGGGGGCGTGGCCGAGGACGAGGACGTCGAGGCGTTCGCCGCCCGGGCCCGCGCCTGGCTGGCCGAGCAGAAGCCCACCGCGCCGCCGGACTGGGGGCCGATCATGCCCCCGGAGCGGCGCGAGGAGGGCATGGCCTGGCAGCGGCGCCTCTACGACGCCGGCTTCGCCGCCATCCACTGGCCGGTGGCGTACGGCGGGCGAGGGCTGAGCATCGCCCACACCCAGGCCTGGACCCTCGCCTGCGCCCACGCCCAGGTGCCGTCCGTGCTCAACATGGTGGGCCTCGTGCTGGCCGGCGGGTCGATCCTCCTCTACGGCACCGAGGCGCAGAAGCGCGAGCACCTGCCCCGCACCGCCCGCGGCGACGTCGTGTGGTGCCAGCTGTTCTCCGAGCCCGGCGCCGGCTCCGACCTGGCGTCGCTGTCCACCCGGGCCGAGCGCGACGGCGACGTCTACGTCGTCAACGGCCAGAAGGTGTGGTGCAGCGGCGGCAGGGCCAGCGACTGGGGCATCCTCATGGCCCGCACGGACCCCGACGCCCCCAAGCACAAGGGCATCTCGTTCTTCCTCGTCGACATGTCCACACCGGGCATCGAGTGCCGCCCCCTGCGGCAGATGACCGGCGGCGCCGAGTTCGACGAGGTGTTCCTCACCGACGTGCGCATCCCGGCCGCCAACCTGCTCGGCCCCGAGAACGAGGGCTGGCGGGTGGGGATGACCACGCTCACCAACGAGCGGGGCCACATCGGCGCCGGCACCGTCGCCCTCGAGCGGCGGGTCGACGACCTCGTGGCCGAGGCCAAGCGGGCCGGCGACGTCCACCCGGCCCAGCGGGACCGGCTCGTCCGCGACCTGATCCAGGCCAAGGTGCTGCTCGCCATGAGCCGTCGCCAGGGGCCGCAGGCCTCGGTCGCATCGTCGCTGCTCAAGCTGGCGGTGGCCGAGCTCACCGTGGAGCTGGCCGACGCCCGCGCCGACCGGGCGGGCATGGCCGCCACCCTGGCCGACCACCCCGCCGCGCAGGGCCTCGTGGCCGCCCCCGGCGCCAAGCTCGGCGGCGGCACCAGCGAGGTGCAGCGCAACATCATCGGCGAGATGATCCTCGGCCTCCCCAAGGAGCCCCGCCCCACCTGAGGCGGCAGGTCCGGGCTGTGGGGGACGGTCAGCCGAGGGCGCCGGAGGTGCGCAGCTCGGTGATGCGGTCCCAGTCGTGGCCGAGCTCGAGGAGGATCTCCTCGGTGTGCTGGCCGAGCTCGGGGGCCGACCCCTGGGGCACCCCGGGGCCGCCGGCGAACTGCATCGGCGGCGCCGGCAGCCGGTAGGACGCGCCGTCGGGGGTGGTGACCTCGGGCAGGTACCCGTTGGCCGCCACCTGCACGTGCTCGTGGACCTCGGCCGGGGTGAGCGCCGGCGCCCACACCCCGCTGAAGCGCTCGAGGCGCTGCATCCAGTCGGCCAGCGTCCGCTCCCGGAACGTGCGCTCCAGCTCGGCCACGCAGGCGGCGGCGTGCTGCGCCCGGCTGGCCAGGTCGGCGAAGCGCTCGTCGGCCAGCAGGTCGGGGCGCTCGATCAGCTCGCACAGCTCGGCCCAGAACCGGTCGGCCTGCAGGCAGACGAGGTAGAGCCAGCGCCCGTCGGCGGTGGGGTAGGAGTTCACGAGCGGGTTGGGCGCCGCCTCCCGGGGCGGCGACGGGATCGACCCGACGGCGGGGCCGGACATGATGTCGGGGCTCAGCGCCCACATGCCCACGCTCAGGAGCGACACGTCGATGTCGGCGGCCACGCCGCTGCGCTCCCGCTGGAAGAGGGCCATGCCCACTGCGCCGGCGATCGTGTTCGACCCCTGCAGGTCGAAGAAGGCGGCGGGCTGGTACATCGGCTCGGCGTCGCCCCGGGACATCTTGAACGCCATCGACGCCGACGCCCACGCCGCCGCGAGGTCGAAGCCGCCGGTCTCGGCCATCGGGCCCCGCGCCCCCCAGCCGGATCCCCGCACGTAGATGAGCCGAGGGTTGACGGCCCGCAGGTCGTCGAGGTCGATGCGCAGCTTGGCCCGCACCGACGGCAGGTAGCTGGTGAGGAAGACGTCGGCGGTGGCCACGAGCTCGAGCAGCACCCCTCGGCCGGCCTCCGAGGCCAGGTCGAGCGTGATGCTGCGCTTGCCCCGGTTCGGGATCTCGACGAACGGGTTGGCCGAGGGCTGGTCGGGCCGGGCGAGCAGGTTCATCAGGCCCCGCTGGGGGTCGCCGGTGGGCGGCTCGACCTTGATCACGTCGGCGCCGAGGTCGGCCATGAGCGCCCCGGCGGCGGGCACGAACGTCCACGCCGCCACCTCCACCACGCGCACCCCGCGCAGCGGTCGGGCGGCGTCGCCCGCGGCCGCCACGTCCTCGCCGTCCCCGTCACCCGTCATCGACCCACCCCTCGCGCTCCTGCGTCCCGCCGGCGACGCCCGTCGCCGCCGGCGAGATGAGGGTACTCATCCCCGGGGCCGACCTCGTCGTTGACTAGTGACATTGGACGTGTCAATAGTTGTCCGGTGACGGCGATCGAGGTGACGACGCTCGGGACCGGCAGCCCGATCCCCGACGCCCACCGGGCAGGACCGGCCACGCTCGTGCGGGCCGGCGGGCAGACGTTCCTCGTGGACTGCGGACGGGGCGTGCTCCTGCGGGCGGCCGCGGCGGGCGCGGCCGCCAACGGGCTCACCGCCACCCTCCTCACCCACCTCCACAGCGACCACCTCACCGACCTGAACGACGTGATCACGACGCGCTGGGTCACGTCGTTCACGCCGCTGCCGCTGCGCCTCGTCGGTCCGCCCGGCACCCAGGCGGTCGTCGACGGCCTCCTCGCCTCGCTGCGCTCCGACGTCTCCTACCGGCTCGCCCACCACGACGATCTGACGTGGGAGCCCCCGGTCGCCGTGGAGGAGGTCGGCCCCGGGGTGGTGCACGACGACGGCGGCGTGCGCATCGTCGCCGCCGCCACCGACCACCGGCCGGTGCAGCCCACGCTCGGCTACCGGTTCGAGCACGACGGCCACGCCGTGGTGCTGGCCGGCGACACCGTGCCCTGCGCCGGGCTCGACGAGCTCTGCGCCGGCGCCGAGGTGCTCGTCATCACCGCCATCCGCCACGACCTCGTGACCCAGCTGGGCATCGAGCGCCTCGTCGACATCTGCGACTACCACTCCTCGGTGGAGCAGGCCGCCGACACGGCGGCCCGGGCCGGGGTGCGCACGCTCGTCATCACCCACGGCGTCCCGCCGATCGCCCCCGGCACCGAAGGGGAGTGGCGAGACCTCGCCGCTGCCCGCTTCGACGGCGAGATCGTGATCGCCGCGGACCTCGACCGGGTGGAGGTCGGCTGATGCCCCCCGCCGCCTCGGAGGCGCTCTCGGGCTGGGATTCGGACGTGGGCCGGCAGATTGGCCCGAGAACGGTCGGTCGGTGGGGAGCGACGGTGCGATGACCAGTCCCAACGAGCCCGACTTCGGGGGCACGATCGCCCCCAGCTACCGCGACGCCACGCCGTGGTGGCCGGACCCGCCGCCCACCGGCCGCCCGAACGTCGTCGTGATCGTCCTCGACGACACCGGCTTCGCCCACTTCGGCTGCTACGGCTCGGAGCTGGCCACACCGAACATCGACGCGCTGGCGGCCGGCGGGCTGCGCTACACCGGCTTCCACACCACCGCCCTGTGCTCGCCGTCCCGGGCCGCGCTGCTCACCGGTCGCAACCACCACGCGGTGGGCATGCGGGGCGTGGCCAACTGGGACACGGGCTTCCCGAACATGCGGGGCGGCATCACCCCCCGGGCCGCCACCGTGGCCCAGGTGCTGCGGGCCGAGGGCTACGGCACCTACGCGGCCGGCAAGTGGCATCTCGCCCCGATGGAGGAGTGCTCGGCGGCCGGGCCCCACACCCACTGGCCCCTCCAGAAGGGCTTCGACCGCTTCTACGGGTTCATGCAGGGCGAGGTCGACCAGTTCTCGCCCGAGCTCTACCGCGACAACGGCCCCGTCGACCCGCCGGCCCGGCCGGAGGACGGCTACCACGTGTCCGAGGACCTCGTGGACGAGTCGATGCGCTGGATCAGCGACCTCACCGCCGTCCGACCCGACCGGCCGTTCTTCCTCTACCTCGCCTTCGGCGCCACCCACGCCCCCCACCAGGCCCCGGCCGAGTACCTCGAGCGGTGGCGGGGCCGCTTCGACGACGGGTACGACGCCGCCCGGGAGCGCTGGTTCGCCCGGCAGCTCGAGCTCGGCGTGGTCCCCGAGGGCACCACGCTCGCCCCCCGCAACCCGGGCGTCCCGGCGTGGGACGAGCTCACCGAGAACCAGCAGCGGTTCGCGGCCCGCCTGCAGGAGGCGTTCGCCGCCCAGCTCGAGCACACCGACGCCCAGATCGGCCGGCTCACCGCGTTCCTCGCCGAGCGCGGCCTGCTCGAGGACACGCTGCTCCTCGTCCTCTCCGACAACGGCGCCTCCCGGGAGGGCGGCCCCTACGGCGTCATGGACGAGTTCAGCTTCTTCAACGGCATGTGGGAGGACGTCGACGAGCTCGTGGCCACCCGCCTCGACGACGTCGGCGGACCCCACGCCCACTCCAACTACCCGTGGGGCTGGGCCCAGGCCGGCAACACGCCGCTGCGCTGGTACAAGCAGAACACCTACGGAGGCGGGGTGCGCGACCCGCTCGTCGTCCACTGGCCGAGGGGCATCGCCGCCCGCGGCGAGCTGCGCCGGCCGTTCACCCACATCGTCGACCTCACCCCGACGATCCTCGACGTGGTCGGCACGACGATGCCCGACGAGGTGGACGGCGTCCCCCAGATCCCCCTGCACGGCGCGTCGATCCGCCCCACCTTCGACGATCCGACCGCCCCGCCGCCCCGCCGCGTCCAGTACTTCGAGCAGATGGGCCACCGGGGGCTGTGGGCCGACGGCTGGAAGATCACCACCTACCACGAGCCCGGCGAGCCCTTCGACGAGGACCGCTGGGGGCTCTATCACCTCGACGAGGACTTCTCCGAGTGCCACGACCTCGCGGACGAGCACCCCGACCGGGTGGCGGCGATGGTCGAGCAGTGGTGGGCCGAGGCCGAGGCCAACGGGGTCCTCCCCCTCGACGACCGCACGATCGAGCTGTTCATGGCTGCGCCCCGGCCCGGCTCGGTGCACGACCGCGACACCTACGTGTACCGGCCCCCGGTCAGCCACCTCCCGGCCGAGGCCTGCCCGGCCCTCGGCGGCCGGGCCTGGACGATCACCGCCGAGGTCGAGGTGCCCGCCGGTGGCGTCGAGGGCGTGATCTACGCCCGGGGGTCGCACAACCTCGGGCACTCGTTCTTCCTCCACGGCGGCGCCCTGCAGTTCGACTACAACGCGATGGGCACCCACCACCGCGCCGCCGCACCGGTCGAGCTGACCCCAGGTCGCCACGTGCTCACCGCCCGCTTCGACCGCACCGGTCCCGGCGGCACGCTCACCGTCGGGGTCGACGGGGAGGACCTCGCATCGGTCGAGGTGCCGCAGGTGGTGCGCATCCTCGGCTCGACCGGCATGGACATCGGCCGCGACGCGCTGTCACCGGTGGTCGACGACTACGACGCGCCGTTCCCCTTCACCGGCACGATCCACCACGTGACCTTCGAGGTCCGCTCCCGCGCCGAGCGCGCCGACGTCGAGGCTCACGCCAGGGCCGAGCTCAGCCGCGAGTAGCCCGCTCGGCGGGTCGGTGCGGGTCGACCTGCACCGGTGTGACCGGCGACCGGTTTCGGGGTCGCACCTGGCGGGGAAGGCACTGCGGGACCACCCACCGAGGGAGAGACCGCACATGAGCAACATGGACGACGCGAAGGGCCGGGCCAAGGAGGCCGCGGGCGACCTGACCGACAACGACGACCTGAAGCGCGAAGGCAAGGCCGACCGGGTCGAGGGCAAGGTGAAGGACGCCGTCGACACCGCCCGCGACAAGATCGGCGCCCTGGCCGACAAGGTGCGCGGCAAGGACTGATCCCACCGCAACGACGCGACGAGGGCGCCGGCGTCAGCCGGCGCCCTCGTCGCGCGTCCCGAGACGGGCTAGGAGGTGGCCTCGGCCCCGGACAGGTCGGTGAGGTCCACGGGGCCCACGCCCTCGCCGGCCACGGCCTCGGTGGCGTCGGGCTCGGTGCCGAGCTCGCGGGGCACGTCGGCGGGCACCGGCCCGGCCACGTGCACCGGCAGCGCCCGACGGACCGACAGCGCCACGAGCGCGACGATCACCGCGCCGATGATGGCGGCCAGGCCGAGGCCGTCGACGAAGGCGTGCTTGGCCGCGTCGACGAGCGCCTCGCCGGCCTCGCCCATCTGGGCGGCGACGGCCATGGCGCCGGTCAGGCCCGTCTCGGCGACCTCCCGGGCCTGGGCGGGCAGGTCCTCGGTCACCGGGCGCAGCGACGCGCCGTAGGTCGAGGTGAGCACCGAGCCGAGCACGGCCACGCCCAGGGCACCGCCCAGCTCGCGGGTGGTGTCGTTCATGGCCGAGCCGACGCCGGCCTTGGTGACCGGCACCGACGCCATGATCAGCGTGGTCAGCGGCGTCATCGACAGCGCCATGCCGGTGGCGAGGAACAGCGCCGGGACGAGCACGAGCCACGCCGGCGTGCCCACGCCCACGAACGAGAAGGCGAAGAGCCCGAAGGCCACGATGCCGAGCCCGGTGGGCACCACGTTGCGAGGGCCGAAGCGGGCCACCAGCCCGGGCACCTGCGGCGACACGAGCATCATCACGAAGCCCATCGGCAGCTGCAGGAGCCCGGCCTCGAGCGGCGAGAAGCCGAGCACGAGCTGGAAGTACTGCGACACCAGGAAGAAGGTGCCGAACATCGCGAAGAAGATCATCGTGATGCCGCCGGAGGCCGCGCTGAAGCGGGCGTCGCGGAAGTAGCGCAGGTCGAGCATCGGGTGCGCGGCCCGCAGCTCCCGGATGGCGAAGAGCACGAGCAGCACGCCGGCGCCGGCGAAGGTGCCGATCGTCTCGGCGGACGCCCAGCCGTGCGTGGGGCCCTCGATGATCGCGTAGACGAGCACGCTCAGCCCGGCGATCGACAGGAGCGCGCCGGGCACGTCGAGCGGCGGCTGCTCGGGGTCGCGCGAGGTGGGGACGAGCACCTTGCCGGCCACGAGGGCGATGAGCAGCACCGGCACGTTCACGAGGAAGACCGAGCCCCACCAGAAGTGCTCGAGCAGGAAGCCCGAGGCGATCGGGCCGAGCGCGGCACCGCCGCCGGAGATGCCCGCCCACACGGCGATGGCCTTGGGCCGCTCCGCCGGCGGGAACACGTTCGTGAGCAGCGACAGGGTGGACGGCATCACGAACGCCGCGGCCAGGCCCATGACGGCCCGGGCTGCGATCACCACCGCCGCCGACGTGGCGAACGCCGCGATCAGCGTCCCCACGAGGAACAGCAGCATGCCGCCCTGCAGGGCGCCCTTGCGCCCGAAGCGGTCGCCGAGCGAGCCCGCGGTGAACAGCATCCCGGCGAACACGAGCGCGTAGGCGTCCACCATCCACTGCAGGTCGGTGGTGGAGGCCTCCAGCTCGCGGGCCAGGGTCGGGATCGCCACGTTGAGGGCGGTGTTCCCGATGATGACGATCATCAGGCTGAGGCACAGCACGCCGAGGATCACCCACCGGCGGGCGTGCACCTTCGGGTCGATCGGGTGCTCAGGGGCGTGGAGGTCGTGCACGGTCGTCTCGTCTCGCGTCGTCGGGGGCGGAGCAACGCTACAAGGCACTCGTGCCACTTCCGGCAGTCCGTTTCGGTGTGAAATCCGTCTCACCGGTACGGTGCGCCGGTGGCCTCGGTCCCGCCGATCTTCCCCCGCCCCCGCCACATCGAGGTGATCGGTCCCTCCGGCGACCCTCGTGAGACCGGCGCGGCGCGGGACCCCGCGCTGCCCCCGCAGGGGTACGCGCTGGAGGTCGGCCCCGCCGGCACGACGATCACCCACGCCGACGACGCCGGGCTCCGCCACGCCCGGCACACCCTCGCCCAGCTCGCCACCGGCGACCCCGTCCCCGCGCTCGTGATCCGGGACCACCCCGACCTGGCCCGCCGAGGGCTCATGCTCGACGTGTCCCGCGACCGGGTCCCGACGATGGCCACCCTGGCGTGGCTCGTCGACGTGCTCGCCGCGCTGCGCTTCGACCACCTCGAGCTCTACGTCGAGCACACCTTCGCCTACCGAGACCACCCCGAGGTGTGGCGGGACGCCTCGCCGATCACCGCCGAGGAGCTCCGCCGGCTCGACGACCGGTGCGCCGCGGCGGGCATCGAGCTGGTCGCCAACCAGAACACGTTCGGGCACATGGAGCGCTGGCTGCGCCACGACACCCACCGCTGGCGGGCCGAGTGCCCCGAGGGCGCCACCAGCCCGTTCACCGGTCGGCCCATGCCGCCGACCACGCTCGCCCCCACCCCCGCGAACGCCGACTTCGCGCTCGCCCTCGTCCGGGAGCAGGCGTCGCACCTGCGGTCCCGGACCGTGCACATCGGCGCTGACGAGCCCTTCGAGCTCGGCCAGGGCGCGAGCTCGGCGGCGGTGGCGGCCCGGGGCCGCCCGGCGGTCTACCTCGAGCACCTCCACCGCCTCCTCGAGCCGCTCGTGGACGAGGGCCGCACGGTGCTGTTCTGGGGCGACTTGATGCGCCGGGACCCGGCGCTCGCGGCGGCCCTGCCCGATGGGGCCGTCCCGGTGATCTGGCACTACGACCCCCCGGCCGACGACCCGGGCCTGCTCGGCCGGCTGCCCGCGCCGGTGCTGGCCGACCTCGGGCTCCCCGACGGCTTCCATCGAGGCCTCGAGGCCCACCTCCAGGCGGTGGTGGCCGCCGGTCGCACCCACTGGGTGGCGCCGGGGACCTCGTCGTGGAACAGCCTCGTCGGGCGCTGGGACGACGCACGCGCCAACGTCCTCGACGCCGCCGCCGCAGCGCGGGCGAGCGGCGCCGCCGGGCTCCTCCTCACCGACTGGGGCGACAACGGCCACCTCCAGCCCCTCGTCGTCAGCCTGCTGCCGATCGTGGTCGCCGCCGGCGCGGCGTGGTGCTCGGCCACCAACGCCGAGGTGGACCCCCGCCCGATCGTCGATCGCCTCGCCGGGACGCCTGGTCTCGGGGCGCTCCTCGCCGACGTCGGGACCGTGCACCGCGTCGAGGGCGTGCAGACGGCCAACGCCAGCGCCCTCTTCGCCGCCCTCGACCCCACCGGCCCGGTGCCGCTCGTCGGGACGCCGGCGCCGGCAGCGGCCGCGGCGGCGATCGAGCGGGTCGACGCCGCCGTCGACCGGGCGGCCGCGCTCGGGCGCGTCGACGTGCTCGCTGCGGTCCGGGCGGCCCGCCACGGCGCCTGGCGCCTGGCCGAGCGGGCCGGCCTCGACGACCTGCTGCCGCCGGCGCCCGTCCGTCGGGCGGACGCCCAGGAGGTGCGGGCCCTGCACGCCGAGGCGTGGGCGGCGACGAGCCGGCCCGGCGGGCTCGCCGACTCCCTCCGCCACCTGCCCGACGGCGCCGGCTGACCGGCGGTGCCGCTACGCCGGCGGCCCGGCCCGCAGCAGCGGCTCCACGGCCTCGGCGGAGGCCGGCCGAGCCAGGAAGTAGCCCTGGGCGTGCTCGCAGCCGGCGTCGCGCACGAGGGCCAGGGCCCGAGCCGACTCGATGCCCTCGGCGATGACGGCGAGGTCGAGGGAGTGGGCGAGGTCGGTGATCGCCCGCAGCAGCGCGACCGCGCTGGGGTCGGCGTCGAGCGCGCCGGTGAAGGCTCGGTCGATCTTGGCCGCCGCCACCGGCAGGTCGCGCATGCGCGCGATCGACGAGTAGCCGGTGCCGAAGTCGTCGATCCCGATGGGCACGCCGAGCTCGTGGAGCGACGTCAGCACGGTGTGGGCGGCGTCGAGGTGCTCCATCACCGAGGTCTCGGTGACCTCGACGAAGAGGGAGCGGGGTGCGACCCCGTGGCGCTGCAGGGCCTCGTCGACGAGCGTCGGGAAGTCGGCGTCGGTCAGCTGCAGGATCGAGACGTTGATCGCCACCGGGATCGCGAGGCCCTGGGACCGCCACCGGGCGGCCTGCGCCACGGCCAGCTCGAGGACCTGGGCGCCGAGCCGCACGATGACGCCGGTCTCCTCGGCGAGGGGGATGAACTGGTCCGGTGGGACGAGGCCCCGCTCGGGGTGCCGCCAGCGCACCAGCGCCTCCACCGCGCTCCACCGATGGCGGACCAGGTCGGCGACCGGCTGGAAGTGCAGGAGCAGCTCCTCGCGGTCGAGGGCGTGGCGCAGCTGCGTCTCGAGGCTGACCCGCTCGATCGCCCGGTCCCGCAGCCCCACGTCGAAGATCGCGTGACGGCCTCGTCCGCCCTCCTTCGCCGCGTACATGGCGGCGTCGGCGTTGCGGATGACGTCGGCCGCGGTGGCACCGGGCTCGGCGAAGGCGATCCCGATCGACGCGGAGAGGTAGAGCTCGGTCCCGTCGGGCAGGTGGAACGGGCGCTGCAGCGCCTCCCGGAGCCGGTCGGCGACGAGCTCGGCCTGGGCGCGCTGGTCCGTGCGCACGAGCACGGTGAACTCGTCCCCGCCGAAGCGGGCGAGCAGGTCGCCCTCGCGCAGGACCTTGCGGAGCCGCTCGCCCACCACCTCGAGCACGCCGTCGCCCATCGGGTGGCCCTGGCTGTCGTTGATGAGCTTGAAGCGGTCGAGGTCGAGGAACAGCACGGCCACGCCGTGGCGGCTCTCGGCGATCGCCCGGTCGAGCCGCTCGAGGAACTGGGCGCGGTTGGGGAGCTGGGTGAGCGGGTCGACGAGCGCGGCCGCGGCGAGCGCCTCCTCGTTGCGGTGCCGCTCCACGGCGAGGCCGGCGAGGTGGCCGAGCCCGGTGACGCGGCGGATCTCCTCGTCGTCGGGGTGGTGGACCGCGTGGCGGTAGACCGCGAAGGTCCCGGCCACCTCGCCCGACGCCAGCCGCACCGGGTGGGACCACACCGCCCGCAGGTCGAAGGCGAGGGCGAGGTCCCGGTAGTCGGCGGTGAGCGGGTCGGTGAGCGTGTCGGCCACGATCACCGGCGCGTTGCGGGCTGCGGCCGTGCCGCAGGCGGCCTGGCCCTCGCCGATGGGGAGCCCGTCGAGCTGCTCGATGCAGGCCTGGGGGAGGCTGGGGGCGACCGCATGGTGCAGGCAGGTCCCGGACGGGTCGACGAGCAGGAACGAGCAGCGGGCCCCGGGGAAGTCGGCCTCGACGTGCCGGCAGATCGCCTCGAGTGTCTCGTCGAGCGGGGCGCCGAGGGCGATCCGCTCCAGGATCTCCCGGTGGCGGGCCAGCTCGGTCTCCACGGCGAGCTGGGCGAGCTCGGCCTCCTTGCGGTCGTGGATGTCCTGCACGAACCCGACGACGCGCACGACGTCGCCTTCGTCGTCGAGCTCGGCCTGGGCCCGGCCGTGGACCCAGCGGGTGGTGCCGTCGGGCCGGACGATCCGGTACTCCTCGTCGAAGGGGACCTGGTCGGCGAGGGTGCGGTCGATCGCTGCGGCGTACCGCTTCAGGTCGTCGGGGTGGATCAGGTCGGCCAGCGCGGTGGGCCCCTCGGCGGGGCCGCCGAGCAGGGCGTGCATCCCCGGCGACCAGTGCACCTCGCCGCTGCGGAGGTCCCAGCTCCACGAGCCCACCCCGGCCATCCGCTCGGCCCGGGCCATCGCGTCGTCCTGGTGGGGGAGCTCGACCCCCTCGATGCGGGCCCGCGGCGGGGGGAGGTCCCTCCAGCGGCGGACGGCCGCCCGTGGATCCCGTGCTTCTTCCGGCATGTCCGTCCCTGACGAACCGACGACGATGCGCAGGCGTCGCCTGCGCATCGTCAGGCTAACCCCGCGGTCGGCGACGTGAGCCTGGCCGGCGCATCAGTCGGGCCAGGGCTCGCCGAGCTCGGCCTGCCGAGCGGCGGCCTCCTCGGGGAACACGTTCTTCATGATGAAGGCGTCGCCCACGAGCTGGTAGTCGGGGGCGAGGCGCTTCGTGTAGCGCTCGATGTAGAGGAGCTGCTTGGCCAGGAGCACGAGCTCCTGCGGCGACGTGCCGTCGTAGGCCTTCATGAGCTCGAGGCTCTGCGTGACGAGGTCGCCGAGGTTCAGCGCCGCCATGCCGCCGTCGAGCATCGGGCCGAGGATGGCCCCGAGCTGCTCGCCGATCTCCTCGTCGGTGCCGACGCCCTCGGGGAACACGCCGACGCGCCGGTAGGCCCGCGCCACGCGGGTGAAGTCCCGGTCGAACATGCAGGTGTAGAAGAGGTCCTTGACGAGCTGTTGCCAGTCGCCGGTCAGCTCGCCCATGATCCCGAAGTCGAGGTAGCAGCCCCGTCCGTCGTCGAGCACCCAGATGTTCCCGGCGTGCATGTCGCCGTGGAACGGCCCGTGGACCATCACCGCCTCGGCCCACACCTTGGCGCCGCGCCGCAGCACGAGCTGGCCGTCGATGCCCCGCTCCTCCATGAGGTCGAAGCGGTCCATCGGGATGCCCGAGACCCGCTCCATGCAGATCATCCGGGGCCCGCAGTGGTCCCAGTACACCTCCGGCGCGGTGATCATCTTGTTGTCCCCGAAGGCGTGGATGTTCTGGCGGAAGCGGTCCTGCCGCCACGCCTCCACCACCGGGTTGAGCTCCTGGAAGGTGACGGCGTGCAGGTCCCGGATCGTCCCGCGGGCCCCGGAGTGGCGCCCCCACCGCGTGCGCTCGACGAGCCCGGCCAGGCGGTACATGATCCGCAGGTCGGTGGTCATGAGCGGCCGGATGCCGGGCCGCTGGAGCTTGACGACCGCCTCGCGCCCGTCGTGGAGCGTGCAGGCGTGCACCTGCCCGATCGACGCCGCCGACAGCGGGGTCTCGTCGAAGTGGGCGAACACCTGCTGGGGCGGCAGGCCGAGGTCCTCGGTGATCATGCGGCGCACCTGGTCGGGCCCGAACGGCGGGACCTCGTCGAGGCAGCGGCGCGCGGCGCTGGGCAGCGGCTCGGGGAACAGGCCCGACGAGCTGGCCATGATCTGGCCGAGCTTCACGAACGTGGGGCCGAGGCGGATGAACCCGTCGACGGCGCCGTCGGCGGCGGCCCGGGCCAGGCTGCGACCTCGGCGGCGCACGACCCACCCGGCCACCGACGCCAGGATCGACACGACGAGCACGACGCAGGTGAGCGCCATGCGCCGGAGCTCGGCGAGGCCGAACTGCTCGAGCGGCGGCGTCTCCACGTGGAGCGCCTCGGGGGGCGGCCCGTCGGCGAAGGGGCCCCGGAAGGTGGACAGCACCGCCGCGTCGCCGTAGTCGGTGGTCGGCCGGTGCGTCTCGGCGGGCGCAGGCGACGAGCGGGCGGGGCGCGGGTCCACGAGAGAGCGTTCGCCCCTCGCCCCGGGCCTCCTCCTGTGACCTGTGGCGCAACGACGCCGGCTGGTCGGCGTCAGCGCTCCTCGGGCCCGATCCACTTCTCCACGTGCACCGGCTCCGCCGCCGACAGGTGCTCGAGCACGCCCTCGACGGTGTCGCTCACCCCGAGCAGCGCCCGGTTCTGCGGGCGCAGGAACCCGGCGTCGACCATCGCGTCGAGCTGCGCGACGAGCGGCCCCCAGAAGCCGCCGACGTCGAGCAGCGCGGCCGGCTTGGCGTGGATGCCGAGCTGGCTCCAGGTGACCGCCTCGAAGAGCTCGTCGAGCGTGCCGAACCCGCCGGGCAGGGCGACGAACGCGTCCGACCGGTCGTACATGAGCGCCTTGCGCTCGTGCATCGTCGCCACCTCGTGGAGCTCGGTGACGCCGCGGTGGGCGATCTCCCGCGTGAAGAGCCCCTCCGGGATCACGCCCACCACGCGGCCGCCGGCGGCCAGCGCGGCGTCGGCGACCACGCCCATCAGCCCCACCGACGCGCCGCCGTACACGAGGTCGATGCCCCGCTCGCCGAGTGCGGTGCCGAGCGCTGCGGCGACGCGCTCGTGGACCGGGTCGACGCCGGAGGAGGACCCGCAGAACACGCACACCGATCGCAGCGCCACCATCGCCGGAAACCTAGGGACCGGTGCCAGACGACGGCGAACCGGTTGGCGGGACCCGGGTCGCGCCGCGGCTACCGTCCCTGCCGACCACGGGGAGGGGGCCAGCGATGAGCAAGTACCTGGAGGGGATCTACGCACCGATCCCGGGCGACGTGACCGCCGTCGACCTGGAGGTGGTGGGGACGCTGCCACCCGAGCTCGAGGGGCGCTACCTCCGCAACGGCCCGAACCCGGTGACGCCGGTGGACCCGGCCCGCTACCACTGGTTCACCGGCGACGCGATGGTGCACGGGGTGCGCCTTCGCGACGGCCGGGCCGAGTGGTACCGGGCCCGGTCGGTGCGCTCGAGCGCGGTCAGCGAGGCGCTCGGCGAGGCGCCGGCGCCGGGCGAGCGCCACGGCGGGATGGACACCGCCAACACGAACGTCATCGGCCTGGCCGGGCGCACCTACGCGATCGTCGAGGCCGGGGCCCGGCCGGTCGAGCTGAGCTACGAGCTCGACACGATCTGTCACAGCGACCTCGGCGGCACCCTCCCCAACGGCTACACGGCCCACCCCAAGGTGGATCCGACCACCGACGACCTCCACGCCATCGCCTACCACTGGGCGCTCCCGCACCTGCAGTACGTGGTGATCGGCGCGGACGGGCTCGTCCGACAGGTGGAGCCGATCGAGGTGCCGGACGGGCCCATGGTGCACGACTGCTCGATCACCGAGCGGTGGATGGTCGTCTACGACCTGCCGGTCACCTTCGACGTGGACCTCGCCATGAGCGGGCGCCGGTTCCCGTACACGTGGAACCCCGCCCACCCGGCCCGCGTCGGCCTCCTCCCGCTCGGGGGCCGGGGCAGCGAGGTGCGCTGGTTCGACGTGGCCCCCTGCTACGTGTTCCACCCGCTCAACGCGTTCGACGACGGCGACCGGGTCGTCCTCGACGTCGTGCGCTACGAGCGCATCTTCGACGACCAGCAGCACGGCCCCGACGACGGGCCCCCGCAGCTGTGGCGCTGGACCCTCGACCTCGCCACCGGGACGGTGCGCGAGGAGCAGCGCTCCGACGTCGGCTTCGAGTTCCCGCGCGTCGACGAGCGGGTGGTGGGCCGCCGGCACCGGGTCGCCTACGGCACCGAGGTGGCCCACGGCGAGGGCGGCAACGCGTTCGGCGGCCGCCTCGTGCGCGTCGACGGCCGCAGCGGCGACGTGACGCTCGTCGACCTCGGGCCCGGTCGCATCGGCGGCGAGTGGGTGATGGTGCCCCGGCACCCGGGGGCCGACGAGGACGACGGCTGGCTGCTGTCGTTCGTCTACGACGCGGCAGCGGATCGCAGCGAGCTCGTGGTCCTCCCCGCCGCCGACCCCGCCGCAGGTCCCGAGGCCCGGGTGCTGCTGCCGAACCGGGTGCCGGCCGGCTTCCACGGGAGCTGGGTGCCCGACGCCGGCTGAGCCGCCGTCGTCCGGGTCAGCGCTCGAGCGAGCTGAGGTCCGGCGGCACGTCCACGGCGTGCTCCTGCAGCGCCTCGAGCGGGACGATCTCGAGGGCACGCTCGTGGGTGGAGGCGAGCACGACCGGCGCGGCCACCCCGTCGTGGTAGGCCCGAGCCCAGTTCGCGGCGGTGACGCACCACCGGTCGCCCGGCTTCAGGCCCGGGAACCGGTACTCGGGCATCGGGGTGGTGAGGTCGTTGCCGATCATCCGCTGGTGGGCGAGGAACTCGGCGGTGACCACCGCGCAGATCGTGTGGCTGCCGAGGTCCTCGGGTCCGGTGCTGCAGCACCCGTCACGGTAGAAGCCGGTGAGGGGGTCCGTGCCGCAGGGCTCGAGGGGCCCGCCGAGGACGTTGCGCTCGCTCACCGGCCCAGGTTCGCGCACCGGGCCGGTCGCGTCGGCGTCACCAGCTCCCGCCGCCGCCCCCGCCGCCTCCGCCGCCCACGGAGCCGCCGCCCCCGCCGCCGCTGGAGGAGGGCGCGGTCGCGGCCCGGGCGGTGCTGGCCATGAGCGCGGGCGCGACGTGGACGTAGCCGAGCGCCGCGGTGTCGGTGACCGTGGAGGCGTCCACCGCCCGCTGCCAGCGGTCGATCTCGCCGAGCGCCACCGCCCAGGCGGTGTACTCCCGCAGCACGCCGCGCTTCGCGGCCTCCTCGGCGTGGTGCGCCTCCGAGCCGGCCAGGAACCGGCGGAACGACTCGACCCGCAGCCACAGCCCGGAGCCCCGCGGCGTGCGGACCTTGAGCTCCCAGGAGCGCACGAGCGCGGCAACCCCGGCAGCCGTCACCGCAGCGGCCGGCACCACGAGCGGGAGCCACCCGGCGCCGTGGCGGGCGGCCATCGCCGCGGCGAAGCCGGTGGCGATCACCCCGATGACCGCGGCGAGCGCACCGAGGGCTCGGGCCGCGACCATGCGGCGGTTCCCCGCCGGGTCCCACAGGCCGCTCTGCGCCTTCCACGAGGCGAGGACCGTGCCAAGGTCCTTCCACGCCGCGGCGAACGTCGGGTCGTACTCACCCAGCTCGACCTCGCGGCGGCCGCCGAACATCCGGTCGAGCAGCTCCTTGGAGTCGGGTCGACCCTCGCCGCTGCGCACGAGGCGGACGTCGTCGCCGGACTCGTCGAGCACGATCGCGCCGTCGATCGCCATCTCGATGAGCCACGCCACCTTGTGCTCGGGGCGCACGGACTCGGTCAGGATCACCCCGCCCATCGCCGGGGTGAGGCCCTCCGGGGGCGCGAACTCCGTGGTGGCCATCGCTGCGAGCTCGGCGTGGTCGAGCAGGACCTCGGACGTGGAGCCGTCGCCCTCGCTCCACGCGGCATCGGCCACGCCGCCGGTCCCCACCCGCTCCCGCCCGGCCCGGCGGACGAGCCGCGAGGTGACGGCAGCCGCGCCGAGGGCAGCGGCGCCGGCCGCGAGCGCGGGCGGGCCCACGCCGGTCCCGGGGTCCTCGGGCGCGTCCTCCGGCGGCACCGGCAGGGCGGGAGCGGCGGCGAGGTCGTCGCCGCGCTGCGCGTAGATGGTGACGCCGTGGCCGCTCGGCAGGTCGTCGAGGGCGGCGACGAGGTGACCCGGTTCGGGCTGGGTCAGCTCGCAGCCGCCCCGGTCGCCGCTCCGGCCCCGGGAGCACTGGAGGTCCTCGAAGGACCACGGGGCGACGACGTGGACCTCGACCTCGCCGATCCCCACCTCCCAGGCGGTGCCGACCGCGTCCCAGGCGAGGCGCCCGCCGTCGTGGAGGCCGGTGTGCTCGTAGTCGATCCGGTAGCGGTGGGTGCCGGTGACCGTGCGGTCCGGGTCGCCGATCTGGAGCCGCACCCCGGGCTCGTTGCCGCTCAGGTCCCGCCGGCGCTGGTGGATCCCGTCGGGTGCGGTCGGCGACGAGACGGCGACGGGGGCATCGACGTCGAGGCCGGGGATCGTCCGGTAGATGCCGTGGCGGGACTGGACGCCGAAGTCGTAGTCGATCACCTCGGTGACCGCCGCGGCCTCCTCGCTGAGGGTCGCGCCCACCCACATGCGGGCCACCCGCTCCGGCTTGCCGACCGCCGCCCCCAAGGCGGCGACGCCGCCCGTGGCGAGCACGCCGACCCCGAGCAGCACCAGGTCGATCCGCCGTCGTCGTCGCGCTCGCACGGCGTCGAACCTACCGGGCCCCCTCGCCCGGGGTGGGACGACCGGGCGCGGTCAGACGAGGCGGATGCGGCTGGTCGACTCGCTCCGGTCGACCGCGGCCACCCGCGCGAGGTGGTCGAGGACGCCGGCGAGGTCGGGGCCGGGGATCGGGCGCGACAGCAGGTAGCCCTGGCCCTGGTCGCAGCCGAGGTTCCGCAGGGTTCGGAGCTGGGCCTCGGTCTCCACGCCCTCGGCCACGCAGGTGAGCTGCAGGGAGCGGGCCAGGGCGACGACCGCCCGGACGATCTCGGTGTCGTGCTGCTGCCGGCCGAGCCCGCGGGTGAAGGTGCGGTCGATCTTCACGATGTCGACCGGGAAGCGCTTCAGGTAGGCGAGCGACGAGTAGCCGGTGCCGAAGTCGTCGATCGCGAACCGCACCCCCATGCCGTGGAGGTGCTCGATGGCGTCGAGCGCCTCTCGGTCGGCCTCGATCAGGGCCGACTCGGTGAGCTCGAGCACCAGCTGCTCCGGCAGGACCTCGTGGCGGTCGAGGGACGCCTCGACCGCGGCCGGGAGCAGCCGGGTGAGCTGACGGGGCGCGGTGTTGACGGTGACGTGCCGGGGGGCCCGGTCCCCGAGGTCTCGCTGCCACTCGCGCAGCTGGGCGCAGGCACCGTCGAGCACGGCGGCGCCGAGCGGGACGATCAGGCCGGTGTCCTCGGCGACGCTGATGAACGACGCGGGGGTGAGCAGCTCTCGGTGCGGCCCGAGGATCCGCACCAGCGCCTCGGCGCCCACGAGCGTGCCCTGCTGGAGGTCGACGATGGGCTGGTAGAGGATCCGCAGGCCGTCCTCGTCGAGGGCGGTCCGCAGGATCTGCTCCGCCGCGGCGCGCCGGATCGTCGCCGCCCGCAGGGAGTCGTCGAAGACCTCGACGCGGTCGCGCCCGTGCTCCTTCGCCTTGTGGAGCGCGGTGTCGGCGTCGCGCAGCAGCGTGGCCGGGTCGCCGCCGGCGTCGAACGCGATGCCGATCGACGCGGACAGGGTCACCGGCCCCTGCGGGAGCCAGATCGGCCGGGACACGACCCCGCGCAGGCGCTCGGCCAGGTTGGTGACCTCGGTGCGGTCGCCGGTGACGGGGAGCACGGCGAACTCGTCGCCTCCGATGCGGGAGACCACGTCGTCGACCCGGACCGCGTCGCGCAGGCGCCGCGCCACCTCCACGAGCACCTGGTCGCCGGCGGCGTGGCCCAGCGTCTCGTTGACCTGCTTGAACCGGTCGAGGTCGATCGACAGCAGGGCGGCCCGACGGCCCCGGGCCACGAGGGCCTCGATCCGCTCGACGAGCTCGTTGCGGTTCGGGAGCTGGGTGAGCGGGTCGTGGCGGACCTGCCAGGACAGCGCCTCGGCGGCGGTCGACGCCGCCGCCTTGGTCGTGGCCAGGGCCCGGCGGGCGTCGTGCTGGTCGGTGACGTCGTCGACGGTGGAGATGACCCCGTCCACCTGGCCGTCGCCGCCGTGCAGCGGCACGGCCGTGACCCGCAGCCAGCGGAGCCGGTGCGGGGTCCGCAGACCGACGGTCACGTCGACCTGCCGGGCCCCGGTGCGCAGCGCCACCGCCGCCGGGTGCTGCTCAGG
>Ga0182741_1001645_pt1 | contig 28232 bp, 25 predicted proteins | sample eDN5th37CBELigOP_FD_128874 | JGI IMG/M metagenome (GOLD analysis project Ga0182741, IMG submission 128874) | Enriched Organic Plus compost microbial communities from Emeryville, California, USA - eDNA 5th pass 37_C BE-Lig OP (version 2) (version 2) ... | reverse complement strand
GTCGGGATGGCGAACGGTATCGACGCCGCGGTAGAACCGGTCGACCCTGAAGCCGTACAAGTCGAGATCACGATTCGAGGCTCCGTACTGGTAGTAGGCGTCGTAACGCCACTTGTCGGTCAGCCGCCCCTCGATCGCGGCCGTCAGCGAGAACATGTCGCCCGTCAGCGGCGCCTTCGCGTTGTTCAGCGGATCCCGCTCCGGAATCTGCTTGTGAAGCTGGAACGAATCGATGCCCTCCTCGGCCATCCGCTGCCGGATCTCTTCGGGCAGGAACGGGTTGTCGTCGTAGATCGTCAGCGGCCACGGCGTCGTGAAGACGTATCCGAACTTCGCGTTCTCGATCTTGTTGTAGCCGTAGATGCCCTGCACGGAGAAGCGAGTGTCGTCGTTCAGGTCGAACGTCGCGCGCGCGAGCATACTTCCTCGTTCCTGCGCGGCCAGCGCCATGTCGTCGCGCGAGCGCTGACCTCCGCAGCCTCCGACCTGCAAGCCCGCGATCTCGCCGCGCGCCCGTGCTGCGATGGCTGCCGAGTCGAGGATCTCGCCGTCACAGAACGGAGCCGGCGTGCCGTCCTCGAGGAACTGCGTTCCGGCGAGCGGCCCCGTGCGGATCAGACCACCGTAGGTGTACGTGCGATCCATGACGTTCGGGACGCGGATGCGCTGCGGCGTGGCGCCCGTGCCCATGTTGAGCGTGCCCCAGGCCTCGTACCAGTCCCGGCCGTCGTAGTTCGGGATGCCCTCGGCGCGATAGTACTCGGCGCCGAAGATGACGTGCCCGCGCTCGCCGACCGTAAGGCCGCCTGCAAACGAGGCCCGAGTGTTCTCCACGTCTCCTTCGTCGCTGATCCCGCCCTGCAGGTTGGTCGAGAAGCCTTCGAACTCGTCGTCGAGGATGAAATTCGTGACGCCGGTGATCGCGTCGGAGCCGTACGCCGCCGATGCGCCGCCGGTCACGACCTCCGTGCGCTTGATCAGCATCTGAGGGAACAGGTTAATGTCGACCGTGCTCAAGCGATTCGACGGCACGACACGCCTGCCGTCGAGGAGCACGAGCGTGCGGTTCGAGCCGACACCTCGCAGGTTCAGCGTGCTCTGGCCGCCGACGGTCGTCCACGAGCCGGCGGTCTCGACGGTGTTGTTGTTGAGAAAGAGCGGAAGCTGATCGAGCGAATCCATCAGCGTCCCGGGCGCGAGCATCTCGAGCTCTTCCGACGTCATGACCGTGACCGGCGTCGGCGTATTCATGCCGGTCTGCTGGATGCGCGATCCCGTGACCTGGACTTCCTCGATGACGGAATCCTGCTGCGCCTGAACCGTGGCCGCGGCCACGACGCATGTCGCTCCGATGCCGGCGCGAAGCAAAGTCGCGCGGCGGATGGCGGTGCGAAGGCGGTGAAACTGCAAGCTCGAGGTCGCCGAACGGCGTTCTTGTTCCCTCATATCCCCCTATCCCTATGTTGGTGATGTCAGACGTCGGCCGACGACCCGTGACCCCCTGAGTGCCCGGCCTCGCGTCTCGTTAGCGCGGCAAAGAGTAGCGGATCGGCGCGGAAGTGCCAAATGCATCCGTAGGCTAGCTACGCAACGACGGAGCCTCGGAAAAATCTTCGCACGCACCAAGGGCTGCAATCAGCCCGGGTAATCGTCGAGCATGTCGAGGGGTCTCCGAAGGATAACGGCCCGCCTTCCGATTGCGTTGGCACCCATCTTGCTGGACTGCACTTCCTTACGACGCAGCCGGGACGCGCAACCGGAAGGACGCCGTCTCGAAGGGAATCGAATCATGGACCGACAGCACGAAGTCTCGGAAAGAATCGAAGCGATAGCACGTCTGCAAGCGGCGCGGGTCCCTCGCCTACCACGTGTCGGCGCACTCGCGTGCGCGATCCTGCTCGCGACGAGCTTGAGCGCCTGCGATGTGGCCGGCGATGCGAGCAACGCTCAGCAGCCTGCGGGCTCCGCCGCGGAGCGAGATCCCGGAGACATCGACATCGGCGCGAGATCCACCGAATCGGGTAACGCGGGGCGCAACGAGGCCGCCGCGCGCGCGAATCAGGGCGCACGCGAAAGCTCCGACACGACGCTCGGTCCTGAGCCCGCCGCGGACGACGCCGCCGAGGAAACCGAGGTCGCGGTCGCCGGGCCGACCGGCGCGGTGAGCGCGGCCGCGGCAATCGAGCCCGTCGGCGGCAGCCAGGCCCGCGGCGACGCATCGTTCATAGAAATAAACGAAGGCCTCGAGATCGTCGTCACGATGTCCGGGCTCGAGCCCGGTGAGCACGGCATTCACATCCACGAGAACGGCGATTGCTCGGGGCCCGCGGCAGAAGGTGCAGGCGATCATTTCAACCCGGACGATACGCAGCACGGCGGGCCGACCGACGATCCGTCCGCTCGCCACGCCGGCGACCTCGGCAACATCTCGGCCGACGAGTCGGGCGAGGCCGAGCTCAACATGACGCACGACATCCTGGGAGTGGAAGGCGATCACGGCGTCGCCGGCAAGGCGATCATCGTGCACTCGGGCGAGGACGACTTCACGTCGCAGCCGTCCGGCGAGTCCGGCGATCCGGTCGCGTGCGGAGTGATCGAGATCAGCGCGCGAGGTTGAACGAGCGAAATCGGGGTCCGACCCCGATTTCCTCTAGGCGAGGCGGCTCGTGCGCTGCGCGCGCCGCCGCGCTTCGATCGCGATCTCCGGCGCGACGTCTCGCCACGCGAAGCGCCAGCGCCAGTTGCCTTCCGTCGACCCGGGTCGATTCATCCTCGCCTCGCTGCCGAGCCCGAGCAAATCCTGCATGGGAATGACCGCGAGCTGCGCCGGCGACGCGTATGCGGCGTCGATGAGCGCGTCCGGCATCCTCGTATCGTTGCCGAAGGTTTGATGCACCCGCGCGCGCGTGACGTCGTCGATCTTCGCGTACCAGCCGACTGCGGTGTCGTTGTCGTGCGTGCCGGTGTACACGACCTGATTGCGACGATGACTCGCCGGAACGTGCGGATTGTCCGGTAGGCCGTCGAACGCGAACTGCAGCACGACCATGCCCGGGAGCTCGAAGCGGTCGCGCAGCGCGCGCACCTCATCGGTGATGAGGCCGAGATCCTCGGCGACGAGCGGAACGTCGCCGAGCCGCGCCTTCAGCGTCTCGAGCAGCTTGTCGCCGGGCGCCTTTTGCCAGCGGCCTTCCCGCGCGGTAGCGGCCGACGCCGGCACCTCCCAGTACGCCTCGAGCGCGCGAAAGTGATCGATGCGCAGCAAATCGAAACGCCCGAGCTCGTGCTCGAGCCGCCGCATCCACCAGTCGAAGCCCGAGCGCTCGTGTGCCGGCCAGTCGTAGAGCGGATTGCCCCAGAGCTGGCCGTCCTCGTTGAAATAGTCGGGCGGCACGCCGGCAACCGCCGTCGGCCTGCCCTGCTCGTCGACCTGGAAGAGCTCGGGCTCCCACCACGCCTCGACGCTGTCGACGTGCACGTAGAACGGCAAATCGCCGAACAGGCGCACGCCGCGCACGTTCGCGTAGCGCTTCAACGACGACCACGAGAGATCGAACAGATACTGCTGGAACGCGATCGCGCGCAGCCGCTCGCGCTCGACGGCGACGAGCCTGCGGACTGCATCCGACCGGCCTCGGCGCACGTCGGCCGGCCACTTCCACCACGGCGCGCCATCGTGCCGCATGCGTAGCAGCTCGAACAGCGCGTACGGCAAGAGCCACTTGCGCTCGCGCCGCACGAACTCCGCGAATCGGTGCTGCTGCCCGCGGCTCGCGTGATCACGGAACGATCGATACGCGTCGAGCGGCGCCGCGTGCACCGCGTCGAATGCCATACGCTCCGGCAGCTCGCGGAGCTCCGCGAGCCGGGCCGCATCGAGCAGCATGACGTCGCCCGCGAACGCGGAGCGCAACGTGTACGGCGAGCCGTGAAGGTCGGGCGGACCGAGCGGCAGCGTCTGCCACACGCTGAATCCGCCATCGACGAGCCAGTCGACGAAGCGCAACGCATCGTTGCCGAGCGTGCCGCGCGGTCCCGGCCCGGGCAAAGACGTCGGATGGAGCAGGACGCCGGCACGGCGGCGGGCGAGAACATCGCTCATCGGTTTCGATCCGAGGCTTCTAACCTTCCCTAGCCTTTGCTCACGCCGCGGTGCCCGAGCATGTCGCGCGTGACGAGGACGATGCCCTGCTCGCTGACGTAGAAGCGGCGTGAATCGGCGTCACGGTCACGACCGATCACCGTGCCGTCCGGCACCACCGTGTCCTCGTCGATGATGGCCCGCTCGATGTGACAATCGCGGCCGATCGACACGTTCGGCAGCACAACGGAGCGATACACGAGCGAGCGTTCCGCGACCCGGACGTTGAAGAACAGCAGCGACTCGCGCACGGTCGCACCGGAGACGATGCAGCCGCCGGACACCATCGAGTTGATCGCCGCACCGCGCCGACCGTCCTCGTCGAGCACGAACTTCGCGCTCGGCACCTGCTCCTGATAGGTCCAGATCGGCCACGCGTCGTCGTAGAGGTTGAGCTCGGGGTTCACGTGCACGAGCTCCATGTTCGCGTGATAGTACGCGTCGACCGTGCCGACGTCGCGCCAGTACGCCTGCGCCTTCGTCTCGATGTCCTGGAACGGATACGCGAACACGCGGGCATCCTGGAGCGCATCGGGGATCACGTCGCGACCGAAATCGTGGCGCGTGCCCTCGCGCTTCGCGTTGCGCTCGAGCCTCTCCCGCAGGAAAGTCGGCTCGAAGACGTAAATGCCCATCGAGACGAGCGCGATGCCCTCGCGTCCGGGCATCGAGCGAGGGTGAGCCGGCTTCTCGTCGAAGCCGATCACGCGATGCGACGCATCGACGCTCATCACGCCGAACTCGTGCGCCTCGGATACCGGCACCTGCACGCCGCCGATCGTGATGTCGGCGCGGCTCTCCTTGTGGAATGCGATCAGGGGCCCGTAGTCCATCTTGTAGACGTGATCGCCGGCGAGCACGAGCACGGTCTCGGGCCGGTGCTGCTCGATGAAATCGAGATTCTGATAGACCGCGTCCGCGGTGCCGCGATACCAGTGCTCCCCGTGTTGCTGCTGCGCCGGGACGATGTCGATGAACTCGCCGAGCTCGCCGTGCAGGTAACCCCAGCCGCGGCGCACGTGCTGAATCAGGGACTGGGCCTTGTACTGCGTGAGAATCAGGATCTGCCGGATCCCCGAGTTCACGCAGTTCGACAGCGTGAAGTCGATGATCCGGTACTTCCCGCCGAACGGTGTCGCGGGCTTCGCGCGGTTGTCCGTCATGTGCATCAGACGTTGGCCGCGGCCGCCCGCCATGATGACCGCCATCGTGCGGCGCGTGAGCTGACTCACGACGCGATGCACGATGGGCCGCTTCATCTCGCGAAGGCTCCGTTCATCGTCCCGAGTATATTGAGCGCCGGGACGATCGTCGACGCGGACGAAAAGGGGGTCCGCGCGATCGAGCTCATCCCGCTTCCCGGTCGCGTGCGCTCGCGACGCGAGCCCCGATGGCGGCGAGCGCCGCGTCGACCTCCGCGGCGTCGAGCCGCCGCGACTCCCCGGGCCCGAGCCCTTCGACGGTGAACGGGCCGACCGACCAGCGGACGAGCCGCAACGTCGGCAAACCGACGGCCGCGGTCATCCTGCGGACCTGCCGATTCCGTCCCTCCCTGATCGCAAGGCGAATCCACGACGTCGGAATCGACTTGCGGTAGCGGATCGGCGGATCGCGCGGCCAGAGCCACTCGGGCTCGTCGACGCGCTCCGCGCGCGCGGGAAGCGTCGGCCCATCGCGGAGCACGACTCCGCGCGCGAGCCGCGTGATTGCGTCGTCCCCGGCCTCGCCTTCGACCTGCGCGAAGTACACCTTCTCGGTCTTCCATCTCGGATCGGCGAGCCGCGCCTGCAGCACCCCCGAATCGGTCAGAACGAGCAGGCCCTCGCTGTCGTAATCGAGGCGTCCCGCGGGACGCATCCGCGGTGCGTCGACGTAATCGGCAAGACATGCCTTGCCGTCGCTGCTCGTGAACTGACTCAGCACGCGGAACGGCTTGTTCACGAGCAGCACCGCCGGCCGGCGGCGAGGCCCGCCTCGCGCACGGGCACCGCGCACGTCGCTAAGCCTCCTCGAACACCGCGATTGCGCGGCCCGCAAGCGCGTACGCGGGGTCCGTCTGGAGCGGCGCGTCACTCGGCGGCAGGATGTCGTCGGGCGGCGGCTGCGCGGTATCGACGACCCGCCGCCACCTGCCTTTGGGAAGCGGCAGCGCGCGCACGTCGGAGGTCATGTTGATCATCACGTGCAGCGCAGGTTCGCCCTCCTCGAGCCCCGCGAGCGTGAAGCACAGGATCCGCGCGTCGGGATCGTTCCAGCGCGGCGGCTCGAGCGTCTCGCCGTACCAGCAGATGCCGCCCCGGCTCTTCTCGTGCGGATCGATGAAGCGCGTGCGCCGCAGGTTCCGATGGCGCTTCCGCAGCGCGATCATCTCGCGCGTGAAACGCAGCATCGCATCGCGGGCGGGGGCGCTCGTCCAGTCGATCCAGCTCGTATCGTTGTCCTGGCAGTACGCGTTGTTGTTGCCGCGCTGCGTGCGCAGCCGCTCGTCGCCCGCGAGCAGCATCGGAATGCCCTGGCTCAACAAGAGCAATGCGACGAAGTTGCGGGCGCGCCGCTCACGCAGGCGCTCGATCGCGGGGTCGTCGGTCGGACCCTCGACGCCCGAGTTCCAGCTGAAGTCGTGGTTGCCGCCGTCGCGGTTGTCCTCGCCATTCGCCTCGTTGTGCTTGCGGTCGTAGCTGACGAGATCGTAGAGCGTGAAGCCGTCGTGGCAGGTGACGAAGTTGATGCTGTTCGTCGGCCGGCGGCCGTTGCCGCCGTAGAGATCGCTGCTGCCGGTGATGCGCGTCGCGAGGTCGCCGAGCAGCCCGGCATCGCCGCGCAAAAAGCGGCGCACGGTGTCGCGATAGAGGCCGTTCCACTCGAGCCACCTGAACCCCGGGAAGTCGCCGACCTGATAGAGCCCGCCGGCATCCCACGCCTCGGCGATCAGCTTCGCGCGCGCGAGCACGTCCGAGAACTCCATCGCCCAGAGCACCGGAGCGTGATACATCGGCTCGCCGTTCTCGCCACGCGACAGCACGCTCGCGAGGTCGAGGCGGAAGCCGTCGACGTGCATCTCGCGCACCCAGTACTCGAGGCAGTTCAGCAGGAAACGCGCGACGAGCGGATGATTCGCGTTGACCGTATTGCCGCACCCGGTGAAGTCGCGATAGCGGCTCCGATCCGCGGGATCGAGATGATAGAAGAACTCGTTGCCGAAGCCCTTGAACGAGATGACGGGACCGTCCTCGCCGCCTTCGGCGGTGTGGTTCAGCACGACGTCGAGAATCACGCCGATGCCGGCGCGGTGCAGCGCCTTCACGAGGTCGCGAAACTCGTTGCGCACGTTCTCGCCCGCGGCATAGTGCGGATGCGGTGCGAAGAAGCCGTACGGGCTGTAGCCCCAGTAGTTCACGTTGCCGCGCGCGGCGGCGCCGGGCGGCACGTCCTGCCGGTCGAACGCCATCACGGGCAGGAGCTCGACGTCGGTGATGCCGAGCGACTCGAGGTAAGGAATCTTCTCGATCAGGCCGCGAAACGTCCCGGGCGCCGCGACGCCCGACGACGGATGACGCGTGAAGCCGCGCACGTGCAGCTCGTAGATGATCGTGTCCTCGAGCGGGCGCTTCAGCGGCTGGTCGCCCTCCCAGTCGTAGCCGTCCGCTTCGACGATTCGGCCGCGGATCGCGGTCCTGCCGTGCCGTCGGTTCGCTTCGCGATCCCACAGCACGTCGCTGACCTCGCGCGCCCACGGGTCGAGCAGCTCCCGAGCCCGATCGAACCGCAGTCCGCGCGCCGGATCGTTCGGCCCGTCGACGCGCCACGTGTAGTAAAGACCGGGGCGCGCACCGTGCACGAAGACGTGCCAGAAGAAGAACGTGCGATTCGTATCCGGGTCGAGGTCGATCACGGCGAGCGGCTCGGCCGACGTCGCATCCTCGTAGAGCACGAGCGACACCGCGGTTGCATGCCGACTGAACAGCGAGAAGTTCACGCCGCCGTCGCGCGCATGGGCGCCTCCCGGGAGCCGTTTCCCGGGACTCGTGACGAACCGCTGGCGCATTCAGGTCTGGACCATGGTCGGCGCGCGGGTGTACGCACGATCGCGGCTCACGCCGCCCCGCCCCGCGCGTGCAGCGCTCACAGCCACTTCATCAACCCCAGCTCGTACGGGTGCGATAGCGACGGGTGGCGCGGCACCGCACGGATCTCGAAGCTGAGCGCACCGGCCCACGGCGGCTGATACTCGAGCCGGTAGCGGCAAACGTCGTCGCGCTGCTCGTGCGGCTCGAACGCCCAGATCGCAGCCGTTTCGTTGCCGATGTACGTGAGCCAGCCTTGCGGCCGGCGATTGTCCGAGTAGGCCTGCACCGGAACGGTGAGCTCCGAGCAGAGATTTCGATGCAGCAAGCACTCGACGCGCACGTCGTCGGGATGCAGGCCGTTCAACGTCACGTCGACCTCGAGCTTCACGCGCTCGCCGTACGCGACCACGTCGGGCGCGCCGCCGACGGCCTGCAGCCGTATCCCCGGCCAGCGGGCGCGGACACGTGCCTTCCACTCCGCGAGCTCGCGCGCGCCGCGATAGTCGTCGGTGCGCACCCGCCGACCGTGCGCGGCGGCGGGACCGTAGAAGAGCCTCGCGTAGTCGTGCAGCACACGGAGGCTGTTGAAGCGCGGCAGCACGGACGACATCGATCGTTTGCATTTCTCGACCCATCCCGGCGAATAGCCGAGCTTCGGATCACGGGCGTAGTAAAGCGGGATGACCTCGTCCTGCAGGATCTCGTACAGCGTGACGGCGTCCTGCCGGTCGCGCTCGCTCGCATCGTCGTGGTCGACGAAAGGCGGGATCGCCCAGCCGTTCTCGCCGTCGTAGCCTTCGGCCCACCAGCCGTCGAGCACGCTCAGATTGATCGTGCCGTTGATCGCGGCCTTCATGCCGGACGTGCCGCTCGCCTCGAACGGATAAATCGGATTGTTGAGCCACACGTCGACGCCGGATACGAGCGAGCGGCTGAGGCCCGTGTCGTAGCCCTCGAGCAGCAGAATTCGGCCGAGGAACGGCGGCTGATTCGAGAGGCGGTGAATCTCGCGCATCATCCACTGCCCCGGCTCGTCGGCGGGATGCGCCTTGCCGGCGAAGATGAAGAGCACGGGCCTCTGCTCGTCCGAGACGAGCGTCTCGAGCCACCGGAGGTCGTTGAAGAGCAGGGTCGCACGTTTGTACGTCGCGAAGCGCCGCGCGAAACCGATCGTCAGGACGTTCGGATTCTCGGGATCGACGAGCTGAGACAGCCGGTGAATGTGCGCCTCGCTCAGCCCGTTGCGCGTGTACTGAACGGCGAGCCGCTTACGGACGACGGAGAGCATCTCGGCCTTGACGCGCTGATTCGTATACCAGAAGCGATCGTCCGGGATGTCGAGGATCCGCTCCATCAGCGAGCGGTCCATCATCCGCTGTTGCCAGCCGGGTCCGAGATGCTGATCGAGCAGATCGACCCAGGCCTGACGCATGAAGCTCTGCACGTGCACGCCGTTCGTCACGTAGCCGACCGGATTCTCGAGCGGCGGCACCTCGGGCCACGCGCTCCGGCAGAGCTCCGACGAGACCGCGCCGTGGATCCGGCTCACACCGTTGACGGAACGCGAGCCGGAAAGCGCGAGCCGTGTCATGTTGAACTCCGAATCCGACTCGCCTTGGCCGAGCGCAAGCACTTCCTGCGGCGAAACGCCGAACTCGTCGATGTAGCCTTGAAAATGGCGGGCGACGAGGTCGATCGAGAACGCGTCGTGCCCCGCCGCGACCGGCGTATGCGTCGTGAAGATCGTGTCGGCTGCGACCGCTTCGAGCGCCGCGCGAAACGGTATGCCGGACACCGTGAGCTCGCGAATGCGCTCGAGGATCAGGAACGCCGCATGACCTTCGTTGATGTGCCACACGGTCGGCGAGTAGCCGAGCGCGCGCAGCGCCCGCACGCCGCCGATGCCGAGCACGGATTCCTGCTGCAGCCGCATGCCGCGATCGCCGCCGTAGAGCTGATGCGTGATGCGGCGATCCGCGTCGACGTTCTGCGGAACGTCGGTGTCGAGCAGCAGGATCGGCACGCGGCCGACGTCTGCGCGCCATACCCGTGCAACGATCGTTCGATCCGGAAACGGACAGGTCACGAACACGTCCTCGCCCGCCGCGTTTTGCGCGGGCCGCAGCGGCGTGTTCTGCGGATCGATGTGGACGTATTCGGGAATCTGCTGGCCGTTCCGGTCGATGCGCTGATTGAAGTAGCCCTGGCGATAGAGCAGTCCGACGGCGACGAACGGAAGGCGCAGGTCGCTCGCGGTCTTGCAGTGATCGCCGGCGAGAATGCCGAGGCCGCCCGAGTAGATCGGGAAGCTCTCGTGGAAACCGTACTCCGCGCAGAAGTACGCAATCAGGTCGTCCTCGCCGATTCCGGCCGACTTGTACGGCTGCGGCCCCTGCTCGACGTAGGTGTCGAACTCCGTCATGACCTTGCGATACGCGCTGACGAAGTTCTCGTCGTCGGCGGCCTGGTCGAGGATCGCCTGATCGACACAGCGCAGGAACAGCTTCGGATTATTATCGGTCCGCCGCCACAGGGTCTGGTCCAGCCGGCTGAACAGCCAGCGCGCCGCGGGGTGCCAGCTGAACCAGAAGTTCGACGCGAGCTCCTCGAGGCGTGCGATCGCCTCGGGCAGACGCGGATGAACTTGTAGCGGGAAGATCATGTTTCTCATGGCGGTTCCATCCAAGCCGGCAATCCATGCGGCACGGCCGGCATCGCGCCGACGCGGCAGCGAGTGGGCCGGACGAGGTCGCTGCCAAGCAACATGCAGGCCACACGCGGCCCCTGGCCGCCCCGGCTCGGCAACGCTGCTAGATTAACCGATCGACGCGCCGGGCGAGATCCGAATCACTGACATATCGCTCCCGCGCATCCGGAGGAAACCCTATGCCTGTCGTCGACGTGCACACCCATATGCTGACGCGCGAATACCTCGATCTGCTCGCCGCGCACGGCGCGCCCAAATATCGGATCGGACGCAACGCTGCCGGCGAGCAGGTGATCAGCATGTGGAACATACCGTTCTTTACGTTGACGCCGCCGATGTGGGACTACGACCAGCGGATCCGCGACATGGACCGCGCCTGCGTCGACGTCGCGCTCGTCTCGCTGACGTGTCCGAACGCGTACTTCGGGGACGCGGAGGTCAGCCTTCGCGCGGCCCGTCTCGTCAACGACTCGATGGCGGAGCAGCAGCGGCTGCGTCCCGATCGGATCCGCTGGCTCGCGTCGCTGCCGTGGCAGCACGAGCAGCCCGCGCTCGACGAGCTCGAGCGCGCGCTCGAGAACGGGGCCGTCGGCGTGATGGTAATCGCGAACATCGACGGCACGAGCCTCACCGATCCGCGCTTCGCGTCGATCTGGAGCGCGATCGACGAGCGTGCGCTGCCCGTGCTGCTGCACCCGGCGGCGCCGCAGGGCGTTCGCGAGATGGGCCTCGAAGAGTACGGGCTCGTGCCGCCCGTAGGTTTCACGTACGACACGACGCTCGCCGTCGCCCGAATGATCCTCTCCGGGTTTTTCGACCGGTACCCGCGGCTCAAGCTGATCGCATCGCACGGCGGCGGCACGTTGCCGTACATAGCGGCGCGACTCGATCGCTGTCACGAGAAGATCCCGGCCGCGTCGGCCGCGATATCGGAGCGTCCGAGCGAGTATCTGAAGCGGATTTGGTACGACGCGGTGCTCTACTCGCCGAGCGCCTTGGCGCTCTGCATCGAGGTCGCGGGCTCGGACGAGCGCGTGCTGTACGGCTCCGACTACCCGCACAACATCGGCGACATGGAAGGCTGCCTCGCGCGCGTCGATGCGCTGCCGGCCGCGTCCGCGCGGCGGATCCGCGGCGAGAACGCCGTCAAGCTCTTCGGCCTGTAGGCGTGTCGGGAAGAAAATTGGGGTCAGAGCCCGAATTGGTGTCGGAACCTTCCTCGCGTGGGCTCGGCCATCCAGAAATAGGGCTCTGCCCCCGATGTCCCCTGCAAATGTGTCAGACACCTTTTTTGGGAGAAAAAGGTGTCTGACACAATTTTTACTGGACGTTCATCGTCGCGACGGTGCAGCCGACCGCGAAGATCGGGATCGGCGCATAGAACAAGAGCTCGCCGGTCGCGCCCTCGGTCGCGCCGGCGACCGCGATGAACGTGCGGATCTCGAAGCCGCCCTGACCCGCATCGCGGAAGGTGTCCGCGTCCGTGTACGAGATCAGCGCGTCACGGTCGTTCGCGAGGAAACGGCGCAGGAACTCGCGGTCCCACTCCTCGTTGATCGTGCCGGAGTCGGGCGTCGCCGGCCAATGCGATATGCCGCCCGTCCCGACGAGCGCGATCCGCTCGGGCTGCGCGTCGCACGCTTTGCGCAGCACGCGGCCGAACTGATACGCACGCGCGAGCGGCGTCAGCGGCGGACCCTGGCAGTTCACGTTGACCGGGATGATCGGCAGATCGTAGCGCGGCGTCAGGAAATGGAGCGGCACCATGATGCCGTGATCGAACTTCCATTCCTCCGCGTATGCGAGGTCGATCTCGCCGAGCATCGCCTCGATCAACCTGCGCGACAGGTCCTTGTCGCCCGGCACCTCCGTGCGCCGGATCGCGAGCCATTCCTCGTCCTCGATCGGCCCCTCGTACTGCTCGGCCATGCCCATGCAGTACGCGGGCATGTTGTTCATGAAGAAGTTCGCGAAATGCTCCGCCGCGACGACGATCAGCGCATCGGGCTTCGCCGCCTCGAGCCGCTGCCTCATCTCGTCGAGCTTTGCGTAGAACTCGTCGCGGACCGCGGGGTCCGCCCGTCCGGCGCGCCCGGTGATGCCGGGCGCATGGCTGCAGACGCCGGCGAAGACGAGGCTCATACGTTGCGGTCCTTGAGGAGCGTATACAGGCCCGCACGCACCGGACCATGCTTCTTCACGCCCTCCTTCATCGCGGCGATGTATTCGTCCCAGCTCTGGCCGAGCAGCGCGGAGTAGTGCATCAGTATTTGTCCGTTCACGCCCATCACGTACAGGAGCCCGATGTCTCCTTCCTCGATCGCGCGGCGCTCTTCGTCCGTAAGCTCGTACTCGTCGAGCAGCGCGTCGCGATCCTGCTCGAAGCGCCGGCGAACCGCAGGGTCGCGGTTCAGCTGATACAGCAGCTTCTGCACATAGTAGAGGCTCATCGTCCGTTACTCTTGCTTCGCCGTCGTCGGGCGGGTCAACGCCCGAGAGACGGCACGCGATGCGTCCCGAGCGCGACGCAAACGTTCTTCGTCTCCATATAGAAATCGAAGCTGTAGTCGCCGCCGTCGCGCCCAATACCGCTCGCCTTCATCCCGCCGAACGGCGACGGCAGATGCCGATTGTTCTCCGAGTTCACCCAGACCATGCCGGCCTCGAGCGCGCGCGCGACGCGGTGCGCGCGCCCGACGTCGTTCGTCCAGAGATACGCCGCGAGCCCATAGCGCACGTCGTTTGCGATCCGGATCGCCTCTTCCTCGTCGTCGAACGGGATCACCGTGAGCACTGGGCCGAAGATCTCCTCCTGCGCGACGCGCATCGACGTCGTCGCGCCGGCGAACACGGTCGGCTCGACGAAGCGCTCGCCTGCCGCCGCCCGTCGGCCGCCCGCGACGATGCGCACGCCTTCCTGCTCGGCGATCCGGAAGTATCCGAGCACCTTGTCGACGTGCCGCGGATGGATCAGCGGCCCGACCTCGGTCTCTGGATCGAGCGGATGGCCGATCCGTATCCTGCGCGCGCGCTCGGCGACGCGCTCGACGATCTCGTCGTGCAGCGATCGATGCACGAGCAGCCGGCTCGACGACGTGCACCGCTCGCCGTTCAGGCTGTAGATCATGAACACGACCGCCTCGAGCGCGCGCTCGAGATCCGCGTCGTCGAACACGATGACCGGGTTCTTGCCGCCCAGCTCGAAATGCACACGCTTCAGGGTCGGCGCACCTTGCGCCATGATCGCGCTGCCGGTCGCGGACTCGCCGACGAACGCGATCGCGCGGATCGCCTCGTGCTCGGTCAGCGCCTTACCGGCGGTCTCGCCGATGCCGTGCACGACGTTCAGCACGCCGAGCGGCAGCCCCGCCTCGTGCGCGATCTCGGCGAGGAGCGACGCGGTCAGCGGGCTCCACTCGGCGGGCTTGTGCACGACCGTGCAGCCGGCCGCGAGCGCCGGCGCGATCTTCCACGTCGCGAGCATGAACGGCGTATTCCACGGCGTGATCACGCCGACCGGGCCGATCGGCTGACGCAGCGTGTAGTTGATGTGCTCGCGCGCGGGCAGCGAAAGCCCATTCTCTGCCTCGGGCGCCTTGTCTGCGAAGAACCTGAAGTTCTCGGCGCCGCGCTTCGCGGCGGCGGCCATGAAACGGATCGGCTGCCCGGTGTCCATCGACTCGACGAGCGCAATCTCGTCGGCGCGGGCCTCGATCGCGTCCGCGATCCGGTGCAGCAGCCGGCGGCGCTCGCCGCCCGGCACGTTACGCCACGCCGGGAACGCGCGCGCGGCCGCCTTCGCCGCAAGGTCGATATCCGACGCATCGCCCGCGGCGACACGGCCGAGCGGCCGACCGTCGATCGGGGCAAAGGTCTCGAAGGTCTCGCCGCTCGCCGACGGGCGGGATGCGCCGTCGATGAAATGCCCGAGCATGCCGTGCGCGAACCGCTCGAGGTACCGCGTCGCCTTGTCGAGATTCTCGTTCAGCCGTTCACTCATCGGCCCTCTCCGCTCTCAATCGATGGCCGGCCGAAGAACGCGGCGCGCGAGCCGTCGCGTTGCCGGCCGGCATGCCGTCCTTACGCTCGATCGTTGCCGTCCTCGGCCGCGGCCTTGCGGCGCGCCTCGACGTAGCGATGCAGGTTGTTTTTCTTGAAGTTCAACACCGGGTGGAACTCCTGAATGTTGAACGAGATCGCGAGCGGCGACTGCTCGAACAACGGCTCGAGATGCGCGGTCAGCGCGGCAAACAGCCGCTCGCCCGCCTGCCTCTGCACGTCGAGCGATCGGCCGTGGCCGATCAGCGCGGTGACGTGCACGAAGCCATTCGCCGGATCGCAGTCCGCGATGCGGTAGTGCTCGGCGCGATGCGCGCGAATCCGGAGGCCTCCGATCGGGAACACGGACGTCTCGAGCGCGACGCGGTGCAGCGCGTCCAGCAACGCGTCGAGCTCGAGCCGCTCCTCGAGGTTCGCGGAATATTCGACGATCAGGTGAGGCACGCTCCGGCCCTCCGCGCTGCGGCACTCCGTCGCCGCCGCGAGCGTCCGCCTCGCAGGGGCGATCGCCCGGCGAGCCGGCGGGGTGAGTCCGGATGCTAGTGCCGAAGCTCGAACGGCGTCAATCGCGGTTGGACGCAACGGAACGGGCAAGGCGGCGCTCGCCGCGTCGCTGCGCATGCGGCGCACGCGGCCAAACACTCACGGCGCGAAGCCGGGTAGCATCGGTGCGTCCGCGGCGGACGGCGAAAGGGCATCGAGCGAAAAAGGCGTGCTCGATCGATGACCTTTCATCGTGGCGGCAGCCGCCGCGAGCGTGTTTTCCTCTTCCGCGCGCCGATGGCACCCGTGGCGGCGGCGCGCAGCAGCCGCCGGAACGTGGGGCACTCCATGTGACTCGGCGCCGGGCAGACGGCCGTGGCGCAGGCCGTCGCGCATCGCGGTGAGCTTGCGGATTGTCGCGTCGAGCTCCTTGGCCTTCGCAGCCAGGAGGTTGCGGTCGATCCGCGGGCGGCCGTCCGGCCCGAACATGCGCGCGATCTCGTCGAGAGAGAATCCGGCCGCGGCGCCCAGCGAGATCAGCGCCAGGCGCTCCAGCACGCCCGCATCGAACACGCGGCGCAGACCGCGCCGGCCCATTGAACGGATCAGGCCCTCCTCTTCGTAGAACCGGAGCGTCGATGCCGGCACGCCGGAGCGCTTCGCCACTCTTCTGCAGCCCGGCATGGGCGCCGGGATCGCCGCGAGCCGCACGCCACGCCCGGGCGCCGCGCGGCTGCAAAGTCTGGTGACACATGCGGTGTTCGGCCTGGGCCTCTATGCCGCCGGTTGCCTCGTGTCGTTCCTCTACTCGGGATGGACGGCCTGAACGCGCTCCTACGTGTCGAGTTGGGGGTAATGCCGAAATAGGCCCGATTCGTTGAAAGGAATCCGACGACCGGACGCGACATAGGCTGCGATCGCCGGTCGCGCGAACACGCGCTCGTGCAGTGACACGAGTCCCGGGAAGCTGCCGAGCACCGCCGCGCTGCGCTTGGGGAAGGCGTATCTCAAGCCGGCGACGACCTGCGCGACCGAAAGATCGACGTACGTGAGCGACGGGCCGACGAGCCACCCGCTTCGGTGCCTGTTCCGCTCGAGCACCGTCGCGAAGTAGCCGAGGAACTTCGGCATTCTGTGCTCGAGAAAGTCCGCCGTGCGGCGCTTTGCTTCCGCTTGCTGGTCCTCGTAGTAGAGGCTTGCGGCGATCGGATGGTGCGTATCGTGGATCTCGGCGACGAAATCGGCGACGGTCAGTTGCAGCTGATGCGTCCAGAGCCTGCCGGTCTCGTCGCGAGGCGCGAGACCGTGCCGCGCACCGAGAAACAGCAGGATATTCGACGTCTGACCGATCAGCCGCCGTCCGGCTTTCAGAAACGGAGGCGCGAACGGCGGGCGCTCGACGTCATCCCCGGCGAGGTAACGCTCGAGCGCGGGCACGCCGCCGCCCTCCTCCTCCGAAACGAGCGCGATATCGACGTAGTCCGCACCCGCTTCCTCGAGCGCGAGACGCACGAACTCGCCGCGGCCTTGAATCCCGGGCCAGTAGTACAGCTCGTAAGTCATCGCCGACCTCCGCTCTCTGGAACACGCAACTCGACCGCCGCATCCGGCGCGAACCGCCGCTTGCGCGCTCGTCGAGCAGCCACCAGCCGCCGCACCCGTCGCGGCCCCGCTGGAACGGGCCACCGAGCTCCATGCCGAGCCCCGACGCCGCATGAGCATGCGGCAACGCCGGACGGGGTGACGCGTAAAGCTCCCCGTCGAACATTTCCGCGACCGCTACGAGGTCGTCGTACGTCGCGTGTGTTCTGATGCGCCGAGCCCTCCGTGCCGACGATGGTAACAGAGGCGAGCAGCACGTCCCGAGCAGGCATCGGCGTGTGAAGCGCACGGTTTCTCGAAGGTTCTTCCATGAGCGGCACTCGGCCCGACTGCCGGCGTAACCCGAACGCTCTGGACCAGCCGACCGCCCGCCCGAACGTCGCCGCGAACACTGGCCCGCTCGGCTTCGAAGCACGATTGCCGGAAACGCCCGGCCGTCGTACGCTCGATCCGTCCCGGTCTCGGATCCAAGCAATGCTCCAACGTCTACGCGGCTCGATTCCGCCTCTGATCACGCCGTTTCGCGACGGCGAGATCGACTACGATGCGTATGCCCGGCTGATCGAGATGCAGATCGCCGAAGGCTCGCACGGCATCCTCGTCAACGGCACGACGGCCGAGCCGTCGACGTTGACCGTGGACGAGCGCAACCGGCTCGTGTCGCTTGCCGTCGAGGTGGCGGGAGGCCGCATCCCGGTCGTCGCAGCGACCGGCTCGCAATCGCTGCGGGAGAGCGTCGAGCTGACGCAGCATGCGGTAGCCGCCGGTGCCGATGCGCTCTTGATCGTCACGCCGTACTACATTCGCCCGCCGCAGCGCGGGCTCGTGCGCTACTACCTCGAGCTCACGGCCGAGATCGACACGCCGTGGATGGTGTATCACATTCCGGGCCGCACCGCGGTCAGCGTCACGCTCGACACGCTGCGCGAGCTGCGCGAGCGCTCGCCGAGCTTCGTCGGGATGAAGCACGCCGTGAACGACCTCGGCTTCGTCACGGAGTGCCGCGCGGCATTGGGACACGACTTCAAGATCTTCGTCGGCCTCGAGGAGCTCAGCTTCCCGATGATGGCGGTCGGCGCGTGCGGGCTGATGAACGCGGTCGGCAACCTGCGTCCGGCCACGCTCGCGGAGCTCTGCGATGCCGTCGATCGCGGTGATCTCGCGCGTGCGCGGGCGCTGCACGACGCGTTGCTCGAGATCAACCAGGCGGTCTTCTTCGATACGAACCCGATCCCGATCAAGTACATGATGAAGCGGCTCGGTCTGATCCCGCAGAACGAGCACCGCCTGCCGATGGCACCCGCGACCGACGAGCTCGCGGCGAGGCTCGACGGCGTGCTCGAGCGCGCCGGTCTTCTGGGCGCCCGGGCCGACTGATGCGTCTCGTCAGCTTCACTCGGAACGGCACGGCGAGCTTCGGCATCGTCGTGGGGGACGGCATCGTCGATCTCGGCGCGCGACTTGCCCCCGCGCACTCGCTGAAGACGCTGCTCGAGCGGAACCTCGTCGGCGAAGCCGCGAAGCATGCACGCACGTCGGCGGACTTCGCGCTCGACGAGGTCCGTCTGCTGCCGACCGTGCCCGATCCCGGCAAGATCGTTTGTATCGGCATCAATTATCGGAACCGCGACCGCGAGTACGGCGACGCGACCGAGGAGCCGAAGTATCCGAGCGTCTTCTTCCGCACGCCCGAGAGCCTGGTCGCGCACGGCGAGCCGATCGTGAAGCCCCTCGAGTCCGACCAGCTCGACTACGAGGGCGAGATCGTGCTCGTGATCGGCAAGGCCGGGCGGCGCATTCCCGAGGAGCGGGCGCTCGAGCACGTCGCAGGCCTCACGCTGATGAACGAAGGCTCGGTCCGCGACTGGCTGCGTCACGCGAAGTTCAACGTCACGCCGGGCAAGAACTTCGAGCGGTCGGGCAGCCTCGGGCCGTGGCTCGTCACGGCGGACGAGATCGAGCGCTACGACGCGCTGCACGTGACGACGCGCGTGAACGGCGAGGTGCGCCAAGACGACTCGACGGCCAACCTCATGTTCCCGTTCACGCGCCTGATCGCGTACGTCTCGACATTCATGCCGCTGAAGCCGGGCGACCTCATCGCGACCGGCACGCCGACCGGCGCCGGCGCGCGCTTCGACCCGCCGAAGTACTTGAAGCACGGCGACGTCGTCGAGGTCCACGTGCCCGAGATCGGCACGCTGCGCAACCGCGTCGTCGACGAGAAATTGGGGTCAGAGCCCGATTGAAAAGGCTCATCGCCGGATTCCGGGGTAAGCCGTGCGGATCTCTAGGAAGAAGTAAGCCGTAGGCCATTTGCTAGACCGCGGCGAGTCGAGCGTGAAATCATAATGCGGATCGGTGGGCACCGCCCGCGCCGACGGATTCGTCGTGTCGCCTTTGACCCGGAGGTGTAGATGGGACTGACGGCTCAGCAGTTCTCGAAGATCAAGAACCATCCCAACCGGGAGTGGCTCAAGAGGCAGCACCAGCTGTCGAGGGCCGTGCACCAGGACATTATCCGAGCGAAGATCAAGCAAGCCATCGAGTCGGCCCTCCCGAACAGTGGGACCGAGGAGAACATCTCCGACGTCGCAAGGAAGATCGGCATCTTCTACGGCAACGTCGTGAAGCCCCCGGTGGTGCCAGAGGGCCTCGTGCATCCGCACGCGGTCAGCGAGCTCGAGGGGACCGACGCGGGGCTCGCCAGCGCCGCCAAGATGATCTTCCAGCGTACCGCTACGGGTCGCACGTCTCCCGGCACCAGCGGCATCAACCACATCCACGCCGGCGGGAACGCGCACGTCAACGTGCTTTTCGACGCCGACACCTACGTAATTTACGGTGTGGTTCACGAGCACATGGAGGGCGGGCTCAGCCAGGCCCAGAAGAACGTGATGGCGCGCAAGAACATCGGGGGCGCCCCCGTCAGGATGCGCGTGCTCGGAAACACCATCGTGCGCGCCTGACGTAGCAGGCATTCCTGGGGCGAATCCATGCGGGTTCGACTCCCGCCCCCCGGGGCCGCGATCTCCGCTCTCGCTCTCGAGCGCCGTTGCCGCGGCTCACGGGTCGGGCCCGCCCCGCGCACGCGGTGCCCCGTGTCCGCGTTATTGGAATGGGAGTTGCAAGCCTTCCGAGACCTGGGACACGGAGAAGCCGATGGCAAAGCCCAAGAACCGCGGCAACCCTACGGAGCCTGACGCGGAGGCTCGCGCGATGAGCGCCGACGACGTCCCCGACGATAACGAGGACGAGGAATTCGACGCCGACGTCGGGAATGCGGACCTCGATCTCGATCCCGGCGGCATCGACCTCGACACCATAGAGGCGGAAGACGTCAGCGAAGCCGCGGAGCGTCTCGCGCTCGGCGACGACCTGGATGACGAAACGCGCGAGGAGCTCGGCGTCGACAACATCGTCGGGCCGCTCGAAGCGGGCATCGGCGGAGGTCTGGACGAGCAGGAAGAGGCGCGCCTCGGCGTCACCGACGAAGAGATCGCCGAGAAGGCGGAGGAAATCGCGCGCCACGCACACCGGCGCTTGCCCCGAGAATAAATGTGTCAGACACCTTTTTCGCTAAAAAAGGTGTCTGACACATTTTCAGCGCGCGACCTGCGCCTGCAGCGCCGCGAGCTTCGCGGCTACTTCGCCAGGCGATCCGGTGCGCCGCGCGAACAGGTGGTAGAACGCCGGGACGATGTACAGCGTCAGCACCGTCGAAACGCTGACACCGGCGAAAATCACGACGCCGAGCGTATTCTGGCTCGCCGCGCCCGGACCCGACGCGATGATCAGCGGCACGGCGCCCACGACCGTCGAGAACGCCGTCATGATGACCGGACGGAATCGAATGCGCGCCGCCTGCATCACGGCCTCGCTGAACTCGAGACCCTCATCGCGAAGCTGGTTGATGAACTCGACGATCAGCACGCCGTTCTTGGCCGCGATGCCGACCAGCATGATGATGCCGATCTGGCTGTAGATATTGAGCGTCATGCCGGCCGCCCAGAGCCCGAACAGACCGCCGGCGACCGCGAGCGGCACGGTGACCATGATCACGAGCGGATGCACGAAGCTCTCGAACTGCGCCGCGAGCACGAGGAACACGACGAACAGCGCGACGCCGAACGTGAAGAGCAGCGAACCGGACGCCTCCTTGAACTCGAGCGACTCGCCGGAGTAATCGAGCTGCGCGGTGATCGGCAGCTCCGTGCGCACGAGGTTCTCGAGGTACTCGAGCGCCTCGCCGAGCGTGTAGCCCGGCGCGAGGCTCGCGCTGATCGTGACCGAGCGCAGCCGGTTGTGGCGGTTCAGCGTGCTCGGCCCCGCGATGTCCTCGAGCTTCACGAGGTTCGACAGCGGAACCAGCTGCCCCGAGCGCTCAGAGCGCACGAAGATGTTCGTCAGATCGGAGTACGTCGCCCGCTGCTCGGGTTTCGCTTGCAGCACGACGTCGTACTCCTCGCCGTCCACGACGTAAGTCGTCACGGCGCGCTCGCTCATCATCGTCTGCAGCGTCTGCCCGATGGCGCGCTGCGAGACGCCGAGGCTCGCCGCCCGGTCGGGATCGACGCGCACGAGCACCTGCGGCTGCGTCTCCTTGAGGTTCGAGTCGAGCCGAAGGAGCCCCGGGTTCTGTGACGCGCGGTCGATGATGATGTCGCGCCAGCGCGCGAGCTCCTCGTAGGTCGGACCGCCGAGCACGATCTGCACGGGCTGCGCGCCGCCGCCTCCGCCACCGCCCCCGCCGCCGGTGCTGCGGCGCGGGAACGCGTTGATCCGTACCTCCGGGATCGTCGACCAGCCCTCGTTCAGCTTCGCGAGCAGCTCGTCCGTCGATATCGTGCGCTCGTCCCACGGGCGCAGCGTCACGTTCACGATACCGGACGCGTTGCCCCACCCCGGCACCGCGACGACGCCGCGCTGGATCAACCCGTTCTCGAAGTACGGCAGCATGAACGCCTCGGCCTTCATGCCGGCCTCGACCATTTGCTCGTAGCTGATGCCCTCCGGCGCCTGGATCTGCGCGTTGAACTGCCCCGCGTCCTCCTGCGGCGCGTACTCGCGAGGGACGGCCTCGACCAGGAAATACGCGCCGACGCCGATCAGCACGGCCACGACGCCGGCGATCCAAGGCACCTTCAACGTGAATCGCAGCGTCGACTGATATTTGGCAGCGACTCGTTCGAACGCCTTGTCGAGCACGTGCGTCAGCCGCCCTTCGCGATTGGCCGGCTTCAGCAGCTTCGAGCACATCATCGGCGCGAGCGACAGCGCGAGGGTCAGCGAGAAGATCAGCGCCCCGGCCATCGTGACAGCGAGCTCGGCGAAAATGCGCCCGATGTTGTCCTTCAGGAACGCGACCGGCGCGAACACGGAGACGAGCACCGCGGTCGACGCCATGATCGCGAACGAGACCTGACGCGTGCCGTTGTACGCCGCGAGCAGCGGCGCCTCGCCCTCCTCGATACGCCGGTGCGCGTTCTCGAGGACGACGATCGAGTCGTCGACGACGAGGCCGATGCAGAGCACGAGCGCGAGCAGCGTCACGAGGTTGATCGAGTAACCGAACGCCGCGAGCGCCGTGAACGACGCGATCAGACACACCGGGATCGTCACGAGCGGAATGAGGCTCGCACGCAGGTTCCCGAGGAACACGAAGATCACGAAGCCGACGAGGACCGTCGTGATCACGATCGTCTCGTAAACCGACGAGATCGCGGCGCGGATATACACCGAATCGTCGCCGCTCGTGATCAGCCTCATCCCTTCCGGCAGGTCGGCGTTCACACGCTCGACCTCGGCCTTTACCGCGTCGAGCACCTCGACCGTGTTCGCGGTCGATTGCTTGACGATGCCGAACCCGGTCGTGATCGAGCCGTTGGTCCGGAACATCCGTTGCGATTCGCGCGGTCCGACCTCGACGGTCGCGACCTCGCCGAGGCGGACGAGATGACCGTCCTCGCCTTCGAACAGCACCAGGTTGCGGAAATCCTCCGCGGTCTGGTAGTTGCGCGCGACGCGGACCTGAAAGTTCAAGTCGCGCGACTCGATGCGGCCGGCGGGGAGCTCGAGGTTCTCGGCCCGCAGTGCGTTCTCGACGTCGACGACGGTCAGGTTGCGCGCGGCGAGCGCGTGCCGGTCGAGCCAGATCCGCATCGACGGACCGCCGGCGCCGAAGATGTTGATCTGCGAGACACCGGGGATCGTCGCGAAGCGGTCGATGATGTACCGCTCCATGTAGTCCGTCAGCTCCATCATGTCCATGCTGTCGCTCGTCAGCGTCAGCCACATGATCGGCTGCGAATCGGAATCGGACTTCGACACGGAAGGCGGATCGGCATCGTCCGGCAAGCGACGCAGAACGCGCGAGACGCGGTCCCGCACGTCGTTCGCCGCCTCGTCGAGATCGCGATCGAGCTCGAACTCGACGGTGACTTGTGCCTGCCCGTCGCGGCTCGCCGAACGGATCGTCTTCACGCCCTCGATGCCGGAGAGCTCGCCTTCGAGCACCTGCGTGATGCGCGTCTCGACGATCTCGGCCGACGCGCCCGGATAGGACGTCTGCACCTGCACGACCGGCGGCACGACGTCCGGCTGCTCACGAATGGTGAGCTCGCGGAAAGAGAGCACGCCGAACGCGACGAGCACGAGGCTGATGACGGTCGCGAAGACCGGACGCTTGACCGAAACGTCAGACAGCCACATCGGTCTCTGCTCCTGTCGACTCCGAGCTTACGCCGAGACGTTCGAAAGCCTCTCCTACGGTGCCGGCCGGCATCAGCTCGCGTTCGCCGATTGCTGCGGCGGATTCGCGGTCACTTCGACGCCCTTCGACTCGTCCGAGAAGCGAACGCGACTGCCGTCCCGCAGCTTGACGATGCCTTCGGAGACGACGAGGTCGCCTTCCTCGAGGCCGGCCGCGACCTCGACGATGCCGAAACGCCGCGAGGCCACCTGGATCCTGCGCTGCCGCGCGATCCGCTCGCCGTCGACGTAATAAACGTACGCGCGATCCTGAATCTGGAACACGGCGCTTTCGGGCACGACGAGCGCCTTGCGCTCGTTCGTCTTGACTGCGACGGTCAGCAGCATGCCGGGCCGCAGCGCGCCGTCCTCGTTCGGGATATGGGCCCTGACGACGGCTGCGCGAGTGACCGGGTCGACGCGCGAGTCGACCGTGCGGACGATGCCGTGGAACTCGCGGTCCGGATACGTGGCGCTGCGTGCAACGACCGTCGACCCCGGCCGTATCGAGCCCAGCACGGTCTCCGGCACCGTGAAATCGAGCTTGATCGTCGAGATGTCGTCGAGCGTCGTGATCGGCGTGTTCGGCTGCACGAGGGTCCCGGGCGAAACCTGCCGGAAGCCGAGCACACCGCTGAACGGCGCGCGGATCAGCCGGTCGCTCAGCCGAGCGATGATCGCGTCGAGCCTCGCCTGAGCGGCTGCCGCGCGGCTCCGGGCGATGTCGAGCTCGGACATCGGCGCGAGGCCCCGCTCGGCGAGATCCTCGACGCGGCGCAGCTGCGTGACCGCGTCCTCGAGGTTCGCCTCGGCCTCCGCGAGCTGCGCCTCCTCCTCGCGGTTCGTCAGCTGCACGAGGATGGCTCCGGCCTCGACGTAGTCGCCGTCCTCGAACTCGACGGACCTCACCGTGTCCGTGACCTTCGCCGCGAGCGTCACCGACTCGTTCGCGAGCGCGGTGCCCAAGGCTTCGATCGTCTCGCTCAGCGTCTCGAAGCGGGCGGGCTCCACCGTGACGACCGGCACCTCCTGCTGGAAGGCCCGAGCGCCCGCCGGCGTCGAAGCGGAAGGCGCCGAGCCGTCGCGCGTTGCAAGATACCAACCGCCGGCCGCGACAACGAGCGCCAGCACTAACAAGAGTAGGTACTTCATTGTTTCGTCGGCGAGAGCGCGGCTAGGCAGGGCCCACCATTATGCCATCAGTCACCAGAGCCATTTTCGCGCGGCGGGACGCGGAAACCCCTCATTTTTTCTTAAGGGTCCACCGCGTGATGGCGTCAGGGCCGCATGGTCGCCGGTCCCGCGCGACGCTACCATAGCTTCGATGAGCTTCATTGCGACCCGTCCCACGCCGGCCTACGACGCGATCGTCTCGATCAAGGCGCGCATTCCAGAGGATGCGATGAGCGCCGGACTGCTCGGTACGGAACGAACCGGCCACGGCGTGCGCATCCGCGACGATGGTCTGATCGCGACGATCGGCTACGTCGTGAACGAGGCCGATACGATCTGGATCGGCTCACGGGACGGCACGACGGTGCCGGGCGTCGCGATCGGCTACGACTTCGAAAGCGGGTTCGGCCTCGTGCGGCCGACGCTCCCGCTCCCGGGGTCTACGATCGAGATCGGCTCCGCCGCATCGCTCTCGGTCGGCGACGACGTCCTCGTCGTCGGCAGCGACGCTCATGACGACGGGCTCCCCGCGGAGGTCGTCGCAAAGCGCGAGTTCGCGGGCCGATGGGAGTATCTGCTCGACGAGGCCGTATTCACGGCGCCGCCGCACGAAAGCTGGTCAGGGGCGGCGTTGCTCGACAAGCGGGGCCGCTTGTGCGGAATCGGCTCGCTCGCCGTCCAGAACTTCGATGTCGGCGACACGCTGATGACCGTCAATATGTTCGTCCCGATCGAGCTCTTGATGCCGATCGTTGACGACATCTGCGAACGTGGCCGCCGCAGTGCGCCCCCGCGCCCTTGGCTGGGGCTGCTCGTCGACGATTCGCAGGACCGGCTGATGGTCGTCGGCGTGTACCGCAATTGCCCGGGCGACAAGGCCGGCCTCAAGCCCGGCGACCTGATCGTCGGCATCGACGGCACGCCGGTCGACGATCTTGCGACGCTGTTTCGACGCGTGTGGCAGCTCGGCAGCGCCGGCATCGACGTGCCGCTCAGCGTCGTGCGCAACGGCGAGGAGTTCGAGACGGTCGTCCGGTCGGCCGACCGGGCGCTTTTTCAGCGCAAGGGCACGATGCAGTAGACGAAAGAAGCGCGGCGCAACCGCTCCGCGCTTCCGTCGAGCCGGCGCGGAAGCCGGCCGTTCGGCCGTCCTCCGGCGCCTTCGGTGGAGTTATCGCTCGGGCGCCCGATACGTGCTGTGGCACCCGCCGCAGGTCTGCTGCAACGGCCGCACGAGGTCCCGGGCCGCCTGGAGACCGCCGTTCTGCGCGGCGTCCGCGACGGCCTGCGCAGCCTTCTGGAAATCGCCCGCGCGCGCCTCGAAGTCGCTCCAGTTCTCCCAGATCACCGGCATCGCCCGGCTGCCGTCCGGGATGCCCTGAGGCATGAAGCCGTCGGTCGTCATGGCGGCGAGCGCCGCGAGATCGGTCGCGGCCTTCGTGAAGACCGCATCGTCCGCCGGGATATCGCCGCGAGCCATGTCGCCGAGCGTCAGCATCTTCGATGCGACGAGCGTCATCACCGCATCGCGGAACAGGTATGCACGTCCCTCCGGGGTATCCGCAAGAGCATCGCGATCGACGCCGCCGCCCCCGCATCCGGCGACGAGCACCATGCCGAGCGCGGCCGTCGCGGCCAGAACTCTGCTGCAGGATTTTTTCATCTCGGACCTTCCGATGTCAGCCACCAAATAGCGGTGCAGGATATACAAAGCGCCGAAGCAGCCGCAAGCCGACGCAGGATCACGACGTCGCGGGCTTCAGCGCCTCGTCCACGACGAAGAGATCCGTGAGCAGCGCTCGCAGATGGATCGACGCGTTCAGATTGTCGACGAGCTGCGAGCTGATGTCGGGCCGGCTCAGCACGAGCCGGATCGCGGCACGGGCCGACAGCGCATCGCGGTCGAGCGCGTCGAAGAACGGCGCGCCGATCGTCCCCGCGTCGTGCGGATCGCTTGCGGCGACACTGCGGACGACGTTGCCGAGACCATCGAGCGCCTGCTGCATCGCTTCGAGCTGCTCCCGGACGCGGCTCCCCGCGCCCGGCCCCTTGTCCGTCGGCCGGCCCTGCGCGGCATACGCGAGCATGAACTCGTATCCGGATTCGATCGCGTCGATCCGCGCGCGCAGCTCCTCGCGCGGCCCGTTCGTCGTGCTCATTCGCTGACCCTCCAGCGCTCGGGATCGTGATGACGCTCGTACTCGTCGCGCGTGATCCAGCCGCGAATCATCGAGCGCGTGAAGAGCAGCTTCTCCGGGCGCAGCGCGAAATAGACGTGCGCGATGATCATCGTGACGAGCAGCAGCGCGGCGAGACCGTGCAGCACGTAGATGACGCCCCACGTGGAATCCGCGAGCCAATACGGATTCCTCTTCCACCACGGCGTATCCATCCGCACCATCATCAGCCCGCCCGTCACCGCGGCGGTCAGCAGCACGATCGCGAAGAGGTGGTGGATCAGCTTCTGCGCGAGCGAGTACTTACCGGGCTTCGGCGGCGGCGCGGCCGCGAGGCGCAAGTTCCAACGAGCGATCGCCGCGAGGTCGCGAATGTCGGCGGCCCCGATCCACATCGAGCGCAGACTCTGCGCGAGCGGCGCACGCACGATGTGGAACAAGATCGCGGCGATCAGCACGAAACCTGCGATCCAGTGCGGCGTGACCCAAGCGAACCGCACGCCGAGCACCGGCAGGAACGCGGTCGCGAGCAGGACCAGCACCGTCACTGCCGTGATCCAGTGAAAGAGGCGATCGATCAGAGCGTGGCGTTGGATCCGCGAAGAGGTCCGCTTCGCGGCGCCGGCTGTCGTCGTCGAATTCAACGCGTCGAGTCTCGAGGGCTGTGATTACTGCTAACGGATATTCGCCTGGTCGCGAGCCGCGCTATCTCTTCGGTGCGAGCAGCCACCGATAGAGCGCGTGGACGCATACGAAGGCGATGCCGGCCGCGAAGAATACCCAGAAGAGCTCGAGGGAGATGCCCTCGAGCACCTCGCGGCCGTAGACATCGCGGCTGACGCGCAGGATCTCCATCGCGTCACGCGTCGCGGATGGCCCGCGTCACGAGGTTCTGCAGGAGCGGAATCTTGAAATGGTTGTAGTTCAGCGGCGTCGCGCCCCGAACCGCCGACTGCCCCGCCAGCCGCGCCGTCTCCTCCGTCTTCGGCTGACCCCGAACCACTTCCTCCACCACCGTCAGACGCCTCGGCACACACTGCACCGCGCCCGCCGCCAACCGCGCACGCTCGATC
>Ga0182741_1001644_pt1 | contig 28235 bp, 19 predicted proteins | sample eDN5th37CBELigOP_FD_128874 | JGI IMG/M metagenome (GOLD analysis project Ga0182741, IMG submission 128874) | Enriched Organic Plus compost microbial communities from Emeryville, California, USA - eDNA 5th pass 37_C BE-Lig OP (version 2) (version 2) ... | reverse complement strand
TGTGGTGCCTAAGCGCCGTCATCAGGGTTGAACGAAGCTTCATGTTTTCCGCGACTTCCTGGGTGTCTTCGATGGCATCCCAGATGCTGGCAAATCGTTGGTTGCTCATTTGCTTAGTTCCTGCAATAGGTCTCGATAACGTTTCGAGGCCAGATCTATATCCGCCTTGTTGGTTTTCTGCGTTTTTTTCTGAAAGCAGTGGATCACATAGACGGCATCGGCGAACTTGGCGACGTAGATGACCCTGAAAGCGCCGTCACTATCGCGAACGCGGATTTCTCTGACACCTTGGCCCACTGTGTTCATAGGCTTCCAGTCATCCGGATCCAAACCGTTTTGCACCTGATCGATCTGGTAACCCGCTTCGCGCTTGGCAGAGGGTGGGAAGGCGCGAAGATCATCAAGTGAGGTTCCGAGGAACTCGACAGGCTTGGATGGCGGCATGCGAGATTTATACAATATTTTGTATGTTCTGGCAAGCTCAATGCCATCTCTTTACTGTCGTAGCGGCTGCTGTCCCAATGATATGCAGGGGGCACCCACTGATGGGAAACGTTTGCGAAAGAGGACGCTACGTTTCGCAGGGATATGCGGGGCGTCGGAACGTCGTTCTTTGTCCTCCCAGAGTACGTATCGCATCACCGGTTGAATTCGCAACCCTGAGCCGACATTCAGGCAGAAGCTGCAAAGCTGTCATTTAGCAAAGCTACAGGTTCAGCGCCAAGGAATTCAATGGGCTGGAGCTAGATATGGCCTCCGGCTTGGTACGATCTGCATTATCTTATCCCTCATTGAATCCCCCCGGGGTCAACCTGCACAACGTCTGGTACCGGGGCACGGTGGAGTTCCGCTGGTTCGAGGCGACCCTCCACGCGGGGCGGATCAAGGCCTACCTGCAGTTCTGCCTCGCCGTCGCCGCCAAGGCGCTCAATGGCCGGGCCGCCTCCAGCCGCAAGCGGGACTTCGATCCTCAGAGCGCCAAGTACGACTTCCGGGTATTCCCGCTCCACCTCGGCCTGATCGGTGATGAGTTCAAGACCGCCCGCAAGCATCTGATGGCCAACATGCCCGGCGACGCCGCCTTCAAGAACGGACGGCCCAAACCGGAGGACGTCCTTCCGGATGAACCCGAAACCACCACTCTCACCAACGAGGCCGGGCAAGTTCCCGGCCTCACTGTTTAAGGAGGTGCCCCATGAAGATTTTGATCCGCTCCACCACGTTGGACGGCGAACCGATCCCCGGCAGTGGGGAATCCCTGCAGGCCGCCGACTGCCTCGAAGTTATCGAGCTGATGCGCGGCCAGACGCCGTTCACCGCCAGCCGACCGCCCCGGGACTACATGACCGAGGTGCTCTCCGGCATCGAAGGCGGGCCGATCCAGCCATTGCCGGATGACGCCGCCGCTGCGGCGGCCGAGTTTCTCACCCGTCTGGCCCGGCACGGCCTGATCGAGTTCCTGCCCGACGACAAGACCAGCGATCCCTGGCCGGAACGCTTCCTCGAAGCCTTGGAGACGGTGCGGCTCTCCGGGCGCACCAACATGCTCGATCACCCGGAGGTGACCCGGTTGACCGCCGAGATGGGTTACCCGGAGGCGGCCGAGTGGCTGGCTGACCACCGGCGAGAATACGCAGCCTTCGTTCTCGAAGGGACGAGACCGCTCGGCAAGAACTTCGGCGGCAAGGAGGACCCGGCTCCATGTGCGGACAAGTAGGCATCATCTTCGGCCGCAGCGCAGACGGCCGGACGAGCGGGATTACCTGCGCGAGCTCTTCATCCGCATGCTGCTGCACAGCGAGGAGCGCGGCCCTCACGCCTCCGGTCTGGCCTGGCTCAAAACCGATGGCAGCCACCGCATCTTCAAGCGGCCGATGCGGGCGCACGAGCTGGTCTACGAGAAGCCGTTCCACGAGCTGCTCGGGCAGGTCGACAACGAGACCACCGTTCTCATGGGGCATACCCGCTGGCGCACCCGGGGCAATGAGTTCAACAACCGCAACAATCATCCCATCCGGGCCGGGATCGTCATCGGCACCCACAACGGCACCATCTACAACGCCGATTATCTGTTCCGCCGTCTCGGTCTGCCGCGCTACGCCGAGGTGGACAGCGAGCTGATCTTCCGTCTGGCCGACCGCTTCGCGCCCGAAGGCCCCATCGACCAGGACGGCCTGAACAAGGCGCTTGCCCTCTGTCGCGGCCAGATGAGCGCCGTGCTGGCCTCGCGGCTCGACCCCGGCACCATCACCGTGCTCAAGGGCAACAAGCCGCTTTGCCTGCGCATCCACCGCCAGCACCGGGTGGTGCTCTACGCCTCGGAGGCCGCTTTCATCGACTTTGCCGTGGACAACGAGAAGGGCTGGCGCGAGCTGGAGGTGCCGCCCATGACCATGCTCACCATCCGCCACGAGGATGTGCGGGCCATCGAAAACAGCGAATTCCGCTTCATACCCCAGGAGCGTAAAGGGACACTGCCCGAAGGAGTGAATGCATGAACATTGGAGACACCGCGAAGCTGAACACAAACCCGGAAGACAGTCCCGAGACCATCCTCCGGCTCTTCGTCTACGGCACCCTGAAAAGGGGCTACTGGAATCATCAACGCTTCTGCGCCCAGGCCCGCAGCATCGAACCGGCCGTGGTCTGGGGCAGGCTTTACCATCTCCACGCCGGTTTTCCGGCCCTCGAAGTGCCGGAGGGACTGATCCTGTCCCGGGGCACCGCCGACCCGATGGCCGACGCCCGCAGACAGCAGGAGATCTGCACACCGCGCTTCGGCCGCCCGACCGGCGACTGGGATCTGATCCATGGAGAGCTGGTGACCTTCACCGACCCGCAACGTGACCTGCCGCCCATCGACCGGCTGGAAGGATTCCGGCCTGGCGGGCACAGCATGTACCAGCGGGTGATGGTGGCGGTGCTATGCGGGCGCACCTCGATTCCAGCCTGGACCTATTGGATGCCATGCCCGCCTTACGCGGAAAGAGTCGCCAGCGGCCAGTGGTTACGCCCGTGAACCGATCTTTGCGGCCTTATCCGGACGAAAGCGTTTGACAATCGGCCCCTGCCTAAATATATTAAAGGATGTTTTAAGTTGGGGAAGCTGCGCCCAGCATCCTCGTTACCGCCTCTGGCGTGGCAAGAAAACCAATCGCCCATGAGGAGCTAGAGAAATGGCCGAGATGGAAGACCGCTGGTTATCAGTAGACGAGATAGGCAAGTACCTCGGTGTCAGCAGTGACACCGTTTACCGCTGGATCGACAAGCATACGATGCCCGCCCATCGCATGGGCCGTCTTTGGAAGTTCAAGAAAGACGAGGTCGACGAGTGGGTGAAGGCTGGCGGCGCGGCGGACAAGAGCTGACAGGATCAAGCTGAATGAGCAGGAAGAACGGAATTAACAATTCAGTCGATCTGGATATCGGGACCCTCTCCGGGCATCTCTGGGAGGCGGCCAATATACTGCGTGGTCCTGTCGACGCGGCCGACTTCAAGACCTACATCTTCCCGCTGTTGTTCTTCAAGCGGCTCTCCGACGTCTATGACGAGGAGTATGCCGTGGCACTGGATGAGTCAGACGGCGACGTGGAATTTGCCCAATTCCCCGAGAACCACCGGTTCCAGGTTCCGGAGGGCTGCCACTGGAAAGATGTCCGGGCCAAGAGCGCCAATATCGGCCATGCGCTCCAGAAGGCCATGCGCTGCATCGAGCAGGCTAACCCGGACACTTTGCACGGCATCTTCGGCGATGCCCAGTGGACCAATAAAGACCGCCTTTCGGACGCGCTGCTCAAGGACCTGATCGAACACTTCTCGTCGCTCAACCTGGGCAACGAGCATTGTAAGGCGGACATTCTCGGCCAGGCCTATGAATACCTGATCAAGAAATTTGCCGACCTGACCAACAAGAAGGCCGGTGAATTCTATACCCCACGCTCCGTGGTCGCGCTGATGGTTCGCATCCTTGCGCCCAAGGCCGGGGAAACCATCTATGACCCGGCCTGCGGGACCGGCGGCATGCTCCTCGAAGCGTTGCACCATGTCAAAGAGCATGGCGGCGACGAGAACCTCATGCTGGGCAAGCTCTACGGCCAGGAAAAGAACCTGACCACATCCTCCATCGCCCGGATGAACCTCTTTCTCCACGGCGCGGAAGATTTCCATATCGAACGCGGCGACACCCTGCGCTTGCCCGCCTTTTATTCAGGCGACAGCCTCGCCACCTTTGACTGCGTCATCGCCAATCCTCCCTTCTCCCTGGAAAAGTGGGGGGACGATGTCTGGATCAATGATCCCTACGGCCGGAACTTTGCCGGACTGCCGCCAGCCAAGTCCGGCGACTTCGCCTGGGTCCAGCACATGATCAAATCCATGGCCCGCAAGACCGGCCGCATGGCCGTGGTGCTTCCCCATGGCGTGCTGTTCCGCATGTCCAAGGAAGGCGAGATCCGGCGCAAGCTGCTGGAGATGGACATGCTCGAAGCGGTGATCGGCCTCGGTCAGAACATTTTCTATGGCACCGGTCTCGCGCCGTGCGTTCTGGTCTTCCGGGACAGCAAGCCCAAAGCCCACCGCCAGAAGGTGCTGTTCATCGACGCCTCCAAGGAGTTCAAGACCGGCCGCGCCCAGAACGAGTTGCTGCCGGAACACGTGGACAACATCCATCGCTGGTACGAGGGCTATCAGGATGTGGAAGGGATCTGCCGGGTGGTCACGCTCGACGAGATCCGCGAGAACGATTTCAACCTGAACATCCCCCGCTACGTGGAACCGGTGATTGAGGAAGAATCCATGACCATCGATCAGGCCATCGCCAACCTCAAGGAATCGCTGCAGGCAGCGTATGCGGCCGAGGATCGCTTGAAGAGTCTGCTGCTCCGGGAGGGTCTGCTGTGAAAGTCTATCAGTACAGATCTCCCATCGGTCGCTTCCTCATCAAACCGCAAGCCAACGGTCGCTGGGGGCTTTGGTTCAAGGATGACCTGCTCGGCTCCTATCATTCGGCCATGGCGGCCGCCGATGACGTCTACATGCAGGCGACCGGCGATTACGACTGGGACTCCCTGGATGGCGTCGATATTCCAACGGACATTTCTGAATGGGAAGTGGTAGCGTGATGAAGAAAAACAAACACATTTCCCAATCGGAGCTGGAATCCTACCTCTGGGGCGCGGCCACCTTGCTGCGCGGCTACATCGATGCCGGGGACTACAAGCAGTTCATCTTCCCGCTGCTGTTCTACAAGCGCCTGTGCGATGTGTACGACGAGGAGTTGGCCGATGCGCTGGAGGAGTCCGGCGGCGATCAGGAATACGCCGCGCTTCCCGAACAGCACCGCTTCCAGATCCCGGAGGACGCCCACTGGAAGGCCATCCGCACCAAGGTCAAGAACGTGGGCAAGGCCATTCAGGACGCCCTGCGGGCCATTGAGACGGCCAATCCCGACACTCTGTTCGGGGTCTTCGGTGACGCCCAGTGGACCAACAAGGACCGCCTGCCGGACCGCATGCTGCGCGAGTTGATCGAGCATTTCAGCTCGCAGACGCTTTCACTCTCCAACTGCCCGGAGGATGAGCTGGGCGTGGGCTACGAGTTTCTGATCAAGAAATTCGCCGACGATTCCGGCCACACCGCTGCGGAGTTTTATACCAACCGCACCGTGGTCCACCTGATGACCGAGATGCTCGAACCCAAACCGGGTGAGTCGATCTATGACCCCACCTGCGGGTCAGCGGGCATGCTGCTCTCCGCCGTCGCCCATCTGAAGCGGCAGAACAAGGAGTGGCGGAACCTACGGCTGTTCGGCCAGGAGCGCAACCTGCTCACCTCGGCCATCGGTCGGATGAACCTGTTCCTGCACGGCATCGAGGACTTCCGCATCGTCCGGGGTGACACCCTGGCCAACCCCGCCTTTGTCGAAGGCGACCGACTCATGCAGTTCGATGTGGTCCTGGCCAATCCGCCGTACTCCATCAAGCAGTGGGACCGCGATACCTGGTCCGCCGATCCATGGGGCCGGAACATCTACGGCACCCCGCCCCAGGGCCGCGCCGACTATGCCTTCTGGCAGCACATCATCAAGAGCATGAAGGCCAAGAGCGGCCGCTGCGCCATCCTGTTTCCGCATGGCGTCCTCTTCCGCAATGAAGAACTGGCCATGCGTGAGAAGCTGGTCGCACACGACGTGGTGGAGTGTGTGCTGGGCCTCGGTCCCAATCTCTTTTACAACTCGCCCATGGAAGCCTGCGTCGTCATCTGCCGGATGAACAAACCCAAGGAGCGCAGGAACAAGGTGCTCTTCATCAACGCGGTGAACGAAGTGACCCGCGAGCGGGCACAGAGCTTCCTCACCGACGACCACATCCAGCGCATTGTCGATGCTTACCAGGCTTTCGGTGACGAGGACGGCTTTGCCCAGGTGGTCAGCAATGACGAGGTCCGGGAGAAAGGCAGCAACCTCAGCATCCCACTCTACGTGCGGGTGGGAAACGGAAACGGCAATGGCAACGGCGCGGCCGAAACCGTCAGCCTCACACAGGCCATTGCGAACTGGCAGCAAAGCTCGATGGCTTTGCGGGAGTCGATGGACGAAATGTTTTCAATGGTCGAAAAGGTTGAAAATGATCAAGCGAATTAATGTGCTAAAAGGAATTGGTCGTTTTTCCGCACTGAACCCCACGCGAGGCACGGAAGGCGATTTTTCCAGTTTGAACGTCATCTACGCAAGCAACGCATGTGGGAAAAGTACCCTGTGCGATGTGTTCCGTTCCCTTGATACCGGCAACCCCGCTTATGTAATTGGCCGGAAGAGACTTGGAGCGGACGCCCAGCCAGAGATTGTCATTTCGTTGGAAGGGGGGCAAGCAACCCGTTTCCAAAACGCTCAGTGGCATGAGCGTGATCATTGTCCGCCGATTCATGTCTATGATGACCGGTTTGTAGCAGAAAATGTTTTCATCGGGCATCACATCAGCGTTGATCAGCGCCGCAACTTGTATGGACTGGTGATCGGTGATCAGGCCATCGCATCGAAACAGGCAGTCGATACGGCAGAACAACAGCTGAGCAACGCCACCACTGCATTTAATGCTGCGCACTCAGACCTGACCAGGCTTATTCCCACTGGTTACACCATAGACTCGTTCAGAAATCTTGCTTCTGTAGATGATGTGGATACCAAAATCGCTGAAGCAACCAGCGAATACAGAACAGCCGAACAAACAAAAACAAAAGCAGATGCCATTCGGGCTCGCAGGCCACTGGCTGCATTACCAATAGCTGAAGTTCCAGAGACATTGGATAAGGTATTGAGCTCGACACTCGATACAGCTTCTTTGGCTGCGGAGGCAAAAATCAGGGATCACCTCGCCGCCACATCTCAAGGGCTTCCAATAAGCTGGGTTAAACAAGGTTTCGATGCTCAGAGCAGTACCGCTTGCCCACACTGCGGGCAGGACATGCAAGGCCTGGATATTCTGGATGCATATCGCTCGTTCTTCTCCGGCGAACTGCAAGCTCAGGAACAGCTTCGGGAATCAACGAAGTCTGCTGTCCAGGGCGCATTTGGTGAAGCTGCGCAAAATCAGATTAGGCAAACCCTCACCTCTCACAAGACCGAACAGGACTGGTGGAAGGACGCTGCTGGTTTTGAATTTGCGTTACCGGAAATTGACGATATTGAAACCATAATCGCTTTGCTGCAAGCCGCTCATCAGGCGATAGATTCTGCATTGGCACGAAAGCAGGCAAACCCGGGAAGCGAAGCCCCCCTGACCGCTGAAGAGTCCGCCGCAGTAACCTCTTGGAATGAGAAGGCTGCCGCACTGAAAGCGTACAATGAAGCTTTAAGTACGATAAACGGTGGACTACAAAATCGCCAGGCTAATGCTGGAGTGATTGATCTGTCACCGTTACAGCAAAGACTGACTGGATTGAATGCTGCCAAGAAACGGCATGAGCAGGTGACCGTAGATGCTTACGCAGCATACGATGTGGCTACCAGTCAGAAAACGACAGCACAACAGGAGAAGCAACGAGCCAACGAAGCGCTTCGTGAGCAATCCAATCAACTTTTCGAGCGTTATGGCGCACGAATTAATGAATTCTTGACGCTTTTTGGTGCGGATTTCCGAATTGTCAGTGACGGGGTGACCTTCAGAGGTGGTCCATCCGGTCAACTCGCGATCGAGCTAAGAGGAGAACGGATTTCTGCCACACCAGAATCTGCGTCTGACCCATCTCAAGTTTCCCTAGCAAATACGCTCAGTGGCGGCGACCGCAGCGCATTGGCTCTCGCATTTTTCCTGGCAAAGGTGGAAATGGCATCCGATGCTGGTAGATCAATAGTGGTTTTTGACGACCCCTATCATAATCAGGATCGCAGTCGCCGCCAGTGTACTATCGAAAGAATCCATCACCTTGCCGGAATTGCTAATCAGTGCTTTGTGTTTTCGCATGATCTCGAATTTGCACGAGCGGTTGAGAGGCGCCCCGGGACGCAAGCGAAGACCTTCGTCCTCAATCCACTCATAGACCCGGCAACCCTCGAAGCACAGCCGTTTCCGCCTCTTCCCAGTCAGGCCTATTTGAAGAACTATCATCTCCTGCACAATTATTCGGAGAACCCCGCCGATCATCTTCAGCACCTCAAAGAGGTAGCAGACACGCTTCGTATCATCTTGGAGGAGTACCTGCGCCTCAAATTTCCTAAAGCATGGGCAGATAACGATTGGCTGGGAGACATGATTCGGAAAATTCGCGAAGCACAAACCGGAACGTCACTATCACATTGCCAACCCCTGGTTGAGGAGCTTGCGCATATCAATACGTACAGCCAGCGTTTTCATCACGGCGGAACTGGCGAGGTCGCTGACGAACCAGAAGCCAGAGAGCTTAAGACTTATGTAGATAGAACTCTGAAAGTGATTCACGCAGGAGGGAATATATGAGTTCCCTGAAACCCGGTTGGAAGATGGTGAAGTTCGGCGAGGTGGTGAAGAACGCCAATCTTGTGGAGCGAGATCCCGAGACCAATGGCGTTGAAAGAATCGTCGGGCTTGAACACATCGACCCCGAGAATCTGCATGTCCGTCGCTGGAACTCTGTTGCGGATGGCACCTCGTTTACCCGCAAATTCGTACCGGGGCAGACGCTCTTCGGTAAACGCCGGGCCTATCAACGCAAGGTCGCCTACGCTGAGTTTGAAGGCATTTGCTCCGGGGACATCCTGACGTTTGAGCCGAAAAACAGAAAGGTTCTGCTGCCGGAACTTCTGCCATTTATCTGCCAGAGCAATGCCTTCTTTGATCATGCGCTTGGCACCTCGGCCGGATCACTGTCACCCCGGACCAGTTGGACCGCGTTACAAGATTTTGAATTCCCGCTGCCACCGCTTGATGAACAGAAGCGCATTGCAGAGATCCTGTGGGCGGCGGATGAATCACTTGTGAGTTTCGAGCAAGCAAGGGAAAGTCTTCTAAATGTCGCGGATACTTTTGCCACTGATTTCCTAAGCCGAGGCTGGGATACGAAGAACCTTGGGAAGCTCCTGATTGATGTTCAGTACGGGAGTTCTAAGAGAATCGCTTCGGCTGGCTCCGGTACGGCTCCGATTCTTCGGATACCAAATGTGATTGGTGGAAGAATCGTTCTCGATGATCTCGCATTCGTTGATTTACCAGCGCCAGAAGTTGACAGGTATCGTTTATCCCGGGGTGACGTACTCATAGTAAGAACCAATGGCAATCCTGAGTATGTTGGGAGGACAGCGGTTGTCGAGGAACTCCCAGAAGATTGTATTTATGCGTCATATTTAATTCGGCTCGTGCCTAATTCGGAACTCCTGCTCCCAAAATATTTACACGCAGCGCTTTCATCCTCATTGATAAGACGAACTTTGCGACATGAGATCCGATCAAGCGCTGGAAATTACAACCTAAACACAAAAGGCATTAAGAGACAGGTGCTGCCTTTGCCACCGCTGCCAAAACAACAGGAATTTGTGAAGCACTTCGAGTCGTTCGAGAGGAAAATCTCTGAAATTGACAGCCATATTTCGTTGCTACGCGCTCTTAGGCTTTCAATTGCAAATCAGGAAATAGGAGCCGCTCATGTTTAACGAAGAAAACACGGTCGAACAGATGGTTCTCGACACGCTCTGCGGCGGCGTGACTTCGAACATGGTTGCCGAAGAGCTTGCCAGTTATGGCGGCGAGATCAAAGGCTGGCGCTTCGTGGCCGCCGAGGAGCTACCGCGCCAGCACTCCGACGTGCTGGTGGAGTCGATGGTGCGCGACGCACTCATCCGCCTGAACCCGGAAATCAAGGCCCAGCCTGACCGCGCCGACGAGGTGCTCTACCGCCTGCGGACCATTCCGCTGTCGGTGCAGAGCGAAGGCCTGGTGAGGGCCAATGAGCTGTTTGCCGAATGGCTGCGGGGCGAGAAGTCCATGCCTTTCGGCGAGCGCGGCGAACACACGCCGGTACGGCTGATCGACTTCGAGAATCTCAGCAACAACGATTACGTGGTCACCAACCAGTGGGTCTATCCGGTCAAGGAAGGCGGCCGCCGCTTCGACATTATTATGCTGGTCAACGGCATCCCGCTGGTGGTCGGCGAGGCCAAAACGCCGGTGCGCCCGGCGGTGACCTGGGTAGACGGGGCCAGCGACATCCACAACGGCTACGAACAGAGCGTTCCGCAGATGTTCGTGCCCAACGTCCTCTCCTTTGCCACCGAGGGCAAGTGCTATCGCTACGGTTCGGTGCGCATGCCCATCGATATCTGGGGGCCGTGGCACGAAGGCGAAAACAAGTCCGAGGGGACGCTGGCGGACGTGCAGCGCTCCATCCGCTCCATGCTGCGCCCCCATGTGGTGCTGGATATCCTGCAGAACTTCACCCTGTTCGCCACCGACAAGAAACACCGTCGCATCAAGATCATCTGCCGCTATCAGCAGTACGAAGGCGCTAACCTGATGGTAGCCCGCGTGGTCAAAGGTTATCCCAAGAAGGGCCTGATCTGGCATTTCCAGGGTTCGGGCAAGTCGCTGCTTATGGTGTTCGCGGCGCAGAAGCTGCGGATGCACCGCAAGCTCGGCAACCCCACGGTGATGATCGTGGTGGACCGCATCGACCTGGACACCCAGATCACCGCCACCTTCAACGCCGCCGATATCCCGAACATGATCGGGGCCGCCACCCGGCAGGAGCTGCAAAGCCTGCTGGCGGCCGATACCCGCAAGATCATCATCACCACCATACACAAGTTCGGTGAGGCGGACGGCCGCCTGAACGAGCGCTCGAACATCATCGTGATGGTGGACGAGGCGCACCGCACCCAGGAAGGCGATCTGGGCCGCAAGATGCGCGACGCGCTGCCCAATGCCTTTCTCTTTGGTCTGACCGGCACGCCGATCAACAAGCGGGACCGCAACACCTTCTGGGCCTTCGGCGCGGACGAGGATGAGCAGGGCTATATGAGCCGCTACTCGTTCCAGGACTCGATCCGGGACAAGGCCACGCTGCCGCTGCACTTCGAAGCGGTGGACGTGAAGCTGCACATCAACAAGGACGCCATCGACGAAGCCTACTCTCAGATGACCGATGAGCTGAGCGAGCTGGATCGTGACGACCTGGCCAAGCGGGCCGCCAAGATGGCGGTGCTGATCAAGGCCCCGGCCCGTGTGAACGCCATTTGCCAGCACATCGTCAAGCACTTCCAGGAGAAGGTGGAGCCGAACGGCTTCAAGGCCCAGGTCGTGACCTTCGACCGGGAATGCTGCGTTCTCTACAAGAAGGCCATGGACGAACTGGTCGGCCCGGAGGCCAGCGCCATCGTCATGCACACCCAGGGCGGAAAGTCCGACGAGTACGCGGAATGGAAATTGGCCAAGGACGAGGAGGAAAAGCTCCTCGACCGGTTCCGCGATCCGAACGACCCGCTCAAGTTCCTGATCGTCACTTCCAAGCTGCTGACCGGCTTCGATGCCCCCATTCTGCAGGTGATGTACCTCGACAAGCCGATGAAGGATCACAATCTGCTGCAGGCCATCTGCCGCACCAACCGTGTTTATCCCGGCAAGACCCACGGCCTGATCGTGGATTACCTCGGCATTTTCGATGACGTGGCCACGGCCCTCGATTTCGATGAAAAGGCGGTGCAGAAGGTCATTACCAATCTGGATGACCTCAAGAAAGAGCTGCCCGGCGTGGTGGCAAGATGCCTGGCGTTCTTCCCCGGGGTGGATCGCACCGTAGGTGGCTACGAGGGGCTGATCGCGGCGCAGGATTGCCTGCCGGATAACGAGACCCGGGACAAGTTCGCGGCGGAATACTCGGTGCTCTCCCGTCTGTGGGAGGCGCTGTCGCCCGATCCCTGCCTCGCCCCCTATGAAAAGGACTACAAGTGGCTGACCCAGGTCTATGAATCGGTGAAGCCGCCGAGCGGCAACGGCAAGCTGCTCTGGCACGCCTTGGGGGCCAAGACCATCGAGCTGGTCCATGAGAACGTGCATCTGGAGACGGTGCGCGACGATCTGGACACCCTGGTGATGGACGCCGAGGCACTCGAAGGGCTACTCGATGCCAAGGACCCGGACAAGAAATCCAAGGAAATCGAGATCAAGCTCATCGCCCGCCTGCGCAAGCACAAGGACAATCCGAAGTTCGTCGCCTTGGGCGAACGCCTCGAAAAGCTCAAGGAACGGCACGAACAGGGCCTGCTCCACAGCCTCGACTTCCTCAAGGAGTTGCTGACCCTGGCCAAGGAGGTCGTCCAGGCCGAGAAGCAAGTGGACCCGGTCGATGAACAGGCCAAGGCCAAAGCGGCCCTGACCGAGCTGTTCGCCGAGGTGAAGAACGGCAAGACGCCGATGGTGGTCGAGCGGATCGTGACCGACATCGACGAGATCGTGCGCCTGGTCCGGTTCCCCGGCTGGCAAAACACCAAAGCCGGAGAGCGCGAGGTCCAGAAGGCCCTGCGCAAAGTGATTTACGTGAAGTACCAGGTCAAGGACCAGGATCTGTTCGACAAGGCGTTCGGATATATCCGGCAGTACTACTGAGAAGGGATGGTAATGGGGCTCTATGGCTAAAACAGGTCAGGCAAAGCAGATCATTGAAAACCGCAGAGGCGACACCTTTGGCGGTTGGCCTGCCCGTACCCTGCTGGAGGCGGGCGACATTCCCATTGCCCAAATCGCCGAACTTGCCCTGCGTGAAGGACAGAGCTCGAATCCTTTGTATCGGGTCCACCGCTGGTTTGCTCGCCGGGTGGGCTCTCAGTTCCGTTCGATCCTCACCGCGTTGACCCTTCCTCCTGACAAGGCCGACACCTTTTGGGATACCTATCTCGGCAAAACCTCCGTGCATGGCGCTGTCGTTCTCGATCCCTTCATCGGCGGCGGGACAAGTTTGGTGGAGTCCATGCGCTGCAACGCCCGGGTGATTGGTTTTGATATCGACCCGGTCGCGACCTTTATTACCCGATTTGAGTTGGCCGCCTCCCGGATGGAGGATCAATACCCGGAAATCGAGCAGATTTGCAATGAGGTCGCCCAACTCATTACGCCGTTGCATCGGACCATGGTTGATGGTGTCGAACGGGATGTTCTTCATCATTTCTGGGTCCAGGTGAAGCAGTGCTCGAATTGCCAGAGCGATGTAGAGCTCCATCCCCATTTTCAACTGGCCTACTCCAAAGAGAAAGGTCTGCAGTGGGTATTCTGCAAGGACTGTCATGCAGTCCACGAATTGCCGATTGAACGCAAGGTGCTGCACTGCTCTTGCGGCAAGCGCACGACTATCAGCGCGGGCACGCACGGCAACGGGATCATGACCTGCCCGACCTGCAAGAACACACAGAAGATCGCAGCGGATGACCTTGACGGTGCCGAAAGCCCCACTTGGAAGCTCTTTGCCCAGGAGTATCTGGTCGGAACCGGCAAGAACTGCACAAGGCATTTCAAGCGCGTCGAAGAGGCGGACCAGGAATTGTACGACCGAGCCACCCGGAAGCTGCGGATGATCGGGAATGGCTTGCTTGTGCCGACGAGAAGCATTCCTCGCGAGGGGCGTTCGGATGGACGACCTCTGATCCACGGGATTCGGCATTACGCAGACTTTTTCAACGACCGGCAGAAGCTCCACCTGCACCTTCTCGGTTCGGCCATCGGCCGAGTGGAAAGCGATGAGGCGCGGCGCTGCCTTGAGCTGGCCTTCAGTGAACATCTCACCACGAACTGCATGTACACGGCCTATGCGTTTGGCTATCGCCGAACGAGCCCAATGTTCTCCATCCACTCATACCGGCACATCACTCGTCCGGTCGAACTGAACCCTTGGCAGGATGGCGTCGGACGGGGGACGTTCATCAACACGGTCCGGAAAATATCGAAGGCGATTGCCTTTTCCAAAGCGCCCCAGGAGCTGCATCCGGAAGGCACCAGAGTTGCTTATGAAGATGATTTCGAGCGCGAACAAGCCTGCCTTGGCTCTGTCGATGATGTATTGAGCGGCAGCGCCACGGCGGCGATTGAAACCCAGTCTTCCGAGGAACTCCATTTACTACCGGACGGCTCAGTGGATCTCGTGCTGACCGATCCGCCGTATTTCGACAATCTGAGCTACTCGGAACTCTCGGACTTCTACTTGGCCTGGCATCAGGCTTTGGGAATCGCACCGCCCCCGTATGACGACAACGTCACTTCGGCTCCGATACTGCAGAACCTGGCCATCACGCGACGGTCCGATGAAGCCATCAAGGGATACCAGGAGCGGCTTCAGCAGATTTTCATGGAATGCAACCGAGTGCTCAAGCCGAACGGGATCTGCGTGTTCACCTACCACCATAAACTTGCATCGGCATGGGATGCTCTCGGCACGGCTCTGCTTCATTCGGGACTCTCGGTAACCAAGGTTCTGCCCATGCGTGGCGAAGGCCAAGGAGGCCTTCACACTTACGATGGCACCATCAAGTGGGACGCGGTGCTGGTCTGCCGCAAGAAGAAAGGCGTCATCAAGAGGGGCGTTCCGGTCATCAGCGAAACCGCCTTCAAAGACGCTGTCGTGGAGGCGGAATCTCACTTTGATGCCTTGTCCGCCCATAAACGGATCGGCTTCAAAATTCCTGATTTCACTAATTTGGCTCGGGCGTTGGTCGTCAGTAGAGGTTTTTTAGGCGAGGCGGATACCAGCACACGACCGATGTCGGATGCATTGAAGAACATACCAACCCCGGGAGAGTTGTGATGGCGAAACTCGATAAAGGAACGCTTGCCCTAACATTCAAATTCGATTGTGACCGGTTTCTCCGGTTTCGTCTGGCCAGTGATGCTGAAAGGGACTCACTTGGGGTCTCGGCCGAAACCTACAAACGCCCTGGTATTGAACTTATCAAAGCGGCCGGACGGCGTTGGGAAGCCGACAAATACCAGGATCTGATCGACACCTCAGATGATGGGAAAGTTGTGTTCCTTCTCGAGGACAAGGTCGATGATCTTCTGGGACGGAAGCCCTTCAAGAAAATTCAGAACCTTTTTGACATCCTCCGGCAACAGGAACCACCCCAGGCAATTATCGAGGCGGAGTTCACGGTTCCCACAAACATTACTCCCGGCCTTCAAAAGGCATACGACGATTTCGGTCTCGACCAGGTACGAGTGCGCCCGGACATCCTTTGGATACGTCCAGGTGGTACTGGTGCGCCGCTGATCGGCAATGGGACTGTGCCTGAATACGAAATCCATATCATTGATGTGAAAATGGCTGCGGAGCCATCCCTGCGGCACTTCACGGAAGTGACCTACTACGCTCTGGCATTGGCCACAACCATCCAGCAAGAAGGGCTTGGCGGCAGATATGCCGTTTCGGCGGAAGGCACCATCTGGCCAGGAAGCCATGACATCAATGCGTTCAGGAACCTGGTCCAGCTTTATCAGGCCAAGGGAGCCGCAGATCCTGTTTCCGAGGCCCTCAGCGAAACGTTGATTCGGGTTCCGTATGAAGTCTATGAAGTCCACGTGAAGCAGTTTTTCGAGGATCGCCTTCTCCGGGTTCTACAGACCGGTATGGAGGATGCCAGTTGGCATGTCGGTCCCAAGTGCCAGCTTTGCGACTACGTTCGCTACTGCCGAGACAAGGCATCCGAATGCGATCACCTTTCCCGGCTGGCCTGGCTCAATCAAGGGCAGGCGGAACTTCTCCGTTCAAATGGCATTACCACTACGGCGGGACTGACTGAAGCCGTGACTACCGCCGATGATCGGTGGCAATCCGTTATCGATTCCAGCCACCAGTTGCGGGCGGATGGGCCAGCGCTGGCAACTCGCGCCCGTTCCTTGACCGAGGGGGCACCCTTGCCGGTCGATGGACGGCGCAGCGCCATGATCCCCGCGTGGACTGACCAAAGCATCTTTATCACGATTCATTTCGACCCGGGCTCTGGTATCTCCTTTGCCCTGGGCGCGGCGCGGCTCTATTTCCCGCACGGCCGCAAACCCGGCGATCCTCCGGTGACGGACGAAAAGATTTTCATCGTCGACCGTGTCGATGCGATGAACCCGGAAACGGAGCGCGAGAGGCTGAAGGAATTTGCGACCGTGGTCTCTGAGTGGTTAGAGGAGGTGTCGACCGTCAACACAGGTCTACCGGCTCGTGACCGTCTCTCTTCCCACATCTTCTTCTGGGACATGCTGGAGGTGCGTCAGCTCAAGCGCATGTTCGAGCGTCATATGCAGAACCCTGACGTGATCGAACTGATCGAGGTACTTACCCGATTCTTCCCGCCGGACAGTCTGTTGCCCGATCCGGATGCTTTCAAGTCCCAGCCGGGGACCATCGTCAAGGAAGTTCTTCGAATGCTGGTTGGGCTGCCGGTTGCCCACGATTACTCCCTGTTTGATGCAGCGAACAGTTTCTTCCCAAATGTTCGAGAGGATGGCACCCCGTATAAATTCGATCTGCCTTTTGGGTTCGCTACCCCAATGAGCGATCAGATCCCCTTCGAACGTGCCTATGAGCTGTGGCAGGACAAAATTTTCGTCCGCCATTTCAATAAACTTCATCCTACTGACCCGTCAAAGTGGAGGCGCTACACCCGGGACGAACTCTACGATGGCATTAAGCGGGCCACGAAGGTTCACCTGCAAGCTTTGCAGCACATCGTCCGGCGACTGCGTGAAAACTACAAAGACCGGTTAGTGCTGAAAAAGAGCGGCTTCTCTGCCGCACGATCCTCACAGGCAAGCATTCCGGAGGCGGCAAGAAGTCTGATCGCTTTTGAGAAGCTCAATGTCGCGTGCCAGGAAATGGAGAACCGGAACACTCGCTCACTGCCTGTCGATGAACGGGAGGCGAGGTTTTTCTCGATACGCGGGTTGACCTTGAAGCCTCAAGCAGAGGCTGATCCGATCATCGATGAGATCAAGTTCGGGAATCCACAGTACCAACACGAAACGCTCTATGTTTTCGATTTTTCTCCGACCAGCAGGGATTCCCGAATCAAGGAAGGCGAATTTACCGTCGCCCTATCCAACGAGAATGAATACGTGGATCTCGACGAACCGTGGCGTCGGCGACTTGGATTGGGCTTCCAGGATGCAGAAGAACTGCTGGGCGAACACGGCCTGACCGAGCGGTGGATGACGAACAAGTCGATAGGGGCATTGCTTCAGGTAGAGGTCATTCGGTTGGAGGCAATGCAGGACAATCCCTATGTGGTTCTTAAACCGGGTCACCAGGGGCTCTTTCAGTTTGCCGTCGCCCAAGGACTTGTGGCGCTCGACTCACCGCTTGTCCTCGATCCGATGTACCGGGATTTTTCGAGCGACAGGATAGAAAAAGCATTGAGGTCTGTCGGCGGCAAGGCAGCACCGATCAAACGTGCCAGGAAGCGGAGGTAAGGCAATGGCTAAGAGACCGACAAAAATGACCGAACCAGCCCATAGCCTGATGTATACCCCTGGCTCGCTGGCAGCAGGAAAAACATTCGCTGACACGAACCAGTTGTATGCGAAGGTGGCACCATATTTGAAGAATGCCTTTAACGAAAAGCAGGAATCCCTTTTTCACGATGCATTCGGAAACAGGATTTCTTTGCTTTGGGGGCCGCCGGGTACAGGAAAGACCACGGTCTTGGCCGGGACTGTTCTTGGGTGGATTGAGCATTACGCCGAAGCGGGAATTCCGCTGCGCGTCGGTATCGGGTCCAGCAACTACAACGCTATAGATAACGTTCTCAACGAAGTCCTGGAACTGATCAACAGACGGACGGCCACGGTCGGAGTGTTAGCTTGTCCGGTTCGTGTCACAAGGGTGAGGAGCGACTCCTCCGCACCTCCCTTGAGTGATCAGATCGAAGATATGCCGAGGACCTCCGCAAGGGCTCAGGGTTTTGTGAATGCCCTGAAAGGCGACGATCCCGGGATCATCATCGTGGGTGGAACCTGGCAACAACTTGGACGGCTGGCCGAGAAAGACCACCAAGATAGCGAGCCGACCGCCGAATGGTTTGATCTGCTGGTGATCGACGAGGCATCACAGGTTCAGGTTGCTGCGGCTGCGGCCTACTTTCTGCTTTTGAAGTCTGATGGGCATGTTGTCCTTGCTGGTGACGACCGGCAGCTTGGGCCGATTTACGGCTTCCAGATGAAGGATAGCGTTCAAGGGCTGTTTGACTGCATTTTCTCTTACATGAAGGAGACCCACGGCATCACCCCGGTGCAGCTTAAACACAACTACCGGACCAACGTGGAAATTTCTGCATGGCCCTGCAAGCGTTTTTATAAGAACGAATACGAGGCGTTCTTCCCCGAGAGAAAGCTGGATCTCGCCATCAATATTGATGGAAGACCAGTCGACTGGCCTGAGCAATTGCCATGGTCCGACCAGTTTCTCCGCATTCTTGACCCAGCTTGCCCTGTGGTGGTGATCAGCTACTCCGCCAACACCTATACGTTATCGAACCCTTTTGAGGCGCAGATCGTTTCCGCTTTGACCCTTTTGTACAAGAAGATGGTCGACGCCCAACAGGCCGGAGTAAGCGCCCAGGAGTTTTGGACGCAGAAAATTGGCATTGTGACTCCCCACCGAGCCCAGATGGCATCCATCAGAAATCTGCTCGTGGACGCGGCCGGTATGACGATGGACCCGCCTCCATTTGTGGACACCGTAGACCGGTTCCAGGGTCAGGAGCGCGACCTGATCCTTTCCAGTTATGTGGTGGCCGACCGGGATTTTGTTGCGTCTGAAGATGCGTTCATCCTAAGCCCGAGACGATTCAATGTGACGCTGACCCGGGCGAGAAGCAAATTTGTGATGATTATTAGCGACGCGCTTCTCCAGTATCTGCCATCCGATCCGGACGTGGCCCGTGACGCCGCTCACCTGCAGCTCTTCGCCGAGCAGTATTGCAGTTCGGTATGCGACACGATCGACTTGCCGTTCTTTGAACGCGGTGCTCTGTCGACCATGAGATGCAAATTGAGGGGGCGATACGAGAATGGAGTTTGATGCAATCAACGCCGATCCATTTGTGGCTGTAGGGAGGGAGTACTGAAAGATGCCTTCCGTCCTTGCATGGATTGACCATGACTCGAAAGCGAGGGAACGCACGCTTCGCATCCTTTCCCTTTTCCAGGAAAAGGAAAGTCGTGACGAGCTTGGGCTCGGCTCCGTGCGGGACAGCTTTGCCGATCAGTTGTTTCCAGGAACAAGCACGATCCAGACACGCCTTCGCTACATGCTTTTCGTGCCATGGATTTACCATTCGCTGGAAGAGAAGCGACTACCAGCAGAGAGTTTTTCGATCCAGGCTGACAAGCTGGAAAGAGACCTGGTTCAGCCGTTGATGGATTCCGATGATCAGGCTGGCGTCTTTGGTAAGACCGCAGGAAAGAGGCTCAAACGGTTGCCCAGCTCCGTCTACTGGGCCGGTCTCGGTGTCTGGGGAATACGCATTACGCCATTCTCGCAGGACGAATATCACAGGCGCATCGACGAGACTTACCGTCGCCGGAATGCCCTGAAGGCTCTTGAGAAAGACGCAAAGGTACGGGGAGACGACATCGACGTTGAGCAGCGGATGGCCACTCTCAGTTGGCATCCTCGATTGCCAGCACCTCCGGAAGATTTTCCGGGGGCGGTGAACTTCGCTTTATCCAGGGAAGAAGCCGAATTTATTCGGGATCGCATCCAGGTCGCTTGCCCCAATAGTCTCCTCTCGTTCTTGGCACTGCACTGCGAACCCGCCGACACCCAAGCTCCATGGGAACATCAGGACTACGGCCGCTTTTCCGAACAGCATAAAGAACTCCTGACCCATGCACGGCTGTTCTCGGAGGTGATGCATGGAGCGGCGCTCTCGTACAACGTTCAGCTCGCCAGGCTTCGAAACCATGAAGACCTTGTCGCCGAGCATCAGGCAAGTTTCGATGAATGGACCGCAAATCTTCCCCTGGAGGAAATTCGCTCCTGGTCGGTGAGCCGCCTCTGGGAGTTGACCATGGATCATGGCCACACCATCACCCCGAAAACGAGATTCTTCGTTCAGCAGTGGATCGACCATACCCGGAGGTCCCCCAATGACCTCCTTTCTAACGCAGATGCGCTCACCCTGATCAAAAGAAGGGAAATGAAACTCAAGGGCACGCGTTCCCGATTCAGGAACCAGAGGGCGCTCGAGCAGTGGGGCGGGTACTCCGGCGTCGGAAGACTTGTCTATCGCTGGCCGAATGTGAAGGTGCTTTTGAACGACCTGTACCAGGGGATGAGCCGGGAGGAGAAATGCTGAACCCAAACTCCCGGAGCCTTTATACCTCTGCATTGACCCCACCGCCGGGGATGATTTTCGACGAGGCCATTGCAACCACCTTTTCGATGGACCCAGCCCTACTGCTTGAGGCACCTGTCTACCTGGCGTTAATGGCGGCGGATGGTCATACCGATCCTGACCCGTTGTCTGTGCTTGAAGCCATCCGCAGGTACTCGAAACGAATCACCGTCTATGTGCAACGAGGACGGATTCAAGTGCCCCAGATTGCCAAGCCCAATCCATTGTTTGGGTTTCTGGAGGAAATGGTCGTCGAGGTAACGGCCCCTGGCGGAGGCGTCTTCCATCCAAAAGTCTGGGCAATCCGTTTTGTCAGCCCCGATCAAAGCAGCTCGATGTATCGTCTGGTGGTCCTGACGAGGAACATGACCACCGATCAGTCCTGGGACCTGTCACTTCAGCTCGAAGGCACGATTACAGGTAGGAAGTCCAAATCAAATAAACCGCTGGCACATTTCTTCAAGACACTTCCTGATCTGGCTACCGGACCAACGGAATCGGGCAGGAGCGAGCAAGCTCTCAGATTCGCGGACGAGCTACATCGAGTCCAGTGGGAACTCCCCGACGGCTTTGACGAGCTGACCTTCTATCTTCCAGGAACGAAAGGGTTTGACTGGGAGCCTCCCATGGCAAATCGGATGGCCGTCATCTCGCCGTTCTGTTCTGACGAAGCCCTGCGGGCACTGACGAAAAAAACCAAGGCCGCTGATGCTCTCATCTCACGCCCTGAGTCATTGTCAGCCCTGAAGAAGGAGACTCTCGAGCTCTTCACGCAATGTCTTCATCTGGACGACGCGGCGGAAACCGAGGATGGCGAGGAAGAAGAAGCCACCGAACAGCCGCTTGCGACCGGTCTTCATGCAAAGGTCTATCTGTTTGAGACCCGGTACTATTCAGACTATACCCATGTGATCATGGGGTCCGCGAATGCAACCAACGCGGCGCTGAGCGCTTCGAAAAATATCGAGATTCTGGTCGGGCTGGTTGGCCGGAAGAGTAAAGTTGGCGGCATCGACGAGCTTCTTGGCGCTGACGGATTAGGTGAATATCTTGTCGATTTCGACACGAGCAAGGAAGCAGAGATTGATGCGTTCCGGCAGGCGGCTGAGGAATCCGTTGAGAGGGCTCGCTCCCGGATAGCTGAAGCAGCTCTGTCCATCGAATGCAGCCCGGGATCGAAGGACGGCCTGTGGGCATTGGTGTTGACGGGAGAAATCCCATCCCTTGATGGGATCGTCAGTGCTATTGCATGGCCGATAACCGTTACTCGGGACTTCGCGGTGGATATTCTTAACGGCGATGCTAACGGTGGGATCGGCCTCGGAGAGTTCTCCGCCTCTTCTGTAACGGGGCTCATCGCGTTTGAGCTTAAGACCAACCATCCGGACGTTTCGGCCCGGTTTGTTCTGAATATTCCCGTTACCGGCGTTCCAGAAGAACGCAACTCTGCCATCCTGCAAACCGTGATCAGCAATCAGGAGGGATTCCTGCGTTATCTCCTACTGTTGTTGGGGGATGATAAGGTATCCGGACTTGATCCAGGTAGTGGCTCCGGGCTTGCCAAATGGTTGGCCCGGTTAGCCGACGGTGAGGATATCCCGCTACTGGAAGAGCTGACCCGCACGTACAGTCGACACCCGGAGAGACTGGCGGAAATCTCGGGGCTGGTTCGTGATCTGTCCCAGGGAAGCAAGAATGCGATTATCCCCGAGGATTTTTTAGACCTCTGGACGGTTTTTGAATCGGCTATCGGGAGGCGTGATGCGTAGCAACCGCTTTTTATCAACTCCCGCCTTGGCCGGTCTGAAAGATTTCCAGAGGAAGACCGTGGATTACGTCTTCAAGCGGCTCTATGGCGATGACCCAACTTCCCGTTTTCTGATCGCCGATGAAGTTGGACTCGGGAAAACGCTTGTCGCTAGGGGAATCATTGCCAAGACCTTGGAGCACCTTCAGGACGAGGTGGATCGGGTCGATGTGATCTACATCTGCTCCAATGCCGCCATCGCAACCCAGAATGTCAATCGGCTCAATGTCAGCGACACTGATGGTTTTTCAATCGCCACGCGGCTGACTTACCTTCCCAGACAAGTGCGGTCACTACGAAAGAACAAGGTGAATTTCATCAGCCTGACGCCCGGCACCGCCTTCGACCATGCGCGTAGTCGAGGGGGGCATGCCGACGAACGGGCTATCCTCTATCGGATGCTGTACGACTTGCCCCTGGCGCAAAATGAACGACGCAGACGGCTGCGCGTAGGCCTCCTCAACATTCTTCAGGCGACAGCAGGTAAGGACAACTGGCGAGCCAAGGCCAAAAAACTCCCAGCAGAGGATCTGGATGTAGACCTTTCCAAGGCCTTCCGTCGGGCAGTTATTGAGGATGCCGAACTGTATGCGGCCCTTAAGGAAGGCTGTGAACGCTTTGCTCGTTACCGGGACTACAGCAAAATCCCCTGGGAGGACTCCGAACTTCGCTACGACCTGATCGGAAAACTCAGAAGTAAGCTGGCTTCAGTGTGCCTTTCCGCGCTTGAGCCCGATCTGGTCATCCTTGATGAGTTCCAACGATTCAAGCACCTGTTGGATGGCGATGACGAAGCCTCCATGCTGGCGACCGCGCTCTTTGAACATCCCGACGTTCGCGTTCTCCTGCTGTCCGCAACGCCCTACAAGATGTTCACCCTCGACCAGGAGAATGACGAGGACGACCACTATCCAGATTTCATCAGGACGCTGAACTTCCTCTTCAATGATTCCGGTGAGGTCGATGCGGTCAAAAATCTCTTGTCAGAACATCGAACGACGCTCCATGCCTGCGCGAAGGGGTCGGTATGTCAACCGGGGAAAAAGGCCGAACTTGAACGAGCGCTCCTGAAGGTCATGTGTCGAACAGAACGGGTCGCGACGACTCGTGATCATAACTCGATGATGACCGAGATTGAACGGATGGCTCCCCTTACGCCAGCGGACCTTCAGCACGCCGCGACGGTTGACGCGGTGGCAATCTGTGTCAAAGCCGGGGAGCCAATCGAATACTGGAAGTCTGCGCCTTACCTGATCAACTTTCTGAAGCATTATGAGCTGCGGCATAAGCTGGATGCCCAGTTGAATGCCCCTTCAGATGCTCTTCGCGGAACTCTTTCGTCGGCAAATGGGCAGTTGCTGACGAAGGGTAAATTTGAAGGCTATCAGGCTCTCGATCCTGCCAATCCGAGGATGCGCGTACTTTTTGAAGACACGATTGATAAGGGCATGTGGCAGCTTTTATGGATGCCGCCTTCCATGCCGTATATCGAGCCTGGCGGCGCATACCAGGACAAGGATGGCTTGACCAAGGCCCTTGTGTTTTCCTCTTGGAGTGCTGTTCCGGACGCGATTGCGTCGATCTGCTCCTACGAAGCCGAACGGAAGATGATCGCCGGAACCTCGGTTTCCCACAGCGAACTCTATGACAAGATTAAGCCATTGCTGCGGTTTGCGGTGGCCTCAAATGATAATCGCCTGACTGGTATGCCGGTTATTGCCTGGTTGCTGCCGTCCCCAACCCTTACCACCAAGATTGACCCGCTTGAGATTGCTCTGGGCCGTGGAAGCGGACCACTGGACGTCCAGGAGCTGAGGGACGAGGTCAAGGCTATTTGCCGCAGTTTGGTCGAGACCCTGCCTGATGCCGGGGAAGGGACGCGGGCTGATGAGCGATGGTATTGGGCGGCTCCCATTCTTCTCGATTCCCATAATGGGTTGTTGGACTGGTGTAAGAGCCATTCGGGATGGAGATCCGCTACGCCGGACCATGAATCAGGCACCCGTTTCAAAGATCACATCGACCTGCTGGTCAGCATGGCGGAGGGCAACATTCCTCTTGGTCCTCAGCCAGATGATCTGGTCGATGTGCTTTGCGATCTGGCTCTTGCCGGTCCAGGAGTGTGTGCCTTGCGAGCACTTCGCCGTATCGGTGTCGGGATCGATGCGGGCGATCCGAACCTTCTGTCGGCCGCAGCCAGAATCGCATCCGGCTTCCGATCTCTTTTCAATATGCCGGAGACGATTGCCATGCTGCGAGGCTCCGGCGAGGACACTTATTGGCGGTTAACGCTTCAGTACGGTATCGACGGCAATCTCCAATCGGTGCTCGACGAATATGTGCATGTCCTTCGAGAGTCTTTGGGTCTCCAAGAGCACTCACCGGAAGGACAGGTGGCTGGCATAGCCGAGTGCATCCAATCGGTGTTGTCACTGCGAACCGCGCAGATTCGAATCGACGAAATAAAGATGTCGGGCGACGGCTTTGCTCTCGATGATTTCAACACCCGCTGTCGTTTCGCGCTCCGGTTCGGGGATATTCGAGACGACAACAACCAGGCTCTCGTTCGCGCAGACTCGGTACGGGACGCCTTCAACTCACCGTTTCGTCCCTTCGTTCTGGCGTCGACCTCGATAGGTCAGGAAGGGTTGGACTTCCACACTTGGTGCCATGCCGTGGTCCATTGGAATCTGCCTTCCAATCCCGTTGATCTTGAACAGCGCGAAGGCCGGGTTCATCGGTATAAAGGCCATGCGGTCAGAAAGAATGTTGCGGAACGGTATGGTCTGACTGCTCTCTCCGTGGCGCATGAGGGAGGCGATCCGTGGCAGACCCTTTTTCAGATCGCGGCCCAAGGCAAATCCAATGGGCTTTCCGATCTCATCCCGTATTGGATCTTCGAGGATGGTTCCGCCCGGGTGGAGCGCCGCATTCCTCTGCTCCCGTACAGCAAGGAGGTTGGCAAACTCAAACGGCTGAAGCAAGGGTTGGCCCTCTATCGGATGGTTTTCGGTCAACCCCGCCAGGAAGATCTGCTGTTCAGCCTTAGCCAGAACGGTAACCATGAGTCAGCGGATTTGGCCGACTGGCTGATTTCGCTTCAACCCCCGGAAACTGTTTTGAATGATGAACCGGCCGAGGAAAACGCACTGATCCTGCCTCCGGCAAAGTCTGTTCAGGGTATTAGCTGTTAGCGCCGGTGTAATACTGACCCACCCGGAGGTGCGCACCCATTCGGGTGCATAAATCAGTAGGGGAGAGGGGGTAAGAATACCGTAAGCGCACGGGGAACGCACATTGACGGACGGCCGATACGCGATCAGGGATCACATATTGACCTGGAGGGCAATGTAGTCGGCTAACAGATTAGCCCCAGAAGCACCCATAGGGATCAGCATCTATCCCCTCCAGAACTTGGTTTAAGGTGCGTACCCTGGCCAGGGGCTCGTAGCTATGCCACCGAAGGTCGGCCCGCATCCAGAAGATTTTCCATACCTTTTGTGTCCGAACCCACGTCGCCTTCGCGACGGGCTCTAACAAACGAGAGCCGTCATACAGCTGCCGATCTTCATGGATAATGACAGACTGGCTTTCAACAGAATAGCCAATATCAAGCTGCGCTCGGATTTCAGGGCGTGGACGGCGCTGTGCGATATATGCTGTCATGGTGCGATGCACCCTTGCAAGTTCGAGCTCAGTGAAGGCCATGACTTTCCTTATCGTCTTGAAGCGGCAGCAGGTACCCAGTTTTGCGGCAACAGTTCGTCGATCCGGTTATTCGGGTGCGTGGGCAGGCGTGTGAGGATGTCCGTCAGATAGGCATACGGATCGTGACCGTTCATCTTCGCCGACTGGATCAGGCTCATGACGGCAGCGGCACGCCGGCCCGCTCGCTGGGAGCCAGCGAACAGCCAGTTCTTGCGGCCCAGGGCAATGGGCCGGATCTGGTTCTCGATCCAGTTGTTGTCGATGGGTAAGCGGCCATCATCCAAGTAGCGCGTCAACGCCGCCCAGCGCTTGAGACTGTAATCGAGCGCTCGCGCAATGCCGGTGCCGTCGGGCACCTTACTGCGGTGTGCCGTCATCCAGGCATACAAGGCCTCGGCAATGGGCCGGGCCTGCTGATCTCGCAGCCGTTGCCGTTCTTCAGGAGCCAAGTTAGCTCCCTGCGCTTCGATCTCGTAGAGCTGGCCGATGGATTTCAGTGCCTGCTCAGCGATCTGGCTCTTGCCCGACTGATGCAGTTCAAAAAATTTACGCCGGGCGTGCGCCATGCAGCCGACCTCGGCCATGCCCTGCTCGAAGCAGGCTTTGTAGCCGCCGTAATCATCGCAGACGAGTTCCCCACGCCAGTCGCCGAGGAAGGCGCGGGCATACGCACCCGAACGGCCTTCGGTAAAGTCATAGACGACTGCCTTCAGATTCTGGAACGCGCCGGGCGCATAGGCCCAGAGGTAGGCACGGTGGGTTTTCTTGTTACCGGGTTGTAGCACCTGAACCGGCGTTTCATCCACATGCACCACCGGCTCCTTCAGGATCGCCTCACGCAAGGCATCGACCAGCGGCTGCAAGCGCACCCCGCAGACGCCCACCCATTCTGCCAGGGTGGAGCGTGGAATCTTCACGCCGGCTCGCGCGTAGATCTGCTCCTGGCGGTATAGCGGGAGATGATCCGCGTATTTCGCCACCAGCACATGGGCCAGCAGGCCGGAAGTTGCGATGCCCTTGTCGATGACCTGAGCGGGCATCGGCGCCTGGGTCAGCGTCTCGCACTGGCGGCAGGCCCATTTGCCACGAATGTGCTGCTCAACGCTGAACACACCCGGCGTGTAGTCAAGCTTCTCGGTGATGTCCTCACCAATGCGCTGCATCTGGCAGCCACAGGCGCAAGTGGTGGAGTGCGGCTCGTGGTGCACCTGGATACGGGGCAGCGCCGGCGGCAGCGCCTGGCGCTTGGGCTGCGAGACCGCCTTCTGTTCCGGCTGAGGACCACCCAAGTTGATCAGTTCCTGCTCGATGGCGGCGATGTCGGCATCGACCGCGTCTTCCAGCAGCAACCCCTGTTCGCCGCCAAGCTGTTCGCTCTTTTTGCCGAAGCGATAACGGCGCAGCACCGCAATCTCATGCGTGAGCTTGCGGATGTGCGTGTCCTTAAAGTGGATATCCTGCGCCTGCCGCTCGAGCTTGCCCATCAATTCCGCCGCCAGCGCCCGCAGGGCGTCGGCATCAAGATGGTCGAGGTTGGGTGCTGTCTTCAGAGGCATAGCCGCCATAATGCCAGACCCCTGTGCAGCGCACCATTCGCACTGCCCCGGATTGCAAATCCGGGGTCATAAGAGGCTGATCGATTCGTACTCACCCAGGCGTTGCCACGGCAGACCGATGACGAGCGCACGAGCTTGTTCAGCGGTGAGCGCCATTTGTGTGTCACCGGGCCGGGGCCAGTGCACACTCCCCTGGTGCAACCGTCGTACGGTAATCCCCCCATTTTTAGCGTTTGCCAGAAGTAGGAACGCTATGCGGCCATGGCGAGCCGCTGTTTTGGGGTAAATCCGCCCAGAGCCATATTTGGGCGCTCGTGATTGTAGGACCACATC
>Ga0182741_1001643_pt1 | contig 28257 bp, 7 predicted proteins | sample eDN5th37CBELigOP_FD_128874 | JGI IMG/M metagenome (GOLD analysis project Ga0182741, IMG submission 128874) | Enriched Organic Plus compost microbial communities from Emeryville, California, USA - eDNA 5th pass 37_C BE-Lig OP (version 2) (version 2) ... | reverse complement strand
TGCTAACATGAACTCTTCAACGAGATAGTTGGCCTGCTTGGTCTTGTACATGGAGACGTCCACAGGCATACCACTCTCGGGGTCGAGCTGGAATCGGACTTCAGACGATGCCAATGTGAGCGCGCCTTGATCATTGCGTGCTTGCTTGAGAAGCAATGCTAGACGCATCATATTCTTGCATGCGAGGGTCATATCATCGAGGACCACTGAACCGTCCTCTGGCAGATCAATTCGGCTTTGCGCATCTGCGTAAGTGAGAGCAGCCTTGGAGTGAATGATCGACTTGAAGAATCGCGTATCGATGATTTCAGCCTTAGGGTTCATCTTCCATACGCAGGAGAATGCCAAGCGATCGACACCACTCCTCAAGGAGCAGATGTTCGTAGAGAGTCGAGACGGAATCATATCAATTCTTCGATCGACAAGATACACGGAGGTGGAACGTTGCCTTGCTTCCTCGTCCAGGGCAGAGCCAGGTCGGACGTAATGAGATACATCCGCGATGTGGACTCCGACTTCGAAGTTACCATCCGGCAGAGGAACGCAGTGGAGAGCATCATCGATATCAGTGCAGCCAGGAGGATCGATGGAGAAAATCAAGACATCACGCAGGTCGACTCGACCAGCAATCTCCGCTTCTGAAATTGCATAGTCAGGTGGAGGCAGACATGCCTTCACGGCCTCGGTCCATGGGTCATGCTTCACCTCATGCTCCATCAACACGACCTCAGTCTCGGTCGCGTGGTCGCCGATTGTACCAATCGCTCGGACAAAATGCCCAAGCGGGTGCCTTGAAGTAACAGGCCACGCGTCAAAGGCCACAATAACACGCTTATCCATAATGGCGTCAATCTGCTTGGATGAAATTTGGATCTTTGGAATGCGCTTGTTAATAGGAAGGAAGAAGACTCGACCTTCCTTCTTGTCTGTTTCCTCAATGGAGCCGCAGTAGGGCTTCGTATTCCTTTGCCAGATAGCCACGACCTTGGCTGTTGGCACTGTTTTTGCGTCAGAAGCCTTGTCCTTGGTCTCCGGGACAACGGCTTCAGGCAGGTAGTCATCATCAACTTTGATGGTTCGCTCAGCTTCCTCAGGTTGGTTGAGTTCTTCTTCGATCGTCTCATCCGTTTTCGAGCCATCAAGTGTAAGCTCTTCGGAGGGCAATTCGTTGGACGGGGCCTTCCATTCCTCCTTTGGTAACAATTCGATGACGACTACATCGCCATAAATGGCACGATTCATTCTTCGGAAATCGGGAATCAACACACGGCCCATCTGAGGCACTGATACAAATCCTTCGACCCAGTAGTTGTGAGGCACCTCGAACACACCCTTATGATATACGCCCCGGTCAAGACCTCTCTTGGCCGTGTCAAGGTCGATGTGAGGCTCGAAAGACCAGTCGCCACGAATGCGTGCTTCTGCTTCTGCAACCGTCTTGGCGAGGGTGTCCTCAAGATGAGGATATTTACTCAACATACCCCGCACGTATTCTTCTACGCTGAGCGCCAGCACGCCTTCTTGTACTGCACGAGCAGCGGTGCCAGATTCGTTCGTCAAGAGAACAACTTGAATGTTGAGTTTCTGGAGATGGCGATGGTACCATCGAGCTGCAGCGACGACAAGCCTCTCTGCAGCTTCAGCAAGCCGGGCAGTGGTGCTAGACGCACGCTTGCTCTCATCCAACGATCGCTTCTTGCCCAGCTGTGCCTCACTGCTATTGGAATCGCTTTCACCGGTTTCCTGCTCGGCGGTGTTCATCACAGAGTTAAAGTCGACAAGCGTCACGAGAGGCTCCTCCTCATCGTCCTCTGAGCTGGCATCTGTATCAGTGGGAGCATCTTCCATCCGAACGCACTTGTGTTTTTGCTGCTGCTCAATGAACGTCGTTGCGAGGCGCGACCGAATGCTGGTTTCATCGGTGTTGACGTAAGTTAATCTGTGGTGCAGATTGCTAAAGACATACACACTCGCCTCTTCTGGATTCGTTGTCTTGACCAAACTACGAACGCGCTGGTATGTGCGGTAGTGTCGCCTTCGGGTCTCCTCAAGTTCTGACTGCAGGACAATGACATTAGCAAAGGGTGGAGATCGCGTCTCCAACAGATCCATCTGAGCGAGATACACCGAGGCGTCAGGGATCACAACGACATGAGCGTTTTTGTCACACAGCTGTCCGAAGGGCAGATTTAACTTCTCAGCAAGGGGCAGCAGCAAGGGCTGGACCGTCTCGACATTTAGGCACGGCACGGTTTGAGGTACCGTGGACTCGGAGCAGGACGAGCAAAGATGACATCCGCATGGAATGTCATCGCGTAGGTAGTGCTCCTCGACAACCTTGTAGACGTTGCCCTTGCGATTCTTGCGAATCGTGGTGCGTACCGTCTGCATGGCTCGCTAGATACGCTAGACGTGGTACAGGATGTCGTACACCAGCACACGACAGAGAAGTCCCATGAAGAGTGCGTGAGTAATAGGTACAAATCGGGCCTTCGAGCGAGGCTGAAGGCCTATGCCTGGGATTCAAAACGCAACAGTAGAGGAAGAAATCTCATAAAGAACAGCATCTCGGCGTTTTTCCCTCAATTCACACGCCACATGTCTCCCATTTGCATACTCAACCACTGTGGAACTTCGACGCACTTCGTCCATCCGTCCTGGCCCGAAAACCTCATACTGTTCGCAGGCCGGCCAAGGGTGGATGAAGTCTCTTTCTAAGCACGTTTCCGACTGAGGAAACAAATGCGTGTAGCCGAGGTTGTGCGTCTATGATGAAAGTATAGAGCTGTGAACGCGTATGAATTCACTTTTCACATTGGTTTACACCGCCCTATTTGACAGCTTACCATTGGGAGTCCTTAAATTCGACTTGCAAGAGTTTTTTCTGGTCGTGAGCAATCTACCACTGCTCGCGATGTTTTTCTGCGGGTATTCGCTAGAACACCGAGAAGCACCCCCTTCTAATTGGTTGTTGTACACCCCACATACGTTATGATTTATTACAACCCCCAGATTCTCACGTCTCAGCTCGTAATTACCTTGAAATGTTCATCTAGACCGTAACGGATAGTTCAGTGCGGTGGTGTGTGACGAGTGGAGTGTGGGAGGTAAAACATGGACTCCCCTCCTCCGACGTCTCGGGCGGCCCCCGCACGCAGGTCACCGCCAGCAAGTGCGGGCCGACGGCCTTCCGTTATCCTACAACAGGCTGCTCAGCAGTTCCAACCTTTAATCGAAGAGATCACGGCAGGAGCAACGGCAGCGCTAGCCTCAAGTCCCGCACCGACTCGAGCGCTACCCGGGCCGATTGGTGAACTAACGCAATCCCACTCAACGCAAACACAGCCGCAGACGCAGACGCAGACGCAGACGCAGACGCAGACGCAGACGCTGCTGCCAGCGGCTTCTCCCACCGTTGCGAGCAGTGATGCTACGACTGCGAAATCTGGACGTGCTGTCCCTGTACAGTCTCTCTCTTTGGATGAACTGACTGCAGAGCTCGTGAAGGCCCGAGAGAGTCTTTTGGCTTACAGCCGCTACTCCGATGAGCTTCGTGCATACGCCGCAGATGTTGCATCTCGCATGCGTGAGCGTGAGAAGTTGTGGAAATCTCGAGAGAAGAAATGGCGTGTGCGGATCGAGCAATTAGAAAACAAGCTCGCACATGTCGAACAGTCAGGCGCAACTCAGCACTCTATATTAGACACCCATCCCGAGGAAGCACACTTGCGCGAGCAGTCACACGAGGACAATATCAAGGCGTTGCTTGAAGCACACGCCACTATCCTGCGGCTGACGAAAGAGAAAGAGCTACTTGAACAGCGTCTGAAGGACAATGAAGAGCGCGAAGCCGCCTTGCTTGATGAGCCAGCCAGTATCATCAACAATCTCGCGCCGAGTCGTCCTCCCGTGGAATCAACCATGACGCCGGATATGTCGATGTTTGAGGATAAACCGCAACCCGCTCCACCAAGCGATCTTCAGCAGGAGAGCTTGCTTGCGCTTGCCAATCTAACCTCTCGTTCAAAACAGCTTGAAGAGGCTCTCATCACTCAGAGTGCACTTGTAAATACGCTCACTACCGAGCTAGATCAAGCAGACGCCAATTTGGAGCGCGTGCAGGCTGAGCGAGACGAGGCACTCGCAAAGCTGACTGAGCGTGAGGCAGAATTAAGTGCTAACAATGAGCTTATCAATACCCTTCAGCGCAAGATTCTGGACCTCAATACCGAGCTTGCAGACAGGGAGTCTGAGACGGAGGCGAAGATCAAGGAGTACTTGATCCGTCTTGAGGCAGAGACCGAAGCGAAGCTTATAGCTCAAGCACTTGCGGAGTCTCGTTCGAAAGAGCTCGATGAGGCAAGACGAGTTGCCGATGATCTCGCTAAGTCCCTGTCGGATCTGCGACTCGCGGAGGAGGAGCTCAGGCAAAGGCTTTTCAAGGCGGAGTCCACTAGAGGCGATGCCACTGCGCAAGCCGACACTCCAAGCAACGACACTCCTTTGTCTTCTCAGGTTTCCAGGCTCCTAACGGACCTCCAGACCAAACTAGACCTGCAGACTCAAGATCTCTCGAGCAAATCATCTGCGCTTGCGCAGGAGAGAAAGCGAGCACAGATGCTGCTTGATCAGCTTCAGCAAAAATCAAGGGATCTTGATGAGTGCAAGCTAATGTTGCAGGAAGAGAAATCAACGCGTGAAGCACTCGAACTGAGCGTAGCCGAAGCATCAGAGGCACTCAAGGTAGTGCGCCGCCAAATGGAAGATCTTGAGCGAAAGTACGCGCTGTCGGAGGAAGAGTGCCAAGCGGCTGATCGGGCGGCAGAAGAACTGCGCATTGCCTTGAAACATGCGCAGGACGAATTCCGTCCATTGGCAGAGCGGCTCCAAATAGTTGAAGCAGAGCTCGCAGAGTGCAGGGTAGCTCTTGAGACGAGTCAGGCAGGTGCGCAGTTGCTGCGCAATTCTCTGGATGAACTAAACACCAAAATTATTCCGAAGCTTCAGGCACAACATGCTCAGAAGATAGAGCAGATGAGGGAGAAGCTTGAACAAGCGCGATCACGCATCACTCTTGAGGTCGGTCGTGCCGAACGCGCTGAGCGTGCAGAAGAAGAGGCACACAAACTCTGCGCCAAGCTACATGAAGCCCTTGCAGTTAGTGCAGCGGATCGTGAGCGTGTCTCTAAAGAGCTTGATGCCGCTCGAGCGCTAGTTGAGCAACTCACTCATGAGAAGGCTCAAGCAGGGGATGCCGGCACTGCCAGTTCTGAAGCTGATGCCAATACCACTAAAGCGGACCAAAGGGCTACGCCAGAAGCAGCGTTGGAGCAGACCGAGTATGACATTGCTCGGAAGTGCCTATTTGAAGAGCTCCGACTCCTTATTGCCCAAGCTCGACAAGACCTTTCTGCAAGCGAGCGCCTGCGCATCGAGGGCGAAGAGCTAGCAGCTGAACTCATGGCTCGGTCAACCGAACTTTGCCGTGCCTCAGACGATGCAGTGGCAAAGAAAGCAGATGAAGAACGGGCTGCGCTAACTGAGTGCAAGCACGTTATCAACGAGTTCAACCAAGCTCTTGCGTTAACCACACAACAGCTCAATTTGGTCCGCGAACAGCTCGACTCAGAGAGCAGAGCTCGCGCAGCTGCTCTCGCGGATGCTGATACCTCACGTGCCCAATGCGAATCGCTGAGGGCCCAAGTCGTCCAACTGGAGAATCACCTGAAAGATGAGAGGGCACGCATTCAGCTTCTCGAAGAGTCAGTTCGCAAAGAGGAGGCCAGATCGCTCGCGTCAGAGTCACGTGAATCTAAACTCAAGCTGGATCTCGACGCAGCAAACGCAAGGTTGGAAGTAGCCACCTTCAGTAATCAGGATGCTCGGTCCTCCCTCGAGGCACAACAATCCATGGTTCGCGAGATTCAGCACAGAGTAACTGAGCTTGAGGCACAGCTTCAACATGAAACTGCTCGAGCCGACGATTTGGCATATAAACGAGCTACCCTTGAGGCAGAAATTCAGCGCTTGCAGGCGCGCATTGAAAGCCAAAACAACGAAATCGAAATCCTACGCTCGTCCTCTCGGCGAGCCGAAGAAGTTTCGATTAACTTCGCACGTGAGTTGGAGGCTGAGCGTGAGAGGATCGAGAATGAGAAGCGGGATTTGGAGGCTAGATTGCGAGAGCGTGAATCTGAACTTCAAGCTGCACTCCATTCATTAGAGGAAGCGGAACTCCGGACTCAGGCGGCTTACGAAGAGCTTGATGAAGAACGACGCAATGTCCGAGAGTGCGTCGTCGCATGGGAGGAGGCTCAGACTCGATGGCTTCTTGACTTCGAAGCGATGCGATCCCAGGTGCTTTCTGGAGTGCTTGTTGAGGCGCATTCAGCTGAGGCAGCAGCGGCGAAACTGTATATTTTCGAGCAAAGTCCCTTGTTGTCCAAGACTAAGAGTGCACTTGACCTTGATGCTAAGTCCAGTGATCAAAGCGCCTGCAATAACATTGCCCTAAGCCACGTACAAAACCTCGACTTGTCCGCATACGCTCAAGACCCAAGCATTGATGGCTCAAACAACTATGTGGTGGCGGGCCCGGAGTCAGCAAAAGTCGAGTCAACTGTTTCGAGCAAACCCGCTCTCCTTGTTAATGTTGAGAAGCCGGATATGGAAGAAACCTTTGAGGTTGTTGAGGCCTCTCCTCGTTTCCAGAAGTCATCGTTGATTCGGCAATTGACAAAGGAGCTGGAAAACCTGCGGACTGAGGTATTGGATCTGCGGAAGGCCCTGACGACCTCACAATCCGATGTTGCTAAGTACGCCCAACAGCTGCGGGAGACCCAGTCACGCTTACTCATTGCAGGCGAGGAGCTAGCTACCCGAACCAAGCGATGTCAGCTATTGGAAGCAGGTTTGGCGCGCATTCGCTCGATTCATCGGCTATCACAGCAGCAGGTGGATGCTTCACTCGGCCAAGACAGTGAAGCTCTGTCTAACGTCGAGTCGAACAAGGATGCACCGCAGAATCAATCTCCACTCTCTGGTACTGAGAAAGTCCCCTCACTTTCACACGTACAAAGCGAGCGAGAGTTGGCTCTTGAACTCGATCTGGAGCAGGCCCTGCACAAGTTGGCTAACGCGGAGCAGGCGAATTCATCGCTCCATTTGCAGCTCGACAAGCTCAAGCATGAAATGCACGAGGCACAACTTGCGTACACCCGAGCACAGGCCGAATTTGAAGGCCGAACACGTCAACTCGAAGAGGAGATCGATAACCTGAGACTTGAACTGAGTCGCCACCATGAGACTGAAATTAGCGTGGCCACGCAAGGTGCGCACAATGCTGAAGCAGTTGTCACACTAACCAAGACACTCGAGACGACCCTCGAACAAAAGCAAGGCCTCGAGAATAAGATGGAAGAGTTAAGATCTGCTCTTGAAGAACTCGAGCGCCGTAAGACCGAGCTCGAGAGTCAGCTCAAACTTACTGAGCACCGATATGAGGAACGCATCTGGGAGCTTGAAAGCCAACTCGAAGATGCAAAGGATAATGCAAATCACGCCAGCCACGAGATGGAAGTTCTCAGGGCCAAGCTTGTGGATGCAACAGACAGCGATCGCACACGACAGCTCGAGAGTGAGGTCGACAGGCTTCAAGGATTGATTCAAACTCTGCAGGATTCGCTGGATGCAAAGCATAAGGAATTAGAGTCATCCCAGGCCACAGTTGAAGCTCTCGAGAAGTCTCTGAACGAGCTTCAACTTGCATCGCTGAGCGCTGTTCAGGCCTCCAAACCTGACCCCGATCTCGAGAAACAGCTTTGGGAAGTCCAAAACGAGGCGGATGATCTGAGAGGGCGAGTTCAGCGCCTCGAAACGGAGTTGTCGCAACGCCAGAGCGAAGCCACTGCAAAGCAAGAAGAGAATTCCAAGCTTGAGGCACGTATTGTTGAGCTCTTAGATGCCTTAGAGCTCGCGCGTGCTAAAGCATCAGCAGTAGCCGAGGCTCAAGAGCACTTGGATATCGTAATCAAAGGAGATGAAGAATCTGCCGGTGTTGAGCGCCGTGCAAGGCCACCTTCACATGCGGAAGCTGTTGAAGAAACTGCGGAGGAGCCGCCTATCGTCGAGGAGAGCAAGCGACAACAACAGCAGAACCGGCATCACGCCACCAGTACTCTGACCCGTTCCGAATCGCTCACGAAGGTTCGCCGCTCAAGTATCACCACAGTAGGCGTTTCCAGAACGATGGGGGTGACAGAGGACGGTCGCCCTCTCATTGTCCTGGACGACTCCAGTGCGCCAGTGGAGGACGAATCGTTGACCGAAGTTACCGATTACGACGATGCAGACCACTCGGGTGCACGTGGTAGGACGTTTTCAACCGACTCTCATGAGGCAGTAGTTAGGGCTGCGGCAGACGCTGCCGCAGCTGCAGTTGACGTGGGAGAGTCGCCGACTGCAGGCCAAGGCCCGCGCGTCCCATTGCAATATGTCCGTTCTGTGGTGATGCACTACCTTCTGACCAACGATTTCGACCGTTGTTTCCCCGTCCTCTCAGCCGTTCTCAAGCTCACACCAGCACAGACGCAGAAGGTTTTGGCCGAGAGAGAGAAGCGCTCGGCTTGGTTGCCTCAGCCTGTTACAAGCTTTTTCAAGGGCTGGAACTAGGCAGAGGTCTCAAGCGGCAGCACCGTCTATCGTTCATAGTCAGCGCCTGCTTAACTTCATCATCAACATCATCATCATCATCTCTATTGTTTCATAAAGCGATACGTAGTCCTGTGTCTTGATTTTCAGTGCTGCTCAATGGCATAGATGTCATGAGTCCTTTCGGTCTCGCCCAACCCGGCGTGCTCGACCACTCTGAAAACCCAAGATTTCGAAAATTTGGACGGCTTGTGCTCTTTTTCCAAGCTTGTATATCTCGTGTCGTGGGTGTGTGCTAGTTGATCTAATCTCAAATTCCCATCAAAACTGAGTTTATTTGCATAGCAGATCCTTCGGCGAGGCCACAATGTCACACAATGGCCCGCGTTCTGACGCGCAGCCCCGAAGCCTGGATGCTTCAAATGAACATCATGCTTCGGGAAGGCATATCAGCGCCGCGCAGGGTAAGCGATCACCCCCTCTCCCGATGCAGGATCACCTGCTAACATGGTCCACGGATTCGTACGTCTCGTTCCGCGGCGTTGAAATCTTCCTTAGCTCAGAGTGGGGTGCGCTCTTCGCCTCGTTCATCACTGCCTTGCTGGGCTTGGCACCCCTATTCACCACCAGCGAAGCATTCTTGGGCAGCGGTACAGATATGCCCACCCTGCAGTATCCTCAACGGGCCTTTGTCACCTCATGGCTCCACCGCAATATCTGGCCCCTTTGGAATCACACGATCTTTGCTGGAGGCCCCTTCCAGACAGGATCGCATTCACTTGTATACTTCACGACTCTATTTCAGTACCTGCTTCCAGTAGATTGGGAGATTAAGGTCACATTTCTCGTCCACACAGCATTGGCGATGTACTTTATGAGATGTCTGCTTTTCCATCACGCGGAGTTCCATGCCTTAGCGTCCTTCATGGGAGGAATTATGTACGCTCTTGGCGGTTTCGGCATGAGTCACGCGTTTGCTGGTCACATTGATATCATCGTAACGTATCCCTACTTGCCACTTGTCTTCTGGCTTTGGCTGAGAGCGCTCAATTCCAATCGAGTGAGCACTACAATCCACGCAGCATTAGCGTTCGCGCTTATGGTACAGTCCGGTCACCTTCATGTGGTCTACATCTCGCTCGTTGGTATCGCATGCTTTACAGTGGCGGGGATTATCGCAAACGTCATTCTGCCTCGTAGCGATGCAGAAGAAACCCCCTATTTATGGGTGAAGCCCTGGTCAACTGAAACTCCACTCTCACAGTCTGTGGATCTGGTTTCCGCAACACTCTGGACCGCTGTCAAGGCATTGGCACTCGGCAGCATGTCAGCCGCGCTCTGCGCGTTCCAATTGTGGCCGTATATGGAAACAGTCGCTAACTCGCAACGCTCATCGGTGAAGTCACTGTCATTTGCACTTTCACACGGCGCACCGGCATGGGACGCTCTGCGGTTCATCGCTCCTCATGCATTGGGTGATGAACGTGGCACAAATCCTTTTTGCGGCAGCTGGAGTCCATGGGAAGGCTTAGGCTTTGTATCAGTGACCGCATTAGTACTTGCTTCAATTGGGTACTTTGCGCCCGGCTTCTCACGCAATCGTATTATGATCACATCATCAATGGTCATTGCAGCTCTAATTGCGGTTGGCGATGCGACACCATTTTTTGCCCTCTACTTCCACATAGATCCGCTCTTGTGGCGATTCCGTGCCCCAAGTCGGTTCGTATTAATCGTCAGCTTCTTTGTGATATGGCTCGCAGCTCGAGGTCTTCACGTGATTTTGCAGACCACACAGCCGGAAGAGGTGAAGCTTGCTGTGGCGGCCCAGCCCAACGGCAAGTCCACATCTCGCAAGCATGAGGCTTTCCGTGTGATTGTGCAAGCGGCTGGCGCTGTCGGAGCAATCTGGCTCGTGTACCTTTGGTTGGCTGATACCTTGCGACTGGATCCGGCAGGAGTAGCGACAGCGATTAAAACACCCATCCCTCCACTTCCACCAAACACAGTGCCAGGATGGATCAAGCTGAAAGAAAATGGATTCCTCAATGAAGATGTCATTCTTGGCGGTATGTCTCCGATGTGGCCATCCCCGGTCGTTGGAAATGCTATTGTCCGCTTCATGTTGAAGCAGTTCAAGCGAGCAGCTCAAATCGCTACTGTGGTTCTCACTCTCATCGCGCTGCTACTAGGCGCCACGTTCGCCCGGCACCGTGCACTTGCAGCAGCTCTCAGTGCATCTGCCGTTCGTATGATTCGTTCCATAACTACACTCCTCATTGTGATCATCGTGTTTGGAGAGTTGTTATACTTTGGCTATCCGTATTTGAGGACGATTTCAAGCGAAAACTTCCGCATGCGACCTGAGGATCTTAACAAACTCCGATCTGAGTTGAGACCTGGAGCTCGAGTTGTGATGTTGGAACATGAATTGCTGAACCATGCCGGAATTCACGACCTTGCAGAGGCGTCAGGGTATGATACATTCCTCCCTGCCTCCTTCGTACGCGCTTGCAACTATGCAATGAAGCGCGCACCCCAGGACTATACCACCCAGACTTGGTCCTTGATTACTGGGTGTTGCTCACAAAGCCTCTGCAATGCACTAGGCGTTTCCCACTTTGTAAGCATTTCGCATGGGGTGAATAAGTGGACAAACCGAGAATACGACCCGCAACCGCGAGCAATCATCCTTCAAGCGTCCAGGATCCATCGTCAGGGACTCGCCCCGGAGTGGAACGACTCCAGCTCGGCCCTCGCCCTTCGCGATATCACCACACTCCCCACTAAGTGGGGTGAACGAGTTCACTTACTCGCAAAAGATGTTGAAAATGTGCCACCGGCTGGTGAGAACCCAAACTTCACCGCAAAAGCAGACGTTGTAACTATAACTCCGAACGAGATGACCGTGAAGGTCAAAGTATCGCATTCACCGTCAGTGCTTGTCACCTCAGATGTGTTTGCCCCAGGATGGAGATTCGAAGTCTTAGATCAGGATCATCAGCTGCTTGACGGCCCTAATGATGCTCTATCAGCCAATGCAGGCATCGGACGTGCTGCCGTTTTGAATCGCACAGGAGAGTTCGTCGTGCGATTTTTCTATTGGCCCAAACGATTAACCCAGGGCATTATTGTTTCAGTAGCAACTTATACTACTCTCCTCCTTGCGCTAATCATCGGTCGAGTGCGTTCCTCTTCTCAGAAGAACAGCATTCGCACCAAGGCGAAGATGGAGTAACGATATTCTCAGTTTACAGTTCCAGTGTTTATTCCAGAGGTAATATTAGCTCAACAGTTACTCATCCTTAAAACCATACAACGCTCTTCTCATCCTGTCGGCCTCTTCGGCCTCACTAAGGATCTTGACTGTTTTAACGATTTGAACTTGAGACTGGATCGGTGACGCTGCCGCTGCCGCTGCCGCTGGTAGCGCTCCGGTACTTGGATTAGCTGATATTGCGCTGTCTATAAAGCTAACCGTCTTATCCTCATGAACCTCAAGTCCAAAGGCTTTCCAATCAATCGGTGGGCCTGGGAGATCAAAGTCAGTTTCGCCTAAAAGTTCATCTGGATCCAAACTAAACTCGTCGTCCAGAGGTGGTGGCAAGTCGTTATTCATCATCCAGCTTTCAGTCTGTGGTGTAACAGATGTCGATTTAGTTTCCTTGGCAAGTTGCGCTTGAGGTAGAGTTGCAGATTTCATTGGTGATGAGACAGGCAGCTCTGTCACATCTTTGGGCTGTCCAGATGGCTCTGTCCGGTGCTCATGAATCAACTTATCCAGACTTTCATGCGTGTTGCTACGATCGAATTCGGAAGTATCAGGAGTGTTGGCCTCGGGCTCATCTTCTACGCTTGGGGATCCATACCAGCTAGCGTAGAGAGGACGCGATTCAACATCCAGTCCACAAGCATCAAGCATGCAAATGTAAGTGCTTTCAACTCCAATAGCATCATCAGGCTTGAATGCAAAGTCCACGCAGTCTTCCTTCATACCCATTGTTGCATCAATATCCAGTGACAGATTGATTAGTGTGTTTCGAGTGGCGGTCTCTGGAAAATCCAACAAATGCCGGAACAAGCGACGTGAGTCGCAATACGACTCACTAAGTGACCAGGGGCTGTTGGCTTCGGCGCCGGGTTCTGTAGTGGAGACCGGCTCTTCGGGCGACAGCGACTGACTGAGAGTGTACAACAATGCTCTCATGGGTCGTACAACCGCCTGGTGTAGCATGCCGACACTTTGTGATGCAAGTTTCGATTGCAAAGCTTCAAGTCGTTTGCAGGACTCCACAGTATACTCCCGATATAGTCGTTCCCGTTCGCGCTCAGCCTCCTGAACCAGCGCTTCATCTGCTTCAAATCCAACGGGTCCGTCATATCCCAGAGCACGAATGAGATTCGGCAGTACTTCCTTTCGCAGTTGTTGAGAGGCCCACATATCTTCTGACTCGTGCAACTCTTTCTGCTCCGAATCGATAGCTGAGGACACAGGGAAAAGTACAGAATACGCGAGACCCAGGGTCTGCGCAGCTGTCTGCCGAAGGAGCGCCCGGGCGGGCCTCAATTCGTTATGCCTTTGCTGGCTGATAGCAGTGTAGTTCGACCGTGCACTGATTGTAATGGCATATGCCAAGCAGGTCATTACATCCGATAGGCGCAACCTGTCAAATGATGATCGGGTGTTGGCGGCTTCGTCATATTTGATAACAAGGTACACAAGCCTGAAAATTGCCTTGTCCAAAATACCAGGCAGGTCTCCATAGTTGTATATCGTCAATATGACATCTCCTAATGCATCGCTTTCATCAACTTGGAGATGCAGTGCGTGCTGCTTATTTTGTTTCAAACGCAACAATTCCTTCCTTTTCTTCCTCCGGTCGCGCTCGCATGAGTATATCCGAGCAGCGAGGGCGACGTCATTAACAGCGAGGGTGTGAAGCACACTCAGGCCAAGAGTTGAACACTCTAGCAAAGGCTCAGGCTTGGGGTGGCTTGCTTCCTCAACCAACCTTCGCAAGGCCTTTTCCAAACTTCCCTCCTTGAACCGTTCCGTACTGAATTGCGAGTCATGGCCTGTTTGGAATGGAGGTGCGTCAAGCAACAACGGCAGCATCCACGCTTGAGACTCGGTTAACGCCCTTATTTCGTGTGAAAACACACGATTGAGTTCCATTCGTCCCTGGTGCTGCTCAAAGCAGTCACGGAACTGGTTGAATCGGAAACTTCCCGAAATAGCTCGTAGCGGGTTGAGCTTATTCGAGTGAGCTACACTCATTGTCACGGACCTGATGCGAGCCGCGCGCTCAACTTCGTCTCCTGTTACATTGACCTCTGTTTCCGCCGCCCTGTCTATCAAATGAGCCCGCACGAGTTCCTCTGCTTTTCGGTCCAGATCTGCATAGAGGACGCTAAGATTCGTGTAACTATGGTAGAATTGAGGCATTTTACCCGTACGAAATTGCTCCAGGACCACTTGGACCCGCTGCGAGATGGCAGCGGGATAGGAAATCGTGCGCGACTCACGGGCATCTTCCTCTGCAAAGCGCGCATGCTCGGGCTCTTCTCCGGACTTCGAGATTCGAGGATTCTTGACCTCTGACGGTGAGGTGACTAGCTTGTACTCGCGTATTGATTGATCCAGCGCACGGATGAGTGGGGCAAGGCGCTTTGCGTGGCTTGAGCTCACCAGATCAAGCCACAAGTTCCCCTGCTCTGCGCAGAGAGCCTCCTGGATGAGTGACTGAATTTTCTGCTCAATCTCGCTACTCATGGAGGGTACTCACGCAGGGCACTCGCTGAGATGGTTAGTAACACCGTTCTAAGTAGTTACAGATGATTAGTAAATGCAGATATGCACCTCCTCGTGAGATTTCAAGAAATTGATGTTGTAGTGTGTGAGTCAAATTTTCGCCCAAAATTTGAAAACGGGCCGTTTGCGGGTGGATAGGATCTCTCTGGTTTAACTTTTTATGTAACGGCTCTTTGTTTCCGTTGATTGCACGACGTTCGAGTGGATGTAACGCGTGATGACGCGAGTGCGGGGCAATGCCGGTGCTACTATTCGGAGCATCGAATCGTGCTGTATTGAGTGCCAGCTGGATATCCTCCTTTAGCCTCGCATATCCACCAGAACTTCTGGATGATCATATCTATCTTCGAGAGCGGTTAGCTTACTCGTCGCATGGGCTCCGTGTCTTGCCGTAGTGCGTGGCTTAATTCACCCTGCATACCTTCGCACGCTTGTATCTCTCACTGTAGCGAGCCATGGAGGGTAGCGAGACAGCACAACTGCCGGGGCCTCACCAGTGCATCATTGGCCTCGCCCTAACTTACGACCCATCCGTGAGCGTGAGTGGTGAGGACCAGTTTTCGTTGGCTGGCTACACCGCTGTGTGCGTTTCGCCCGTTTTCCACAATCGCCAATCATCTCCATTGCAGCTCCTACCGCAGGCCGGGCAGCAGCCACCGCAAGCAGGTGAGATCTCTGCAACTACACCCGACTGGAAGAGCTTTAGCCACCACCTCTTCCCTGGTAGTACGACTGATTTAATCAGGCAGCTACAACAACAGTTCTCTGTCAAGTTTCAGCATGCAGATCCATCGCGACCTGCAACTGTGAACCTCAAGTTTGATCCCAGAACCGAGCTCAGTAGGATTGCTCAAATGACGCCTGAGGACGTGGTTCTCATTCAGAAGTAAGTGGCCCCAGATAACCTTGGATTAGGTCTTGGTGGACGTTTGTGTATATTGTCCTACTTTCCATGCCATTCACGAATTCCTCTGTCACTGACGATGCTCTGCTTGGACCTCGAACCCCTCCCCACTTGTAGACCCATTGCTCTTCCGTCAGGCCTTGCTTGCACACTTCATCTCATGTTTTATGAATCCGCGGAATCAATCGTTGGTACTAGCGGTGCCGGCGGTGCCGGTGGTTCGACAACTACCCCAGTTCATGATCAACTGTTCGAAGACGTTCGTGAATGGGACGCTCTGGGCCAAGATAGCAATGTAAGTGATGCAAACAGTGGAAACGTGTGTCAATCTACAGAATTGGAAGAATCGGCTAACCCACCCTCGGGTCAATTAGCTGCAGCGCCTGATCAGCGCTTGAAACAACATCAGCAGCAGCAGTATCAGCAGGAACATCAGCAGCAGCATCGCCCAAGTGTACCACAGGTCGAGCCCCCTCCCCAAATTGCCGTTAATCAGATTCCACCACAACAAATCCCCGGGCTAAGCGTTCCTAACCCTGAAGTTCCTGCAGGCGTGCAGTTTGCGCCGTTGCCACCTATGTCTGGTGGTACTAATCAGGCTTCTTTTGCGAACCTACCCCCAGGATTGACGGCGCAACTTATGCAGATCCAGGAGGAGCTTCGTGCTCAGATGCAGTACCAGGTGGCTTGGGAACTCAAGACATGGAAAGAGGCAGAGAAAGCGAAGTGGGCCGCCAAGCTGCAAGAAGTTGAGGTGGAGCGGTTGCGCGAGCTGGAGGCGGAGTGGAGAAAGCAGGAGATTATCCGAGAACAGGCGTTCGCGCGACGCCAGAAGGAGATTACTCGTCTCGAGAAGAAGCTCAAAGAAGCACTGTTTGACGTTGAGAAACAAGAGAAGCGCCTTCGCCTCGGAGAGGAGGAGCTTCAGAAGCGCACCGCCATGCTCAATACCGAGATCGACTCGGTGAAAAAGGCTGCGCAATTGGAAATCCAGCGACTGAAGGACCAACATAAGCACCAGCTTGGCATGGTTCGCATGGTTCATGACGAACTGAGACGTCAATATGACCTTGTGAAGTCCAGACTTGTGGCTGCTCAGACGCGATATAATGAACTTGACGAAGAATTCAGAGTGTACAAGTCACGATGGCACAAGAGTAATGTTGGACAGCTTCGTGCCGCGCTCCAGGAGAAAGATCTGGAAATTAAGGATATCACGAACCAGCTGACGAACGCTCAGAACGCTGTCAAGGAGCTGAGGACACAGCTCGTTCGGGCTCTCCAAGAGACTGTACGTCTCAAGAAGGAGCGAGAACAAGAACAAGAGGAGCGCCTGCAGCTCGAGCGGAAGGACTTGCATCGCCTTCGTCTCCAGTACTTGGCTAAGCAACAGGAGCTCGGTGTACGGCGAGATGCTGCGGAATTGGATTCGATCAAGCGGGAGCTAAATGCCCTACTTGCCGGCGAGACCTCATCAGCGCGCCCCAATCAACGATCCGGTTCGGATATCATCGCGCAACTGCTCGCTGAGACCGAACTTCCCACCTCCAATCAAGCTCCCTCGACTGCTACATTTGGCAATCTGAATCAGCCCAATTCTGGACTTTCTCAGGTGGCATCAATGCTGCCCGAGGGCGGTCCTGCCCCTAATCTGAGCCCACTTGGCGCTGACCGCACCGACTCCGCGCAATTCAACGCAGAACTACTCTCTCGATATGTTCCACAGGGGGCTGCCGTCGCAGCTGCGACTTCCGCATCGCGACAAGGCAAAGTAGATGCGCTTCTGAGTGCGGTTGCACACCCGCCGCCAGGTGAAGTCAGCGCTGCACGCTTAGCACTTGAAACCGCGGGTTTGGCTGAAATCCAGAAGCAACAGAATGCAATGCAAAGCCTAGCAGCAGACCCAAACAGTTATTCGCGCGTACCTGTCACTGAGCATGACATTGCAGCTGCGGCCTTCTTGCAAGGAGCGAGTGACCCCACCAGCACCGCCATGCTTATGGGAGATGTTCTTGGCCAAGCAGGCTCCTTTGCTCCACAGCCGGCTGTTCAGACAACAACCACGACGAATGTGATACCACCGAATCCCACTGCCGGCATTACACAGGCCAGAACCGTGACAACGACTACAACGACTACGGTCCCTACAGGACCACTGAACGCTGCAGGTACGCCGAGCCTTGCATCTCAACAGATTGCGCGAGCCTTCGCAGAGCAGACAGTCATGCCTCGTCATCCCGGGGGCAATCGACACAGCTCCACCCCACAGCAGGTAGCGCAAGACTATGCTGCCGCTCGAGCAGCTTCGGAACTTGTGTCCAACGCCGATGTGGCTGCTGCAGCTGAGGCGAAGCAGACAAAAGTTGCGAACAAAGTAGTTCATAGCTATCAGCAGTATAGCAACCAGGCCAGCGAGCCGTCGTCAGCTCTCCTCAAAGGGAATGCGTGGACAATCCCTATGGGCAATTCCGATTTGAGTTCGCTCGCTCCATCTACTTCGCAGGTAAACCCTCCACCTCTCAACCTTCAGAGTGAGATTGCACGTCTGGAAAACGAGAGACAACAGTTGCTTGCGTGCAAAATGTTTACAATTGATGACCCAGTTATCCGCGACCTCGACACAAGGCTTAGCGCGTTGAAGGGCGCACTCGCTGCCGCCGGGAGCCATCCGCCCTCACAAGCTCCATCGAGTGTAACAATCCACAGCTAGCCACTCCGCAGAACTGGATGTTGAATATCTGTACCATACGTAAAATAAAGTATGAATGATCCCAGCTCTCTGATGCGGGCTCGTTATCAGATTTTGACGAGATTTTGACCGTTTGGGACTTTAACATTTGACCTATAGGTAGTTTATTTGAGCTTATTAGAATTAGACGCAGCGGCTCGTCTAATGATGGGCGAGAAATGTTTAAACGAGCTTGGTCAACTCAATTTATCGCCAGGCAGGAGGGTCACGGCTTCTGCTTCGACTCTTGCTTTTGCCGTTCCGCAATCCGCTCCATACACTATCCCTTGTACTGCTTTCTGTTGCCTGGGCAAGAAATCCACGAGATGGTCGGAAAGAGTGACTTGGGCCTTGAGATTGGGGTCGTGATGTTCGACCGGGTGCCGCCAGCTGCTGGGATGCAGGAGGACGAGGCTTGGACGATGTCCGCGCTTCATGCTGGGCAGGGGGCGCATCTCTTGGGACAGGCATTTCGAAAGATAAGCTTAGTGTCGATGGCATGCCGACCCCAGCATCACTTTCAGCTTTATCTCTCTCGCCGAACTGATTCGTGTAATCAATTTGACCATCAGCGGCTACCATCGCTACAGTGTTAAAAGCCGAGGACGAGCCCTGACGAGAAGATTGAGTACCTACACCTGCTTTGCCTGGAGTTTCACTCGCTGTTGCGGCTAAAAGCTTCTTCGACTCACGGATCACTTCATCCAGATTGCGAAGAAGAGGGTGCCTGTTATAGATTGAAAGAGCCGAGGTGTGTGAGCTCGAGGTGTTCGATGTATCCTTTGCCTCATTCTTGTCTTCTTCCGAGGACGTAGTCTGATCATCATATGCCTCCATCAGCTGCGACAAGGCGGTTGGCGCGTTTGATACCGATTCCTGGAGTTCCGGTTGCAATGCTTCACCAACAATGTTTGTGTCCTGAGTGCGAGAGACTGCCTTTGGATGAGGCGCACTCTGAGGGGCAGTGTACGGAGCTTGACGCGTGCCTGGGTAGTCCTCACGCATTGAGAATGCTCCGTGTGAATAGCCGAGTCGTGCTCTAGGAGTACTTAGGATCTCCGACTCCATTCCGAGAGCATCCGGATTATTCGCGCTCGGTTGGTGCTGGTGTGCGTTTGTCGTAGCATTAGTTTCATCTGTTGAGGGCCCACTGCGCTCTTCGCTGCTGCCTTCAAGAACTGTGTGCAAGGGTTCTCCATCATGTTCGCTTGCTCCAAGCTTGCGAGCGATTTGGCTGTCGGTCGCTTCAGTTGACGCGGTCGGAGTGATTTGGAAGTCTAATGATCCACCTGAAGTGCTTCCGACTTGATAGAGAACCTCATCGTTCAAGCCACTACCCGATGATGCTGGGTATTGGATGCTATCACCGCCTTCGCTGGCCCGGGACACATCCTTCGAGTGCTCACGACCAGGAGCCATGATTCGTGTGGGGGTTACAGCGTCGGTACTTGGCGACGCATAGATCCTTACTTGTGCTTGCGCGAACGACTCCTCGCTCACACCTTTGTGGGCATCGCGAGTAAATACTGGCGAGATCGGTGCCCTGGCGACCTGAACCGTGACACGGCCTCCCGCGTGGGGAGCCTGCCGCACTGTTTCGAGCGTAACACCTCCGAGCGCCGTCGATACCGTACTGGCACCAGAAGGACGCTTGCCTGTAGGAGTCTGCAATCCCTGAGAGCCAGCATTTACACGGCGGGGTGATTCTGGGCTCACATAGGGACTCGCTCCGCCAGTTCCACTAGTGTTAGAGAGGAGATCTGAGACACCGAGACGGCATCTTGAACGTGATCGTGATTGACTTCTGGACGCGCTGCGTGAGCGTGAGCGCGATTGACGATGGCGATGCTCCGCTAATCCCACAGAACCTGCATAGAATGGCAAAGGTTGAACGCTTTCACTCGGAGGAGGCAGGGGAGTGATGGCCGCGAGCGGAGAAGGCTTGGGGGACGTAATATGGGTTGTAACTGTTCCATCTTGATGCACCTGAACCTGGACTGTTGGCTCTTGAGCCGGCTCAGACCACCTAGTTTCGACTCGAGGTCGTGCGGATTTGCGAACCGGAGAGACGGTTCTTACCAAAGTGTCCGGAATCACCTCGCGAGTGTAAGAGACCGGAGCATGTGAGTTAGTCTCATTTCCAGGTGCACTCGCGGAAGTGGCTGCTGACAACGCAGCATTCACGTGAGGGGGTACGAGTTTGCCCGTCTTGGGCGACTGGATGATCGCGTGTCGATTCGAAGTACGGCTTTGCGTCGAGGAGGTGCTAGCCTGAGAAACTACGGAGCGATTCTGCTCCTCAGTGACGTCTCCCGCGAGTGTGACATGCTGGAATTGCTGGACAGTCTGCTGATCATAATCCTCACGTCTAGCCGACCGCTGGCTCTGGTTTGTCGGGACAAACTCGACACGATCTACCTCCTGAACGTGCTGGGAAGCGAGACCTGCGAACGACAGCTCAGGAACGTTTGGCACAAGACCACTGGTCGCGGCCTGTCCGACGGAGGTGATGGGAACATTTACAGGCAAGCCCGAAATGGCACCAATCTGCTCTGAGAGTGCATCGATAGCTGACCGCATCTCTGCGATGCGACTATTCGTTGCCACAACCTGCTCGTCCAGGAGCTTGAGCGCTTCCGCTGCTCGCTTTTCAGCAGACGCTGCCTCCAACTGCGCCTGTTCCTGCAGCTCCAGGTTTGCCTCACCTGGTTGGGTGGCCATTTCAGACGCTTGAAGGCCTGTAAGAGGCGATGAACCGAATCGACTATCGCCCATGGATTGATCCAGACCTGAGGTCCGAAGCTCTTCGTGGTTGGTCGGAGAGAAGAGAGACATTTCGGTTCCACGTAGAGGATCCAATCTGGCAACTTGCTGATCGCACCACTTCACTTGATTGGCGATCTTCGTTCGGGCGTCCTCTGCAGTCTGAACATCCAATCCAGGCTCATCAGCAATCGCGATTGCCAGTGCGGCAACACGACGGAATGCTTGAATTAATCTTCTGGCAAGCTTTTGCCCTGAACGGACTGCCAAGGCGCACTGGTCGCGCTGCTGCTTGCACATAATCAATGACTTGACAACTTCACCGTGCCGTTGTGAGAGCTCCTCAAGCTGAGCTGATAGGGCCTTTGCACTCTTTGCGCCTGCGGCAGTCGTGATCTTCAGGCGACGAATAAGGTCAGTGTGCAGCTCCATAAACTCCTGAGTCTTAGCAGTAAGTTGAGCGTGCAGTTGCTTGAGCTCCTCGTTCTTTGCGTCGACTTCAGCCTCTCGTTCTCGAAGGATAGCATGGGCTCGGGCTTCACTAGAGGTTGCACGAGCGATATCGTTCTCGAGACGAACGACCTTGTCCTTTAATGCCGAGTTCTCGGCCTCTACGGTTACAAGAGCAGCACGTAAGCGAGCCTCGCTGGCTTCACCTTGCTCACCCGCCTGCTTGACACGGGCTTCGGCTTCTTGTGCTGCAGCCTTGAGTCGTGCCTGGAGGCGCTCGCGATCTGCAACCAGCTGTGTGATCTCGGTGACCTGCGCTTGGATCTTTGATTCGCGTTCGTCAAGCTCGCGACTCAGGGCTTCGATGCGCTCTGCGAAGCCTTGTGTTGTAACTGCAAGTTGACGACTTGCGTCTTCGCGCTCACGCTGCCATGCTGCGAGATCTGCCTCTCGCGCGGCAACGGCCACGCCAATGTCAGCATTCGCACGGGCAAGCTCTGAAGTCAGGCGCGCGGTCTCAGCCTGCGCCGCGACGAGTTGAGCTTGCACTGCCCGTACATTGCGTTCGCTTTCCTGCTTCTCATCCTCGAGTTGCTGGATGCGGCGCTGGGTTTGGTGGAGCTCGTCGCGGTAACGATCCAGTTCCTTCTCTTGCACCTTAACCCGGTGCTGAGCAGCAACTGCATTAGCATCCGCATCCTTCAGGGCTTTCTGTAGCTCCGTGATTTCGGACGCAAGCTGCGCCTGCCGCGACTCCTCGCGCTCAACTAGTCTTGCTCTTTCTGCCTTGAGTTGACTCAGTTGCAACGCCAAGTCCTCAGCTCGAGCGTTAGCGGTGCGTAGCTCCACAAGTGCCGATTTGAGCTCATTGTCCAGCGCAGCCTTGGTCAGTTCCATCTCATGAAGTCGATTCTGCTCGAGCTGAAGTTGCTGTTCCGCTCGTGTCTTGGCATCTGTGAGGCGATTAATTGAATCACGCAGGCGCTCGGCTTCCGCCTCCGCCTCCCGAAGGACCGCTGCACGAGCCTCCGCCATGTCTTTGGCCGCCTTTTCGATGAGCGCCAGCTCGCGTTCTGCAGCCTGGGCTCGCACAGCTCCTTCGGCCTCTTTCGCTACCCGCAAGTTTTCTTGAAGTTCGATGCAGCGCTCACGTTCACGAGCGAGCTCATCTTTGGTCGCTTGAGCCGCAGCTTGTGCGCGTTGCTGCTCTGCTCGAGCCTCACGTACTTGAGCCGCGCACTTTGTCTCAATATCTGCAATGAGTACACGTTCAGAATCTGCGCGTTGACGCTCTTCAGCAAGTAGAGCACGAACCTTGTTCTCAAGTTGCTCAATTTGCGAAGTGAGTTGTTGAATCTTTTCGAATGAGCGCTGTTGCTCCTGTTCAGCGTCCGCAACCAACTTCTTTACAAGAGCCTCTGCTTCACGATTAGCCGCGTCCGCACGCTCTGCGGCCTCACGAAGTTGCTGCTCGACCTGCGCGACTCGCTCACGAGCCTCTTGTGCCGCACGGGTTGCTTCTTTCTCAGCCAAGGCTCGCTCGCGCTCGAGTTGCTCAACAAGTGCCTTCTCCTGTTCAGTGAGTTGAGCAATTCGGCGATTCAAGATTTCGACTTCTCGTGCTGCCTGGCTCTGGAGATGTGCGATGTCACGACCGCGTTGCGCAATCTCAGCCTTTGCAGCCTCCAGCTCTCGACTAAGAGCACCGTTCTTCTGGAGCAGACGTTCACGCTCCGCTTCAAACTCCTCGCGAGCAGCCTTTGCATCCGCACGCAGCCTCATAATCTCTTGTCCTTGGTCCTGGGCGGCCCGATTGCCGTCCATGCGTAGAGCTGCTAGCTCTTCCGCGTGCTGTTCACGCAGGCGCTCCAAGGCACGCTCTGCGTTAGAGCGAGCGGTTTCCAAGGCACGTTCAAGATTATCCTTCTCGTGGGTTACACCTACCAGCTTGGAGCGTACATCGGCCAACTCATCTGTACGTGTCTGGAGCTGAACCCGGCAGTGCTCAAGCTGCGTGCGGATGTCTTGAATCGTGCGCTGGAGTTCAGCACGCTCCTTGGTCCAGTTCACCCGCTGCTCTGCATGACTTGCGAGTTCACTCTCGAGAACCTTGACCTTGGCTTCGGCCTGCTGGAGTCGTTGAATGAGGTCATCCTGCGCAAGCTTTGCAAGCGACTTTTCGCTTTCAAGCGAGCGTATTTCAGACTTGAGCTGCTGCGCTTCAATTTGTAGCTTGGTATTCTCTGCATACAGCGCACTGACACGGCCTTCCTCAGAGTCACGCAAGTTCGAGAGACGTTCTTGGACAGTCTCTAGTTCGGCCTCCGCAGTGGCCAGTTTTTCACTTAGTCGTCGTAACTCGTTTTGAGCCCGCTGCTCCTTGAGTTGCACATCGGCGAGTTGTCGGTCCTTTTCGTCGAGTTTTGCTTCGAGCTGTTGGACGTGAGCGGCTGATGCTTGTGCTTCAGCCTCTCTCGTTGCCTTGGCACGTTCAAGCGCAGATTGCAGCTGTTGAATCTGGGTGCGCTGTCGCTCGGACTCTTCTTGCTCCGATTTCAGCGCACTGGATGCCTGTTGGAGGCGTGCTCGCATGGCTTCGAGTTCGCTTGTCAAAGCCGTTGCTTTGCTCTGAGCAACGCTACTCTCTAGTTGGATGTCTTGGATTCGCTTTTCTCGCGCGCGAGCGGCATCAAGGAGCTGCTGGATTTCAGCACAGCGATCGGCATGAGCTAGCGCTCGCGCCTCTGCTTCTTGCGCTTTGGCATTTGCCTCCTCTTCTCGCTTTCGGAATTCCTCGGTGAGTTCTGTGATTCGAACGCGGAGCTCACGCTCCGCCTTGTCGCGTTTGGCCTCCTCGTCACGCTGCTTGGCAAGTGCTTGCTTGAGCGCCTCTTCGAGTTTCTCACATTGACGACGATGCTGGAGTTCTGCTTCCTCAGCACGTTCACGTTCACGGTTGGCAGTTTCGCGGGCTGATTCAATGTCCTGCTTCGCTCGCTCGTATTCGCGTTCTACGCGCGCCTTCTTTTCCTCCTCGGCGGCGAGCCGCTGTGACATGCGGGCGATTTCAGCTCGAACCTCGTCGAGCTCCGTCTCACGTGCACGAAGAAGCTTTTCTCGTTCCTTCACCGTCTGATTCAATCCTGCGACAAGAGCCTCAGCCTTCGCAAGCCCTGTTGCCTGCCTAGCACGCTCAACGGCTTGCTCCATTTCTTTGAGTTCCTCCCTTGTGCGGTGGTGCGAGGCTTGTTCTCGTGACAGTTCTAGAGCCTTGGCCTCGATTTCAGCCCGTGCAAGATCACGCTCATTGACTAACTCTTCGATTCGAGCCTGCAGCTGCTTGCAGTTTTCAACGAGTTCACCAAGCTTTAAATTAAGTTGATCTCGCTGAAGCGCGACATCTTCCAACCGCTGTTCGCGCTCGGCAATATCGTGCTGCTGCTCAGCGATGAGCTGAAGATGACGCCGCCGCTCTTCCTCTGCCACCCCTTGGAGCCGCTCAATTTCGGTAACGTGTTGCTGCACCTCAAATTGAAGCTCGTCGATTTTCTTTTGCGCTTCTTTGTAGGCATTCATACAAGGGGCCAATTGGCCTCGCTCTGCCTCAAGCTGCTCCTCAAGAACCCGGGCTCGATCGTTAGCTTCTTGTACGGCTGCCTGGGTCGCTTTGACCAACTTCATGTGTTCCTCTAGTAGGTTCGAGTTCGTTGCTGAAACATCGCTCGTGGTCGGAACCATCGTACTTTCAAGGGGCCCACGAGCAGCCGCTGAGAGTCTTTGCGCTTGGAGTTCTGCCTGAAGATGCAGAATCTGCCTCTTTAGTTCACTTTCGACTTTTCTCAGGGTTTCCCGTGCGGATGCGTCAGCTTGATCTAATTCATGGCGCAATAGGCGTTCAAGTTCTGTGCGTTCACGCGTTGCTCGCTTGGCTTCTTCGATGGATTGCACTTTGGCTTCCTCTAACCGCGCCTTGTAATGTGCTACTTCACCTTCCAGATGTGCGATTCGTTGGGCCGCAAGGGCAGCCGCGGCATTGGCGGCATTTGCCATGGCTTGGAGAGATGCGCTGTCGCCAACACTGGATTCCACAGTCTCCTTGGATTGATGAGTCAAGTGGCGAATGTTTCGACTAGTGCCTTGAGCGCCTTCGTCAGGACCAAGATCCGATGCTTTGTTTTCCATGTCATCTGTGACGGATTTCTTTGATTCATCATGAGAGTCACGTGCACGTCGATGGACCTCTGCAATCGTCTCCGCTTCCACCTTCGCCTGGTGGAGCGTGCTGACCTCTCGCATGAGTTGGACGAGCGTCTCCTGAGCGCGGTCGAGTTCTTCGGCCAACTGCTTTGCTCGTTGCTTCTCATGTTCCAGCTCCTCCTCTCGCGATTTGAGGCTGGAATGCAGTTTTGAGATCTCAAGCTCCAGGCCGAAGACCTCGTTGTTCATCGTAGGAAGAATGGGCCTTGATTGTCTCTTCCTCGAGCGGCTGACAACAGGGGCTCGAGCTGGCTGTCCTTCGACCTCACTCGAGGATTCATCCGAATCCAGATCACACTCGCCATAGAGGCCATGCAGACTTTCATCGGCTGACAGTGAACCGTCAGTATCTTGGGATCTTGCGTGACCTACATGGGAGCTGCGTGTGGGTCTAGACTTCGATTTCGCCAGTGATCCAGTGCATACTCGGCGAAGCAAACGAGTGTACTTCTCCTGCAGCTCAAAGCGCGCCAATGCTTGGGCCTTCTTTTCTTCTGTCAGCTTCCTTTCGGCAGCATCTGCACGACGCTGCTCCGCCTCTGCACGAGCTCGCTCGGAGGTCAGGGAGGTCTCCGCCTGAATCGCACGCTCATTGGCCGCTGCTAATGCGCGATCCAACTCCATGCGTGTTTCAGATTTGACTCGAGCGAGCGCAGCTTGATGCGAGCGTTCTAGTTCATCCGCCTCTCGAATTGCTCGTAGTTCTCGATCGTGCAAGCTTGTGCGTAGCTTCTCAACCTCAGCTTGGAGCTCACGGTTCCGCTTCTCAGCCTCTGCGACTTCGTGCTGAATAGAGGCCAGCGAGATCTGGTGTTCTCGCCCGAGCGCGTCGAGCCTACGCTGTGATTCGCGAGCACTTGCTGCGCTTTGCTCAAGAAGCTTTTCAATTTCTTGCTCTCTGCTGCCGAGCTCACTCTGGAGTTCCTTGATGCGTCCGGTGAGCTGGCTGCGGACTTGCTCAAGCTCGTCGATGCGCATTTCAGCTAAGGACAAAGATTCTGCAAGTTGGGCACGTTCCTGCATCATGCGCTCAAGAGAGACCTTGAGCTGTGCGAGCTGCTCGGCAGCCGATCGAGCTCTGTCCTCTGCAGCTTGTTCACGCGTACGGGACTCTTGTTGGGTTAACTTGAGTTGTTGCTGGTGCTCCTTCTGCAAGCCCTCCATGTTTGCAGCTGCAAGTTCTCGGACGTGTGCCAGTTCCTTGTTGTGCAGGGTCTTGATGCGCTCAAGTTCTCGTGCATGCGAATCATTTGCACGCTCAAGATCACGCTCCAGAGATCTACGTGTTTCCGCTGCACGCTCCAGCGCTGCTTGCGTTGCGGCAAGTGCATCTTTGGTGGCAGTGCATTCAGCCTCCATTTGTTCAATCTTGGCCAGAAGTGCCTCTTGTTCTTTGCGTGCGTTGGCTTCTGCAGCTTGGAGCCGAGCAGCGGCTGCAGCACTTTCGCGCATCGCGGCCAGTCTAGCATCCTCAAGCCGCTGTTGCAGCGCACGCTCAGTCAACTCAAAGGCCTGGGCAGCCTCCAAGCGCTTCTTCTGCTCAAGTCGCAGCTTTTCTTCCAGTGTGGCACCCGAAACTACTGAGGCCTGACCTCGGGCGCTGTTGTTAGCGTCCTGCATATGCATCAGGTTGGCAAGTTGTACCTGCGTTTGTGCCTGAACCTGAGCCTGTTGAAGTTGAGTTTGGGCGCGACTGAGTGACTCGGAGAGGTCGGCAATGCGATCCCGGAGTTCGGCTTCTCGTTCGGCGGCCTGACGCTCAATTCGCTCGAGTCGTTGCTGCGCCTCGCGCTGGAGTTGAGCTTCGCGCTCGCGGTGGGTCCTCTCCAGTTGCTCGCGCTCTTGGCGTAGCTCTGCAGATTGACCCTTGTATGCCTTTTTAACCTCTTCCAATTGCTCTGCCAGTCTAGCCTCTGCACGTCTTCGTTCGGCTTCATACAACTCCGCCTCCGCAATTCTAGCCTGGAGCTCCTGATGCATACGACGAGTCTCTTCACGAGCGCGTTCCTCTCGGTATTGCAAGTCGTCAATCTTGGCTCGCAGCGTCTGGACCTCGGTGGCATGCTCGACCGCTCGGGCAGTCAGCTCGTTCCGTAGGTTCTCACAGTGATCACGTAGGTCTTTGCATACCTTTTCCAGTTCGATGTATCGATGCTGAGCATGAAGCATCGCGGCTTGGTGCTCGCTAGCCTGTTGTGCGAGCGCTGCGTCTCGCTCCTTTCGCCAGAGTTCACGCTCGGTGCGACGTTTCGCAGCCTCGCGGCGCTCAACCTCCTCTTTGCTGCGAGCCCAATCTCGTGTAGCAGATCGCTCGTTATCTTCACGTTTGAGAAGCTCATTCTGGATTTCTCTCTGCAGTTCGGCCCGCTCCTTGTTCCAAGCCTCGATATGCGCCTTGAGCTTTGCCTCAGCCTGAGAAATGGCCTCCTCACGTGCCTGCTCTGCGGCTGCGATAGCCCGCTGCTGTGCCGCAAGCTCGCGATTATGAGCCTGTACAAGCTGCCTTCGACTTTCATCTGCGGTGGCTACGTCTGCGCGGAGTGATGCGATCATCGTGTTGAGTTCTTCGGTTCGCACACGCAGCTTCGTAAGCTCGGTTTCGCTGGCACGCAGTTGTTGGTGCAGGCGAGCGCGCTCCTCTCGTTCTTGTGTCAGCTCTGTGCGAAGCGTGTCATTCTCTGTTCGGAGCGTCTG